>Ga0068855_100011342_pt1 | contig 10758 bp, 7 predicted proteins | sample KBSCornC52_FD_66592 | JGI IMG/M metagenome (GOLD analysis project Ga0068855, IMG submission 66592) | Corn rhizosphere microbial communities from Kellogg Biological Station, Michigan, USA - KBS Corn C5-2 | ecosystem: Host-associated > Plants > Roots > Rhizosphere > Soil ... | reverse complement strand
CCGGCTATGATGGCAAGGCAACCGGGAGACGTCGCATAGTCCGGTCGAGTGCACCACCCTGCTAAGGTGGAGAACCCGCAAGGGTTCCGAGGGTTCAAATCCCTCCGTCTCCGCTTCGAAAAGGCCTGATCAGCGGCCACTTTACTCTTGCCGAGCGAGACTTTTCGGTGGTGTCAGTCGGCGTATTCGAGTGTCCCCAGCGTGTCCCACGGGGACACTCGGGGGACACATGCCAGCCGATGCTGCGCGTCATCGCGCAGAAATGCCTGGTCAGCGGCACAACGTGCCCGCACGCTTGCCACCTGAAAGAGTGGAGTCAGCCGAACGCGCAAGCGGATCAAAGTCCGAACTGATCCCCGCCATCGGATCACGCTCGTGTGTGACCTGACGGAGTCAGGGGCGCCGCCGCACCCGCCGTGCTGCTCGAGCACGCACGTACGCGCTGGCCTGTTGACGCGGTTTGTCATGTCGGCCACAACTGACATAGTGGCTTTGCTTGCGTATCGCCAACAGATCTCTTGCCCCGAGGAGAATGTGCAAGGCCGCCCGTGACCGACCCGATCTCACTCATTGACCTCAGCGCCGGGCCAATCAGCCGGTTCCTAAGGTCGGCGACCCGCGAGATGCGCACCGTCCGGAAGGTCCGCACCGTCCTCCGCCGCGCCGGCTACACGATCGACAGCATCCAACTGCGTCGCGTCCTTTACACTCGCGGCATCCGCGACAGCCTCGCCGTCGCACCCCAGCCCGGCGATGACATTAGCCAACTACTCGCGTCAGTCATCTCCCCGAAACACTCTGACGGAATCACCCTCCTGCGCACCACGCTCACTCGCGAACTCGAGCACCGCCTCGAAGGAAGTACTCAGACGTCCCAATTCGGTGAGGTCCGAGCGGCGGACCGACACCAGCAGGTCATGGGCGGATTCGACCAGGTCATGGACGGGGTTGACCGCATCGAACGAGCCCTCGCCGGAGGGGGTGACGACACCGTATTCGAATACCGCCTCACCGACATGCATCCGATTCGGGCTAACGAGATTCGGGAAATCCACGCCCAGTGGCCCGGCACCGCGGACATCGTCGCCGCCATCGCGACTACTGCCGACCTCACCGCCCTCCTGCGGCGCTGGGCCAGCTATCCACCGCCCGCCCTCGCTACTGGTCCGCCCGAGCTCCTCGGCGTCATCGCCGACATCGCCGAAGACATTCCCGGCGGCGATAGCCGGCAGCTCGCCGTCCCCTTTATCGAGCGCGCGCTCGAACTCGGCGTCGATCCCCGTGGCTACTGGCTTGTCCGCCTCTGCACTCTCCGTGGAATTCAGGACATCGAGGAAGCCGCTGCAGCCCTCGCCGACGTCCGCGGCTATCCGCTCGCCGAAGCCAGCCTCCATCCGAACGGACCCGACGAGGCGATCGCCGTGCTCGAAGACTGGGCGGCGCCTACCCGCCGAGAGGAGATCCTCCGCCGGCTGCTCCTCACCCAGTACTACGAAAGCACGGGCCGCATCGACGACGCGGTCGCCATCGCCCGCGACACCGCCACTCGATACGACTCCACCTCCGCCGCGCTCCTCGCAGTCCGCGGTCTCATGGCTCGGCATCTCGCCAACCAGACCACCGGTGGCCACAACGACCTTGATGCCGCCCTGCTGCTCGCGGTCGACGTCCGCACCAAACGCCGCCAGTGGCACCTCGACTCCGGCGCCGCGCTCGCCGCCGAGATCAAGGTCCGGCGCCTCCTCAACGACCCGCGCGGCGCCCTCGACATCGCCAACGGCGTCGGCGAGATACCGGCGACGCCCGAAGAGCTCCGCAACCCCGTCGTCATCGCCGAGATCGCCCTCATCCAAGCCGACCGCGGCGACATCGAAATCGCCAAGCGACTCCTTGACGAGGCGCCCGCCAGTCGCCAGCCTCACATCGCGGCCGTCATCGCCGAGCACGAAGGGCGCACAGAGGACGCCATCCGGCACTGGACCGACGCCATCGACGCCACCACCGAGTGGGGCGAGAAAGCCGACCTTGCCCTCCAACTCGCATTCCAGGGCATTAGGTCCCCGTTCGTCGACCGGCTGGAAGACGACTACCCCGACACCGCACGGGAGATCACCCTCACCGCGGCTCTCTACGCCGAAACCCCCGGCGCGCTCGAGGAGTTCCGCACCCACGCCAACTCCTCACACCGCGGCGCCCTCTTCCTGTACATGTACTTCACCAAACGCGGCGATCCCGCCGCCGCCGCTGCGGTGGCCGCCGCCGGCGGGGCACGCTGGAACGACCCCGACTTCTGGCTCGAATCCGCCCGCTACCAGCTCCGCCAAGGCAATCATCAGGTCGCCATCGACCAGACGCGCACGGCGCTCAACGCCGCGTCCACCAATTGGGGATCCCGCCGCGTGGCCTACGGAGTGCTCCTCGAAGGACATTCCGCCCTCGGTGACTGGCAGAACGCCCAGAATGCCGCCGCACAACTCGTCGCCGACGACGACCAAGACACCGCCGCCGCCTGGGCGCTCGTCATCTGCGAACAGCACCTCCAGGATCTGCCCGCCGCCCTTCGCGCCTGGCAGGCAGCCGGCGGCCCCGAACCCACCGACGAGACAGAAGTCCACGCCTGGATCGAGCTCCTCCGCGCCTACGGCACCGAAGTCGGGACCGCGCGCGACGCCCTCCAGATCGCCGCACGCTTCCCCGGTAACGAACCCATCCACCGGGGCCTCCTCGGGGCCTTCTTCCTCGGACCGCAGACCGGACCTGACGCGGACGACGAAGACGGCGACGAAGGTGACGACGTGGCCGGCGGCGTTGGCGGTGGAGGCGATCCCGGCGGGAACGGCGGAGGCGGCGAGAGCGGAGAAGGTGACGACGCAGATCCCGACCGAGTCGCATTCCAGGAGCTGCTCGGCGAATACGTCCGGACCTACCCGGACGGCCCCATTCAGCAGGTGCGAATCGATCCCGACGACCTTCTCGGCTCCCTGCGAGACGTGATCGGCGAGCGCCGCGAAACTTCCGGGCTCGATGACGCGCTCGGCAACGGCACCCTGCCTTACGGTTTCGCCGCCGAGGCGACCGGTCGCACCTATCTCGAGGCACTCATTCTCCGGTCCGATGGGCCCGTGCTGGGAATGAATCCCGCCCCCGCTGTCGAGACCGCGACGTTCGAAGCCGCGCACCGCGACGGCGTGGTCGTGGACCTGTCCACCCTCGTCACGATCGCCCGACTGCCGGACGCTCTCCGCACCCGCCTCGCAGGCCATTTCGCCAACGCGCGCGTCCTCAGCGAACAGCATGCCGACGCTACCCAAGGTCTTCAAAGCCTGCGCCGCGCCAGCGGAATGAGCCTCCGACCCGGAGACGCCGGCGAGAGCCCCACCGTCGAAAGGCGCGCTGCCGTCGACGTCGCGGCAGACGCGGCCATCGGCGAGACTGTCGAGCAAAGCTTCACGCAGTACGTGTCCACCTCCCACCCCGCGCTTACGGCCATCGATGGTCTTGCCGGGAACGACTTCCGCGTGCCGTTCCTCCTGACCGCCGACCAAGCGATCGAAGCCGGTATCCCGCTCTGGGTGGACGATGGCACCACTGTCAACCTCGTCCGCGGACTCGGCGGCATGGCCTTCGACACCCCCGCTCTCCTGCGCCATCTCCGCGCCGAAGGCGACATGGAGTTCGAACTCCTCGATCTGGCGGAGGCCACCCTCGTGGCCCACGGATATACCGGGATTCCCTTCGACGACACCATCGGGAACCTGGCCGCGACACTCGGCGCAAGCCGGCAAGGGTTGATGAACGCGATCCGGCTCTCTGACGCAGCTGACATCAACCGTCGGGCCGGTTTTGTCGGGGCGCAGATCGACGCGCATGTCGACGACCCTCTCGTCCTTGCCGGACTCGTCTACTCCTTCGCGGAGTGGCTGATCAAGGTCGCTCCCGACCCCGATGCTGCCAGCGACAACTTGCGGCATTTCGCCCGCGTCCTGCTGCGCCAGCGCTGGATGAGTTCGTCCACCTTGCCGTATTGCGTCAACGCATTCCGGGCGACCAGCGCCAAACCGGCAGTCGCGCTCATGCTGGCCGCGATCTACCTGAACTTCGAGCACCTCGCATCCGTCACCGACGACGCCACCGCGGCTCAGGCTACTTTCGAGCTGATCAGCCGGCTCGACCCACCGGACGCGTACCGCGTCCGCGCTGCGGTGCTTGCACGAGAGTTCGACTAATCGTCACAACGGGTGGGGGTGACCTGGGCTGCAGAGGTTGCGGAAGCCAGGGTGTCTATTCCTTCTGACGGAACCAATCTTGCACCGAAAGCCGCAGGCGCACGACTTCGTCCTCCGGGAGGAGCGTGCAATGCGCGATCGGCCCACGCAGAGTGTTGAAGTTGGCCATGACGGGATTCGGCCTTGTATGTGTCCCCGAGGATCAGATGATGCCGCGAATGGGCGTGTTTCTAGTGTTGCACCTTCAGGGCCCCTGCTTAGGTGGAGTCCCCGTAAGGTGACCAGGGGTTCAAATCCCCTCGTCTCCGCGAAAAAGCCCCGTTCAGCGGGGCTTTTTGCGTAGGGCTAGGAGGCGCTCGAGGCCTTCAGCACGGGGAACAACTGCGTCGTGCCTTCGGCCACTAGCTGCACCGCGATGGCGAGGATGACCAGGCCGAAGACACGGGTGAGCACCCCGATCCCGGTGGTTCCCAGCCGTTTGAGCAGCGGCTGCCCGAATCGCAGCACGACCCACACGATGACGGCCATCACGGCGGCCGCGAGCAGGATCCAGAGCGTGGAGAATACGTCGTCGAAACGCCCGACGAGCGCGATCGAGACGCTGATGGCTCCCGGCCCGGCGATCATCGGGATGGCGAGCGGCACCACGCCGACGCTGGTGGATTGCACCGGTCCTTCCGTCAGCTGAACCGACGGGGTGACGCGGGTGTCCGCACCGATCACCATCCGCGCGGTCGCTCCGACGACGATGCCTCCGGCCACCTGGAGCGCGGGCAGCGAGACGCCGAGCCCCTCGAGCAGGTAGCGGCCGCCGACCACGGCCACGATCAGGATGACGAGGACGGCGATCGCGGCGGTCCGCGCGGTGCGGTTGCGGGTGACGCGATCCATGCCCGAGGTCAGCTGCGAGAACAGCGGCAGCGCCGCGAACGGGTTCAGCAGCGGGAACAGCGAGGCAAGCGCGAGCCACAGCGCGGACATGGCCCACGTTAGCGGTGCGATGGAACCTCGTAGTTGAAGAGTCGTGAAGGTCTCTAAGGTGTCCTCATGGTTGAACCCGACATGCCGATCTCGACCGACGCCCAATTGGATGTCGCGTCGCCCGAATTGATCAATCGCCAGATCGCGTGGCAGGTCAACGAGATCATCGATCCAGCGTTCAACCAAGAGCAGCTAGGGCACGTGATCGGTCGTGATCAGACGTTCATATCCAAGGTGATCCACGAACGTGCAAGCCTCACCGCTGCTCACGCCGCCAAGATCGACGACGCGCTCGGGACCCCCACCGACGGTTGGCCCTTTGTTGCGCTCGTCGAAGAGCGCAACCGTCGCGCGACAGAGCAAAAGCGCTCATCACGGTTGCGTCCCAAGATCTTTCTCGCGGCAGCGATGTCGCAGCCCAAGACCACGTACGAGGAGTCGCGGGCTGGCGCGATGGACCTTGCTCAGGCGATCGAGCTGTACTGCAAACGCGACGTCTACTTTGCCGGTCGAGACATCCACACTGAGAGCGACTTCGATCCTGCCGACCTGGGGTATCAAAGCAACTACGACCACATCAGAACGTCGACTCATTTCGTTCTGCTCTGGGAGGGGATGCCGGTCGAGCCTGGCAAGACCGTGTCGAGCATTTGGGTCGAGGCGGGGATTGCACTCGCGTTGGGGATCCCGTCGACCTACTTCGTTCCCGACCTCGCATCGCTCCCGTACATCCTTCAGCAGGCGACCTCGATTCCCCATCCGGGAACGACGCCGAAGATCGCAGTTCGCCTGGCCACGGACGCGACCGTCGCCGTCAATCTCGTGAAGAAGTCAGCCGCCTGGCTTTTTCCCTAGAGCGACCCGATCGAGGAGTTCGTCGATCAGATCAGTCGCAGAGTCCCCGAACACTGTGAGCTCCGACCATTCCGGGAACAAGTCGAGGAGTCGGGCGACAGCGATCGCTGCCGGCCCGGACTCGCGGACGATACCGACGGGTATTTGGTAATCGATGAGAGCCGGCAGTATCTCCTCCAGCGCTCCGTCTCCCCCGGTGAGGACGACAAGCCCGTCGCATTGGCTCACTTGCCAGACGTTCCGCATCGGATAGTCGAATTCAGTCTGTTCGAGTTCATCGTGTCCGGGCTCCGCGATCTCGCCGACCTCGTCCATCAACTCCCTGCGGGGGAGCACGTAGCGCACCAATCCCCGCGGTTGCACGCTTCGGTAGCCGTCGATGACGTGGCGGGCGATTCCGGTTCCCGGTCCACACACGAGGTCGAATCCGCGTGCTGCGATGCGCGCACCGAGTCGGAGCGCATCAGCCCGATGCGGTTCTGCGCGATCTGGCCGCCACGTCCCGCTGACGAATATCCGCGCCATGCGGCAATCGTAAGGGACCGATCCAAGCATGCGATCTCATGCCGGCGCGAGGCCGCATGTGCGTGACATACGCGGGATTATGCCGGGCATCGCGGCGCCTGGAGATATGGAGCCGGTGGCGGTATCAATGTGTCACGCGGCACGTCGGCGTACCACAGGAGGCGCAATGACCGAAACGTTAGCACCGACCACGTCTCGGCCGTTCGCGCTCGACTCAGTTCGTCACGGCGTGGTGATGGTCCCGCGTGGAACGGAGGTGAGGTCCATGAACACTCTCGAGATCCTCGATGTCGTCGAGTCTCCGCTCGACGGCAATGGCGGCGGCGGCAGCGGATGCGGCAGTGGTGGGAACTGTGGCAACTCCGGCAGCTCCAGCAACGGCGGCGGAGGCGGCGGATGTCACATTCGCATCGCCGACTAGGTGATGGCGGCGTGTCCGGGAGGCTGTTCGATCTCCCGGACACGGTCCGTCCCATCATCGGGCGGCCCGTCGTATCCACTCCCGGCGGCGTTCAGGCAACCGTGCGCGGACGAACCCGTCTCATCAGCAACCACGTCGATGTCGTGTGGGCGGTACTCGCCGCGGCGACCGGGCATCGCACGGAGGCCGAGGTGGTCGCTCATGCGGCGGAGGCAGGAATCGATCCGAGCACTGCAGAGGCGGTTCTTCGCGATTTGCTTCGGGTGGAGATTCTCGTTGACAGCCGTGCTAGATACGAGGACTTTCACGAGTTCACGGTGAATCCGATGGAGTTCAGCTCCGACTTGAGGATCGCCGACTACGTCGAATACGAGCGGCTCACTCGCGACTCGATGGACGGCGCGCGGGTGTCACTCCCCGCCCCCACGACACCGACCGACGACCGCGCTTCCTGTCGGCAATTCTCCGACCGAGTTCCCTCTGCAGAGACGGTTGCCGAGGTGCTGTCTCGCGCCACTCATAGAGTTCCTTCGGCTGGCGCCTTGTATCCGATCCACATCGGCGTTGTCGTCAACCGGCCGATCGTAGGCATCGAGACCGGCGCCTACCGCTACGACTCGGCGACGCACGAACTCGTCGAGGTCCGCCCCTCCAGTCCGGAGGAACGTGCGTTCGCGCTCAACAGGGAGGATCACGTCCACGGAAGCCCGATCGTCCTTGTCGTCGCCGGGGACCTGAAGCGTCAGACGCGCAAATACGCCAATCGGGGTTACCGATACACGCTCGTGGAGTCGGGGATCGCGGTCGACCGAGTCCTTCGTGCTTCGTCCGAAATCGGCCTGTCGACTCTCGTCTACGGTGGTTTCGATGACGCTGCTCTGGCGAGCCTCCTGTTTCCCAACGAGCCCCAGCTCCAGCCGCTCATCACAGTCGCCATCGGATTCGAGGGTGAGGGAACTCCGGCGGCCACTCTCGATCACCTCCACGACACGCTCGATGCGCTGCTCGTCGGGGACGGAAAGCTGATCGAGGGAACGAGTTTCGCAAACGTCTGGAGGAAGCCTGGGGACCTCTCGTTCCACCAGGTGCTGGTCACGTACCGAGACGATCAACACCCCTCCGATGATCCCGAAGAGCGAATGTGCGGGGGCAGTAGTGCCGGGATGATCGCAGCGCGGACGAAGGCCATCATCGAGGCGGTTGAACGACAGTCGTGCGGCCGGCTGCGCATCGACCGGCGAGGACGCGCGGCCGATGTTGACCCGGCATTCGACACGCGAGTCATCCCCAGTCGACCGCGAGGCCCCGCCGCGACCCACCCGAACCTGACGCCCTTCGACCCCGACACCGAACTGGACTGGATTCGCGGAGAAGACCTCCTCTCAGGTGAGCCCCGATGGGTACCCGTGGACCTCGTGAACTACCCGTTGGCGACGGCGACGGTGGGCCGGAGACTTCTTGATTTCGCGAACTCCAATGGCGTCGCTGCTCACACAGAGCGAGAACTCGCGATTCGCCACGCCCTCCTCGAGCGACTCGAACGTCACGCGGTCCTTCGATCGTGGTACGACGACTCACCGCCGACTCGTATCGACCTTGCGGGACTGGGGCCGTACATCCAGCATCGCGCGAACTACTGGCGCGGAGTGGGCTACGACCTCACCGTGCTCGACTATTCGATCGACGGCGCACCGATCGCTGGCGTCGCAATAAGTTCAGACGGGCGTGTACCCGGATTCGCGTTCGGTTCGGCGGCTGCCGGTGTCCAGGCGGACGCCATCACCAAGGCCCTGCATGAAGCCGAGATCGGTATGGCGGGATACCGTGTCCTCGCACCGCGCGAGTTGACGGCCGATGAGATCGCGACGCCGATCGATCACGGCTGGTTCCACGCCATGGACGGTGAACGACGCGCCTCTCGTTTCCTACGGAGCGGACCGACAGGTGCTCCAACCGGCACGGTACTCACGTCCGCCTCCTGGGATGCACTCGTGCAGCGGTTGCGACCTATCGTGATCACGATGGAGGCTCCCGAGCCTCTGCACGTAGTGCGGGTGCTGACACCCGAACTGATCCCCATCGGATTCGGCGCGGGCCTCGAGTACGAGACGCGGCAGGACGGGCTCCCACACTTCATCGCCTGAGGGCACCGTTGAAGTCTCGAGCCAGATCTGGATCGATGACGGTACCGGGCGTCAGCATTTCCCGCCGACGCCCGGCACCGACGTGACCTGCCGCATCCAGTCGGCGACCTGCGTCTCGTCGAGCCCCGCCAGGGACGCCAGAACGGATTTGAGGGAGCCGAGCCCGGGCGGGTCGAAGCCCAGGTGATGCCCGAAGCGATCGGCTTCGTCGCAAGCCTCAAACGCCTCGTCGAACAGGCAGCGCGTGACTCGTAATCGTGACGACCAAGGGCGTCGGATTCGACCGCAGCGAGAGCCCGGGCGGGTCACCCGTGGGCAGACCCTGTCCTGGGACGGGACCGAGGCCCCAACCGACGGCATCTGAAGCGCGGCTCACGAAATCGAAGTCGCCTTCTTCGCACCCAATTCTCGTGTGTACCCCCAGTGTCCCCGTCAAACAGATGATGGTGTGTTTGGGCGCATCTAAGGTGCCGAGAAACGTGGAATGACGGGCCTGACGGGGAATTAAAGACCCTGCTAAGGTGGAGAACCCGCAAGGGTTCCGAGGGTTCAAATCCCTCCGTCTCCGCTCCCTTTTCCCTAGGCAGAGGCACGTTCGTCTCGGCCGTCCCGGCGCATCGCCGTCCGTCACCCTTCGTGCCGACTCGTCGACTCGAGTCGGCGACCCGCGCCGCCGGGCAACAAAAAAGAAGGGGTGAACCCCTTCCACTTTCAAGATATACGCCGGTGGGGGGCTTGCCGCAAGACCCCCGTCACGGCGCAGAATCGTCGATCGTGACTCAGACCACCGGTGTCTTCGACCTGTCCACCCTCGATGCCGCGAAAGCCGATCCGGCGCTGATCGCCGAAGATGAGCACCACTTCGGCCTCATCGAGCGGAGCCTCGCCCGGTCGGTCGAGGAGTTGTCCGCACGCCTCGCTGCCGCACGGGCGTCGCATCTCGGAGTCGCGTCGGAGGCGGTCGAACGCGATATGGAGATCCGGCGGCTGTCGTCGCGGCTGCTCGCGCTGAGCCGCTACGGGCTGGATCTCTGCCTGGGCCGCATCGTGATCGCGGGCCAGGAAGAGCCGGTCTACATCGGACGGCTCGGCCTGACCGACCCGAACGGCGATCGGCTGCTCGTCGATTGGCGGTCTCCTGCGGCCGAACCGTTCTTCGCCGCGACATTCGCGCACCCGACCGGGCTGACGAGCAGGCGCCGCTACCGGTGGGCCAACGGCCGGGTCATCGACTATTGGGACGAGGTGTTCACGGCCGACGGCTTCGACGGCAACGCGGCGCTCGACGAGCAGTCCGCGTTCATCGCCAGTCTGGGCGCCAGCCGGTCGCCGAAAATGCGCGACGTGCTGGCGACGATCCAGGGCGATCAGGATGCGATCATCCGAGCCGGAGCCCGTGGCGCACTCGTCGTCGATGGAGGTCCCGGCACCGGCAAGACCGTCGTCGCGCTCCATCGCGCCGCCTACCTGCTCTACGCAGACCCGCGGATCGGCCGGCGGTCGGGCGGAGTGCTGTTCATCGGCCCGAGTGCGGAATATCTGGCCTATGTCGCCGACGTCCTGCCGAACCTGGGCGAGGATGGCGTGCAGACCTGCACCCTGCGCA
>Ga0068855_100011335_pt1 | contig 10762 bp, 9 predicted proteins | sample KBSCornC52_FD_66592 | JGI IMG/M metagenome (GOLD analysis project Ga0068855, IMG submission 66592) | Corn rhizosphere microbial communities from Kellogg Biological Station, Michigan, USA - KBS Corn C5-2 | ecosystem: Host-associated > Plants > Roots > Rhizosphere > Soil ... | reverse complement strand
TTCCGCGCGCAAGGTCTCGAGGTCATTCCGGTGCCCTGCAATTTCCTCACCACCGTGGCTACCGCACCACCCCCGCCCGGTCTCTCCGTGCCGCGTTACGATGGCTTCATGAAGATCGCCATCTGGCTGCATGAGGAGATCGGCTGGTACGCGTATCGGCACCGCGGGTGGATTCAATAATGGAGGGGTGCGCTCCCGCGCGTTCCCCAAATATTGGGTGAGCGCAGGCGGAGGAAAAAGTCACGGCCGCGCCGGAGCGCATCCCTTCGTATTTTTGGCTTCGATTTACAGAACTTTTACACGCCGATGAAGCGGCGTTGACCCAGGCATCCCGCGGACAAGGCAGGCTGCGGATATGAAACGCCTCCCATTCCTCATCGTCGGTGGATTGCTCACAGCTTCCGCCGTCTTCCATGTCGTTCGCGCGCAGACACCGGCGGCGCCTGCTCCCGCCACTTCCGCCGCACCCGCCGACCCCTTCGTCAAAAATCCGGCCGATCCCAAAGCCGCCACCGCGAACGATCTATGGGTGGATTGCTTCACCATTTTCGAAGTCTACGCCCTCGACAAGCACGACGCGCTCAGCGTGATCGAAGGAGAGCGCGGCGGCGCGGCCCGCTATCGGCGGGTCACCGAATTGGCCAAAGCCGGCAAGGCGCGTCTCACCACGCTGACCGCGCTGACCACCAAGAGCGGGCAAAGGGCCGTGGTCGAAGACATCGACGAAGTCCGGTTCCCGACGGAATTCATGCCGCCGGCGGGCAATCAGGGCCTCGCCTTCCCCACGGCTTGGGAAACCCGCAATGCCGGCGACACCCTGGAACTCGAACCGGTCGTCGCGAATGACGGGCAGACGGTCGACATCAATCTCGTTCCGCAACACGTCAGTCTATTCGCCTTTCGCGACGAGCAGGCCCGGGCGGTCGACGCCGCGATTTCGCAGCCGATCTTTCACACGCAGAAACTCACCACCTCCATCACCGCCTACAATGGCGAACCGCTTTTCCTCGGTACGTATACGCCGCCGGCGAATAACCCGGAAGATCCCAAGGCAACCGAAACCTGGCTGGCCTTCCTCCGGGCAGACATGCAAGGCCCGACCGCGCAGGAATTGAAGGCCGTGGCCCGCCCCCCCGCCCCGGGTAACCAGCTTCAGCTCGAATACAGCATCTATTCCGTGGAACGGAACGCCGCGCACGATCTCCTCGCGGCCCCATTGCCAGTGGGGGGCGCGTGGGAAAAGTTGCAACCGCTGATCAAGGGCAACCAGGCCCGTTTCGAACATCTGACGACGCTCTTTGTGAAATCGGGGCAACGCTCCCTGGCCGAAGAGATTCGGGAGGAACGCTACTGGACCGAGCTCACTCCAGGTGGGCGACCCTCCGCCATCGAAACGACGACGCGCACTGTCACCGCTGGACCCAGCGAAGATCTGACGAAGCCCAATCAAAAGAGGGACTATAGCAAAAACACCACGACGACCGAACACACCTCGGTGAGTCGCGAGATTCCCGACGCGCCGCCAACTCCGGGTTGGGTTACCGCCTTTGAGACCCGCAATGTGGGCACGACCGTGGAGGTGGAACCGGTCGTCGGACCGGATGGAGTGACGATCGATATCAATCACGTGGTCTCGCAGACTACCTTGCTGGGTAAACTGAAAGCCCCCGGCATTGCGGAGAAGTATCCCTGGCAGCCACTCTTCGAGACGCGCAAACTGACTTCGGCGCAAAGCATTCTCCTCGGCGTTCACACCTTCATCGGCACGCTGAATCCGCCGGGTGAAGATGGCGTCAACGACCGGGTGGACAGCGGCCGCACGTGGCTGCTCTTCTTGCGGGCCACACCCTGTGAGAAGTGATCGCGTCGCTGTAGCGGCGGTCGAATCCCGGCGCCAGGCCCTGCGGTCGCAGACCGTCGCTGCAGCCACCATCACCACGACTTGAGTCGCCCACTCTTCGCCTCCATGCTTCGTCTCGCCATGTTCTCCCTCCATCCGCGCACTACGCTGCTGCTCCTGCTGGCCCTGGCCATGGTCATTCTGGCCGGCGGGTTGCGGTTGGCGCGGAAGGAGGAGAGCGTACGGCTCGACCGGGACCGGAGCGCACTGCGGCGTTTTGCGGGCGAGACCCAGGGCGAACTGCAAAAGCTCGAGGCGCTCTACGAGGAGCACCTCACCGCGCTTTTCCGCACCAATGTCACCGACCGCATATTTGACGTCCGCCATGACGCGGATTCGATCGTCGGCATTCAACAAGTTTCGTTTCTGCGGCGTGGCTCAACCAATCAAGAGCACGTCCAGATTTATGGTCAGCGCCTGCCCGTCCCCGTCCTGCAAATACCGCGCTCCGGTCTCACCAGTACGCCGGTGCTGTTGCCGGAAAAGCTGCTCTTCAATCCCGGCGGACCGGCGCAGGGCTGGATTGACGAACCCGGCAAGCCACTTTTCTTTTGGAAACGCTGGGCATCGAAGGAGGCTGTTGTGTTCCTCATTGATCGAGCAGCTGTGGAAGCGGCCATCGATCGCTGGTTGCAAACCTATACGGCGAACTCGTTCGAGCCGGTCCGTATTGGTGGTGGGCTGGATCAATTGCGGGGCGAAGGAGGACGAGTGCTCCTCGGGGAGAACCGCCTTGCGGGTGACAGGCCGGATCTTCTGCTACCGATGAGAAGCCGCTTGGGTATTTGGGAGCTGGCTTCCTGGGACCAACGCCAAACCCGCGTCCACTACAACGCGGCTACGCTCGTCAGCACGGGGGTGGTGGCGATTTGTGTCACGATGATCGCGTTCCTGGTTTTTGCCCAGCAGCAGCGCGCGACGGCGCTGGCGGCGCAGCGCGTGTCGTTCGTCAATCGCGTGTCGCACGAATTGCGCACTCCCCTCACGAACATCCTGCTCAATCTCGATCTTGCGACCGAGACGCTCGACGAGATTCCGCGCGATGCAGCACGGCGGCTCGACCTCGTGCAGGAGGAAGCGCGACGGCTGGGACGGCTCATCGAAAACGTGCTGACCTTTTCGCGGCACGAGCAGGGCAAGCTGCGCGCGGAAGCGCGGGCTTGCGTGCCGGCGAGTGTGATCGCCGCGGTGGTGGAGCAGTTTGCGCCGTCGTTTGCCCGCCGCGCGCTGGAGGTGCGGTGCACCGGCGATCTGGCGACGCCGTGCTTGCTGGATGCGGATGCCTTTGCCCAGATTCTCGCGAATCTGTTTTCGAACGTGGAGAAGTACGTTCCAGGTGGCCCCGTGGAAATCGGCGGGGAGTGGACGGACGACGTGCTCACTGTCACCGTCGCGGATCAAGGCCCGGGGATTCCGCAGGAATCCGCCGAGCGCATTTTCCTGCCCTTCGAGCGACTCGACAGCCGGATCAATGAAGGTGCGAGTGGCACCGGGTTGGGATTGGCCATTGCCCGCGACCTGGCGACCGCGATGCGCGGCACGCTACGGCTGTTGCCCTCGACTCGCGGGGCGTGCTTTGAATTGCGGATTGCCGGTCCGCGCGCAGAACCGCTGAAATCCATTTCCGTGGCATGACCATCCTGCTCGCTGACGACGATCCCATTACACTCGACTCGCTGCGCGCCTGCCTCGAGCCGGAAGGTTTCACCGCGCTCGCCGCGCGACACGGCGGTGAAGCGCTCGCGCTATGGGAAAAACATCGGCCGGATTTGCTTTGCCTCGATATCATGATGCCACAGGTGGACGGTTACGAGGTGTGCCGCCGCGTGCGTGCCGCGGATGCGCAAGTGCCGGTGCTATTCCTCTCGGCGAAGAGCGAAGAGATCGATGTGGTCGTGGGCCTGCAACTCGGCGCGGACGATTTCATTCGCAAACCCTTCGGCAAACATGAACTGCTCGCGCGGATTCGCGCGGCGTTGCGGCGCGTGCATGCCCGGTCCAATGGCCGGCGCAGTTTTGTCATGCACGATCTCATCGTCTATCCACAAGAACTGCGCGCAGAGCGAGCTGGAGCGGCGATTGATCTTTCTCCGCGCGAAGCCGCGATTCTCGAACTGCTGCACGAGAAAACCGGGCAGGTCGTGGATCGCGACACGCTGCTCAATCGTTGCTGGGGCATGGATTATTTCCCCGAGTCGCGCACGCTCGATCAGCACATCGCCAAGCTGCGCAAACGGATCGAGCCGGACCCGGCGAACCCGACAATCGTTGAGACAGTGCGGGGCGTTGGGTATCGCTATCGAGCGGCGTAAGGCGCTTCGTGGCGGCGGTCCAAAAACCTCCGTCATCCTGAGCTTGCGAAGGACCTCTGATCTCCCACGGGCGGAGGTGGCGGAAAAGTAGGCGCGTAGTCACGCGAGCGCCTGACGAAGCTCCGCACCGCCGCCGCCCACGGAGATCAGAGGTCCTTCGCAAGCTCAGGATGACGGTTGGTTTTTGGACGCTCCGCGCCACTCACTCGCGCCGCGCGACCAGCGTCAGCCGCGGCCACCACCAAACGATCTTCCCCTCTTCCTCCCCGAGGCGAAACGTTGCGCGGACCGATGCCGGCGCAGTTGTGATCAACTCCCGCACGATCTGCCGATTCTCCGGCGAAGTTGCCGCGGTCTCAAAGTACCACTCGAGATCCGGCTGCTTGAACGTCTTCAACTCCGCGCTCTGCACCCGCAATCCGCTCGCCTCGCACAACCGCGTCCACGCCCGCGGCGAGAGCAGTCGATGATGGCTCGGATCGCGATATTTCTCGACCTGATGCAGCCACTCCTCCGCTTCCTCGGCATCATCCGGCACGCTGCCATCGATGAGCAAAAACCAGCCGCCCGGACGCAGCACACGTGCCGTCTCGCGAATGAACGATTCCGGTGAACTGAAGTGATGCGGTGCGACCCGCGAAGTCACGAGATCGAAGCTGACGTCGGCGTAAGGAAATTCTTCCGCGGGATGCTGGCGCGTCTCCACGCTGAGTCCGCGTTCCTGCGCCGCTTCGCGCACACGATCAAGCATCGGCGCGGCGAGATCGGCGCAGGTCACTTGATGTCCCAGGCTGGCGAGATACAAACCGGTGTGCCCCGCGCCTGTGGCCACATCGAGCACCTGTGCCGCCGGCGGCAAAGCAATTTTCTCGAGCCCCGCCTGGACATCGGAGATATCCGCAAGAATGTGCGAGCGACCGTAATTGCGGCTTTGCCGAGCGAATTGTTCCTGGGCAGCTTGCTGAACAGCGTCGAGTTTCATCCGCGCAGAATCTGCCGCGATTGCACCGCCCGCAAGAGGGGGAATTTTAAAACGCAGAGCCGCAAGCAAAGAATTTTAAACGCAGAGATCGCAGGGGCGCAGAGAAGAACTGTAGTGGGGCCGGTGGACCAAAAACCCCGCAGAATGGCATCAGAAGTAGGCCCGCGAATCACGCGGATCATTCGAATGGGTCAATTCTTATTCGTGCTATTCGCGTGATTCGCGGGCCAAAAATCTACGCACGCCGCGGAAATTTTTAGAGTTAGCACTGCAGAGACGCGGAGGAAAAATTTCCGCACTCGATAGATTGCGGAGCGACGCGCCATGACGATACGTTGCCACCGGCCGCTGTAGGGCGGCGATCTTCGCCGCCGGCGCAAGCGTATGGCGGCGAGGATGGCCGCCCTTTAATTCCCGGACGATACGCCTTTTGGAAGGAGCTTCGCGCCCGGACCTCGGTCTACCTCAAATCTGCGCTGTGCCTCTGCGTTTTAAAACTGCCGTCGCGATCTTTTCACTCGCTCGGCTTCGGCACGAAGTTCCGGAAGAAATTCTTCGCGAGGAAGACATCGCCAGACCGCTCGAAGCCGTATTTCTCGTAGAGCGTGTGGGCATCGCGCGTGGCGAGGATTTGCCGGACATCGGAGATTTCCGGATGCGTCACCACTGCTTCAACCAGCGCTTTGCCCAGCCCCGTGCCGCGATGCGCTTCATCGATGACCACGTCGCAGATCCAGGCGATCGTCAGGCCATCGGTGACGATCCGTGCGAAGCCGACCAACGCACCGCGATAATACGCGCACACGCAGAGGGAGCGCGCGATCGATTTTTCGATGACTTCGCGCGGCCGTTGCGCGGCCCAATACGTGCCGTGCAGCAATCGCTCCACGGCATCGAGATCGAGGCGCGCGGGGTCGTCGGAGATTTCGTACTCGCCGTGAGTGCGCGTGAAGGCGGACACGGGCGTCCCGGAAATTAGACCCGCTCGCGGAGCGGCTCGAACCCGAGATCGAAAATGTTCACCGCGTTTTCCATCATCGTCATGATGCTCATCAGGAAGGTCTCCCAATCCTGCAAATTGGTGAACTGCGTGTCCCACATGACGAAAACGGAATCCGGCACGGCATTCGACTGCTCGATGAGCACGCGGATTTCCTTTTCCCAATCGGCAATCTGCACGTAGCCGAGCGTGGCCGGGCGGCCGACGAGCGGGCTGTAAGAAAAGTGGCCGAGCCAGCCATCGCGTTCCTCGGCAGTCGGGAACTTGGCGTGCACGTGCGTGGAGAGTGTGGTGACCGTGGTCTCCGGGAAATCCATGAGCGCGTAGAAACGCTGCAGGGTCTGCTGGATGATCGTCCAGTCCCCGGCAGTGCGGGCATTGCGCACGCCGACCTTGATGCGATCGGCGGTGCGGCTGAGCGTGCCATTTTCGCCGAAAAACTGCGCGGACAGCTCGTAGCCATACAGCTCGTCCCATTTCTTGAGACGAATCTGGTCGGGGCGCAGGCCAATGCCCTTGTTCGGGTCACAAACCTTCGCGCCAAAATCTTCGAGGTCCGCCTGCTTGAAACCAAGCGGGGCGGCAAAGGGCACGTCCACGTGGACGCCAAAAATATCAATGGGCACTACTTCCATGCGGTCGGGAAAATAAGCGGAGGCGCGTATTTTGCCACGCTGTTTTTCACAGCGCGCGCAGATACTTCAGATCCCCATGTTGGAAAGCGTGACCGCGAGGCGGTCGACGATCTGGACGAGGCGCGGGTGCGAGGCCTCGAAGTCGCGCACGGAGGCGGCGAGGCCCTCGACCGCCTGAGCGGCCTGCTCGGGCTGCTCTCCGCGGTGCACGGCGGCCTGCACGGCCGCATCGGCGCTGCCGGTGATCTGTTGCGCTGACTCGCCGTGCGTCTGCACCAGCGGCGTCACTTCGGCCTTCAGGCCAGCCAGCAAATCGAGCAGTTCATGCCGCGTCGCCTCCGGAATATTGGTGGCGGTGCGCAGAGTCGCTTCGATTTGGGCAATACGTTCGGGGATCATGTCCATGCGAGGAAACTTATAACTCCAAGTAAGGCGCTCGCCAACTACGGCGAGCAAAGAAGACCTCAGATATGGATCGCGTGGCCGGCGGCGACCTCGACCGCTTCGCGCACGCCTTCGCTGAGCGTCGGGTGAGCGTGGATCGTCTCTTCGATTTCGTCGATCGTGGCCTCGAGCGTAATCGCCAGGCCAAGCTCGGCGATCATCTCCGTAGCCTCGGAACCGATGATGTGCGCGCCCAGAATTTCGCCGTGCGGCTCGCCGACGATGAGCTTCACGAAGCCATCGGGCTCCCCAATGGCGCGGGCCTTGCCCAAAGCCATATACGGGAATTTCCCGACTTTGTACTTCAGGCCCTTTTCCTTGGCGGCGCGCTCGGTGAGACCGACGCTCGCGACCTGCGGCTGGCAGTAGGTGCAGCCGGGGAAGGTCGTCACCTTCTTCGGCTGGTGCTTCGGATCGAACATCCCTTCCACCGCCTGCACGGCTTCATAGCTGGCGACGTGCGCGAGCCACGGAGGCCCGATGATATCGCCCGCGGCGTAGACGCCAGGAACGCTGGTCTGGTAACGATCGTCCGTCTTGAGATAACCCTTCACGAGTTCGAACTTGAGCGAGCCGCCGGGCAACACGGGCGAAACGCCGATGGCCACCAGCGCGGTCTCGGCTTCGATGACCTTTTCCGCGCCTTTCGCATCCGCGACGGTGATCTTGACGCCCGAGTCGCTGACTTCGGTCTTGACCGTCTTGTGATTCGTGAGCGCGGTAATGCCCTGCTTGGCGAACGACTTCTCCAGCGCCTGTGACACTTCGGTATCTTCGACGGGCAACAGGTTCGGCAGCATCTCGACGACGGTCACTTTCGTGCCGAAGGCATTGAAGAAATAGGCGAACTCCACGCCGATGGCGCCGGCGCCGATAATGATCATCGATTTCGGCTGGTGCGGCAGCGAGAGCGCTTCCTTGGAGCCGATGACCGTGGTGCCTTTGAAATCAAGGCCCGGCAGCGGACGCGACACGCAACCGGTGGCGATGAGGACGTTCTTCGCAGTGTGGGTCTCGGTCTTGCCGTCGGCCGATTTCACCTTCACTTCGCCCGCTTTGTCCATCGAGGCTTCCCCGCGGAGGTTATCGATCTTGTTCTTCTTGAAGAGGAAGTCGACGCCCGCGCTGCCCTTCTCGGACACGGTGCGGGAGCGCTTGAAGATGGCCTCCCAATCGTAGCTCAGGCCTTCGACCTTGAAGCCGAACTCCGTCGCGCGGTGCTTCATGGTGTGAAACAGCTCGGCGTTCTTGAGGAGCGCCTTGGTGGGAATGCAGCCGTAGTTGTTGCAAGTGCCGCCGGTGCGGTCCTTGTCGACACAGGCGACTTTTTTGCCCAGTTGCGCCGCCTTGATGGCAGCGACGTAGCCGGCCGGACCGGCGCCGATGACGATGAGATCGTAGTTGGCCATAAAATCAGGAATGGAAAATCTAGCACAGCAGTCGAGCCGGGGCTCGCTGCGAAAGCCGGCAAACATGTGGGCGCGACGGCAGGGGCGTCAAAAGGAAAAACTCATTCGCGTCCATTGGCGTTCATTCGCGGTCAAAATGACCAATTCTGGCGAAAGAGAGGCGTGGATGATCAGAAATTGCGCATTTAAGGTGCGTGAACTGTTGATTTTGCGGCGCAAAACTATTGAGAGTTGCACAATTCGCGACACGCGATTACATCAGACAGCCGCTCTTGCAGCCTCCCTATATGGACACAGCCGTTAAAGCCAAAGATTACGCCTCCGCGCCCATCAACTCCAAGCTCTCCAAGGAGCAGAAGTTGGATTTGCTGCGCGGCATGTTGCGCATCCGACGCTTCGAGCAGGAGGCGCTCAGCGAATATACCAAAGGCAAGAATATGGGGGGGTTCCTCCATCTGTATATCGGCCAGGAATCCGTGGCCATCGGCGCCTGCTCGCTCATGGGTGACAACGATCACGTCATCACCGCTTATCGCTGCCACGGCCACGCCCTTGCGGTCGGCATGGCGATGAATGAATGCATGGCCGAACTCTTCGGCAAGGCCACCGGCTGCTCGAAAGGCAAAGGCGGCTCGATGCACTTCTTTGCGCCGGACAAGAATTTCTGGGGCGGCCACGGCATCGTCGGCGGCCAGACTCCGCTCGGCCTCGGCCTCGCCTATGGCCTGAAATACAAAGGTCTCAAAGGCGCGGCGCTCTGCTTCCTCGGCGACGGGGCCGTGAACCAGGGTTGCTTCTACGAGTCGCTGAACATGGCGTCGCTGTTCGAGCTTCCAGTCGTCTACATCATTGAGAACAACAAATACTCGATGGGAACGAGCCTGGAGCGTTCTTCCGTGGTCAAAGATTGCCTCGCCCAACGCGGCGAGGCTTTTCTTGTCGATTGGGCGCAGGCCGGCGGCGAGGATATCTACGAAGTCCGTGCCGCGGTGCAGACGGCGATCGAGCGGGCGCACAACAGTTCCAAGCCGACCATTCTCGAGCTGGATACTTATCGCTACTACGGCCACTCCGTCGCCGATGCGAAGCACAAGGGTGGCTATCGTTCGAACGACGAGATCGAGATCTACAAGAAAGACCACGATCCGATTCAGCTTTTCAAACGCCGGCTCATCGCCGAAGGCCTCCTCACCGAGGAGGAATTCGAGAAGCTGAGCGACGATGCGAAGGCCGAAGCGAAGGCCAGCGTGCAATACGCCGAGGACAGTCCGCTGCCGGAAGACGGCGCCATTTTCGAGGACGTCTATTTCGAGGTCGATCGCCAGACCGAAGCGGGCCGCACGGGCAAACACTTTTTCCACGATTGATCCATGGCACTCATTGAATATCGCGACGCACTGAACCAAGCCTTCGCCGAGGAGATCGAGCGCGACTCGAATGTCGTCCTCATGGGCGAGGAAGTCGCCCAGTACGATGGCGCGTATAAAGTGACGCGCGGGCTGTGGAAGCAGTTCGGCGACAAGCGCGTGGTCGACACGCCGATTTCCGAAGCCGCCTTTATCGGCATGGGCATCGGCGCGAGCATGCTCGGCCTGCGGCCGGTCATTGAGCTGATGTTCTGGAGCTTCTGCACCGTGGCTTACGACCAGATCGTGAACAATGCCGCGCAGATCCGTTATATGAGCGGCGGGCTGATCAATTGCCCGATCGTCATTCGCGGCCCCGCGAACGGCGGCACGAACGTCGGCGCCACCCACTCGCACACGCCGGAAAACTGGCTGGCCAATATTCCCGGCCTGAAGGTCGTGAGCGCCGCGACGCCGTATGATGCGAAGGGCCTGATGAAGACGGCCATACGCGACAACGATCCGGTGATGTTCATGGAGAACACGCTGCTTTATGGCGAGAAGGGCGAAGTGCCGGAGGAAGAATATCTCATCCCGCTCGGCAAGGCCGACATCAAGAAAGAAGGCAAGGACGTGACGCTCATCGCGCACGGTCGTGCCGCACTCACCGCGCTGAAGGCCGCCGAGTTGCTCGCGGCCGAGCACGACATCGATGCCGAAGTGATCGACCTGCG
>Ga0068855_100011331_pt1 | contig 10763 bp, 1 predicted proteins | sample KBSCornC52_FD_66592 | JGI IMG/M metagenome (GOLD analysis project Ga0068855, IMG submission 66592) | Corn rhizosphere microbial communities from Kellogg Biological Station, Michigan, USA - KBS Corn C5-2 | ecosystem: Host-associated > Plants > Roots > Rhizosphere > Soil ... | reverse complement strand
CATTAACAAAGTAACTCCAGCCGGTGGGGTGAGCACCTTCTCCGGCGTTTCCCTGCCGAACGGGTTAACCATCGTTGGCGTTTCCGAAGCGACCGGGATCACGTTCGACTCCGCGGGCAATCTTTACGTCGGGAGTTATGGCTCCAATCTCGTGGTCAAGCTCACCCCGTGCGCCAACGTCCAATATTCCGTCAGCGGGACTGCGCAAGCCGGCAAGGACTATTCCGGGGTGGCTCCCACGGGCGGCACCGTGATCTTCCCGCCTGGCCAGACGACCGCCGTTATCTCCGGCACGCTGCCCGCCGATCCGGGTAGTTCGCAGACCCTCGTCCTCACCCTGAATACTCCGGTGGGTGTCAGTCTCGGCGCGACGAAGTCAAATACCATGACCATCGTCGAACCGGCCCCGGCCATCACCCAAAACACTGCCGGCCTGCCCATCACCGCTCCTCAGATCACGATCAACGGCGTCTTCAACAAGACCGTAGCAAATAACACGGTCACCTTCAACAATGGCGCCGTCGGCACCGTCGTCGTCCCTGGCGGCGGCGGCATCATCATCATCGGCGGTGGTGGAAACGTCACCTCGCTCACGGTCAATTTGACGACCCCGCCCAATCAGGTCGGCCCGCTCATCGCCACGGTCTCCGCCGGCGGCTTGAGCAGCACGCCGGTGCAGGTCGCCACGGTGGTTCCCGTGGTGACATCGACCGCCGCCGATCTCGGCCTCAACGCTACGACCCTCACCATTAATGGCTTCGGCTTCGATCCCAATCCCGCAAATAACACGGTGACCTTTAACAACGGGGCAACTGGCACGGTAACCGCGTCCAGCGCCACGCAACTCACTATCGCGCTCAGCCATGCCCCGAACCAGACGGGCACCTTGACGGCCACGGTGACCACCGATGGAAACACCAGCACGGCCAGCGTGCCGGTGGGAACTGCCGAGCCAATTGCGGAGTTCAGCACCACCGGCGAAAGCGCGGATGCCAGCGTGCAAACCTTCAGCATCCCGGTGCAACTCACGGGCAGCCCTACTTTCGACAGTGGCATCGCCCCCGCCGTCTCGCCCTTCGCGACCGGCTTCAATTCGCCGGAAGGCATGGCCTTTGACAACGCCGGAAACCTCTATGTGGCCAACTTCCTTGCCGACTCGATCAGCAAAGTCACCCCGGCAGGCGAAGTCAGCACCTTTGCCTCGGGCTTCCCGACGAGCGGCTTCACCTCCTATCCGTCCGGTCTGGCGTTCGATGCGACGGGTAATCTTTACGTAGCGCTGTATGGCAATAACTCAGTGAGCAAAGTCACCCCCGACGGCACCATTTCCACCTATGTCTCGACGATGAACTCGCCGGCCGGGGTAACCTTCGATACTGCGGGCAACCTCTACGCCACTGGAGTGGTGGACAACTCGTGGGTGGTCAGCAAGATCACGCCGGCCGGAGCGCAATCCACCTTTACCTTCACGCAAGAGGATGGCACCTCCCTGGCTTTCGATACTGCCGGGAATCTCTATGTCGGCACGAATGACGTGACCTTTGGCGGCCAGGTCACCAAAGTCTCACCCGACGGATCCGCCTCGAACCTCTTCGCCTCGGGCTTCTTGGGAGGCCCCAACCCAGGCGGTCTGGCCGTGGATAGCGCCGGCAACGTTTACGTCGCCAATGGCATCTCGGTGAGCAGAGTAACGCCGCTCGGCGTGGTCAGCACCTTCCTGTCCGATCTCAATTACCCCGCATCTCTGGCGTTCGACGCCGCGGGGAATCTCTATGTGGCCACTGGGGGTGACAACGCGGTCAGCAAAGTCGCCGCCTCGAGCATCGTGCCCTTCACCGTAGGAGGCAGCGCGATCGACGGCACCGACTACACCGGCCTCACGGTCGGCCCGCTGGTCTTTGTGAACGGACAGCCGACGGTCTATATCACCGGCACGCTCATTCATCACCCGGGCGCAGCGAAGACGCTCACTTTCACCCTCGGCACGCCAAGCGGCGCGGTCCTGGGCACAACGACGACGAACACGCTCACCATCTTGAATGGGCCGGTGGTGACTTCGAGCACAGCGGATCTCGCCAACGACTCCGCCACGCTGACGATCAACGGCTTCAACTTCGACCCAACCGCGACCAACGACACCGCCACCTTCAACGATGGCACCGTAGGCGCCGTGACTGCCGCCAGCGCCACGCAGCTCACCGTGCAACTCTCGCACCTGCCGACCGGCCTCGGCGCGCTCACCGCCGTGGTCAATACCGATGGACAAGACAGCGGCACTCCCGTGCAGATTGCCAACGTGGTGCCCTTCGCCAATCCGACGGGCATTACGATGTCGGGCGGGACGGTGACCCTCACCTTCGCTGCCGCGCCGAATACGACCTACCAGTTGCAATACACGCCGTCCCTCAATCCGACCTCGTGGGCGAACGTCGGACCGGTTACCAGCGATGGCGCCGGGACTGTCCAATATGTCGGCACGCCGTCAGCGGGAACTCAGGGGTACTATCGGCTTACGCATTAAGTAGTGTTAACATCAGACGAACACGTTGTAAGCGACGGCGTCGTTACCCAGTACATCCTTGCCCGGATGAGATCATAGCGGCAGTATTCGCGGTGAGCTGAGCTTGTGATCTGGCGATTGGCAACCACCCGGGTGGAAGGCGTTTCGACTGAGGTCTGAAGGGCTGGCTGCACCGCTCACTTTTCCGTTTTCCTATTTCTTTCCAATGAAGACATCTCCACGTTGCCTCGCGCCCTTGTGCTTCCTTCTGGCTGCTTTGCTGAGCACGACCGCCACGCTGTCCGCAATCAACACCGGAGGTACTCCCACTGTTACGTCCAACAGCACGGTCATGGCCATCAGCGCAACGACGATCACGATTGCGGGAACCGGCTTCGATTCCGTCGCGGCGAATGATACGGTGCTTTTCAACGATGGCGCCGTTGGCGCCGTCACCAGCGCCACCAGCACCTTGCTGACGGTCACTTTCTCAACCCGACCGAATGCAACCGGCGCCCTGACCGCGGTCGTCACCACGAACGGCAAAAGCAGCGGCGCTGCGGTGCAGGTCGCGCTGGTGGCGTCGTCAGTTATCCAATTCGCCGCGGCCAGCGAAAGCGTCGCCGCCACCACCGGCTCATTCAGCATTCCCGTAACGATCGCGGGCAATCCGAATTTTAGCAATGGCGTCAGTCCCTATGTTTCGTCGCTGGGGGTGTTCGATTTTGCCAGCGCGTTGACCTTGGATGCGGCGCACAATCTTTATGTCGTCACCACGAACGGAGTGGTGTTCAAGCAGCCCCCGGGAGGGGTCGCCACTGCATTCGCCAGCGGCTTCACCTACAATAATGCTCAAGGCCTGACCTGCGATGCCGCCGGCAATCTTTACGTCGCCGATCGCAGCGCCAACACGGTGAGCAAGGTCACTCCTGACGGCACAGTCAGTGTTTTCGCCTCGGGCTTCAGTTCGCCCACGAAAATGACGTTCGACACCGCCGGCAATCTCTATGTCGCGAATACCGGCAATGGCTCCGTTAGCAAGGTCACTGCAGCTGGTGTCGTCAGCACTTTCGCTTCCGGTTTTTCCGGCCCCTTTGGCCTTGCCTTCGACAAGGCAGGCAACCTTTACGTCGCCAACTCCAGCAATGGCACGGTCAGCTTGGTGACACCCAGCGGAGTTACCAGCACCTTCGCCTCAGGGCTGAATCAGCCCGTCGGTTTGGCCTTCGATACGCAGGGCAACCTCTTCGTCGCCAGCACCACCTCCAGCGGGACCGTCGTCCTGGCCAACAACGCGCTAACCACCGGTCTGTCTGCGATTCCCGGCTCTATTATCATCGTCGGCCCCCCACCTCCGGCCAACGGCAGCATCAGCGAAGTCTCGCCCAGTGGTGTAGTGAGCAGTTTTGCCACTGGCCTTTACTCGCCCTCGGACATGCTTTCCGACGCGGCGGGAAACCTCTACGTCACGGATTCAGACGACATGAACTACGAGTATGACTACCGCGATCAGATCGTGGAGGAGTACTCGCCGTCGGCGTCGGTGAATTTCACGATCGGTGGAACGGCGATGAGCGGCACCGATTATAGCGGCGCCTATGGCAACACGGGATATAACAGCACCACGCTGACATTCATCGCGGGGCAACCCACCTTGTCCATCACAGGAACGCTTTCCCCGAACGCCGGCGCCACCCGAACGCTGACGTTCACCCTGAATACGCCGAATGGTGCGGTCATCGGCAGTCCCGCGACGAATACGCTGACCATCGTCGAACCACCTCCAACTGTCACTTCGAACACAGCGAGTGTGCCGATTAATACGTCGACGATTACCCTCAATGGCTACTTCAGTCCGATTGCGGCGAACAATACGGTGACGTTCAACGATGGCGCGGTCGGGACGGTCACGACCGCCAGTAGCACTTCACTGACGGTCACTTTCTCCACCCAGCCCCAAGCCCTCGGAGCTCTCAAAGCTTCGGTAACGAGCAATGGGGTCAGCTCCGGAACTCCCGTAACAGTGGCCACCCTCGTCCCCGGAGTGACTGCATCGAATGCCGGCCTCAGCCTCAATGGCACCGTCCTCACGATCAACGGTGTCGGCTTCGACCCCATCGCGGCGCACAACACGGTAGTGCTGAGCAATGGCTTGGTCGGCACGGTCACCTCGGCCACCGCCACGCAACTCACGGTGAGCCTCACGCATGCGCCAGCGAACACTGGAAACATCTACGCGATCGTGACCACGAACGGCCTGAGCAGTGTCGCACCAGTGGCGATCGGGACGGTCGAACCGACCGTGCAGTTCAATGTCAGCAGCGAAACGCTCAATGCCACCGCGGGGACGTTCAGCATCCCGATTACGATCACCGGCGATCCCACCTTTGACAGCGGCGCCCCGCCCGTGATGGGAACCATCGCCTCAGGATACACTCTCGGCTATAGTTATCCCAGCGCCATCGCCTTCGACTCCGCGGGGAATCTCTATCTCGCCAATTCGCACGACGGCATCGTGACCAAGTTCGCTCCGGATGGATCGAACAGTGTCTTCGCATCCGGGTTTAGCTGGCCCATCGGCGTCGCCTTTGACGCGGCGGGCAATCTATTTCTGGCCGACATCGCCACCGGTAACATCAGCAAGATCTCCCCCGATGGCAACGTCAGCCCTTATCTTACTGGATACGCTCACCTCTACAGCCTGACCTTCGACGCCGCTGGCAACCTGTATGTCGCCTATGCCGATTCGAACAACAACGGCTTCGTCGACAAGGTTACGCCGGCCAAAGTGGTGACCACTTTTGCTTCCGGCTTTTACGCTCCGACAGGATTGGTCTTCGACGCTGCGGGAAATCTTTACGTCACCGAGAGCTACAGCGGGTCGATCTACCGGGTAACTCCCGCGGGCGTGGTCAGCACCTTCGTTCCCTACATCAATGAACCCGGAGGCGTCACCATTGACGCCTCCGGAAATCTCTACGTGAGCGACTATTACGAGGGGGGAATCTACAAAATCACCCCCGGTGGCGTGGTCAGCACGCTCATTTCCGGAGTGAGTGAACCGGAAGGTCTGGCTTTCGATGCCGCGGGGCATCTTTTCGTCGTGAATCACCTCGGAGGTAGCGGAACGATCAGTGAACTCTTCCCCACGGTCTTCGTGCCTTTCGCCATTGGCGGCACCGGGGTAACCGGGACCGATTACAACAGCCTCACCCCAAGCCCGATGCTCTTTGTCAAAGGGATGCCCCCCTTGTCTATTAGCGGTTCGCTGACCGCCGATCCCGGCGTCACTCCCACGTTGATTTTCACCCTGGGCACACCGCAAGGCGCGATTCTGGGAAGCCGGGCGACCAATACCTTGACGGTAACGGAACCGCCGCCGTCGGTGGCTTCCAGCACCGCCAACCTTCCCATCAATGCACCTTTCCTGACGATCCAGGGTCTCTTCAACCCGGTGGCGGCGAATAATACCGTCACCTTCAATAATGGAGCCGCCGGCACGGTCACGAGCGCAACCGCTTCCTCCCTCACCGTCACTTTCACGACTCCACCAGCAAGCCTGGGTGCGCTCACCGCGACGGTCGTGAGCATGGGCCTGAGCACCGGAGTTCCCGTGCAAGTCGCCACCATCATTCCCGTCGTCACGGTCACGGCTTCCGCCGTCAGCCTCACCGGGAACACCTTGACCATCACCGGCCTCGGTTTCGATCCCACCGCTTCGCATAACATCGTGACCTTGAGCAACGGCGCCGTGGGCACCGTCACCGCCGCCACGGCGAAACAACTCACCGTGACACTCACGACTTTGCCCACCAGCACGGGCGGCCTGACCGCTACGGTCACGACCGATGGCTTCACCAGCGGCGAGGCAGTACCCATCGCCCTGGTCGAACCGATCGCGCAATTCGGCGTCGCGAGTGAGAGCGTGAATGCCGCCAACGGCGCCTTTAGTATTCCGGTTACGTTAACCGGCAATCCAACTTACGGCGCCGGAGTGACTCCGGCAAATCAGACTCTCGCTTACGGTGTTTCCAACCTGGGGCTGGCCGCCGATGCTTCAGGCAATATCTATGCGGTGGATAGCAGCGCCGGGACGGTGCTCAAGATAGCGCCGGATGGTTCGACAAGCACTTTTGCCTCCGGCCTTACCAGTCCCACCAGCCTGGCTGTCGACGGCACGGGAAACGTCTACGTGGGCTGCAATACCTATTCCTACTATGGCGGCGCGGTCGGGACCATTTATCGGGTGACGCCGGGCGGCGTGGTCAGTCTTTTTGTCGCAGCGTTTGCCGATCCCGTCGGCCTGGCCTTTGATGCTGCCGGCAATCTGTACGTCGCCAGCGCCCCTCAGTTTGGCAATGCCTCCGTCGGCAAAGTTACTCCGAATGGAACGACCAGCACCTTCGCCACAGGATTCCGCTTCGTCGCTGGGTTGGCGTTCGATCCCGCAGGGAACCTCTATGTCAGTGGCCGCGATAGCTCCGCCCAAGGCGTCATTAGCAAAGTGACGCCCTACGGCAACGTCAGTACTTTTGCCACCGGCCTCAGCAATCCTTCCGGTTTGGCCTTCGATTCTGTGGGCAATCTCTATGTCTCCGATGGCAGTCTGAAGATCGTGACTGCCGCCGGCGTCATTAGCACCTTCACGACTGGTATTAACAATCCCAACGGTCTGACCTTCGATCCCGCGGGTAATCTCTACGTCGACTGCCTGGACCAGAATTCCAGCGGCGTCGTGGCGAAACTCCCCGCCACCACCACAGTGCCCTACACCGTCAGCGGAACCGCCGTGGCGGGCCTCGATTACAGTGGCCTCAGTTCCAGTCCGGTGACTTTCGTGAATGGCCAGCCCACCGTCTACATCACCGGCATCTTGATCCCGAATCTCAATGCCACTCCGTTCCTAACCTTCACCCTCGGGACACCCGGCGGCGCATACCTCGGCAGTTCTGTTTCGAATACGCTCACCATCCTCGAACCGCCGGCGACCGTCACGCCGAGCGCCGCCGCTCTACCGATTAACGCGACCGGCATCGTCCTCTATGGGGCATTCGATCCTGTCGTGGCAAACAACACGGTCACCTTTAACGATGGCGCGATCGGCGCCGTGACAAGCGCGAGCGCCACTGCCCTGACGGTCACCTTCAGCACGCCTCCCACGAGTCTCGGCAACCTCACCGCCACCGTCATCACCGCCGGCATGAGCACCGGCGCACCCGTGCCGGTCGCCACCGTCGTCCCCATTGCGACGTCAACCACGTCGGTCGTTCCCATTAACGCCACAACCATCACCATCAACGGCTTCGGTTTCGATCCGATCGTCGCCAACAACACCGTCACTTTCAGCAACGGCACCGTGGGCACAGTCACCGCTGCCTCCTCCACGCAACTGACCGTGACGCTGACCGCCCCGCTGACCATCGCGGGGCCCCTGACCGCCATCGTCACGACTGATGGCTTCACCGGCGGAGTCCCGGTGCAAATCGCATCCGTCGACCCGACAGTGCACTTCAGCGTGAGTGCCGAGACCGTGAACGACACCGATGGCGCATTCAGCGTGGCCGTGACGCTCACCGGGACACCGACCTTTCTCACCAGTGGTCAAGCCACGGTTCAGACCGTCGCGCCCGGCCTCCAGGCTACGGCCATGCGGTGCGATGCCGCTGGCAACCTTTATATGGTCGACTATTCAGACACGGCCATCACCAAGGTGACGCCGGATCGAAATATCAGCACTTTCGGCACGGGGTCTAGCGGTAATCGCGGGCTCGCCATCGATGCCGCCGGCAATCTCTACGTTAGTAACTATATATACAATACGATCACCAAAATAACGCCCGATGGTGTTTCCAGCCTGTTTGTCTCCGGCATCAACGAGCCGGAAGCGATGGCTTTCGACGGCGCGGGCAATCTTTATGTCGTCACCTATGTCGGCAACTTGGGAGCAGTTATCAGCAAAGTGTCGCCCACCGGCGCCATCAGCTCATTCGCGCCGGGCTTCTCCAGCAACTACGGACTCGAGGGACTGACCTTTGACAAATCCGGCAATCTCTATTGCGTCAGCGCTCCCGACACGATTACCAAAATCACCCCTGCCGGCGTGGCCAGCACCTTCACCAAAGGCTTCGGCTGGGCTTATCTCAACGATCTTGCCTTTGACAGCGCGGGCAATCTCTTCGCCAACGGTTCCTATGGAAATATTGGCTTCGTGACACCGGATGGAACCACCCACACCGTGACCTCCAGCTACTACTCCGGAGCCGCCATCGCCTTTGATCCCGCGGGACATCTTTACGTCAGCAGCAACTCAGACGTGGACGAATTGCTACCCGCAGTCACCGTCTACTATACCGTAGGAGGAACAGCGACCAGTTATTCGGATTACACGCTCACGTCCAGCAGCCCGCTTACCCTCACCACTGCCCAACCGACCGCGAATGTAACCGGCACTTTGAGATATCACGCCGGCTCGCCAAAGACGGTGACTCTCACGCTCGGCACGCCCAGTGGCGCGGTCGTCGGCACGCCCGGCGTCAACACGATGACCATCAACTTCCCCTCGCCGGTGGTCACCTCCGCCACCACGAGCGTGGCCAACGACAGCACCTTCATCACCATTCTCGGCAATGGTTTCGACTCCAACTCGGGAAATAACAGCGTCGTCTTCAGCAGCGGAGCCGTCGGCACCATCTGGTCCGCAACTTCCACCCAGCTCACTGTCCTCCTGTCGCATCGTCCGACCGGCTTGGGAGCGTTGACCGCCGTCGTCACCACGGATGGCCAAAGCAGCGGCGCGCCGATCCAGATCGGCAACGTCGTGCCCTTCGGTTACCCGACCGGAATCACGATGACCGGAGGCACAGTCACCGTTCATTTCCACGCGACGCCCTATACGGGCTATACCCTCCAATACAGTCCGAGTCTTTCTCCAGCGGCCTGGACAAATGTGACCTCTGTTTCCACGGATAGCTCCGGCAATACGCAATACTCCGGCGCGCTACCGTCGGGCGGCGCGGGTTACTATCGGCTCACCCACTAAGTCGTTCTCACGAGATCCGCTTGACCGGGGCACCGAAACCCGTGGAGGGATGCGCTCCTGCGCGTTCCCACTCTTTTCCCCTCAAACCCGTAACATGGGAACTGATCACCGCGGCCCCGCCGGCGCGGAGCCCGGTGCGGGATGCCAGAAACAGAACGGAATCCCGCGAATGGTGATTTGTTCCTGAGGCCCTGGCGGAAGCTGGGCGACGATCTCCGAAGCGCGCGGGTCTTGCAGCCAGATGACGCCGCCGACCGGCGCGTTCTGGGGATCGGCGATCACTTCGGCCCATTCCTCCGCCGTGAAGACGCAGGGCAGCAGATCGTGCTGGGCGTAGTAGTGCAGTTGCGGGCCGTAGGTGGGCAGGAAATTGCAAACAATCGCCACGTCCTTGCCGAAACGATCGCGCATGGCGTGTCCGAGTTCGGGAATTAATTGCGCCGGCTCCGGCTGTTCATCGGTCAAAATGCGGAAGGGGCGGCGCAGCCCGATCGTCTCGCGCTGTCCCACGATCGCCAAGTAGCCGAGGATACTCAGGGCCACGCTTGTGCCTACAAGATGCAGGGCATTTCCACGACGATCAGACCAGCGCGCAGCAGCATCCAAACCTACGCCGGCCATGATCGCCACTGGCACGGTGAAATAGAACGACGCGTAGTCGTGAATGGCCGAGGCGTTCCGAAAGAAGAAAATGTAGAAGACGCTGAGGACGAAAAAACAACTCGCGCTCCAGCCGAGTTGCCGCAGCGGCCGATCGTCGCGGTGTTGGATCGCGAATACGGTTCCCAACAAGCCGAGGATCCACAGTGCAGGCTGAATGTGCGCGACCAGCAGGCTGCCGATGCGGGCAAACCATTCCGGCCATGCGATCACGCTGCCCATGCGATACTGCAGCGCGACGGAGAGATCGTGCCACGAATCCGGCCGCGCGAGTTTGATCTGGATGGCGAAGAGGAACAGCGATACGGGCAACGTCACCAGCAAGCCGATCATCACGCGTCGATTGCGGCGCGCAAGGCCAGGGGCGGAAAGGCAGACCGCGAGCACAAACAGATACCCGAGCCAGGCTGTCCATTCGCAAAGCAGCGCAGCGAGCACTATCGGCCACCAACGGCGCCCGTCGATCTCCCAGCGACGCCAGGCGAGCAGCAACGCGAGCATCCACACGAGATTGATCGGCTCGAAATTCACCATGCGCCCGTAGCGCAATTCCATGGGCATCGC
>Ga0068855_100011330_pt1 | contig 10763 bp, 15 predicted proteins | sample KBSCornC52_FD_66592 | JGI IMG/M metagenome (GOLD analysis project Ga0068855, IMG submission 66592) | Corn rhizosphere microbial communities from Kellogg Biological Station, Michigan, USA - KBS Corn C5-2 | ecosystem: Host-associated > Plants > Roots > Rhizosphere > Soil ... | reverse complement strand
CGCCGAACCAGCCCATGAAGGCCTCGGCGTCATGCATCAGCTCGTTGGGCAGCGCGGCGTAGGCGGTCAGCTTCTTGGCGTCCAGGGTGACCTGGGAGAACTTGCCGGAGCTGTCGGTCAGCGCGGCGCCTTCCGGCGTCCAGTAGAAGGTGACGCCGCCGTAGATGTTGCTCACGCGGCTGGTCTCGTCCACGGCCGGGATCGGGACCTTCAGGCTGTCCATCGGGATGACCGTCGCCCGCGGACGGACGATGGAGTCCTCAAGGGACAGAGTCAAGATTTCCGAGCGCAGGCGCTCCGGGATCAGGAAGCCACCGTCGGACGGCACGGTCGAGCCGTAGCTGTTGACGATCTTGGCGTGCGCGGCGCGCTTGGACTTCAGCGTGTCGGCGTTCTTCAGCGCCTCGGAGCGGTGCCAGCAGGCCTGGAAGAACTCGGCCGGGCTGTCGAACTCCTTGTCCAGCGGGGCACCCAGGGCAGCGCTGTTGTAGATGTGCCCCTTGTTGGCGCGCCCCTTCAGGCCACCCTGGCGCAGGGCGCCGAGCTGGCCGGGCTTGAAGCCGCCACGCGGAACGGTGCCGCCGGCGGCCTCGATGACGTCAGCCGCGGTCATCTCCAGCTCAGCGCGGAACTGCTGCACCAGGTCCTTGTCCTTGTTTAGGACCTTCGTGGCGTAGGAGTCGACGAGCTGCGCCATCTCCTTCGGGTTGCCCAGCAGGGACTTCATCCTGGAGCCGTCGTTGAGGAATTCCTCCAGCTCGGCCGGAGTCGACGGAATGGTTGGTGCGGTCACTGTGCCGCCCTCTCCTTCATTGCGAGCCGGAAGGCTTCCGGGTTCCATTCGGGCATGCGGTCCTCAACGCGCCGCGTCCTCGCGACTAGTCGAGGAGCGGGTGCGGAGTTGCGCCCGTCGTAGTTGTAGAAGCTGTAGTTCCAGCTGGCGGTAACCGTTTCCAGCTCGCTGGGGGAATCGGTGTCGCCAACGCGGTCGGCCAGTCCGGCCTTTACAGCCTCTTCGGCGCTGTACCAGGTTTCGGCACGCATGACGTCGCGCCAGTCGTCGACAGTGCCGCCGGTTCGTGCGGCGTAGATGCTGGCGATGTTGTTGCTAACCTTGTCGAGAAGGTCGGCCATCGTCTGCATTTCAGACGAGTTGCCCATGCACATGCCGGACGCGTCGTGGATCATCATCATGCTGTTCGGCATCATGGTGACTGTCTTGCCGGCCATGGAAATGAAGGACGCGGCGGAGACTGCCTGGCCATCGACAACCACGTGCACATCGGCGGGGTGCGCTCGGAGCATGTTGAGGATTGCGATGCCGTCGAAGACGTCGCCGCCGGGGCTGTTGACGTGAACCGTGAGGTTGGACGCGGTGACCGTGTTCAGCTGTCGCTGAAAGTCGGACGCGTTGACACCCCAGAATCCGATCTCGTCGTAGATGTCGAGGGTGGCCGTGCTTCCGGAGACGTTGGTGAATCGGAAAAAGTCACCTCGGTCGGAGGCCTTCTGCACTCGACCGGCACGCTCTCGGACACGTTCTGCATTGACCAGGTTGCCCAGCTGCCCAGCACGCGCCCATGCAGCCTCGTCGACGAGGGGAAATCGGACGATGTCATCGGCCTTCTTTCCCTTCTGCGCGTCGTCCATGTGGGCCTGGAGGTGGGCCTTTACGCCAGCGCGGTCCGCGTCGGGGATGTTCGCTCCGGATAGGCGGGCGAGCCCGTTGCGGCAGGCCGCCAGATTGGCTGGGCCACCGTCGGTCTTGTGGTGGGGGAACTTGTAGTTGCCCTTCCGGTCGTCCGCGTCGTCGTCGCCTTCCTTGTGCGTGGCGTCTGCGGCTTCCTGCGATTCCCAGGCGTGGCAGTAGTGCAGGACCTTGTCGTCGTTCGGCATTGCCGCGACGGCTGCCGGCCCGTCCCACGGCTCATCCGTGGTTGCCGTGTGGTGAATACCGATGGCCGGCATTTACTCACCGTCCTTTTTGAGCCAGATTCCAATGACGGTGCCGCGGCACCGGATGCCGCCAAGGCAGTCGACGTAGCCGCCAGTCGGGTATGCCGTTTCGGCGGCGGTGATGTCCTGGCCGGTTGTTCCGAGGTATTTGCCGTCGATTTCCCTGCACGGGCCGCAGGTGTTGGTGTCGTTGACCTCGGAGGCGTAGAGCCGCACGCCGTCGGTGGCGCGCAGGGTGGCGAGCCGGCCCAGGTGCATGGCGATGTGCAGGACGCCGCCGAGCTGCTGCTCTGGGGTGGCGTCGGACAGGCCTTGTAGGTGGGCTCGGACGTCGGCCTGGGTCGCGCTGGCCGGGCGGCCGGGGTTGTGGACTCGGCGGCCCTCAGCGCCGGCCGATAGAGCCAGGGCCGTGGCGAGCAGCGCTGCGGTGATAGCGGCCTGGTCGCCCAGGTCGTTGGCCGGCGGCGTCTCCGGCTGCACGTCGGTGGCGCCCTGCGCGTGGGCCTCGGCGACGACGTGGCCGGCTGCGGCAGCTGCTGCGGCCGTGAGGGCGTCGTGGATGAGGTTGGCTGCGTGGGCCGAGTCGAGGGTCAGGTGGGCGAAGCCGCGCAGGTCACCGGAGGCGATGACCGTGCCCACCTGCTTGACCAGGTCGGTGACCCAGGAGGCCTTGACGGCGACCCACTGGGCCAGAAGCGCAGCAAGCGCCGCCTCGTAGGCCCGTTTCATGGGCGTGAGGTCGACGCTTGCTGCGGGTGACTGCTGGTCGGTCTGTGACGGCCCCTGGGCCGTCACAGAGAGCCCCAGGACGTGAGCCTGGCGGCGAGGCGATCCACCATGTCGCCGTCAGTTGGCGGCGGCTGTGGCAGCGCTGGCGGCGTGGCGGGGCCGTTCCACTTGATCGTCGGGAACGACATGGCCTCCAAGGTGGAGATGGGGTCGGCGCCGGCGGTGATCAGGGCAACGGCGGCGGCGGCGTTCTTGGAGGTGGTCTCGGCGTCGGCCTGCCAGTCGGCCGGGATCGGGTTGTCGAAGTCGAACTCGTAGGCGCCGTTGGCGGCGGAGCTGAACATCGGCAGGAACGCGTAGTTGAGGGCGTCGCGGATGCGGGCCAGCTTCGGCACGAGCGTCCACTTGGCGTAGACGTACTCGTTGGCCTCGGCATTTGCCCTGTTGACGTCCTCGGTGACGCCCATGAGCGACTTGGAGGTGCGGTAGCCCTCGTAGACCACGTCGCGGTCGTCCTGGCGGAGCTCGACCAGCATCAGGTCCTTGAGCGACTGGTCGTTTTGGACCCACTTTCCGCGTTCCAGGATGGCGACGCGGTGGGCGTTGCGGACGCCGCGATGCTGCTCGGCCCAGCGCTGGTCGAGCTGGTAGAAGTCCTCGTCGGAGAGGTTCTCGTCGCCGTCGAGCTCGATGATGCCGCCGGGATTGGCGCTGTTCTTGAAGAAGTTGCGCCTGAACTCGGCGGTGAGCTTCGCGCTCTCCAGGTCGGTCATCAGCGGCTGTGCGGGTGCGACGCCGCCGAGTGGGTCGGACGGGTCGACCAGGCGCAGGGCGATGACCTCGTCGAGCTGGAGCGGGATCTTCTCGCCCATCTCGCCGATGTAGACGTAGCCGACCAGGTACTTCTCGGGGTCGGGGACCGGCACGATGCTGCTGCGGCGCACTGGCCAGATGGAGACGGGGATGTTCGCGGCGTTGCGCTCGACGACCCAGTAGACGACGCCGGTCAGCTCCAGGAGCAGCTGGAAGTACTCACGGAAGAACTGGCCGGTCATGAACGGGTTCGGCTGGTTCCACAGGCGGACGGCCTGGTGGCTGACGATTTCCTTGCGCGGATCGGGCCCTGAGATGCGGCCGCGACCGTCGCCGGTCTGGAACATCCGCCAGGTGATGCCGGAGACGGCCTGCGCGTTGAAGCCGGCGGCGCTATACAAGGCGGTGGAGTGCTTGTACATCTCGACCTGGCGGTCGTTGCTGCCGTTGCTGCCATTCCCGGACAGCACGTTGATGATTTCGGCGCGGCCGGTGAGCGGAACGGGCGGCTTCGGGGCTTCGCGGGTGGCGACGGCGCCGCGAATGAGGCTGCGCAGGGGCGACTTCATTCGGTCTCACCGTCCTCGGGATCGTCGGTGAGGGCCTCGATGATGAGGCAGGACGCGCCGATTCCGAACCAGCCGGCGATGGGGTTGAGCTGGAACAGGCCGTAGTCGATAGCGCCGAACCCGGCGACGACGAGCGTGCTGGTTCGGACGCTTCGCAGGAACCTGTTCACGCTGGTCACGGCGGGTGTTGCAAGCCGCAGGGTCCTTTTCGTGGCCTTCTGCAGCATCAGCGACCTCCCATTCCCAGGACGCGGATGTTCGGCCGGGCTCCCATATCGCGTTGAGCGACGACGTAGCGCATGCCGTCCATTCCGTGGTCGGCTTCCTTGAGCGGCGCTTCCTTGGTCGGCAGCCATACGTACCCAGGCAGTTCTTCGATGGTGGACGTTGGCTTTTTGGCGTCGGCCAGTTCCGGGTCTTGCCGGTAGAGGGCGTCGCGGATGAAGTAGATGCGCGGCTTGCCGTCGGAGCGGATCTTGAATCGGGATTGGACGGCGTCGATGCCGGCTTTGACCTTCTTGTTGGCGGCGGTGGTGCCGCGACCGAAGTGTCGGTAGAAGGTGGCGCGGTCTTCGGCGTCGTGGTCGGCGAGGATGGTGCGCGGCGGGGGCTCCAGCCAGTTGCCGTGCTGGTCGTAGACCTGGGCCTTGAGATCGGCGACGTGCTCTTCGACCAGGCGGCGGGTCATGTACTGCTCGGCGTAGAGGTAGAGCCGGCCGTCGTCGTCCTCGGCCCACCGCTGGATAACCATCGGGTTGGTAAAGCCGAAGTCAATGGCCCACCAACGGTCCCAGGTCCAGGGCAGGCCACGGGCGCATAGGCGCGTGCTGTCGCTGAAGGTGGGGGTGTCGATGAGGTGGACGGCCGGCTGGTAGTCCTCGTAGATCAGGCCCTCGGCGGCGGCCCATTGGCCCTTGCGGAGGCGGAGGTAGCGGACGCCGGTGAGGGCGTCGAGCTTGCCGAGGTAGGCCTCGCCGACGGCGGTGATGGTGCCGTCCTGGTTGAACAGGACGGGGTTTTCCTCGTGCTTGGACTGGAGCATCAGCGTGGCGCCGCGATCGGCGCGTTGGCGAAGCCAGTGAGTGGGCGTCGAGGGGTTGCAGTCGGCGAGGATCTGCTGGAAGGAGACGCGGCCGTTGCGCAGGCGGGTGGTGAGGGCTTCCCAGTCGTCCTCGGTGAGCTCGGTGGCTTCCTGGACGTAGATCAGGTCGTACTCCGACGACATGATCCGGATGGCCTTGTCCATGCCGCCGACGACGACGACGGAGCCGTTGGAGTAGCGGTACTGGGCACTCTCCTGGGGGCTGCCGCCGTACCACCGGACATCCCCGCAAATCAGGGACTCGGCGGCGACATGCTCACGGAACGTGACAAGCGCAGTTGAGCCGAGGCTTGTCAAGGTCTTGCGGACGATCAGGGCGCGCATGCCTGGGTTGAGCAGGCACATCAGGTGCAGCTTTTCCAGGCATGCGCGGGACTTGCCTGTGCCGGCGGGCCCGGCGAGTAGTAGCTCTGGGTGACGACTGAGGAAGAGTTCCTTCGCCGTACCGCGGGGCTTGTACTGGTGGGTAAGAGCGCGGGTGGGCATGACACCCCCCGCGCGGAACTGCTAGTGCCAGTACCTGACGATCAGGTAGACCTCGCCGAGGATGAGCAGGACGACTGCGATGGCGACTAGGTCGTCGCGGCGCTTGCGGATCACCGACAACCGGCCGACGTGAGGGTCATGTGAGGGCATCCTTACCTGTGCTGTCACCGAGATCGATCTGATAGGTCGTGACAGTCTGGCTGACCTCGGCCTTTACGGCTGCGTTGAGCCCCAGCAGCAACCTGCGGTCGGCTTCGATGCGCCTGATCTGCTCCAGCGTCCGCAGCACGATGTCGTCGTCGTCGAACGTGGAGCCGTCCTCGTCGCGCACCACGCGGCCGTTGGACACGATGATGTGCTTGCTGTCGAGGATCGAGTAGCAGCGCCTCAGCTGGTCGTCCAGGCGTTCCAGCTGCTCAGCGCGGTACAGATCGATCTCCATCGCCGGGATCGCCGCCAGCGCCTTGACGTAGATCTTGTGCACCGTCTGCTTCGTCACGCCGAAGACGGAGCCGATCTCCTCGAACGTCTTGCCCTCGCGCTTGAGCCGCAGGATCGCGGCACGGCGCTCCTGCACGGCTTGCTGCTTGTCGGCGGTCGCCTTGCGCTCCTCGGAGGTCTGAGCCACTGGTCAGCACCCCCTTGCGTCACCCTGGACATGCAGAAGCCCCGGGCGCGCGGTCCGGGGCTTCGCAGGTAGATCGTTGATTCGGCAACCGTGTTAGCCGTGGCAGTAGCGCTGGTAGATGTTCATCGCGCCGCGGGTATAGATGAAGTGGTCCAGGGCGTCGAGGAAGTCGATGAGGAACTGGTTGGTCGGGTCTCCGACCAGGTACTTCTCGGCCCGGTCGCGGGCGTCGAAGATGCACTTCGTGCGGCTGCCGATGAGGCGGTTGGCGAAGTACGCGCCCTTGTTCGGCATGTAGTAGGGCCTGCGCGGCTTCAGCACGCTGTCGATGTCGAGCTGGCCGGGGACGGGGCAGTGGAGATCATCGAGCATGCGCGGGGCTGCCTTGCGCATGCCGGGGAAGCCGTTAGGGGCAGCGGCGTTGGCGCGGGCCATCAGGCCACCGCCGGCTGCGACTCGGTCTCCAGGATGTTCTGGATGACCAGCGGTGCGTCCTCGGCCCACTCGTCGAGCTTGCGGATGACCAGCTTGACTTCGTCGACCGTCAGTTCGCCGGTGGTGGTGACGGGGTGGTCGACGATGGAGGCCACGACGGTGAGTCGGTCGTCGCGCTGGGTCAGGCCGTGTTCGCCGAGGGCGATGTGGAGGTACTGGAGCTGCTTCTTGCTCGGCCGTTCCGGGCTCTCAGTGACCGGCTCGTCGACGATCTCCCCCTCCAGAACCTCCTCAGTGCTGGGGGCGCCCTCGGTGGCCTCAGCGGGCGTCTCGGCCGGCTTGGCCGCAACACCGAGGGCCTTGATGCGGTCAAGGACGTCCTGCGGGGCGGCGAGCTTCTCGGCGCGGGTCCACAGGGCTCGGAGCAGGTCGTAGTTGCCGCTGGCGTTGGTGATCGCCGCTTCCCAGTCGACGGCCTCGGGCGAGGACGGCACCTGGGCCGGGATGTCGACGCGCTCGGACGGCACCGTCACCAGCTCGCCGTCCTCGGTGACCTCCGCGCCGAGCTCCTCCGGCGTGTAGTGCAGGCCGAACAGAACGTCCTCGGCGGCGTCGCGGGCGACCTCGGTGATGGCGCGGGCCTTGAGCATGGCCTCCGGGTACTGCCGCCAGACCTTCTTGCTGGTCAGCTCTGCCTTGCGGGCACGCTCCATCGTCCACTCGGAGCGGTACTCGAAGTCGGGGTCGTCGCTGCGGTGGATGGTGGCGACGGCGGTCATGGTGGCGCGGTCGATGGTGACGCGCAGGCGGTGGCCGGCAACCCGAACCAGGCCGCCGATGAGCCCGGCGCTGGCGCACGGCTTGCCCTCGATGACGTGGATGCCGGTGATGGCGGCCATGGTGGACAGGCCGAGCATGTCGCCGTACTCGACGGCGTAGAGCACGTTGGCGGGCTGCTTGCGGTACTGCGCCGGCAGGAGGCCGGAGTCGGCCAGGGCCTGGGCGTACCGGAGCTTGTCGGACATGGTGGCGACGGCGGTGGTGCTGCGGCGCGGAGCGACTTCGAGGCTGGTCATGTGAGGGTTCGCTTTCTCGTGCTGGCCGCCTGGCGGGTGGAAGTCCGGGGTCCAGGTGGCCTTGGTGCCTGATACTCGTACTGTACATGAGTCTCAGGTAGAAGGCAAGTCCTAGCTCGGGATGGCCTTCGCCGAGACCAAACCGGCCAGGACCTGGTCAAAAGGGCCTTCGACGCGCTCCCGGCGTGCCGAGTCCAGCTCGATCACCTGAGCTGCGCGGTGGGCGTACGGGTGGCACCGCGGGCACTTCGACCCGTCGGCCAGCAGGCGCGTACCGATCGCCTCGCCGTTGCGCCCCTCGCAGGTGCCGCACACGGGCGGCACGGAGGACGCCGGCTTCGAGATGCCCGACGCGGGCTTCATCGGGACGATCTCGCCGGTGCACACGCGAGCCCGCAGCGCGCCGACGGGGTTGGCCGCCTTCATCAGGCCGTCACCCAGGGCAGCAATCAGGTCGTCCGACTTCCAGCCGAACCTCAAACGCGCATCGACAGCCGGAGCCAGGTCACGAATGACCGCGCCACCGACCAGGAGCCCGAGCTTCACGGACAACGCCCAGAGGAGATCTGAGCCTGGAGTGTTGTCGTCCTCGTTGGCGGAGCCGTCCATCCAGCCCTGCCGAGCCCCTCGGTCCGCAGCCGGCGCTGGTTGGTTGGAGGTAGTGCTCTGGAAAGACTCTGTAGTGAGTCCGGATTCTCGGACTGCTGGAGTCGAAAATCCGGACTGCTGGAGGGGCTCAGGCGTCCGGATATTCGGACTGCTGAGCGAGTTATCCACAGGCTCAGCCTCAGACGTCCGAGAATCCGGACTGCTGACGAGTTTGTGCAGGTCAGCGGCGCGTTCCGCGCGGGTCGTGGCCGACTCGGCGTAGAGGCGGTAGGTGCTGGCCCGGTGCTGCTTGCCCTTGCTGATCTGCTCCAGCCAGCCGAGCTCGATGAGCTTCTTCATGGCCGCCGCGACGCTGCTGCGCGGCAGCTGCGCTTCCTCGGCGATCTGCTCGTAGGTGGCGTTGACGGTGGAGGTGGCGACGCCGGTGCCGTACGTGCAGAGCCCGCACAGCGCGATGAAGACCAGCTTCACCGGCGCGCTACCCATGCTGTGCACTCCGCGGGGAACGCCGCACCACGGCACGTCGGCCGCCTGTAGCCAATGCCGTGCACTAGAAATTGGGTCCCGACCTGCGGTACCCTTGGGGTCGTGCATCGTTAATCCTTCGTGAGGGTTGGATTGACGCGGAGGCCCCGGTGGTGGAAGACCGGGGCCTCTTTTTTCATGCCTCGGGTCGGGTCCTAAGGGTTGAGTTGTACATGCTTCTCAGGTAGACTACCCCCGTGCCGGACAGTTCGCCAGAGGGAGCCGAGAAGCCCATGACCGCCAAGGAACGACAGACGTACTTCTACCCGCCGGGGGACGTCCTCCAGGCGGTGAAGAGGCTGGCCGAGCAGGACCAGCGGACCGTATCGGCAATGGTGTCGATCCTGGTCCAGGAAGCGCTACGTGCTCGCGGCGTTACAGTCAGTAACTAAAGCGAGCCCCGGCAAGGGATGTCCGGTCCCCGCCGAGGCTCTTGATCCCACAACCTGACTACACCAGGAGTGAGACCCGTGATCAATCTTGTCAGTACCCACCGCGAGCGCCGCACCAGGCAGCGCACTGCAGCTCGCATCCTGGCGACCAGCCTGCGCCTGTCGGCCTCCGAGCTGGAGGACATCGCCAAGGCCGGAGCGGTCGAGCCGGACGAGATGGCGGCCATCATCAAGCGGATCCGCGACGACGCGCAGCTGCTCGACCTGGCCGGAGGTGCGGCGTGATCGAGGTCGGGATGATCTTCGTCGGCGCCGGCCTGTTCTTGGCGCTCAAGCACAAGTGGCACTGGATCGTCAGCATCGGCTGCCTGCTGGGGCTGGCCTACCTGGTCTTCGCCACCGCCGAGGGTCGCGCCGATGTCGGTGCGATCGAGACGTTCTTCCGCTCCCTGGGTTCGGGATCGTGAGAGCGGACCTGATCAGGACGCTTCCCGAGTGGGCCACCCACGCGGATTACCAGTTCAACCTGATGCAGCACTCGGACGGCTACGACGTCGTCCACTACGTCGGCCGGCGCATGGACCCACTCTGCTCCGGCCGACACGAAGGCTACGACTACGCGGTGGTCAAGGCTGAGGTCGACTGCTACCAGTGCCTGCGGATCCTGGGTGCGCCGGCCCACCTGGCGAGCCTGATCAAGCAGCTCTGCCTGGAGCTAACGCTGCTCGAACACTCGAACGAGACCCTGCGGTATGCGCTATCGATCCGAGGAGGAGGTAGAGGGACGTGAGCGAGACCGCCTTGCACTGCCCACGGACCAGCATCACGCACGAGCGCGGCTCGAACGACAAGCCGTTGTGCGACCCGCAGGGGCTACGCGCTGATATCTACATCACCGCCGCGCTGCACGTGACCTGCGCCGCCTGCCGGCACATCCGCCAGCCCAATCACCGGGAGTCCGCGTGACCGCCACTCTGTCCACGCCAGCTGGCGGAGACCTCGAAGAGGGGGTCCGCCAGCTGCTCGATGAAGCCCGTCGCAACGGCGATCCGGAGCCCGGCCGTCCGACCCTGGCGAAGCTTCTTGGCGCCACCGAGCACCAGGTGCGCCAGGTTCTCGCCAGGGTGCGCCAGGAGGTCGACGAGGCACCCACCGCGCAGCTGTCGGTCGTGCCCGCCGAGCCTCTCGTCGAGGCTGCTGGTGATGCCCTGGCGGAGGCTGGCGACACGGCTGGTGACGCTGGTGACCAGCAGCCGCCAGGGCGCCCGACCAGCGCGCGGCTGCCTCGGCCGTGGCCTCTGGCGTTCATCGCCATGGCCGGTGCCGTGGCCGTCTGGGGAGGCTGGGTTCGCCTGGGCGAGCTGACCGGGTTCGGCCCGATCAACCTGCTTCCGGGCATCGGGAACGGCCTGGTCATCAACACTGCGGTGGTGCTGCCGCTGT
>Ga0068855_100011329_pt1 | contig 10764 bp, 7 predicted proteins | sample KBSCornC52_FD_66592 | JGI IMG/M metagenome (GOLD analysis project Ga0068855, IMG submission 66592) | Corn rhizosphere microbial communities from Kellogg Biological Station, Michigan, USA - KBS Corn C5-2 | ecosystem: Host-associated > Plants > Roots > Rhizosphere > Soil ... | reverse complement strand
TTCATCATGCATTGCATCGGCGAGTTGATCGAGCCGATCGCGACGTGCGCTTTCTGGAGATAGGGCGCGAGCACGCCGTGGCGGGCGCGCGCGACCGCGGCCATCATGGCGTCGGAGCCGATCGCGATGAGCCGATGGGCGTCCTGCATCCCGACCGCCCCGGTGCCGAGCGCTCCGCTGCCGTAAGCCGCCATCGCTTCCACGATGTTGCCCACGAACGCCTTGTCGCCCGCGCGCGAAGGCTGGAAACCCGGCGCTTCGTCGCAGCACCACACGACCTCGTCCGCCGCGGCCTCGATCTCCGCCACCTTGTAGCGATCCCCGAGCTTCTTGTAGCCGGCGAAGTACAGCACGCGCGAACCGGCGGCGCGTAGCGCGCTGCCGATCGAGAAGAGCACCGCGTTGCCGAGGCCGCCACCCACCAGCACGACCGTCTCGTCGCCGGGAATCTCGGTAGGGCTTCCCGTCGGACCCATCAGCACCACGGGCTCGCCGGGCTCGAGCAATGCGCACAGGTCGCTCGAGCCGCCCATCTCGAGCACGATGGTGGACACGAGCCCCTGCTCGCGGTCGACCCATGCGCCGGTGAGCGCGAGCCCTTCCATCGCGAGCGTGGTTCCATCGGGATGCGCCGCGAGCGACTCGAAATTCTGCAGCCGGTAGAACTGCCCCGGATGGAAGGTGCGTGCGGCCATCGGCGCGCGCACCACCACCTCGACGATCGTCGGCGTGAGGCGCTCGACATGGTGCACGGTCGCGCGCAGCTCGCGGTCGAGCCGCGCGAGGAAGGCGCGCGTCTCCTCGATCGGGCGTGCCGGCAGGCGCTCCAGCACGCGGCTCACCACCGGATATCCCTGCTTCGCGGAGGCCATCGCCTTCACGACGTTGCCGTAGAACGAAGGATGAAGGTCGCCGAAGAAGCTCACGAAGCGATCGTCGGATTCGCGCGACATCAGCACGCGCGGCGTCGCGGGCTTCGGCGTGCGCTCCGGCTTCACCGGCCGGCCTTCCTCGTCCATCGCCTGGAAGTAGCGGCCGTCGAGGACGAAATGCTCCGGGTCCTCGCGGGCGAGGATGGTGTTGGGCTGGGTGCCCGCGGCGATGAGGAGCGTGCGCGCGGCAAGCTCCACCTCGCGCGCCGACTTCTCGCCGTCCGTCTCGAGCTCGGCCCGCACGACGAGCGCGCGCGCGTGGCCGTAGGCGTCCACCTCGACGCGAAGCGGCGTGAGGTTCTCGGCGAAGCGGATGCCTTCCTCGAGCGCCTTCTCGACCTCCTCGTGGTTCAGCGTGTACGAAGGGCTGTCGATGAGGCGCTTGCGGTAGGCGATGGTCGAGCCGCCCCACGATTGCAGCAGCTCGAGGATGCGCGGCTCGCGGGCTTCGCTCGCGGCGCGCGCGCGCTCGGCGCGAATGGCGAGCGCGTGCGTGAGGAATTCTTCGGCGACCCCGGTCTCCTCCTCGTTCCACGTGTTGCGCACGGCCGCGACACCTCGCTCCGCGACGAGGGCCTCGTAACGCGAGAGGAACTTCTCCACTTGCACCGGGTAATACGCGAGCGATTCGGTCGCCGTGTCGATCGCCGTGAGGCCGCCGCCGACGACCACGATGGGAAGCCGTACTTGCAGGTTCGCGATGGAATCGGTTCGCGCGGCGCCCGTGAGCTGCAGGCCCATCAGGAAATCGGAGGCGGTGCGCACGCCGCGCGCGAGCCCGTTCGGCATGTCGAGCACGGTGGGCTTGCCGGCACCGGCCGCGAGCGCGATGTGGTCGAAGCCCAGGGCGAACGCGCTCTCCGCGGTCATCGTGCCGCCGAAGCGCACGCCGCCGATCATCGCGAAGTCGCGCCGCCGCTCGACGAGGAGCCGCGCGACCTTGAGGAAGTTCTTGTCCCAGCGCACGGTGATGCCGTACTCCGCGACGCCGCCGAAGCCCGCCATCGTGCGGCTTTCGAGCGGCTCGCGCAGCTCCGCGATGTCGTGGATCGGCCGGAAGGGTACGCGCGTGCCGTCGGGCCGCACGCCGGAGATCGAGGCGTCGAGCGGCTCGATCTTGAGGCCGTCGATCCCGGCCACCGCGTGCCCGTCGTTCATCAGGTGGTGCGCGAGCGTGAAACCGGCGGGCCCCATGCCGACCACGAGCACGCGCTTGCCGGTTGAAGGCCGCGGTAGCGGGCGACGAAGATTGAGCGGGTTCCAGCGCGTGAGGAGCGAGTAGATCTCGAAGCCCCACGGCAAGCCGAGCACGTCCTTCAGCGTGCGCGTCTCGGCCTGCGGGATGTCGACCGGGTCCTGCCGCTGGTAGATGCACGACTTCATGCAGTCGTTGCAGATGCGGTGTCCGGTGCCGCACACGGTCGGGTTGTCCACCACGATCATCGCGAGCGCGCCCACCGCCCAGCCCTCGGTCTTCAACTTGTGGAACTCCGAGATGCGCTCCTCGAGCGGGCAGCCGTGCAGCGGCACGCCGAACGGGCTTTTCTTGAACGCCACCGTGCCGTCTTCCGCGGGCTTGTCCTTCAGCCCCTTCGAGCACGAGTCCTTCCCCTGCTCGTGGCACCAGATGCAATAGTTCGCCTCGTCCAACGCGCCGGGCAGCTGCGTGCCGGGGTCCGTAAGGCCGAAGCCTTCGCGCCGACGAATGTGGTGCAGGGTATGAACGGAATATCCGGCGCTCTTGTCTGTTTGAACGGGAACCAGATGGAGCGGATCCACGCGCTGAGGGGGATTGAACAGCACGCCGCCGCGATAGCGCCGGCGCCCTTCGGGCGTGTGCGCGGCCCACGCGCTGAAGCGCTCCGCGATCGAGAGCTCGGCCGCGTGAGCGGGCTCGTCCGCCAGCCACTCGAGCACCTTCTGCGCGAACGCGAGCTCGTCGAAGGCGCCGCCGATGAGGGCCGCCACTTCCTTCTCGAGCGCGTCGCCGTCGAGCGCCTGCGCCTCGGTCGCCTTGATCTTGAGCATCGCGCGCCGCTGCACGAATTTGCGTTTCACGCGGAAGAGCGGTGCCAGGCGATGATGGCTTTCCACCAGCTCGGCCCATTCCTCCTCGATCGCGAAGAGCTTCGCGACGAAGCGGTCGAGGTGCGGCGCGACGGCGATGAGCAGCTCCGCCTCGGCCTTGTACTCGAGCGCTTCGGGCTTCGCGCGCGCCTCGCTCCAGGCCGCATGCAGGTTGGCGTCCGCATCGCGCAGCCAGCCGCGGAACGCGGCGTCGACGCGCGCGAGCCCCGCCGTGTCGTAGAGGTCGTCGAACGCGAGGCCGAAGGCGAGCCGGAGGAAGGGTTCTGCTGCGGACATTGCGGGAAGGGGCGGCAAAGAGCTCAATTTTATCGGAAGGGGCGCCGCGGCCTTCTTGCGCCAAGGCAAGATGCGCCCTTTGCTATCATCGTGCGCAAGCCCTGCCCAAGGAGAAAGACCCCATGAACCGTCGTGATTTCCTTCGCACCTCCGGCCTTGCGACGGCCGGTTTCGCCCTTCCCACCTCGCGCCTGCTCGCCGCCGAGGAGGCGCAGGGGCCGTGGCGCCATTTCGAGGTGACCACGCGCATCGAGATCCTGAAGCCCACCGGAACGACGCGCGCGTGGGTGCCGGTTCCCCTCACCGAGGATCGCTCGTGGCTCAAGGGCATGGGCAACACCTTCGAGGCCGAGGGTGGGCACAGCCGCTTCGCGCTCGACCCGCGCTATGGTGCGGGGATCGTGTGCGCCGAATGGGCCAACGGCGTGAAGCCGGTGCTGCTCGTGAAGAGCCGCTTCGCCACCCGCGACGTGAGGGTCGACCTGTCGCGTGCCGACAACCCGATTCCCGAGACGCCGGAGACGCTCGCGAAGTACCTCGCGGCGACCTCCCACATGCAGACGACCGGTGCGGTGAAGGACCTCTCGGACGAGGTGGTGAAGGGCGCCCGCGGCGACGTGGAGAAGGCGCGCGCCATTTACGAGTGGATCTGCGACAACACCTACCGCAATCCGAAGACCAAGGGCTGCGGCACCGGCGACGTGAACTTCATGATCGAGACCAAGACGTACAACGGCAAGTGCGCGGACCTCAACGCGCTCTTCACCGCGATGGCCCGCTCGCAGGGGATTCCCGCGCGCGACGTCTACGGCATCCGCGTCGCCGATTCGAAGCTCGGCTACAAGAGCCTCGGCAAGAGCGGCGACATCACCAAGGCGCAGCACTGCCGCGCCGAGTTCTATTCGCAGGCCCACGGCTGGGTGCCGGTGGATCCGGCGGACGTGCGCAAGGTGATCCTCGAGGAAGGCGGCGGCAAGAAGCCCGACGATCCGATGGTGCTCGCCGCGAGGAAGCGCCTGTTCGGCTCGTGGGAGATGAACTGGCTCGGATACAACTACGCGAACGAGGTGGCGCTGCCGGGCTCCGCCCATGGGCCGGTCACGTTCCTCATGTATCCGCAGAGCGAGACGGCCGAAGGAAGGCTCGACAGCCTCGATCCCGAGCATTTCGGCTACCAGATCACCTCGCGCGAGATCGAGGCCTGACGCGCCGGCCCGCAAGCGTTCCACGATGAGGTTCTTGCGGCGCGCCGCGCTCGCCGCCGTCGCGATGACGGCGGCGCTTTCGCATGCGGAGCAGCCGTTGCGCGACTGGGGCGGCAAGCCTACGCCGCCGCTCGCGCTGCACGACCTGTCGGGACGCAGCATCGACCTGCACTCGCTCCAGGGTCACGTGGTGCTGGTGAACTTCTGGGCGACGTGGTGCGAGCCGTGCATCGCGGAGATGCCCTCCATCGCGCGGCTGCGGGCGAAGCTCTCGGGCAAGCCCTTCGACGTCCTCGCGGTGAACTACGGCGAGTCGCGCGCGAAGATCGAGTCGTTCCTGCGCAAGCAGAAGCTCGACGTGCCCGTGCTCCTCGACCCCGACCAGGTGGCGGCGGACGCCTGGGGCGCCAAGGGACTGCCCATGTCGTTCCTGGTCGATCCCAGCGGGAAGATCCGCTACTGGGTGTTCGGCGAGCGCGACTGGACCGACGCCGATTCGATGAAGGCGGTCGATCGCCTGGTCTCCGAGGCTTCGAGTGCCCGACGATAAGCCCGCCGGAATCCGCATCGTCGATCGCTCGCGCGCGGCCGAGCATGACGAGCGCGCGGAGGTGGTCGCGCGGCTACTTGCAAATCCCGCCAACGTCGCGCCGCGCTACTTCTACGACGAGCTCGGCTGCGCGCTCTATGGCGCGATCTGCCGCCTTCCCGAGTACTACCCGACGCGCACGGAGGTCGCGCTCTTTCGCGAGCACCGCGCGGACATGGCGAAGGCCGCGGGCGCCGTGCGCCAGTTCGTGGACCTCGGCGCGGGCGATTGCTGCAAGGCGCAGTCGTGGCTGCCGTTCCTGGAGCCCGCGCGCTACGTCGCTGTGGACATCGCGGCCGAGGAGCTGCGCCGCTCGCTCGATCGCATGGCGCCGGATTTCCCGCAGGTCGAGATGGTGGGCGTGGTCGCGGATTTCCAGGACGGGCTGCCGCTCGAAGGCGTGCTCGACGAACGGGCGACGCTCTTCTTCTACCCCGGATCGAGCATCGGCAACTTCACGCCCCGCGAAGCGGTGCGCTTCCTCGCCTCGATCCGCTCGCAGTGCGTGCCGCGGCCGGGAAGCGGGCTCCTCATCGGCGTCGACGCGAAGAAGGACCGCGCGATCCTCGATGCGGCGTACGACGATTCGCTCGGCGTGACCGCGGCGTTCAACCGCAACCTGCTCGCGCATCTCAATCACCGCTTCGGGTTCGACTTCCTCGTGGAGGCGTTCGAGCACGTCGGGTTCTACAACGAGGGCGAGGGGCGGGTCGAGATGCACCTCGAGGCATCGGTCGAGCAGGCGGTGAAGCTGGGCGGCGGCGCCGTGCGCCGCTTCGCGCGCGGCGAGCGCATCCACACCGAGAACTCGTACAAGTACCGCGCGGAGGAATTCGAAGCGCTGCTGGGCGAGGCGGGCTTCGACCATGTGCGGCGTTGGGCGGCTCCCGCCGACGCTTACTTCGTCTTCCTGGCCTCGTAAGGGGTCAGGCGTCCCGCGCCAGCCGCAATCCCGAGAACTGCCAGCGCGCATCCGGCGGGAAGAAGTTGCGATACGTCGCGCGCACGTGCGAGGCCGGCGTCGCGCACGAGCCGCCGCGCAGCACGTACTGGTTCGCCATGAACTTGCCGTTGTACTCGCCGACGGCGCCCTCGGCCGGGCGATAGCCCGGGTACGGCGCGTAATCGCTGCGCGTCCATTCCCACACGTCGCCGAAGGCCTGCGCCAGCGCTCCCGAAGGCGGCGGCTCGCGGCATGCGAGCGGATGCAGCGCGCCGCTCTCCACGAAATTGCCCTCGACGGGCGTCGCCGAAACCGCCGCTTCCCATTCGGCCTCCGTGGGAAGGCGCGCGCCGGCCCACCGAGCGAACGCTTCGGCCTCGTAGAAGCTCACGTGGCACACCGGCGTGTGGACCTCGATCGGCGCCATGCCGTGCAGCGTGAACGTGTGCCATTGCCCGTCGCGACACTCCCAGTATCCCGGGGCCTGCCAGCCGTGGGTACGCACCGCGTCCCAGCCCGCGGAGAGCCACAGCTCGGGACGCCGGTAGCCGCCGTCCTCGATGAACTCGAGGAAGTCGCCGTGCGTGACCGGATGCGAGGCGATCTCGAAGTCGTCGAGGAGCACGCGATGGCGCGGGCCCTCGTTGTCGAAGGCGAAGCCGCATCCGTCGTGCCCGATCGCGTGCACGCCTCCCGCGATGCCGATCCAGGAGCGTCGCACGCCGAGAATCGGCGTGAGCGGCCATGCCTTGCGGTACGCCGGGCGCAGCGGGTTGCGGGAAAAGAGGTGCTTCACGTCGGTGAGGATCAGCTCCTGGTGCTGCTGCTCGTGGTGCAGGCCGAGCTCGACGAGCTGCAGCGAAGCAGCGTCGGCGCCGCGTTGCAGCAGCCGGCCGACCGCCTCGTCGACGCGGGCGCGATAGGCGCGAATGTCGTCGAGCGACGGGCGCGAGAGCAGGCCGCGCTGCGGCCGCGGATGGCGATCGCCCACGGCCTCGTAGTACGAGTTGAAGAGGTAGCTGAACGCCGGATCGCACGCCGGCACGCCGCCGGGCGCGAGGACGAAGGTTTCGAAGAACCAGGTCGTGTGGGCGAGATGCCACTTCACCGGGCTCGCATCGGGCATCGACTGGATCGCGCAGTCCTCGCTGGAGAGCGGCGCGGCGAGCGCCTCGGTGGCGGCACGCACGTGCGCGAACTCGAGCGCGAGCGCGGAGGGCGACTCCGGTCGCGGGGCGCTGGATCGAACACCGGTGAGGGATCCCAGGCGCTTCTTCATCGCAACCTCCCGGCGGCGCGGCGCGCCGCAGAAAGTCATTCGACCGTGACGGCCGCCGATCCTTCCAGGAACTCGCCGATCACCGCCGCATTCGGGAAACCCTCGTCGCGGAAGATGTCGAGCACCGCGTCGCATGCGTCCGGCGCACACGCCACGAGCAGCCCGCCGCTCGTCTGCGGATCGGTGAGGACCGCCTTTTCCGCGTCGCCCAGCTTCGAGCCGAGGTTCACCTGCACGCCGTAGCCCGACCAGTTGCGGGCCGAGGCTCCGGTGAGGATGCCCTTCCTGGCGAACTCGAGAACTCCGGGAAGGAGCGGGAGCGCCTCCCAATGCACGCGTGCCGCGGCCTTGGAGCCCTTCGCGATCTCGAGGAGATGGCCGAGGAGGCCGAACCCCGTGACGTCGGTGAGCGCGTGGACTTGCGGCATCTCGCCCAGGCGCGTTCCCGGCGTGTTGAGCTTGGTCGTCGCCTCGATCATCGCCTTGTAGCCGGCATCGCCGAGCTCGCCCTTCTTGAGGGCCGCGCTGTAGATGCCCACACCGAGGGGCTTGCCGAGGATGAGCTTGTCGCCCGGCTTGGCACCCGCGTTGCGCTTCAGGTTCCTCGGATCGACCAGGCCGATCGCGACCAGCCCGTAGATCGGCTCGACGGAATCGATGGTGTGGCCGCCGGCGATCGGAATGCCGGCGCGCGCGCACACCGATTCGCCGCCCTCGAGGATCTTGCGGATCACCTCGAGCGGGAGCTGGTTCACCGGCATGCCGACGAGCGCCAGCGCGAAGAGCGGCTGGCCGCCCATCGCGTAGACGTCGGAGATCGCGTTGGTCGCGGCGATGGCGCCGAAATCGAACGGGTCGTCCACGATCGGCATGAAGAAATCGGTGGTGGCGACGATGGCCTGGCGATCGTTCAGCCGATAGACGGCCGCATCGTCGCTCGTCTCGATGCCCACGAGCAGGTCCTTGGGCAGGATCGCCGGTGCGCCCTTCGCGAGGATCTGCTCGAGCACGCCGGGGGCGATCTTGCAGCCGCAGCCGCCGCCGTGGCTGAACTGGGTGAGGCGGACCTGCATGTCCATGAAGCTTCTCCGGGTTTCGGTTGCGTTGATTTTAGCGCCGCGCGACGAGACCGGCCGCAAGGGCACGGATCGCCGCCGCCTCGGCCTGCGGGCGGAACAGGCGCTTGCGTTGGTCGCACGCGCAACGCAAACATGACAGCTCGCGCGGATCTTCCAGCGCATGGACCAGGCGCTTCGCGAGGCCTTGGGCGTCGCGCGGCTCGAAGAAGCCCGGATAGTCGCGGCCGAGCATGCCGACGTTGCCCGAGATGCGGCTCGCGATCACCGGCGTGCCCGCGGTGATCGCCTCGACGATCACGTTCGCGCCGCCTTCCACCACGGACGGATGCACGAGGACGTGGGCGCGCTGCATCGCCGCCCGCGCGAGGCCATGGGAAAGGGCGCCCGAATAGCGATAGCGCGGGTCCTCGCGCTCGAGCGTGCGCGCGAGATCGCCCAGCACGGCATCGAGCGGCGCGCCGATATGGCGAATCCGGATCGGGAGGCCGCGCGGAATGTGCCGCATCGCCTCGAAGAGCGTGCGCGGATCCTTCTCCTCGCGCAGGTGGCCGACGACCACGACATCGAGGCGTCCGCGCGGCTTGGCGCGTTTTGCGAGTAGCGGCGCGGACTGGAAGATCACTTCGGCCTTGCGCCGCCATTTCGCGGCGAGGAGCCGCAGCGCGTCATCCTGCAGCACGACCACCCGATCCGCCGCGTCGAGCGACGCCGCGGCCTCGCGGCTCTCCGGGAGGTCCTTGTAGAGGTCGGTGCCGGTGAGCACCACCGCGATGCGGCGCCCGTTCGACTGCTCGTGGAACCGGGCGATGGATTCGGCGCTGCGCCGGGCGTGCAGGGCGATGAGCGCGTCGGCCGGCTCGCCGCTCCAGTCGGTCTGTACAATGGGACGATAGCGATCGCGCAGCATGGCGGCCCATCGCACCGCGGTGCGCCAGTTGCCGTTGTTCGCGCTTCTCGTCCCGGGCGTCACGATGCAAACGACAGGTTTGGCGAGCGAGGCCATCGGCGGATTATACGAAGGCGACCTGGACGCGGACCTGCGCGAGGCGCGCCGGCGCACGCTTGCCATCTACGCGCACCTCGACCTCGCGCGCGTCGAGGTCCCCTGCATTCCCGTCGTGAACCCGCCGCTCTGGGAGCTCTCGCACATCGCGTGGTTCCAGGAGCACTGGTGCCTGCGCCATTCCGAGCGCGGGCTCGGTCCCTCCATCCTCGAGGGCTCCGATGCGCTCTTCGATTCGCGCACCGTGCCGCACGACACGCGCTGGCGCCTTGCGTATCCGCCGGAGCGCGAGCTGCGCGCGTACATGGAGGACACGCTCGATGCGACGCTCGCGGCGCTCGCGCGCACGCCCGAGGAGCGGCGCTATTTCTTCGCGCTCGCGCTGCTGCACGAGGACATGCACGGCGAGGCGCTCCTCATGACGCTGCAGACGCTCGGGCTGCCGGCGCCCTCGTTGGACGCGTCCGATCCTCCGCCGGCGTGGACGAGCACGGCCCACGACGTCGAGTTCGCGGGCGGCGAGATCGAGCTGGGCTCGCGGCGCGACGCTCGCGGCTTCGTCTTCGACAACGAGAAATGGGCCCATCGCGTGCGCGTCGCGCCGTTCGCCCTGTCCGCGCTGCCGGTCACGCAGGGCGATTTCGCCGCGTTCGTCGAGGAAGGCGGTTACGCGCGCCGCGAATGGTGGGACGACGACGGCTGGTCCTGGCGGATGCGCGAAGGACGCATCGCCCCGCGCGGATGGCGGCGCGATGGCGGCGGCTGGTCCGTGCGCCGGTTCGAACGATGGATCGAGCACGATCCCTCCGCTCCCATGATGCACGTGTCGCTGCACGAAGCGCGCGCATGGTGCCGCTGGGCGGGACGGCGGCTTCCGACCGAGGCGGAATGGGAATTCGCGGCGCGCAACGGCGCGGACGATCGCTACCCGTGGGGCGACGAGGCCGCGCGCGATGCCCCGGCGCTCGACTATCGGCACTGCGGACCGTCGAGCGCGGTTGCCGACGCCGCACGCTCGCGCTCGGGCCTGCGCCTGCTCCTGGGCGGCGTGTGGGAATGGACGGCGAGCCCGTTCGATCCCTACCCGGGCTTCCGGGCGGATCCCTATCGCGAATATTCCGAGCCCTGGTTCGGAGCGCACCAGGTCCTGCGCGGTGGAAGCTTCGCTACGCGCTCGCGCCTGGTCCACAACCGCTTCCGCAACTTCTACCTCCCGCACCGCGACGATGTCTTCGCGGGATTTCGCACCTGCGCGGTCGGAGAGGGTCCCGGCGTGTCATAATTCTCCTCGGCGGGCCTCCCCGCATTGAAGAGCGATGAACCTGGTCAGGTCGGGAACGAAGCAGCCATAGTCGATTCCTTCAAGTGCC
>Ga0068855_100011328_pt1 | contig 10765 bp, 8 predicted proteins | sample KBSCornC52_FD_66592 | JGI IMG/M metagenome (GOLD analysis project Ga0068855, IMG submission 66592) | Corn rhizosphere microbial communities from Kellogg Biological Station, Michigan, USA - KBS Corn C5-2 | ecosystem: Host-associated > Plants > Roots > Rhizosphere > Soil ... | reverse complement strand
AGCGGGACCGAACATGTCAACCGGCCGCATTGAGATGAATGCGATCATTTTGCCGAACGGGAAGGTGCTTGCGGAGGGCGGCTCGTTGAATAACGAGAGCCCGGATACCCCGGGAAAGCGCGGGGATATATACGACCCCTCGACAAACACCATGAGTTCCGCCGGCACTGCCGCGTACTCACGCTTGTATCATTCAACGGCTTTGCTGCTCCCTGATGCCACTGTAATGAGTATGGGCAGCAATCCGGGTTCCCGTGGAGGCTACGAACCGGCGATCGAGCTCTACACGCCGCCGTATCTCTTCGATGCCAACGACAATCTGATTACGAACCGGCCAGTTATTACAGGCATCACTCCGGGCGTGATTGGTTACAACGCAACATTCTATGTAACCTACACGAGCGCTTCGCCAATCAGTTCCGCAGTGCTGGTGCGTCCCGGGTCCGTCACGCACGCGTTCGACATGGACGAACGCCTAATCGGGCTGTGTGGCTCAGCGCCTCAGGAACCTGCCTGCGTGGATGCAGGAGGCTCCTCTCTCAATCTGACGACTCCGCCCAATGGGAACATTGCACCGCCTGGTTATTACATGCTGTTCCTGCTGGATAGTGCCGGGGTGCCGTCGGTTGCGCGATTCATTCAGATATCACCGTACTCATCAGCTCCGCCCAGGGGCATTATCTCGACCCCAGCTTCGGACATAACCATTGGGGCGGGACATTCAGTATCTTTTTCAACAAGTGCGACATCGGCCAAATACTCCTGGGTCTTCCCCGGTGGATCGCCGGCGACCTCGACGGCACAGAACCCGGGCAACGTTACGTTCAGCACGCCGGGAGAATACAGCGTTTCTTTAACCGAGATCGATGCGGCGGGTAACTCCGATCCCAGCCCGCCAACCCGCACCATCACGGTTCTACCAGCCAGCGCTGATTTTGATATTTCGGTAAGTCCCTCGGCGAATACTGTGCTGCCTGGTCAGTCGAGCACGTTCAGCGTGACGATCTCCCCACGTAGCGGGTTCAACGGTCCCGTAACGCTCAGTGTCGGCAGCGAATCGGGGTTCCCCACCGGAATTACAAGCGGGGGCTTCAGCCCAGCTTCGATCACCGGAAGCGGGTCTTCGACTCTGACGATGAACACCACAACGAGTACCGCGCCGTATGCACTTTCGCTCACCATTACCGGAACATCCGGGACAATTACACACACCGGCTCGACCACCTTGCTGGTGAACCTTGCAGCACCGGCAGCCATTACCGCCACACCCAACGGCGTCGGGCAGATTGCGCTGTCATGGCCGGCATCGGTTTCCGCCAGCAGCTATCACGTGAAGCGGTCCCTCATCAGTGGCGGACCCTACGTGACGGTGGCCTGTACCAGCAGCACTAGCTACACCGATTCAGCGTTAGCCAGCGGAACCACTTATTACTACGTAGTTTCGGCAGCTTATAGCGCGAACCCGGATGCGGGTGGAGAAAGCGCCGACTCAACGGAAGCGAATGCGACATCGTTGTTATCGCCGACCTTCAGCATCTCTGCCTCGCCGACCTCGGTTTCGGTACAGCAGGGGAACAACGGCTCGGTAGCGATCAGCACTTCAGCGCTGAACGGATTCAACAATGCAGTCGCGTTGTCGGTCAGCGGCCTGCCCGCGAATGTAACACCGACATTTAATCCAACTTCGATTTCCGCGCCAGGAACAGGGAGTTCCAATCTAAGCTTCGCAGTGGGCGCCAGTGCTGCGGTTGGCAGTTACACGTTAACCGTAACTGGAACGGGTGGCGGAGTCACTAAGACGACCACCGTTACACTTACCATCACCGCACCCCCGCCGAGCTTCAGCATCTCTGCCTCGCCGACCTCGGCTTCGGTACAGCAGGGCAACAACGGCTCGGTAACGATCAGCACTTCAGCGCTGAACGGATTCAACAATGCAGTCGCGCTATCGGTCAGCGGCACACCTGCAAATGTGACGCCGACATTTACTCCAGCATCTTTTGCTGCCCCAGGAAGCGGGAGTTCCACTCTAAGCTTCGCAGTGGGCGCCACCGCTGCGGTTGGCACCTACACGTTGACAGTAACTGGAACGGGTGGCGGAGTGACGAAGACGACCACCGTTGCGCTCACGATTACCGGAACCGCGCCGATCTTTTCCATCACCGCCAATCCCGCCTCGATCACGGCAACTAGAGGCGGGGCTAGCGGCAGCAGCACGATTAGCGCGAGTGTGACCCAGGGGACGCCCACGATAGCGCTGTCTGTTTCAGGTCAGCCGAAAAACGTGAACGTCAGCTTGAGTGCTACTTCCATCACCGGGACCACGACTTCGAAGATGACGGTCAAGGCCGTGGGCAAGGCGTCGAGCGGGACCTACACGCTCACGATCACCGGATCCGCTAATGGGGTCATCAAAACGACCACCGTGACGTTGACAGTTAACTAAGTGCGCTTTTAGCCTCGAGTATCCGGACAGATAGGTTCAGTTACGGTGAACCATATCTATACGTAACACCAGCAAAGGATCGTATCCGTCCATACCAACGAATGCCCCGGCTCGTCCCGATGGCGAAAACTCGCCCGGCGAGGAACTCATTCAATCCGTAGGGCGCGTACTGGGTCAATCGAGGCAGCGCGCCGCGCTGGGATGATGCCGGCTACAGCTGCTGCAAGCACGAGAACTCCAATAGCAATTGTCATGACCGGAACGTTTACGCTGGTGATCTCAAAGAGCTGCGACTTGACGTAGCGCACGCAGAAGACGGCTACGGGAATGCCGATCGCAAGGCCGACGATAGTCTGCAGCATGGCTCCTCGCATGATGGTTGCGATAACACGGCTGCGGGCCGCTCCCAAGGCCATGCGGATGCCGATCTCGGAAGTGCGGCGAACGACGGTGTAGGACGTGACGCCATAGAGGCCGATTGCGGCGAGCAGAAGCGCGAGCAGGCCGAAGAGGGAAGTAAGGCGCGCGATGAGCCGCTCCTGGGTGAAGCGATCGTCGATCTGCTGCTGGAAGGTCTGGAACTTCACGACCGAGAGGTTGGGGTTGATGCTGGCTAGCGTATCGCTGACGAGTTTCTCCATTCCGGGGACGGGATGGCTGGTCTGAACGATCAGGGCTCCGGCAAACATGGAGAGGTCTTTGTCGATGGTGTCTTCGGGGTCGACGCCGTTTCCGGCGCGCTGCGTGAGCGGCAGGAAGTACATGGCGTGATGATCCCAGTAGACGCTGGTGTAGGTGGTATCTTCGACTACGCCGACAATTTCATGCGCGGCGTCGCGGCCGCCGGGTCCAGGCCCGGAGTTACCAAAATGGTGGCCGATAGGATTGCGCTTGCCGAAGAACAGCTTCACGAATTCCTGGTTGACCACGGCTACGGGAGTTGAGTTCATCGTGTCCTGGCGAGTAAAGCCGCGGCCCATGACGACGTGAGTGCCGACAGAGTCGAAGTACTCGGCTGTGCCTTTGACCCAGGATGCGCCTTTCTGGATGTCGGGATCGCCCTGTACTTTGACGCCCGATGACCAGTTGTTTTCCTCCATGGGTGTGTATGTGGAGAGGGCGACATGAACGACGCCGGGTATCGCGTGGAAGCGGTCGACGATGGTCTGGTAGAGGGGCTCGACCTCGGTATTTTTGTATCCCGCTGCCTGCGGGTTGATGTGAGCGATGTATCGGTTGGTCGCATCAAGCTTCATGTCGACGTTCTGGGCTTTGCTGAGGCTCTGCGCGAACAGTCCAGCGGCGACCAGAAGCACGAGCGAGAGCGCTGCCTGGAGGACAACAAGCGAACGCTGGAGGATGGACGCTCCCTGGGCAGTGGTTCGCGAATTCGAGCGAAGAGACTCTACCGGTTGCGTGCGCGCCGCCAATAACGCGGGCGCAAGGCCAAAGAGGACTCCAGTCAGGAGCGAGAGTGCGAACGCGAAGCCGATGACGAGCGGCGAAGGCGACGCAGTTACAGGCATGTTCTGCTGATCGGGGAAGGCGAGTGCGAGCAGGGCGTGTGCTCCCAGATAAGAGACGGCGAGCCCGAGCAGGCCGCCCAGGCCGGAAAGAAGAACACTTTCTGTAAGAAGCTGGCGAACAATGCGGCTGCGCTGCGCTCCGAGCGCAGAGCGAATGGACAGTTCCGCCCGGCGGCTCATGCCACGCACCAGCAGCAGGTTCGCAATGTTGGCGCAGGCTACAAGCAGGACCATTGCCGCAATCCATTGCAATAGCTTGAGGTGATCCTTGTAACCGTCCTGCATGTTCTGGATTCCGCCGCCACCGGGGGTGAGCACGACATGCGTAAGAGGCAGGACCTGCTTGCCACGCTGGTCGCTGAATGTCTTGAGCGGCGTGAATTCCTGCTTGAGCAGGGTGCTTGCCTTGGCCTGAAGCGTTGTAATCGATGTTCCCGGTTTGATGCGTCCTATGATGTAGGCCCATTGGACGTTCGGATCATTGAAGTATGGAGCGCCGCTTACAGGGTCCATGAGGTTCATGGGCAGGTAATACTTTGGCGGATTGGTGTCGATGCGATCGCCGTAGAAGCCCTTGGGCGCGATGCCGATGATGGTGGCCGGCTTGGTGTTGATGTAGAACGCGCTGCCCACCACGCCGGGATCGCCGGCGTAGTCCTGCATCCAGGCGTCATAGCTCATTACGGCGGTTAAGGGCGCGCCTTTCCGGTCGTCTGCTTCAACAAACAGCCGGCCGGCCGCGGGAGACAGACCGAAGACGCGGAAGTAGTTGCCGGAGACGAATGTGGCGGTCGCAGATTTTGCCGGCGCCAGGGAGCCGGCGCGGCGGACGGTGAGCGGACGCCATGCATACCCGGATTCCATCGCCGCAAGTTCTTCGAACTCGGGCAGGTTCTTTTTAAACATGTAGTAGGTGTCGGTGGAGAAGAGCGAGTAGTCACCCTTGTCGTTCCAGCCGCCGTTCACGCAGCAGTCATCTGTGTCCCCGATGCGGATGAGCGTCTTGGGATCGGTTACCGGCAGATTATGAAGAAGAATGGCATTGACCAGCGTGAAGATCGCCGCGTTGGCGCCGATGCCTAGAGCAAGCGTGAGGAGCACGGTAGCGGTAAAGCCCGGTGTCTTGCGCAGTTGTCGAAATGCGTATCCCAGATCCTGCAACAGAACTCTCATCGATAAACCTCCACACCTCGCCTTGCTGGGGTTGGAAGCAATTAAGGGACCGTAGCAACTCTGGGGCAGCGGCCGGGAATCAGCTACTTAGGACGAAAGGCGAGTCTGTTTGCGTTCAGAACCGAGAACAGGTGTCCGAAGGCGGACGCTTTTACGAGGGCATTGGGGCTATTCCAAACTGCGGGTACAGCCCCAGGATGTTGCTGAATCCTCATGCGTGGGAGTGGTCAGTCTCGGTGAGGACCACCCGCCCCGTCTCGAGAAACGATTTCAAGTTGGAGAGAACCTTGGGCCAGCCTCCGGAAACTGCCTTGATGAATTGAGAGTCCGCTCGCTCCATGGTATGCATTATCGACAGCCGTACGCTTTCGCCGTATGGCTCAACTTCAATAGTGCAGAGAGCAAATCCTTCGGCTTTCAATTCCGGCTTGAATTCGTTGCGCCACTTCAAACGCATTCGGCGTGGCGGGTCGAGTTCAAGAATCTCTCCGGTGTCGGCGATCCGTCCGTCAGGAAAGAGCATCTGCCACTTTGCGTCAACCTTCCATTCTGTCTCTAAATGCATTCCAAACCAGTATTCCTTCATCTGGTTGGGGTCGGTGAGCGCGGACCATACCTTCTCGGGTGTGGCGCGGATGAAGCTGACGTAAGCAAATGTGCTCTCGTTGGATTGGTTCATGATTCGTCTCCTTCCAGATTCTTCTTCAGGTGTGCAAGGGCCCGTACACGGGGTTGCTCAAATTTGCTGATCCAGCGCTCGGCGATCTCAGCGATGGGCACCGGATTGATGAAATGAAGCCGTTCTCTTCCGTCCCGTCTCCAGGAGACGAGGTTGCCTTTTTTGAGAACTCTAAGATGCTTGGCTACGGCCTGCCGGGTCATGTCGAGGCCGTTGCAAAGTTCACCGAGAGTCTGCCCATTTCGCTGGCGCAGCCGATCGAGAAGCTTGCGGCGGCTGCGATCGGCGAGGGCCTTGAAGACTGCGTCGTCATTCATTTCATTGGGAACCATTTGGTTCCGTAATTGACAATATGGAACCGTTTGGTTCCCTGTCAAGGGAAATGTTGAGACGATTGCGGGCGGCCCTTTTTTTGACAGGTTCAGGTGAGGACAGGCATGTCGGCGGGGATTTCTATGGATACCAATGTTCCCCGCCCGGGGTTGCTGACTACTTTGAAGGTGGCCTGTGTACCGTAGAGAACTTCCAGGCGCTCCTGAACATTTTTCATGCCGATGCCCGCTCCGTCGCGGTGGATTCCGGTGGGTGGGCGGTCGCCCATGCCGACGCCGTCATCGGCAACTTCAATGAGGACGCGATCGCCTTCGAGCTTGCTGCGCAGGGTCACGGTGCCGCCGTGGATACGCGGTTCCAGTCCGTGCTTGATCGAATTCTCGATGAGCGGCTGGAGAAGAATGCTGGGCACGAGGACGTCCAGGGTGTCGGGGTCGATTTGTTTTTCCACGTGGAGCTTGTCGGCGCCGAAGCGCACCACTTCGATATCCAGATAATCATCAGTAAAGCTGAGCTCGTTCCGCAGGGGAACGTAAGTGTCGTGGTCCTTGAGGAGCGCGCGGAGAATGTTGGCAAGCTTCACCGTCATTTCGCGAGCGAGCTCGGGCTTGACGCGAACGAGCGAGGAGATGGAGTTGAGGGTGTTGAAGAGGAAGTGAGGATTGATCTGGCGCTGGAGGGCATCGAGGCGTGCTTCGAGTAGAAGATGCTTTTGCTCTTCGAGCTTCATCTCGATGCGGAGCGCGTTCCAGACTTTGAGGGCAATTCCGACAACAATCGGAGCGCTGAACCAGACGAGAACCTGGGCCCACGGCTCTTTGGCGACCAGCGCGAACAGGCGGTGGGGGAAGCGTGCATGGATCCAGTCGCGGCAAGCCTCCGCCGCGACGATGAGGAAAAGCATGAAGAACTGGCGGTCGATGCGGGGGCGCCGCAGAATCCGGCGGACCCAGCGGTAGAGACTGAGGTCGACAAAGGGGGTGAAGGACCAGATGTCTTCGGGCTCGACGAAGCGGCCCAGGACCCCGGCGAGGATGGCGATCGCGACATTGAAGGGCAGCGTCAGGTATTCGGCGTGGAGCATCGCCGGGAGTGAAAGGATGGCTGCTCCAAGGGTGGCCCAGCGCGGTCCCACAAGGAGGCCGAGGAGAATGATTGTTTCGAACGAGATGTCAGCGGCGAGGAAGTTGGGGACTGAGGTGCGGATCCACACCCCGAGCGTCAGAGGGACGAGGAAGAAGGCCAGGAGAGCAAGAGTCTGATTGGGATGGCGCTTTTCCGCGAAAAAGAGACGGCGGAAGGTTGCGGCGCGCGCTAGGACGCTGGCCACGGACGCCATGACACCCAGCTTGACGAGCAGGGTGATAAGAATGAGCCGGTCGGTCACGTCCCTACTTTATCGCGGGCAGGTGGGGTGGGATGTGAGGCGGAGGTGATGGTTCCCACCCCTGCTGCGCAAGCATCGGGCACTCGGGCGGGTGCCCCGCTTCGCTGTGACGGGTGCCGCTGGGGAGTGAATCACTGCAAAGTAGAATGGGGATATGGCGTTTGAAAGCGTAAAGAAGGTTGCCGAGGCTGATTTTCCGACTCGTTGGGGGGCTTTCCGGATATTGGGGTTTGAGGGCAAGCTGCCCGCTCCCGCTCCGGCGGGGCTGCCCGCGGTGGCCGGGTCTCCGGCACAAAGTGGGAAGGTCGAGGGCCTCGTTGCGCTCGTAATGGGAGACGTGAAGGCGGCGCCACCGCTGGTGCGGATCCACTCGCAATGTCTCACAGGGGACGTCTTCGGTTCGCTGCGGTGCGATTGCAGGCTGCAACTTGAGCTGGCTCTGACCAGGATTGCCGAGGAAGGCGCGGGGATTCTGCTGTACGAGCAGCAGGAGGGGCGCGGCATTGGATTGATGGCCAAGCTGAAGGCGTACGAGCTTCAAGACCAGGGGCTCGATACGGTCGAGGCCAACGTGGAGCTCGGGTTTGAGGCAGACCTTCGCGAGTATGAGCTGCCGGCGCGCGTGCTCAAGATGCTGGGCGTTGATAAAGTCAAGCTGATGACGAACAATCCTGATAAAGTGGCGGCGCTGGAGTCGGCGGGGATCGCGGTTACGGAGCGCGTGTCGGCGGAGGTTGAGCCGCAGGACAGTTTCGCCGCGTATGTAAAGACCAAGCAGGAAAAGATGGGGCACATCGTGGAAACTCTGGCCGCGGATGAATAAGCCAGCCAGTTCGCGTTCATGATCCAAGATTCGTAGTTGCCGGTCTCGAGTTTTCAGTTTTCCATTTGCTGGGTGTTGTTCAGTGAAGAATCGACAGTTCACCGCTGTTGTTCTGGCTGAGCGAAGCTGTCTGTAATCGATGGACCAAATGAAGATGGCGCGGGGAAGTTGCGGCCGCGTATTCTTCCGAACGGAGAAACCGGATGACCTTGCAGGAACTGCTGGATGAACTGAACGGGAACCTGGTGCAGGGCGACAAAGAGTGGATTGTCGACGCAGTCAGCTCGGCTGAGAAAGCAAGTGCCTTTGACCTCGCGTTTGCAGATTCGGATGCAGCGGTAGAAGCGGCGCTGAAGAGCAATGCGGGAACCGTGGTGCTCAAGCATGGAGCGGTTAAGGAATATCCCCATGGCAAGTGCATCGTCGAGACGGATCAGCCAAAGCTATGGTTCGCCAAGGCGGCTAAGCTGGTGAAGAAGCCATCGCTCTCGCTGGGGATTGCGACAGGAGCAGTAGTTGCACCGGATTCCAAGGTAGATCCTGCGGTGTTTGTGGGGTCGAATGCAGTGGTGGGATCGCATGCGTGGATTGGCTCGGGAACACGGATAGGCGCGGGGGCAATCATCGGTGAATTCGTAAAGGTTGGGATGGAGTGCGTTATCTATCCGCGGGTAGTGATTTACCCCGGAGTGACGCTGGGCGATCGCGTGGTGGTGCATGCGGGCGCGGTGCTCGGTGCCGACGGGTTTGGCTACGTGCGCGATACGGTAACCGGGGAGTATACGCACTTTCCGCAGCAAGGGACGCTTGTGATCGAAAACGACGTGGAGATCGGCGCGAATTCCACCATCGATCGTGGAGCGCTGACTGAGACGCGAATTCGCAAAGGAACGAAGATCGACAACCTCGTGCACGTGGGGCATAACTGCGATGTGGGCGAGAACGTGATTCTGGTGGCGCTGACGGGGATTTCAGGATCGAGCACGGTGGGCAAGGGTGCGGTGTTGGCAGGGCAGGTGGGGATTGGGGATCACGTCCATGTCGGTGACGGAGTGATTCTGGGCGGGCAGTCGGGCGTGTTCAACGGCAAGACGATTACGAATGAGGGGCAGAGGCCGGGGACGGTGATGTTCGGAACTCCTGCGCGCCCGCTGAAGCAGGTGTTGCGGGAGCAGGCAACGCTCACTCGGTTGACGAAAAGCAGACAGCGAGGGAACGAGAAAACCGGGGACGGCGATTAAGGCTTGCGATTAGAAATGGGGAGTCCTGGTGGCGGTCGTAGTGGTTGGGGGGAGTGGGAAAGATGTTGGGAAGACGGCGCTGGTGTGCGCGGTGATTGCGGCGTTGCGGGAATTTGATTGGACGGCAGTGAAGGTTACCGGGCATGACTACTCGGCAAGTCTTGATCAGCTCAATGAGGCAACTGACGCCAGCTCGGTAATTCGGGAGGAGACGTGCTCAGCAGGGGAGACGGACACGGCGCGATACCTTGCGGCGGGAGCACGCAGGGCGCTGCTGGTGACTCGAACCGGGGCCGATGTGCCGCTAGTGGAAATTCGGAGTGCGCTGGGTCCGGACCGGAATGTGATCTATGAATCGAACCGGATTGTGGAAGCTGTAAAGCCGGACGTTTGCCTTGCCCTGATGGGTGGAACGGAGAGAAAGTCAAGTTTCGAGCGGTTGCTGCGGTCTGCCGATGCCCTAGTAACCATGGTCGGGGCCAAGATCGAGGGCTTGCCCGAGGGAATTCGTCGGTTTGAGCTCGAGCATGCGGATCGGTTGCCGGCGCAGTTAGTAGCGTGGTTGAGAGAACGGGTCCATTGAAGTTGACGCAACCGCAAGGTTGCGTGTCAGAATGGCGCGGCTGAAGTGCCGTTTCTTTTTATTGAAGTCAAGTCTTTCGCGCAATTTTACAACTTGCTGGAAAAACTCGCGTCTCTGCGCTGTTTTGATAGGGCAAGACTTCACAGTTTGCTGAAAAACTCGTATTTCTGCGCTGCTTCGAAAGGCCGCGACTTCACAGCTTGCTAGAGACTCGCGTTTCTGCTCTGTTTTGAAAGGGCACGACTTCAGTCGTGCCGCCAAGTCGCTCACAATGAGCGCGGCTTTAGCCGCCGAGGGATGGTTTTGCATTTCGGCCCTCACGAATCGGCTTTTTCAGCAAGCGGTAAGTCGTTCCCTGACGCAAGTGCATTCCAGCCGCGCCGCAACGCAGATTCGAGCCATTTTGACGCTACACCCAGGTGCGGAGCCCCACAATTCCCCAGTACGCCAGATAAATCGTTGCGACGAGGAGGGCGGCAGAAACAATCATCGAGTAGATGCGGACCCCGCGGCGAGCTCCCTCTGCACGCGATCTCCACGCCACCCATGCGCTGATCAGAGAGGCCGCCGCGAA
>Ga0068855_100011325_pt1 | contig 10769 bp, 22 predicted proteins | sample KBSCornC52_FD_66592 | JGI IMG/M metagenome (GOLD analysis project Ga0068855, IMG submission 66592) | Corn rhizosphere microbial communities from Kellogg Biological Station, Michigan, USA - KBS Corn C5-2 | ecosystem: Host-associated > Plants > Roots > Rhizosphere > Soil ... | reverse complement strand
CCCCTCGGCCAACGTGGCAGTTTCGACCGTAACCACCGATTTTACACTGACGGTCGGCGGGTCCGCCTCCAACATCATCCATACCGGTGTTTTGGGCGGCGCCATCAACTGTACCCTGTCAGCCACAAATGCGGTCGACGGAAGCACGTTCTGCATTTCGCGGACCGGCGCGGGCGCATTCAATCTCAACGTCGTGGGTGCGACCACAAAGGCGCTCGCGACCGGCAATTGGGTGGAGTTCCGATATCTCGTCGGCACCGGGTGGGTCGAGACAAAGTTCGGAGCGCTGTGATGGGGCTTTACGCATGACACAGCAATCCGAGCATCAGGAGATCAGCGCGCGCATGACCGACATGGAGCGGAAGATAGACGCACTGATCCTGTCGATTGAGGCGATCAAGGGCGACGTTTCCGAGACGAAAGAGATCGTCGCAGCGTGGAAGTCGGTCAAGTTGTGGGCGGCGTTCCTGAAGTGGGCGGCGGGTGTCGTGGCGTCGATTGGCGTGATGTACGCGGCGTGGAAGGGGTTTCATAGATGAGCATGTTGGCGATTACGCATCTGACGATTCACTGCGCCGCGACCCCCGAAGGTCGGGATGTCTCCGCCGACACCATTGCCGAATGGGACAAGGCAAAATTCGGACAGGAGAGCTATCACCATATCGTGACGCTGAACGGCACCGACCATGTCCGGCTCGCCGACGCCACGAAGGGTGCGCATGTCGGCGGCCACAACAGCGGCAACATCGGGGTCTGCTACGTTGGTGGCTGCGACGCCCATATGAAGCCGAAGGACACCCGGACGCCGGCGCAGAAGGCAACGCTTCGGGCGATCGTCGCTCAATATGAGGCGAAATATCCGGGGATCATCGTGCGCGGGCACCGGGATTGGCCGGGCGTCAACAAGGCGTGCCCCAGCTTCGACGTGGGGACGCAGCTATGAGCAAGGACGCGCCATGCATTGACTATTTCAACATGGGCGCGTGGCCGGTTTATGTCGGCTTCACGCAGTCCCCGAAGGCATTCAAGCGCGAGATGGCCCGGCTCAATATAAAGGATTGTGCATATCTCGCTTCCCCACATGCAAACGCCACCACGCATTATCTCGAAAAAGATGTGAACCTCACCTGCATCATCGCCCTCGGTAACACCAAGGGCCGCAGCGCGGAGCAAGTGGCTGGCCTGATCGCGCATGAGGCGATGCATGTCATTCAGGAAATGTGGGCCAATCTTGGCGAGCGTTCAGCTGGCCGCGAAGCCGAGGCATATCTGATTCAGCAGATCGTCCAAGAGTGCCTGCAGATCGTGAACGCGTCCGGGAAGGTCCGAAAAACAGAGCCGTAAACCCCAATTACCCGCTGCGCGCCGGGATCTGCCGCGCTGGAGAATGAACGTGGAAGACTCAAAGCCTTGGTATCTGTCGAAAGGCGTGCTCGCGCCGATCGCCGCAATCCTGATGGTGCTCGGGATGAAGCTCGGGCTGCTGCCGGCCACCGTCACCGATAACGACGTGGTCAACGCGCTGGTCGTCATAGTGCCGATCCTCGTCGGCCTCTATGGCCGCGTCACTGCGACCCACAAGATCACCGGCTGACATGTGGGGCGGCGTCCTATCCCTGCTCAAGACCGTCGCCATGATCGGCGCTGCATGGGGCTTGTTCCATGCCGGCGAAATGGTCGAGCGCGGGCGGTGGGGCGGCGTGCAAGCCGATGCGGCGAAGTTGCAGGCCGCAACGGAGCGCGGATGGTCGGAGCGCCTGATAGCGGCGCAGGACGGTCACGCCGAACGCCTCGCCTCTATCGCGTCGGTTGCGGCCCGGTCGACCAACACCGTGAGGGAATATGAACGCACCGTTGAAGGTCGCGCTCCTTGCCTGCCTGCTGAGCGGGTGCGCGGGATCGAGGCGACTGCCGTCGCCCTACGTGCCTCCGCCACCGCCGAAGCGGGCGCTGACGCCGTGCCCGTGGACACCGATGCAGACGCAGCCGGACGGGTCGATGTCGCGCGCTGATGCGGAGGCCACGATGCGCGGCAGGGACGGCGATCTTGCCCGGTGCGAGGCGCTGCGAAGAATGTTGGTGGAGGCATGGCCGAAATGATTCCGAATGATCCTGCGTATCGACTTGCCCGGCGGCTGAGGAGACCTGAGTTGGGGCTTGGGCTGGGCTTGGGGTTGGGGTTGGGGGCTGGCGGTAACTCTTACGACGCATCAGCGCTGGCCTATTTCGCCGCGATGACGGTCCAGGAGCCAGATTCAGTCAAGAGTTTGATCAACAGCTTCGTTGTCGGCATCAAAGCCGATGGATCATGGTCGCTGATCGACCGCATCATCCTGCCACTTGGAACCGAACAGGCATCGCTCCGCGACCTGAAGCAGCCGGCCAAGACAGCGGTCAACCAGAACGGTTGCACCTTCACCGCCTATCGCGGGTTCACGGGGGACGCGGTCAGCAAGTATATCGATTTCGGGGAAACGATAGCCACTGGACCCAACTACACCCAGAACAGCGCGATGCGATTTGCTTATTGCAATCAGCAGAGTGCAACCGTCACATCGGGATCTCCTCACATCGGAGTAACGTCCGGAACCACAAGCCGCTTCCTTGTTAGCGGCACTGGCACCGGCCTTGCTCGACTAAACGACGCAACATCCGCTGGCTGGGCGGGCACAGCCGGCCGCACCGGGAACCGTCTCGTGTCTCGCATAGATGCGTCTACCAAGCGCAATTACCATAACGGCGCGAATACCAACGGTGACATCGCCGGAGCGTCGGTCACGCCGCCCGGGGGCAATGCAGCAGTTCTGCGCGATACTTCAAGCTATTCGGATGACCGCCTTGCCGCCGCAGGACATGGTGGGGCACTTACCGACGCGCAGGCCATATCATTCCAGAACCGCCTACATACCCTGATGACCGGCTTGGGAGCCAACTACTGATGCAGATGATCCTGATGACGGTGGCGCAGGCCGACGCGCTGCGCGTGGAGAGTGAGGGCATCCACCGGATTGACCCGCGCCCGATCGATGCTGGCCCCTACGCTGGGCAATGCGCAGCCCCTGCCACGCTGCTGACCGATGCGCGCTACGCTGAATATCATGACGCGCTGGCGGGATTTGCGGTGGTGGATGTGGACATTGCCGTTGCGTGGCCGCCTGTCGAGGATTGACCGGCGACCCATACCCACCCCCGCTTTCAGCTTGACCGGCGCGGGGTATGTGGTGCGGGCCGCCGAGGATCAGCTTCGTCTCGGTTCAACCGATTAGGCTGCAGAACCAGCACCCGCACCACAACTCTTACGCCATCGCTGGCGGAACCTGAAGGCCCGGCCATGGACTTAACCAGCGGGCCGGGCCGTATGAATACCTGCAAGCCCGGACTTGAACGCGAGCCAGTGGCGAGATCATCCGCCAGCGTAACGCTACCGCTCGCCCGACAAACCCGTCTTGCAGCGCCCCGCCGATCTAAGCGGGGCCGACATCTCCCCCATACCACCGCGCGAATCGGCGGGCAACTGGTGGGGGTTCCCGGATAGTCGCCTTTCGGAATAATAATCTGTGTCGGGGTAATTGAGACTAGCTGATCGCACTGCCTACGGTAAGCATCGCGCTCGGCTCGCAAGGCATTGAGTTCCGCATCCTCACTGAGGAGCCTCGCCGCCATCATCGTAACGGCATCAGTGGCGGCGGTCCAAACCTCCTGGACAGTGGGGTCGCGTAGATCGCTAAGCGCTGAATGCACGCATGAATCGATCATCGCCCGCAATGCAAGGTCGTTCAGATAAAACGCACGCATTTCGACCTTAAGTCTTTCGGCCTTAAGTCTTTCCATGGCTTGCTTTGCCTGTTCATGTTCCATCATTCCTCCAACACCTTCCCAATCATCGCCGCGAAACACGACGCAGCATAATCGCGCATGTCGTCCATATCCGAAGCGCCCAACGGGGTCCACGAGCCCTGCTCGACCATCTCCTTACTCGCCGGCAACAGCGCCTCCACCGCAGCCCTTGCCGCGCGCATCGCGTCATCCTCGCCGCACTGGATCTGTGAGCGGATGGCGGCGGCGATGCGGGTGAGGGGTGTCATTGTCCGCTTTCCGCAGGCGGCGCAGGAAGCGGCATCCAGCGCGTTGGCATCTTACCCCCGAAGTCAAGGCGCTCACTCACCAGGTGCCCTGTGCCTTGCTCTCGCCAATCGTACCCATCCCAAAAACAGACCCGGACGCTGTAGTCATGTCCCTGTAAGAGGGACGAGTGTCGTTCATCGGGAAACTCCATCAGCACCCCCATAGGCTCAGCCGGCGCCGTCTTGATCGGTAGCCATGGTTCAGTCATTGGTGGTCTCCGGCGGAAGTTTGCCACCCTCATACCAAAAGAGCGCCAAAATCCCGATTAGGGCAGTGATCCCGACGGCCAATGAAACAGCTTGGCCGAAGATATCCCGGACGACGTTGAGGGCGATAATGGTCGCGGCAGATGGCATCATCTCTTTCAGAATTCGTCTCACCCCTCACTCCTTCACATTTCCAATCCCGGCGTTCATGCTGGCGGATCTCCAAATTCCTCGACACAAATGCAGCGCTCAGTGGCAAGGTGGCGAAATTCGTGGAGCGCGTGGAGAGCGGCGCCAAGTGGCGAGTATCGATGTTGCGGGCGAATCCGGTTTGTCGACAGGGCGGAATGCACGAGGCGGTCGAGCACGTCATACAGGCGTTCGGATTCTGTCATGGCAGCACCACTGCGCACGCGGCATAGGTGCAGGCCCACACGAGCCGCGGGTCGGAGGCTGCGATTTGGGCGGCCAGAGGGCTGTCTTCGGGCGGGCTCATGCGGCGGGCCATAGCGCCGCGCGGACGGTCTCAGCGACCTTACCTTCTTCGCCCCAGTTGCTGCCGTGGTCGAGGCGATGCAGGATTGCCTCGCGCGTCGTTTCCTCGGGCTGCCACTGCGTCGATCCACCCGAATAGCTTTCCTCGCTCAGTCCGTGGCAGGAGCAGTGGGAGCCGTGAACCTCGAACAGCTTATCGTTGCGCTTGAACAGCACATAAGCATCGCCGGAATAGTCCTCATAGGTATACGAGGCGACGATTACCTCCGCGCCGTCGAGAACTTCCGGCCCGACGCCGAAATCCCCCAGCATTTCGTCCTGACCGCCATCGGCCCAATCATTCAGATAAATGCTCATCGAAATTTCCCTTCATGCTAAAAATTAGCGCCCGTGATGCTCGCGTCCATGCCAAATCGATCATCGGTCACGAGCCGCGGGTCGGAGGCGCGGATCATGCTGCGGCCCTATCCGGGATGGCGTCGACCATCTCGATGCCCCGCGAGATCCACCGCATGACGTTCGCGCCCTGGCTGTTGCCGAGCGCCTTGTAGATCGGCCCATCTGCGGCGGGCTTGCCGCGATACGGGATGCGCAGGAAGTCGTCCGGGACGCCCATCAGGCGGTGGCATTCGGTCGGTGTAAGGCGCCGCACGCCCCATCCCTGCAGCAGGCTTATGGCGCTGTTGTCCGTGCCGGTGGTGAGCGATCCCGCGATGTCGCCGGTTTCGTAGGCGCCGTCGTTGGGGATGATGCGGTAGGTGATGGCCGGCGGATGCGATGTCGACAACGATGGTGCCGGATCTCCAGTCTTGCCGATGCCGGTGCCCGGTGCACCGCCACTCGACCCGTCAGCGCGATTGTTGGTCATCTTGTCGCCGCGACTTGCCTGTCGCATGTCCACCGGAATGATCGGCGTTCCGCGCCCCGTCCCATCCTCGCTCGCGTCGAACCCATCCGCGCGGAGGGCGTGGGCGACTGGCAACAGGTGACCGTGACCGTGATTGGCATCCTGCCCGGAGCATCCTTGCAAGCGGCCATAATTGGCGTCGAGCGTCGGCACGGTCTCCGTGATGAATGTCTCGCTCTCAAAGTCCAATCTGCCATGCGGGCCGCCATGCGAATTGCAGGCGGTGGCGATGTCAATGGGCCCGGCGGTATTGTTGCCGCCGAATGCGACCGCAATAACCGGATCTTGCCCGCGCGTTTCGCCGGTCCGCTCTACACCCCTGCCACTGCTGACAAGGCTCGGTGCAACAGCGCCGGCAATTCCTTGCCCCGCTTCCCGGCGCGGCGCAGGATCCCCGCGCAGGCTTTCGCGCTCAAATAATACCGCTGCGGCACGGGCCGCGTCTCCAAGATATCCGACAACGAACACACGGCGCCGTCGCTGTGGGATAGCCCGCGCGAACCCGTCCACTCGGATATATTGAACGTCAAGCACTCGGTAGGCCCACCCATAGCCGAGTTGCCCCAGGAGCCCGAGGAAGGTTCCCAGCGTCCGTCCTTTGTCATGCGACAGGATGCCGGCGACATTCTCCCAGAGAAGCCAGCGCGGGCGAAGGCGTCGAGCCAGCGCCAGGAACTCAAGCGTGAGGTTGCCGCGCGCGTCGTCCAGTCCAAGACGCTTTCCTGCGATGGAGAAGGCCTGGCAGGGGGTTCCTCCAGCAAGAAGGTCGATTGGCCCAACATCATCTTCCCTGATCTGTGTGAAGTCGCCGAAATTGACGACGCGGTTGCCGAAGTGGGAATCGGACAGCGACGCCATGGATTTGATCATCCGCTGGCGCTCTCGGAGATCCTTGGCCGGAAGCGCGGGATCGATCGCGGGCATGTAGCGCGGGCGGGTCGCGCCATAGTGATAGCCGAGCACAGCCGCCGGAAAAGCGTCGATCTCCGCATAGCCGGCGCATTCGAAGGCAAGGTTGCGGGTGGCAAGCGTGATGGCGCTGTAGCCGCTACAGATGTCGAGGTAGCGGATCATGCTGCACCCCCGAACTGCAGGCTCAACCTGCCCCGGCGAAAGTCCGGCGAAACATGATCAGAATCATGATTCGTTCGTGGCGCGTTCCGGTCACACCCGAGTCCGAAGCGCCCGGTTTCCGCGCCTTTTGGCGGAAGGCTCTTCGTTGACATCGCAGGGGTCGCAAGTTCAATCCTTGCCGCGCCCACCATTATTTTCCCTGCGATGTCAGGCATTTGACGCACTCCTTATGCTGATGATGTCTTCGCCTTCTCCGGCGTCGGTCCGGCGAAATGCCGATGGAACAAGGGCGGTGACCTCGTCGATGATGTCCTCGATCGCCTTGCGGGCGGCCGACAGATAGGCCGGATCGAACGGCGCATAGATATCCGAAACAGCGTCGAACTTGTCATGGCCGAGCCACATTTCGACTTGCTGATGCTCGGCGACCGGCAGGCGATCGCGCACCAGCTTGGCCATTGATCGGCGGATTAGCTTCATGCCGCTTTCGCCATCGCGGGGCAGGCCGAGATCTATCACCATGGTCTCGAAAGCGCTCTTCACCGACTTGACCGAGACGTAGAACTTCTCTTTCGCCTTCGCCGATGCATCCAGCAGCAATGCCATCTGGCGGGGTGCCGGCACAATCGCCCGGTACTTCTTGGTCTGCCGACGGCCGCGCTGGTTGAGGCTGATCACGCGCGCATTGCTGTTCCACTGGCTGCGCTCCGGTTCCACGCTGAAATCGTGGGCTGCGTCTGGCCTCGCCATCGTCGCGACGCTGATCTGCAGGAAGCGCAGCAACTGGCGCCGGCGCGTCCAGACCGGATCGGCGGCATAGGCGAACATCTTTGCCAGCGTCGGCAGGTCCACCCGCTGCTGCGGGGTCCGGTTGACATCGGTCGCCGGGATGGGCTTGAACTGCGCCGGCTTCAGCGTGTCGCCGCGTGCCGCCGCGAAGTTGATGGCCGCCGCGAGCTGCAGGATGCTGTTCTCGACCGTCGACAGGCTGCGCGCTCTCTCTGCGCCAGACGGCGCCACGATCGGCCGCGCCGTGAGCCAGGTACGGAAGCGGTCCACCCAATGTTCGTCGACCGCATCGCAGCGCACGGCGCGATCGTTGAGCGTTTCGATATAGTCGAGCACATGGTCGAGCCGCGCCCTGATCGCTACGCTCGATTCGCGCTTGTCGCCGACCAGTGCCAGATAGGTGGCGATCGCATCGGTGAGCATCGCGCTCCCCGCCCCTCGCCTGGGCTGGCCGCAGGTCGGGCAGATCGCCGCACCCTGCTCGCGCTCCAGGTAGTGGACGTCTAGCGCCGCCTTCCCTTCCTCGACATCCGCCGTGCCCGTTGAAGAGCTTCGTCCGCGGCCTGCGGATCGATCGTACCATTTGATGGCGAGGAAGGGGGAGCGGAGACTTCCGTCAGGCGCCCGGTCCCATTCGAGCCGGTAAGGCCCCCGTTGATAGATTGGCTTCTCGCTGCGCGGCTTCGGCATTGGTCCCTCAGATATTCTGCAGCGGCTCGCTGCACCAGTTCGTTGAAACCGATGTCGACAAGCACGTCGAGATCATCGGCATCGATGCGGATACCCTTCCCCTGCTCGATCTGGCGGGAAAGGCGGCGGGCTATGTCGGGCAGAGCTGTCATGTAGGTTAACCCTCCAATATGATCACGACCGGCCGCAGCCCGATATGCTCGATCGCCGCATCGACCGCAGCACCGGGCGTCTCAGCCTTCCCGGCCTTGTTGGCCACGCCGATCGACCAAGCCCATCCGCACGGTTGGCGGTGGATGTTGATGCGCGGCCGGGCGTCGGCGGAGATGTTGCGATCAGACATTGGCGGCCACCTCCGGCTCATCCTCGTCATCCACCTCATGCACCCGCCCACATTCCGGACACTTCGCCACCCAATCGCCGTCTACGAACGCTTCCCCCTGGTCCTCGCAAAGGCGGCAGGCTGGTTCGGGGAGGCAGATCATGGCTTGGGGGCCAGTGCGGCCAGAGCGCGCAGATCGGCGATCGTCGGCCAAGCCGTTGGTAAGAGTGGGCAGACGCCGAAATCGTCGGGATGTTTTCCTTCGAATGGCTTTATCGCGATTGCATAGGCTCCGGCCCAAGGCTTGATCGCCGCCCGCAGCCGCTCGCACTCAGCCTTCGAATCATGCGCGCCCGCAAGATACGCGATCGTCGGCGCGTCACGTTCGCTGTCGATCAGTGCCCGCAGCCGCTCGATTTCGTCGGCGGCTGCCATCAACCGATCGGGAATGCTTGATCCGAACGGCGCTGGTACGTTTCCTTTGGCGCATTCATCGTACAATGAGCGCGCCATCTCCCGCAGCCGGGCGATAAGATCGTCGCTCATAGTCCGCGCGCTTTCAGGGCGGCGGAGGCGACGTAGCGCGGCAAAGCCTTCGTCCAGTCAGTCTCACGGTTGGAATTAATCGCTTCGATCAAGATCTCAGCTTCGCGACCTTCCGGCACCAGCGTCATGGCCGCGTCGATCGAGCCTGTGTAGGCCCGCGTCACATGATCGGGCTCCTCCTCGCAACAGCGAGAACAAACCTCTGACCAGCAATCCCCATCCCCATCGATCGTCATGATGTGGCGATGCGAGCATTTTCCAGTGATAGCTTCGTAGATGTCATGATCCACCTCCCTATCCGACCCCGTCAGAGCCGCGACACGATCGCTGAGTTTGGTCATTTCGTCCTCACCCTCATAATTTCTCGGCCATAAGGGCCAATAACGACGATATATCGCCAGCACTCTGCGCCTTGGGATTCCGCGCGCCGCCTTAGGACTTCAGCGATGCTGTAGACCGTGAGGCTCATTTTGGGGTGCCTTTCAGGGCGAGCGCGTCCGTCGCGAGCCGATGGATTTCGCCGAGCAGCTTGGGCGGATCGCTTTCGAGCCAGCCACCGTGATTGGTCGCGAGGAACTGGATTTTCTCCAGCAACTCCCGCGCCCGCGCTTCGAGATCGGCGGGGGATCGCTCGACGGTCCAGGTGTCAGCTCCGCCCTTCGTCGCGATCGCCGCAACACCGTTTGTCGCGATATCTGCAGGTCGCCAAATGCAGCCACAGGCATGGCATAGATGTGAGCGATGCGGCGGATTCGTCCACCAACGTGGTGCCCGGCCAGGACATGTGCATTGGTCCTCGCCGTCGCACATTTCACAGCCGTGGGCGACATTGCCATTCGGCAGACGGCGCGGCTCTTCGGCGCGATCAATGTGCTGGACGCCGCATTTCGGGCAGAACAGCAGCATGTCGATAGGCGCCCGCTCCCCGGCGCGCGTGTTCGATCGGGCGAAATCAAGCGGCATCGATAGTCGGTCTAGCCTCGCTGCGGCATCAATCAGGGTAACTACGGCGCCCTCCCAGCCATCCGTGTTCGCGCAATCAGAGGCGAGCGCTCGCAATAAGCCGGGTAAGTCTCGGTCTATTGGGATTGCTTCCGGCCGGCGCGCTTCATCCCCGCGCCCCATAAGATGACAGTAGCATTTTTCCGATGCCTGACCGCAGCCGAAGCAATTCTCGCTCATTTGCTCTGTCCTTTCGCCCTCTGGCGATTATTGACAATCGGATGGCCGTACAGGACCAGGACGCCCGCACCGTGACATCCGCTGCAGGGCCAATATTCAAGGCCGCGCGACATGGTGACGATGTTTCGCGAGCCTCGGCAGACAGGGCAGATCATTTGCTCTGTCCTTCGAGGTAGGCCCGAACAGCAACGCCAAGCGGGGTTGGGCCTGTCCAGATCCACAACCCACGCTGACGTAATGATCTGATCGTGTTCGGATCGTGATAGTCCTCGGGATGCAGTAATGCGGCCCTCTGCGCCGCGCTCAGCTTGGCGGCGATTGCGGTGATGTCGGGGGTCATTTCCGGTGCTCCCCGCTATATCGCCATTCGCGCTCAACCGTGTTGTTCCACAGCGACGGGTTGGCATAGACGGCCTGACGGTCCGGCCAATCC
>Ga0068855_100011323_pt1 | contig 10770 bp, 10 predicted proteins | sample KBSCornC52_FD_66592 | JGI IMG/M metagenome (GOLD analysis project Ga0068855, IMG submission 66592) | Corn rhizosphere microbial communities from Kellogg Biological Station, Michigan, USA - KBS Corn C5-2 | ecosystem: Host-associated > Plants > Roots > Rhizosphere > Soil ... | reverse complement strand
GCTTCGACGATTTCCTCATGCCGCCCGATGGTCGCGAAGCCGTCGGCGCGGCTGAACGTCGTCACGCTGCCCGATCCTTGCCCCATCGGGTACGCGGCGAGCCCTTCGTCCGGAGTCTCCACTAAACCGACGAGAAGGTATTCGGTGCGTCCGATCTCGCTATTCACCTTGACCGCGAGCTTGGCCTGCACGACGGGTCGCTCCTCTGAGCCCCGGCCCGCGAGCAAACGAATCACGGGGGCGACAAATTCATGGAAGGTGAAGATCGCCGAGGTCGGAAATCCCGGGAGCACCACCACCGGGCGTCCCTTCGTCGCCGCGAGGCAAATCGGCTTACCCGGCTTAAGCGCCACGCCATGCGCAACGATACCGGGATCATCCAGCTCCGCGACCACCCTGTACGAAACGTCGCCCCCGCCCTTGCTCGTCCCCCCCGACAGAAGCACGATATCCGCGAACTCCAGCGCGTGACGCAGCCGCTTGCGCAAGGCTTCGACATCGTCATGGGTGATACCAAGCCGCATGGGCTCGCCGCCCGATTCCTTCACGGCGTCGGCTAGAACCTGCGCGTTGGAGTCATAGACCTTGGCAGGCTGCATCGGATCGCCCGGCGCGATGATCTCGTCACCGGTCGAAAGAATCGCGACGATCGGCTTTCGCCAGACCGTAACTTCGGCGACGCCGATGGCGGCGAGCACTCCCGTATCGCGACTCGTCAGCAACTGGCCTTGGCGAAGTACAGTCTCGCCCGCAGTGATATCGGTCCCGGCAAAGGATACGCCGCTGCCTGCTGTGACGGCCCTGGCGATGCGCAGCTCGCGGCCGCGCGTCTCCGCGTACTCGACCATGACTACTGCGTCTGCTCCCCGCGGCACCATCCCCCCGGTTGCGATCAGCACTGCCTTGCCAGGATGAAGTACGGTGTTCGGGACGATCCCTGTGTGGATCTCTTCGCCGACCAATAAAACCGAGCGTGGAACCTCTTCGGACGCGCCGAACGTGTCTTCGGCCACGACCGCGAAGCCATCCACGTTCGAGCGATCGAACGACGGCACGTCCACGGGCGAAACGACGTCGGCCGCAAGCACTCGACCGAGCGCCGCGTCGAGCGGAATGGTTTCGGTGCCCAGCGGAGCGTATTGAATCGCGGCCCGGAAGCGTCGCTCGGCTTCATCCCGATCGAGAACCTGAAGGAATTGGTCCTGTTCAGGCATACAGCCAAACCTTCACGTCCGAGCCGCTCGCGAAGCCTTCGCTGTCATCGCCCACAATCACAAAACCGTCCGCCCGCGTCGTAGACGATAGCATCGACGCTCCGCCCACCGACAGCGGCTCCACACGATCGCCGTCGATTTTCACACGCGTGTAATCCAGGCGGCCGATCGGCGAACTGATCTTGCGAGTCAACTTGCCACGCATCGAGCGATACGGCCACTCTTTAGAGCGTCCGCCCAGCGCGCGAATCGCACGCCCGGCGAAGAAATCGTAGGCACATAGACTCGACACTGGATTGCCCGGCAGTAACAAGACCAGGCGACGCCCCATGCGGCCTAGTCCAGTCGGACTGCTCGGCCGCATCGCGATCCCGTGCACGGCCAGCTCACCGTTTTGCGCGAGCAGCATCGGCGCCAGGTCCTCGATGCCGACACTCGAGCCTCCCGAGACAATCACGATGTCAGCGTCAGACTGAAGGGCTTCGAGGATGGCCTCGGGATCATCGCGAACCAAACCGGGGAAATCGACCACACCTCCATCGCGCTCGATGAGCGCTGAGAGCATCGGCCCGTTCGCATCGGCGATATGAAACCCGCTCGGATGCGACCCCGAAGGCAGCAGTTCATTGCCTGTAACCGCGAGCCGCACACGCGGCCGTCGGACCACCGGCACTTCTCCCTGGCCGACGGAGCTAAGAACTCCCAGATCCTGCGGACGCAAGACTCGTCCCGACTCGAGCAATATCGTGCCGCAAGCAATGTCTTCGCCGCGGCGGCCAACATTCTTTCCCGGCGAGACGGAAGCCAGCGCGCTGATGTTACGCGGGCTCTTGTCCTTCGCCTCCGACATGCCCTCGGCTTCCACCCATTCGGCGGGTAGTACTGCGTCGGCGCCGGGCGGCATGGGCGCGCCCGTCATGATGCGAACTGCTTCACCGGCCGAAACCGATCCGTCAAACGGTGCGCCCGGCATCGAATCGCCGATAACGGTCAGCGGCAGCCGAGTGTAAGGCGTAGCGCCTTCCGTGTTATCCGCCCTCAGCGCATATCCATCCATCGTGGCGCGATCAAATCCCGGCACGTTCACATCGCTAACGGCAGCGGCAGCCAGAACGCGTCCCGCGGCGGATCGTAAAGGCACGGTTTCGGTGCCTGACGGCTGCAATTCCGCTACTTGCGCATCGAGCCAGGCAATAGCGGCGTCCACCGTATGACGCTGTGCGAAACCTCGCATCCGCACGTCTTCGCCTGCTGTTTTGCCGGTGTGGCGCATGAAAATCGAACTCTGGTTCATGTTAACGCACGAGTCACTTTTCGACCCATGTGTTGACACGAATCCGGAGGTTAACAGCGCTGTGACTGGGAACTGAGAATGCCGAGCCGTTTAGTCGAAGGTGCCCTTCCAGGACCAGCCATCGGACGGACGTTTGATATCGATCATGCGAAGGCGGTGGTCTTCGGGATTCCGGCCCGGCGCGCCGATGACGATAACATGGTCGCCCGGCCGCAGCGTGTCGCGCTGGACACCCTTGCTGCCCAGTTGAGCGCCTGCGCCCCATTCGACAGCCCAGGTGATCGCATTGCCTTTGGCGTCCTTGGTTTGCAACTGCAAGAAAGAATGCGGATTCCGGTATAGGAACTGCAGCACGTCCGCCTCAATGGTCATTTTCTGATCCTCAAGGTAAGTGGACGCAAAGGAGTGATGTGCATAAGCCCGAACGCCCAGAATGCTCACTCCGGCAAGGGCGAGAACGAATAGTTTGGTTTTCAAGCTGCCTCCTACGTGATCCTACGGGATGAATTATATCGTAAACCTAGTTCCCACCGGCGTTTGCGCAGTTCTTGGGGCACTTCGCCGGAAGGACGAACTTGTCTTTGATCTTGTCGCGAAACTCCGGATACATAGTGGGAGCCCCGCCCAAGGAAGCTTCCTCGGGAATGCCGTAAAGCTTGGTCATCTCGTCGACGAAGGGGTTCTTCCCGGGAAGATAATGCGGAACGCGGCCCGATTCCACGCCCTCATCGCCGACGATGCAGGGCGGGCCGCCGATGGCCACCGGATTGGTCGATAAATTATAGGACCGCGTCAGGATATAAGGCTCCGTCAGATACACAGGATCCTCCATCAGCAATGCGACCGTCAGCAATTCTCCATGTCGAAGGAAATGCGTGGTGATGGTGGCCTGGTCGCTGCTGGCCGCGCCATTGCGGCGAATGTACCCGGTTTTAAGATGCGTGGTGGTGGCGATCAGCTCGTTGCCATTCCACACGCCCGTAGTAAAACCGGTCTGATCGTGCGGAGCGTTCTTGCCGGGATGCGGGCGTCCATCCATCCAGATGGTCATAGGCGCGCGGGTCTCCCATGCGCCGACAACCCATGCCTGGACCTTGCCGGTTATCGGATCGGGTACGGCCCACATTCGGAGGCTGAATGGTCCGGCGGCGATATGCCACTGAGTCTGAAACCAGCAGATGCGCTCCGGCATGGAAATGATCGATTGCGAAAAACTCAACGCTTTCGCGCGCCCTGCTTCGTTGAAAGGGAGTCCCGCCCAATCGACGGGATTCGGACCGCCGCCGCGCTCGAGCGCGTCCTCGTGATTAATGGCAGCCCAGGATCCGGACAAGTCGATCTCCGCCAACGCGGGGAAACTCACGCATAATAACGTCGCTAAACCGATATGTAGTTTATGAGGGCTCATGCTTGATCTCCTTGCTTACCACTTGGCCGAGCATGCCGTGGGATTCCATCCGGCATCGCTGGCCTGCTTTTTATATTGCGAAGTAATGACAAACGGCTGGCGAAGATATAAGGGATCGGTCGTGATGATAGTCACCACCATCAGCGGATCCCCGTTGGGTTCTTTGATTAAGTCGTAATACTCCATCAGATTGGTGTTCTCGCTATACGGGACACCGTTCTTGCGCAGAAAGCCCGCTTTGAGATTCGTGGTGGTGACTTTCATCGATCCGTCCGTTGCACCGCGACCTCCGCCGCCGCGAACCCACTCGGCAATCGAGTCTCCCTGCAGCGAGCGCGGCGTGCCCGCCAGCGGCTTCCAATCGCCGAAATGAAAGGTCCGAGTCTGCTTGCCGGCGTCGCTTTCCATGCGCAGCGTCTGGTCGTCCTGCCAGGTAATATGCAGGCGATTCGGTACGCGCAATAGCGCCGGCGCTCCATAGGACTTGCACACATCGCCGGATGCTTCTTCCTTTGCCGGATCCCAGGCGTCGGCGATCTTGCGCGCTTCAGGCGTCATCGGGACACCCTGGTAATCGCCCTGGGAGGGCGTCACCATGCGATAGCGCCAATCTTCCGTAATGATCGAAACCCAATAGCCGGTCGGATCGAAGACCGCGGCAGCCTTGGCATTCTGCGCCGGGGCAGCGGCACCACCGCGCCCGCCGCGGCCCTGTGCGTAGAGTCCCGCCTGCATGACCAGCAATCCCAACGTGAACAAAGTGAGCGTGAATATTCTTCTTCGCATGGCGTAATTATTTCTTCGCGGTCAGACTCTTATAGATCGACTCGATAAACGAGCTCGTAACTCCGGGTTGCGTGCCGAACCTCGTCTCATAAGGCAGGGCTGGACGCGCGGCCTTGATTTGATCCAGCGTCTTTCCCTGCTTGATCATGTCCGCCACGACATCGCGAATCAGCACCACCATATCGCGATAGTCGACGACTTCCATCTGCTCGGATAGCCGGCCGTGGCCGGGGATCACGTACGTCCCCACGTCCTTATAGATGTATGGCGTCGGGGCAATCGTCAGATCAATCAACTTATTCAAGGCGTCGATCTCACCCTGAATGCTCCCGCCGTTCGCCAAGTCGATCACCGGAAAACGTGTCGTGTCCATGATGTCTCCGGCAACCACCACGTCGGAGCGGCGGAACAATACGAAACTGTCCGCATCGCTATGGGCAGCAGGCTGGTAAAGAATTTCGATGCCCTCATCGTTCATGCGCAGCGCTTTGCGATTTTGCAGGAAAGCCTCGGTGGGCCAGGCATCGCCGGGATAGGACGGCTTTGCGTCGCGAGCGCTCATCCGGTTCAGGATGCTTTGATGCGCCAGAATCGACGCTGCGCCTCCGTTGGTCATCGTTCCGGCCACGCCGGCATTACCCAGCGCGTTGGTGAAAATCGTAAATCCGGACTTGGCCAGTTTTTCGTTGCCGCCCACGAAGTCCGCGTCGGCATTGATGTCGATCACATACCGGATGGGCAGGTTAGTTAGCTTCTTGATCGCCGCAGAAACCTCACCCGTCTTGGCCGCGGCACCCGCGCTGACCAATACGACGCCATCGGAGCCGATCTGCACGCCAATATTTCCGCCAGCCCCAGCGATCATATAAAAGTTCGGCCGAACCTGTATAACATCCAGCTCGCCGGTCTCCGGTTCAGCAGCCCTGCTGGAGAGCGCTCCGCACATCATCAATCCAAAAGCGGCGATTGAGCACGTTATCCGGTATGTAAAAATTCGCTGCACTGTTTTACTCCGTGATCGCTGTATTCGCGAAACTCATCAAAACTATACGATTCTAGCCGACTTTTGGGCCGACGGAATAGTACCATATGGTCCGCCTACCGACAAGAGACGGCGGAATACTCCCGGCAGGTTACTGCGCGCGCTTATTGGCGTGCTTCGGCGTGATGCCGGACGTCTATCCCTTTGACCAGGAACAAGACGTCCTCGGCGATATTTGTGGAATGGTCCGCGATCCGCTCCAGGCTCCGGGTGATCCCGATCAGGTCGAGCGCCTGCGGGATATTGCGCGGCTCCTTTTCCATGTAGCTGACCAGCTCGTGGTAAGAGGCCGTGCGAAGACTGTCCACCGCGTCATCGGATGCCAAGACGCTGCGGGCCATATCCGCGTCGTTGGCCACGAATGCGTCCATACTCTTGCGAACCATGGATTCGACCAGCGCAGACATGTGGCGAATGTCCACCATCGGCTTGATCACTGGTTCCGTCAGCAAGGAAAGCGCCCTCTGCGCGATGTGAACGGAAAGATCGCCCATGCGCTCCAGATCGGTATTGATCTTCAGTGCGGCGACCACCAGGCGCAGATCCGCCGCCAGCGGCTGCTGGGTTGCCAGCAGATTGATCGCGAACTCGTCGATTTCGATCTGAAGCTGATTGATGCGCGCCTCATCGCGGAAGACCTGCTCCGCCGCGCTGCGGTCCTTTTGGGTGACCGCGCTCACGCTTCGCTGAACCGCCGACTCCACCAGCGCGCTCATTTCCAGAAGTTTGCCTTTCAGCTCTTCCAGCTCTTGTTCGAAATGGCGCACGATGTTCGCTCCTCAGCCGAAACGGCCTGTAATGTAATCTTCGGTTTCCTTCCTCGCCGGATTCTTGAAGATTACCGTGGTGTTGTCGAACTCGATCAGCTTCCCCATCAAGAAGAATCCCGTGTAATCCGCGACCCGCGCAGCTTGCTGCATGTTGTGGGTGACGATCACGATGGTGCAGCTATCTTTCAGCTGGAAGATCAGGTCTTCGATCTTCGCCGTCGCGATCGGATCCAGCGCAGAGCACGGCTCATCCAGCAGCAGCACCTCCGGATTCACCGCCAGAGCACGCGCGATGCACAGCCGCTGCTGCTGCCCGCCGGAAAGGCCGTATGCAGAATCGTGCAGCTTGTCCTTGACCTCGTCCCACAGAGCCGCGCGGCGAAGACTCTGCTCCACGTTATCCTTCATTGCGGACCGGCTCACCGAACCGTTGATGCGCGGCCCGTAGGCGATATTGTCGAATATCGATTTGGGGAACGGATTGGGCCTCTGAAACACCATGCCCACGCGCCTGCGCAACGCGGACACTTCCAGTTTGAAGATGTCCTCGCCATCCAGCAGAATCTCGCCTTCCACGCGGCTGCTCCGGATGGTTTCGTTCATCCGGTTCAGTGTCCTCAGGAAGGTTGATTTGCCGCACCCGGAAGGTCCGATAAACGCCGTTACGCGCTTATCAAAAACCTGCAATGAGATTCCGTGCAGGGCTTTGAACGATCCGTAGTGAAAAACCAGATTGGTGGTGCTGAGCTTGGAGGCTTCGCCTAGCGCGGGCGTTTTCAGATCGGCCATCTCCATATGAAAAAGATGGCCGCCCATGGCCGCCTCGGGCGGGGGACTTGGTCGTGAGATCGGCGCTTGCATGGGACTCATCTGGCCGCGTTTCCTCGTTTCGTTAAGATCATTCGCGCGAAGATATTTACGGTAAGGACCAGCATCAGGAGCACGAAGCCCGCCGACCAAGCCTGTTGTTTCCAGTCCGGGTAAGGAGAAATTGCATAGGTGTAAATCATCACGGGCAGCGCGGCAGTCGGCTGCTCCCAGCCCGGGCTCCAGTAGCGATTGCCGAACGCCGTGAAAATCAGCGGCGCTGTCTCTCCCGCCACGCGAGCCAGATTCAGCATGATGCCCGTAAGCAGCCCGGCTTTCGCCGCCGGAATTACCACGGTGAGAATCGTCTTAGCCTTGGAAGCTCCCAGCGCCATCGCGCCTTCGCGCAATGACACCGGCACTGCTCGCAGGAAATCTTCCGAACTGCGAATGGCGATCGGGATCATCATGACGCCCAGTGCGAGCCCGCCGGACAGCGTCGAAAAATGCCCTTGTGGAAGCACGATCAGCGTGTAGGCAAATATCCCGATCACGATGGAGGGCACGCCGTTCAGTAAGTCGGTGGTGTACCGAACGACGAAAGAAAACGACGACCCGCCGAACTCTGCCAGGTACACTCCGCCCAGGAATCCGATCGGTATGCCGATGCAGCTTGCCAACAGTAGCAATTTCGCGCTACCCAGAAGCGCATTGGCCATGCCGCCACCCGCTTCGCCCACCGGCGTCGGCAGCTTGGTGAAGAAATTTATCGTCAGGCTGGTGCCGCCGTGGAAAAACAGGTACCCGAGGATAAAGAGGAGAGTCCCTACCGCCAGGATCGTGCAGACGCCCGTCAGGCTCAGCATGATCGCGTTTACAGCTTTCCGGCGAAAGCTCAGCATGGTCAGCTCGTCCCCTTTTTTGTCGTGGTGAGAACCAGCACGCGCGCCAGACCGTTAATGATAATCGTCAGCCCGAAAAGCACCAGGCCGAGCTCGATCAGCGAACCCAGATACAGCTCCCCGGTAGCTTCGGAAAATTCATTGGCAATGACGGCAGCGATCGAATAGCCCGGCGCGAACAGAGATGAATGGATTTTCGGCTCATTGCCGATCACCATGGTCACCGCCATGGTTTCCCCCAGCGAACGCGCCAGCGCCAAAAAAATCGAGCCCATGATGCCTTTCTTGGCAAACGGAATCACCACATCCCAGGTGGTTTCCCACTTGGTCGCTCCTAGTGCCAGCGCTCCCTCACGCTGCTCGGTGGGAACGGCAAGAATGACTTCTCGCGAGATTGAAATGATGAACGGAATGATCATCACCGTCAGAACCACGCCCGCCGAAAACACGCTGACTCCATAAAACGGCCCCGAAAACAACGGCGTCCAACCCAACACGGCTCGGATCGCCGGTTCGATAGCTACTAGAGCGGGCACCAGAACGAAGATCCCCAGCAATCCGAAAATCACGCTAGGAACCGCGGCCAGCAATTCGATCAGGAACGTGAGCGCGTTCGAGATTTTAGCCGGCGCCAGTTCGGCCAGAAAGATCGCCGCCCCCACACCCAGCGGGATTGCCATGAACAGCGCCAACGCGGAAGTGATCACGGTCCCGTAGATAAACGGAAGCGCGCCGAACTGCCCGGCGACCGGATCCCATGTCGAGGTGATGAGGAATGACCACCCAAACTGGTGACGGGGCACAGCAGAATTTCTGAAAAGCTCAAACACCAGCAGCGCCGTGATAGCCAGGATGGTCATCGCGCAGGTCAGCGTGATGACATACGCAATGTCATCACCGCTCCGGAGGCGCTGCCAAAAGGCCGAGGCCCGCCCCGAAGGACGGACGCTGAAGTCAGTGGTGGAAGGCGCTGCCATGAACCAGCGCTACTGAATCTTGTCGATGGCTTTGACTTCTTTGGCGACAACCGTCTTGGGCAGTGGCGCGTAGGAAAGCGCTTCGGTCAGCTTCTGCCCATCCGCCAGCATCCACGCGAGGAAGTCTTTGATGGCTTTCTTTTTCGCGGGATTGGCGATCTTCGAAGGGATCAGAAGCCAGGTGAAGCTCGAGATTGGATAAACTCCCTTGCCTGGAGCATTCGTAATCGAGACCCGGAAATCCTCCGGCATATCCTTCATCCCGGCGGCTGCGGCCGTCACGCTGGCCAAACTGGCTTGGACGAACTCACCCGCCGCGTTCTTCACTTTGCCGTAACTCATCTTATTCTGCACGGCGTAGATCAGCTCGACGTATCCAATGGAATTCGCGGTCTGCTGAATCGATCCGGAAACTCCCTCGTTTCCCTTCCCGCCCAGCCCGACTGGCCAATTCACGGATGTGGCCTTGCCGACTTTCGTCTCCCATTCCTTGCTCATTTTCGAGAGATAGTCCGCCCACACGTAGGTCGTGCCGCTGCCATCGGAACGATGGACTACGACAATATTGCTGCTCGGAAGTTTGACGCCCGGGTTGGCTTTGGTCAGCTCCGGATCGTCCCACTTCGTGATCTTCCCCAGAAAGATACCCGCAAGCGCCTCGCCGGTAAAGTTGAGCGACGCGGTAACGCCAGGAATGTTATAGGTCGGCACCACGGCTCCCAAAACGGTTGGGAAGTGCAGGATGGCCGATCCGCGCTTGTTCTGGAACTCCATCATCTGCATGTCGGTCATCGGGCCATCACTGGCGCCGAAATCTACGGTGCCCGCTGTAACCTGCGCAATGCCGCCGCCGGATCCAATCGACGCATAGTTGATCGGGACCATCGGAAACTTCTTGTGGTATTCGTCGAACCATTTGGAGTACATCGGGTACGGGAACGTCGCGCCGGCCGCATTGATCGGAATTTGCTGTGCGCAGGCCACCGTCACGGCAGCGCCCAGCAGAACGTTCAGGATCGCGATTCTTCGAGTCATTTTTTTCAGCCTCCTATCATCTCAGCCTTGTGTTACAGAAAGATTACAGAACGGGTGCGTTCCGTCATCGGGAATCGCCTACTAAGTCGAATATTAGAACGTGAATATGAATTGAGAGTGAAGCCGAAACTGGGTGTTGTAACCCTGTTGTAACGGCACGAAGAAGTTGATCGTAGGATCGCTCCGCGAGATCCCATTCTGGATGTAGAGCCGGTTCTCCCATGCCAGGAAACGCGTCAGCCCGAAGTTCACGCGGATTTCGTGACCCTTAAGATTGACGCCCGAGCCAGTCCCGATATCATCGTCGGTGAACTGCGAGACGAACGCGTTGGCGGGTTTGTAGAAGTACTGATATTGAAATTGAATGTCGCCCAACCGCGTCGCCTGGCCCAAGCTCCAGCCGGCCATGTAGGCGTTATTGTCGAAGCTCGCGCCCGTGTTGTGGGTAGTTTGCACGAACAATGCAAAGGGGAAGTTATGCCCCAGCATGTTCGAGCCGGAATAATTCAGATTGAACGCTCCTCGCAGCACGTGG
>Ga0068855_100011316_pt1 | contig 10775 bp, 8 predicted proteins | sample KBSCornC52_FD_66592 | JGI IMG/M metagenome (GOLD analysis project Ga0068855, IMG submission 66592) | Corn rhizosphere microbial communities from Kellogg Biological Station, Michigan, USA - KBS Corn C5-2 | ecosystem: Host-associated > Plants > Roots > Rhizosphere > Soil ... | reverse complement strand
TCGGTCTGGGCGGCCGGGATCACCGAGCTGCCGTTGCTGAACACCTGGAAGCTGCGCCCCAGCCCGGAGCCGAAGATGCCGCCGTCGGCGATCGACTCGATCGACTGGATGATCTGGTAGCCGTTGGTGTGCGGGGTCTTCCAGGGGTCGAGCCACACCTGGAAGCGCTCCTGCACGTGCGGGGTGATGCGGTAGACCAGGAACGAACCGCCCACGAACAGCGCCAGCCCGGCCACCGTGTACAGCTGGCGGCCGGTGGCGACGTAGACCATCGCGAGGAAGATGCCGTACAGCAGCAGCGCCGTGCCCATGTCGTTCATCACCGCGACCACGCCCAGCGCCACGCCCGTCATCGCCAGCAACGGCCCCAGATGCCGCGCCGCCGGCAGCCCCACCCCCAGGATCCGGCGGTGCGCCATCGTCAGCAGCTCCCGCTTCTCGCGCAGGTAGCCGGCCAGGAAGACCACCAGCAGCAGCTTTGCGAACTCGCCCGGCTGCACCTGAATGCCGCCCACCCGCAGCCACAGCTTGGCGCCGTTGATGGTCGTGCCCACCAGCATCGTGATCACCAGCATCGCCACCGCCGCCACGCCCAGCGTGTACTTGTACGACTCCAGCTTGCGCTGGTCTCCGACCAGCAGGATCAGGGCCAGGAACCCGCCCAGGCCGACCACGATCCAGATCGACTGATCCCGCGCCAGCAGCGGATTCAGGCGATAGATCTCGGTCAGCCCCATCGCCGTCAGCAGCGCCGACAGCGGCAGCAGCCAGGGATCCGCGTCCGGCAGCCCCGCACGCAGCCCCAGGTGCGCCACGAAGTAGAGCGCCAGGAAGAACGCGGCGTAGATCAGCGAGGTGCTGGTGATCTCCTGCTGGCGCGCCGTGTACACGCTCAGGAAGCCGACGCCCGTGAGGACGGCGACCGCGAGCAGGTTCCAGAGCTCGCGGAAGCGCGCGGACCTCATGGGCCAGAGCTGCCGGCGCTCTCGGCCACCGAGCGGGCGCTCGCCGCGGAGCGGATCGTGTGGTCGAACAGCTTCTTGCGGGTGGCCTGGTTGAGCGCCGCGTAGGCGATGTGCGTGTCCGACACCTCGTGGTAGAGCTTGACGCCGCCGAACAGGTCGATGGGAAGGCCCTGGTAGACGGCGACGTGGCCGCTCGACTCGTCGGCGCCCACGAAGTGCGCCCAGCGCAGGAAGTAGATGCTGCCCGCGCCCAGGATCGCGATCACGCCCAGCGTGGTCATGACCCGCAGCACGGTGCGCTTGCGGCTGCGGTCGCCGCCGTCGTCGACTGGTTCCAGGTCGGGGTCCTGGGTCAGCACCGTTCGCGGCTGCGCGGCCTCCGTCTGGCTGGGACCGATCCGGAACAGCACCGTGGTGACGTTGTCCTCGCCGCCCTGTGCCAGCGCCGCCCGCACCAGGTCGCGCGCGATCTGCTCACAGCTCTTGTCCGCCGCCAGCAGCTTCGCGAACTCCTCCTCCGCCACCATGTCGGTGAGGCCGTCGCTGCAGAGCAGCACCACGTCGCCGTCCTGCGCATCCAGCCAGAAGGTGTCGACCTGCACGGTGGCCTCGGCGCCGAGCACTCGCGTGACCACGTTTCGCTGTGGATGGCTGCTCGCCTCCCAGTCGGAGATCTGGCCGGTCGCAACCAGCTCGGCCACCACCGAGTGGTCCTCCGTGAGCCGTCGCAGGGCGCCCTCTCGCAACAGGTAGGCGCGGCTGTCGCCGACGTTGGCCAGCGCCACGCGACCGTCGCTTTCGACCAGCGCGGCCGTGACGGTGGTGCCCATCCCGGAGGCGGCCGGGTCACTGGCGGCGCGCTCGTGGATGCGGGTGTTGGCGACGACGATCGCGTCGCGCAGGGCGCCGTCGCCGCGGCTGCGGATCAGGTCGATCTCGGCGAACGCCTGGGCGCACATGGCGGAGGCCACCTCTCCGGCAGCGGCACCGCCCATGCCGTCGGCGATCATGAACAGGTCGCCCCGGATCAGGTAGGAGTCCTCGTTGTTGCGCCGCACGTGGCCGGTCTGGGTGAGGCCGGCCTCGTCGACGACGCCCAGCGCGGTCACGTCGGCGCCTCGTAGGTGAGCTGCGTCTGCCCGATCGTGACCACGTCGCCGGGACGCAGCGGCTGTGCGCCGCCCAGCCGCTGGCCGTTCACGAACGTCCCGTTCGTCGACTTGAGATCCTCGACGATGTCTGAGTGGTCTCCGCGCAGGAACCGGGCATGGCGACCGGAAGCGTATCCGTCCGCGGGGATCGAGATGGCGTTATGCGGGTCACGTCCCGCCACCAGCTCGGCCCGGATCTCGAGCCGGGTGCCGGGCGCGAGCTCGGGGCTGGCGGTCACCACCAGCACGCCGCTCGCCCGTACCGGTGCCGGGTCGGGCCGCACCGGGGTCAGGACCATGCTCTCCTGGCCGACCGAGATGTCACGTGAGGCGACCCGCACCACCCGCCAGATGAAGAGGTAGAGCAGCACCACGAACGCGACCTGAAGGACGAGCAGTAGTTGCTCAACCAAGGCGCCGCTCGAACGTGATCCGGGTCGTGCCGACCGAGATCACGTCGCCGTTCATCAGCGCCGTCTCCTGGATGCGCTGGCCGTTCACCTCGGTGCCGTTGGTCGACCCCAGGTCGACCAGCGAGTACCCGTCGCCGATCCGCCGCACCTCGGCATGGCGGCGTGACACGTTGGCATCGTCGACGCGGACGTCGCAGTCGCTCGAGCGGCCGATGGTGACCACCCGCGAGCCGATCGTGACCGTGCCGTCGGCCCATTCCAGCGTGGCGGTCTCCTGGCGCGGCCCCGGCTCGGCCGCGGCCGGAGGCCCCTGCTCGCCGTCGTCGTCGCCGGGTGCGTAGATCATGGTGGCGCCCGCGGCCAGCGGCGGGCTCGCGATCGCGGCCGGCGGCAGGTCGGGAACGGCCGGTGCCGCAGGCGGCACGACCGGCGGCTGCGGGTCGCGTAGAGGCGGCTCCGGCGTTGCCGGCTCGGGTGCGCGAGCCGCCTCGGCTGCGCTGGCCGGGCTCTGCGTGGAGACGGCGATCCCGAAGGTGCCGATGGTGAGGTCGTCGTCGGTCTCCAGCAGCACCAGTGGACGCGCCGCCAGCGAGTAGCCCTCGCGCCGGGCGTGCTCGACCAGGTATTCGACCAGCTCGTTGCGCATCTGCGTCTCGTAGGCCGCGAACTGCTCGCGATCGGCCGGGTTCAGGAAGACGGTGTACTCGTCCGGCACGTAGACGCGGTGGATCGAGATGGTCTTGTGGTCGTCCATCTCCTTGGCCAGCTTGCGTGCCAGCTCGACCGGCTGCACGGTCGAACGGAACGTGCGTGAGAACACGCCCTCGAAGAGGCCGCTGATCTTCTGCTCGATGTTGCGAAGGAGGCTCAGCCGTGCATTCCGGTTGCGGAGTACGTGGGCGACGGCCGTTACCGGCCCAGCCGGAAGCGGGGCGCAGCAACCGCCGAGGCGGCAGGCAGTATAGCCACGAGCGCCGCCGCTCCTACCGCAGGTGCGAGTGCGCCTGGATGGCTTGCCAGAGCCGCCGGCAGTCCCGCGGCGACCAGCGCGAACCCGATTCCCCACAGCGCCAGCGCCTGCACGCGCCGGCCTCCGGCCTGGGCCCAGGCGACGGGCAGCAGCACGCTGAAACCGATCACCGCGAGCCAGACCAGCACCGTCGCCGGGGAGCGCTCGAGCGCGGTCAGGTAGACCAGCGGCGAGTTCGCACTGGGGAGCCCGTGCGTCGCCCGTGCCGCGATCAGGGGCGCGGTCACGATGGCGACCAGGCCGCCGGCGGCCGCCTCGGCCGCCCGGCGCCTGGGAGTGGGTGCGGTGGCTGCCACCAGCACCACGGCCGGGCCGATGCCGAGCACGGTCAGCGGGATGGCGGTCAACGGCACCAGCATGCGCGCGCCCCACTTGCGGCCGGCCCGGATCCAGATCGCGGCCAGGGGCGCGTAGATCAACGCAGCCGCCTGCGAGTAGTTCCAGAACGCGGGCAGGCAGAGGGCGGCGGCCACGCTCGTGGCCACCACCGGCCAGCGCCAGTACAGAGCCGCCACCACCGCCGCCAGGGGCAGCGTCCAGGCCTGCGGGTAGACCGGGAAGGCGGTCAGCATGTACACCAGCGACAGCGACAGCATGGCGGTGGCGGCCGGCCGCTGCAGGCGCTCGAACCGAGGCAACTCGCGCGGAGCGCGCTTATGCGCGGCGCTGACCACGTCGTCGTCGTCGACCTCGCTTCGCATTGCCGCCAGCAGGCCGTCTCGCAGCTCGATCGCCGAGGGACGCCTGCGGGGGTCGCGGTGCAGCGCCTGCTGGACGATGCGGGACAGCGCCCGCGGCAGGTCCGGCCGCTCCTGTACCAGCGGCGTGGTGCCCGCGGCCAGCCGCTCCAGCAGGTCGCTCAGCGACTTCGTGCGGAAGGGGTTGGCGCCGGTCAGCGCCTCGTATAGCGTCAGCGCCGCCGCCCACACGTCGGTGGCGCCGGTGGCCTGGTCGCCGGCCGCCTGCTCGGGCGCCATGTAGGAGAGCGTGCCCAGCACGCGCTCGTCCAGCGTCTGGTCGCGGGCGTCCTCGTCGCGTGCGATGCCGAAGTCGGTCAGCACGATCGCGCCGTCGTCGCCGATCAGGATGTTCGACGGCTTCACGTCGCGGTGCACGACGCCGCGCTCGTGCGCGTGGGCGAGCGCGTCCGCCACGGCGGCGATCGCGCGCACGGCCTCCTCGTCGGAGAGCTGCGACCGGTCGAGCCGCTTGCCGACCACGAGGCGCGAGATCAGGTACGCGTGGTGCTCGTCCTGCTCGACGCCCAGGCAGGTGTGGATGTTCGGATGGTCGAGCTTGGTCGCCGTGCGCGCCTCACGGGCCGCGCGCGAGGCGAAGCCCTCGGAGCGGCTGAAGACCTTCACCGCCACCTCGCCGGCGCCGGTCAGGTCGCGACCCGAGTAGACGGTGCCGAATCCGCCGCGTCCCAGCAGGCCGGTCAGCACGTAGCGCTCGGCGACCGTGCGGCCGGTCAGCTCGAGCGATGGTGCGACAGATGCAGGCTGGGCCACGACCAGTGATTTGCCTTGCAGGGCCGGACTCCTGCCGGGATTTGCATCCGCGGGCGGTGATAGGGTCCGTTCGTGCCGCCAGACGACTTCTTCGATGGCGAGTGGGAGGAGCCGAGCCGCACCCAGGAAACCGCTCCCACGCGTCCCGCAGGCGAAGAAGGTCGGTCGCCAGACCGGCCTGCGCGGCCCCCGCGCGAACGCAGCCGCGGCCGGTCGTCGGGCAAGCGCGCATCACTCCCGCGGCCGGCCGGGATGCCGTCGCTGGAGGGCCTCGAGTGGGGCCGGCTGGGCATGCTGGCAGCTGGCATCCTGGTGGTGGTGCTGGTGCTGCTGCTGCTCACCCGAGCTTGCAGCGGCAGCAGCGCGACCTCGAAGAACCAGGCCTACTTCAACGAGGTGAAGACGGTGCTGGCCAAGTCCGACGCCGCCGGTGCCCAGCTGCATGACCTGTTGAACTCGCAGCAGCCGGTCAAGCTGAAGCAGGTACAGTCACAGCTGACCACCATGCGTGACCAGGCCCAGTCCGCGGTGACCGCGGCCACCAGCCTCAAGCCCACCAAGCAGGTGGAATCACTGCAGCCGTGGCTGCTGCAGACGCTGTCCTATCGCGTGAACGGGCTCGACTGCATGATCTCCGCGATGCCACAGGCCTACCACGCGAAGCCTGCGCTCGCCGGTGGCAAGCAGCTGGTGCCCTGCACGCAGCGGATGCTCGCCTCCGACATCATCTACGCGGACTCCTACTCGGCGCCGGCGACGGTCACCCTGCACAACGACAGCATCGACGTGCAGGTGCCGACCTCGGTGTTCCTCGACGAGTCCGACGCGGAGGTGCTGACCCCGGCCGGCATGGCCGCGGTGTTGCAGCGCTGGAAGCCCAGCAGCGCGGCCCACGGCCTGCACGGGCTGAGCCTGAATACGGTGGTGGCGAAGCAGGGCGACGGCAAGCTGGTGACGCTGCAGGCAGGGACCGTGAACGCGGTCAAGGTGCAGGGGATGTCGTTCCTGATCACCGCCACCAACGGCGGCGACTTCACCGAATACAACATCCCGGTCAAGCTCACGATCGGAAGCGGTGCAAACCAGGTCACGAAGACCGCCACGATCGCCAAGATCAACAAGGGCCAGAAGGAGACGGTTACGATCGGCGGCTTCGAGTCGACCACGCTGCAGTTCGACAAGGCGGTGCCGCTGAAGGTGGTCGTGACACCGGTGCCCGGTGAGCGCACCGCCAGCAACAACTCGCAGACGTATCAAGTCATCTTCAGCCTGTGAGCACCGCCGACACCGCCCTGCTGGTCGCCGCCGTCGCCTGCGCGCTGGCCGTCCTGCTGGGGCTGGCCACGATCTACCTGATCGTGCAGCTGCGCCGGATGCGGCGCGGTCAGCGGCTGCTGCTAGGCGCCGATCAGCAGGACCTGGTCGAGTACGCCGTGGGCCTGCTGGCGCGGGTCGAACACGTCGAGTCGCGCGCCGACCATGTCGAGCAGGGCCTGCAGCAGGTGACCGGGCGGCTCGACGGCGCCCTGCAGCGCTGGGCGCTGCTGCGCTACGACGCGCTCGAGGGCACCGGCGGGCGCCAGTCGGCGTCGCTGGCGCTGCTGGACGCGGGCGCCAACGGGATGATCCTGACGGCGATCCAGGATCGCGAGTACGCGCGCATCTACATCAAGCAGGTGACCGCCGGCGAGAGCGACCTTGAGCTGTCGCCGGAGGAGACCCGCGCCCTGGAACAGGCGACGGCGCTCTGATCTGACTCGGGTCAGCCGCCGACGGCGTCGTCGCCGCGGCGGATCTGCAGCAGCGCGTGCTCGGCGCCCTCCCGCTCCACCTGCAGCGTGGAGTGGGTGACCCCGAAGTGCCGCTCCAGCATCTCGGCCATCCGGCGCCGCACCAGGGACGGCTCGGCGCTCGACGCCACCGTGACGTGCGCGGCGACGGCGGCGAAGCCGGACGTGACCGTCCACACGTGCAGGTCGTGCACCTCGATGACGCCGTCCACCCCCGCCATCGCCTGCCCCATCCGCTCGACGTCGATGCCGGCCGGCGCCGCCTCGAGCAGCACGTCCAGCGACTCGCGCACGATCGAGACGGCGGCCAGCAGGATCATCACGGCGATCGCGATGCTGACCAGGGGGTCGGCGATCTGCCAGCCGAAGAGGATGATGCAGAGTGCCGCCAGGATCACGCCGAACGAGGACAGCGCATCGGCCAGCACGTGGCGCAGCGCCGCCCGCACGTTCAGTCCCCCGCCCGAGCGCATCAGCACCCCACCGGACGCCAGGTTGAACACCAGCCCGGCGGTGGCCACCAGCAGCGTGATTCCGCCCTTCACGGTGGGCGGGTCGGACATCCGCTGCAGGGCCGCATACAGCGTGGCGGCCGCGATCAGCACCAGCACCAGCCCGTTTGCCAGCGCGGCCAGGATCTCGGCCCGCTGCCAGCCGAAGGTGTGCCGGCCGCGGGCGGGACGGCTCGCCATCCACCCGGCCAGCAGCGCCAGCACGAGCGCCGCCGCGTCGGTCAGCATGTGGCCTGCGTCGGCCAGGAGCGCCAGGCTGCCGCCCGCCAGACCGCCCAGCACCTCCGCTGCGAACACGGCCAGCGTCAGCCCCAGGGCGATCGTCAGCCCGCGGCGACCGCGTTCGCGATCCGGCTGGGGGTGGTGGTGCCCGTGGTGGTGGGCGTGCGCCATGCCGCCTCTCAGGCTAGATGATCCGATCTAGTGAGTGTCGGTCGAGACCGAAACCGGCGGCAGCGGTGTTCGGTTCGACCAGGGGCGCTGCGGGTCGATCGCGAACAGCCAGGGCCACCAGTCGCACCAGGCAGCCGCCGGCGAGGTGGCGTTGCCGGCGCCGTTGGCGGGATGAACCGGGGTGGCGGTGATGCGATCGTTCACGGCGACGGTGGTTGCAGTATCAATTGGTGGCCGGACGGCAGAGCCTGCGGCCGAGCCGGTTAGGGCACTTGGCGACGGCTCCAGCAGCAGCTGTCACGTTTGCAGTAGAGCCGTTACCCGGAACTGGGGATTGCATATCTTCGGCGCCATCGCCTAGGTTCCCTGCAGATGCCTCACCGTACTCGGGTCACCGCCGTCCCGGCCGACGCGTCCGACGCCTCGCTGGACCTCGTGGCAACCCTCGCCGAGCTCAGCTCCAAACGCGAGCGCGCCGCGCTGCTCGAAGCGGGATGCGCGGCCTTCGGGCGCCTGCTCGCGCTGGACGCCGTCGCGGCGGTCAAGCTGACCGAGACCGGCCTCGCCTGTGAGGGCCGCTGGGCCCGCTCGGGCGCCCGGCCGGCCCGGGTCGGCGACGCCCGCATGGCCGCCGCCGTCGAGCTCTGCGACGGCCATGGCAGCGGGGTCACGCAGGGCGCGTTCGGCCGGCTGCAGCTGGTCGCGGTGCCGATCGTGTCCGAGGGCGCGGTCAGCCACGTGATCGCCGCCACCGCCCATCCCGGCCGCGAGCTGTCGGAGGCCGACCGGGCCGGCGCCGCCGCCCTGGCCGCGCATCTCGCCTCCTGCCTGGAGATGGTGGCCGCGGTCTCGGCCGCGCGCGAGTACATGCTGCTGGAGCAAGCGATGGTACCCGGGCAGACCGCTCGCGGCGACCGCGCGCTCGAGCAGATGCAGCTCGTGCGATCGCTGGCCGGAGCCTTCATCGGGGTGCGGTCGCTGCCCGAGGTGGGACGGATCGTCGTCGGGCAGCTGCACACGCTGATCGACTACCACTCCTGCCGGTTCTACGTCGTCTCGCAGGACGGAGACCTGCTGCTTCCGGCCGCGCTGATGGGCGTGGGCGAGGTCTACGCCGGCGAGGACGTGGAGGATCTGGTGGTCGCGGTCGGCGAGGGCATCACCGGCCGCGTGTTCGAGACCAGGAAGCCCTTGCGCATCGACGACGCGTCGGCCGTGCCCTTCAGCGTCGAGATCCCGGGCACCGAGCCGATCGACGAGTCGATGCTGGTGGCGCCGATGGTGTCCGAGCACGGGTCCGTGGGCGTGATCGTGCTCAGCAAGGAGGGTCTGGCCCGGTTCGACGACGATGACCTGCGCCTGCTCGAGGTGATCGCGGCGCACGCCGCCATCGCCTGCGAGAACGTGCGCCTGATCGCCGAGCAGCAGGAGGCGGCCGACATCTCGGAGGCGCTGCTCGAGCTGGGCGCGGCACTGTCGCTGCAGGAGAACGTCGAGGGCATCGCGTCCATGCTGGCGATCGCGATCGACCGGCTGGTCGAGTGCGCCGGCATCTCGATCTGGGAGCGCGACGGAGACATGCTGGTGCCTGCGACCACGGTCGGCTACACGCCCCGCGAGGCGCACCGCCTGCTGCGCGCCCGGCTGCGCGTCACCGACCAGCCGCTGGCGGCGGCGCTCTCGGGCCGCGGCATCGCTTCGCTCGATCTCGACCAGACCCCGGCCCTGACCGGATGCCTGGACGCCGCGCCGGCCGGCACCACCTATGCGGTGATCGCGATCGGCGAGCGGTCGCGCAATCGCGGCGCCGTGATCGTGCAGCGGGGGCCGCGCCGCGGGCCGATCTCTCCGCGCGACCAGCGGATGCTGCTCGGCATCGCCGACCAGGCGCTGCTGGCGATCACCAACCGCGCCCTCTACGACGAGCTCGACACCTCGTTCCTGGCCACCATGCAGGCCCTCGGCAACGCGCTGGACGCGAAGGATGCATACACCAACGACCACGCCCAGGCCCTGGTCGGCCTCTGCACGGCGGTCGCCGACCGGCTCGGGGTGGCCGGCTCCGAGCTGCGCGACATCAGCGTGGCTGCCGCCCTGCACGACATCGGCAAGATCGGGATCCCGGCCGAGATCCTCAACAAGCCGGGCCCGCTGACGGCGTCGGAGTGGGCCGTGATGAAGACGCATCCGCAGCTGGGCGCGCAGATCCTGGAGCCCGTGCGGGCGCTGGCCGGCGCGGCGGAGCTGGTGATCAGCTGCCACGAGCACTGGGACGGCAGCGGCTACCCCAACGGCCTGGCCGGCCCCGAGATCCCGTTGGGGGCGCGCGTGATCCTGGCCTGCGACGCCTACGACGCGATCACCACCGATCGCGTGTACCGCCGGGCGCGGCCGTCGCAGGAGGCGATGCAGGAGCTGCGCCGCTGCTCGGGCAGGGACTTCGATCCGCAGGTGGTGGACGTGCTGGCCGCCGTGATCGCTGCTACCGGCTAGCATCCGCGTGATCGGCTATCGTGTTCCTGCGGTCGGCAACGGCGCCGGCCGCGAGGGGCGATGACGCCTCCAGGTGACTCCGTCGGGAGCCACCTGGGGGCGTTTTTTTGTGCCCGGAAACCGAGCGAAGGGAGCACGATGGAGACGATCGACACCACCACGGCCGGGGTTGCCGAGGCGCGCCAGCGGGTGCTGCGCGAGGTCGGCGAGGCGGAGATCAAGTTCGTGCGGCTGTGGTTCACCGATCTGGTCGGGAGGCTCAAGAGCTTCGCGATCACGCGTGACGAGCTGGCATCGGCACTCGACCACGGGATGGGCTTCGACGGGTCGTCGGTGACCGGGTTCAACGCGATCGAGGAGTCCGACATGATCGCCATGCCGGATCCCGCCACCTTCAGGATGATGCCGCCGGAGTCGGGGGAGCACGCGTCGGCGCGGATGTTCTGCGACATCCGCACCCCCGACGGCGAGCCGTATGAGGCCGACTCGCGGCAGGTGCTGCGAAGCGCGCTCGACC
>Ga0068855_100011314_pt1 | contig 10775 bp, 4 predicted proteins | sample KBSCornC52_FD_66592 | JGI IMG/M metagenome (GOLD analysis project Ga0068855, IMG submission 66592) | Corn rhizosphere microbial communities from Kellogg Biological Station, Michigan, USA - KBS Corn C5-2 | ecosystem: Host-associated > Plants > Roots > Rhizosphere > Soil ... | reverse complement strand
ATTCTGCTGCCTCTGCCTCGCCGGATCGAAGTGTCAGCATCTCCGCGAAATCGTTCAGCACATGCACGAGGAACCAGGCGAGCCACACGCTTTCGCCCTTGCCGTGAACACCGACGCGATTCATTCCGTCGTTCCAATCACCCGACCCCATGAGCGGTAACCCGTGCGCGCCCGTGGTGCACGCATGGTCGAGTGCACGGACGCAGTGGTCGTAGAGCGTGCCGGTCTCGCCGCTATCGGTCGGAAGATCGTAGATCTCTTGTTCGTCCGGGCCGAGTTGGCGCATGCTGAGATACGGCGCGGTTGCATCCCAGACGCTGGCATCTCCTGTCACGCGCACGTAGTGATCGGCGACGAATGGCAGCCAAGCGAGATCGTCCGAAAAACGCGTTCGAACACCGCGACCTGTCGGCTCGTGCCACCAGTGCTGGACATCGCCCTCGGTGAACTGACGGCCGGCGGCGCGAATGAGATGGGCGCGCGCGATCTGCGGCTCCGCGTATACAAAGGCCATGCAGTCCTGCAACTGATCTCGAAAACCGTAGGCGCCGCCCGATTGATAGAGAGCGGATCGCGCCCACATTCGGCACGAGAGCGCCTGGTACAGCGACCAGCGATTGAACAGTGCGTCGAACTCCGGATCTGGAGTGCGGACACTGATCACCGAGAGCCGCTTGTCCCACGCAGTCGTCGCCGCATTGATCGACGTCGCGGCGGCCGACGGAGACCCGTGACGAGCGATCAGCGTGCGCGCTTCCGCGTCGGAGGCTGCGGCGCCGAGCAACACGACGACGGTGCGCGTCTCGCCGGGCGCAAGTGTAATGACGCATCGAAGCGCGGCGCACGGATCGTATCCGGCGCCGACCGCGCCGGAGAGCTCGTCCTCGCGGAGCCCGGCGGGCGCGGTCAGATCTCCGTTCCGTCCAATGAAATGGTCGCGGCGCGTCGTGAAGCTCGTCGTTGGCTCGCTGATCCATGAAAATGCCACGCGGGTCGTGAAATCGGGCGCATAGAGATTCTGGGCGAACAAGGCTCCCGACCCGCTGTCATGTCGCGTATGCAATTGGTGCCGCGTGTGCTCACGCTCGGCGCCGAGCGTCCATTCGACGTAGCTCGTCAGGACGAGTCGCCGGCTGGTCGTCCCGCGATTCGTGACCGTCAACGAAGAAATCTTGACGGCGTCGGCCGTCGGGACGGCGAGCGAGAGTTCGGTTGCGATGTCGCCGTGCTCGTGCGAGAAGCGTGTGACGCCGGGCGCGTGCGTCACCGCGTACGCCGGCGAGTGTTCAGGGTCGCCCCGGGCGGCGGCTGGGCCTGGCGTCGCGGTCCACACCTCTCCCGTGTCCCCATCGCGAAGATATAGGACCTCTCCGCACGGGTCCGAGACCGGGTCATTGAACCACGGCGTCAGGCGAAAGAAGTGGCTGTTCTCGGCCCAAGTGAATCCGCCGCCACGTTCAGTGACACAGAAACCCATCGCGGGGTTGGCGATGACGTTCGCCCACGGGGCGGGCGGCACGCGCGCGCCCGCGACTCCGATTGCGACGTCGCCGGCCGGCGTCAGCGCGCCGTAACTGTTGGCGTAGGGCGACGCGGGCGACCGGTTGTTCGCGGAACCTGTTCTCGTGAGGTGGTCTGTTTGCGTGATCGGTTTGTCTTTCGCGGCCCCCGCGTGCGTGCGGATGTGCGCCCCCACGATTTCGCCAAGCCCAACTCCGTCGCACAAGACGCTGATGCGCGCGACGGCACGGAGCAACGCCGTTTCGTCCGCCGAGAGTACGTCGGCGCGCCGAATGAAGACACCGCCGGGACGCTCGATCACGCCTCCTTCGCTCGACGCCATCGCCATCGCGACGAGCTGATCCTGCAGCTCCTGCGCGTACGAGTGCGGCTTTGCGTTGAGGATGACCAGGTCGGAGCGAACTCCCTTCGTCCGCCAGTATTTGTGCGCGGTCAGTAGCTGTCTGACGCTTTCCAGCCCAGCCGGTGCACGAATCGTTGCCAGGACGATGGGCCAGTCGCCGGAGATTCCCTGCGCCCAAAGCGCGGTCTGCCCGCTGGTCGCGGCCGCGCGCTCCGACTCGGGCGCGCGAAGTGCCTCGTGCGGATAGATGAGCGCTCCGGCAAGCTCGTGATAAAGCGCGACGTCCGCCGGTTCGATGTCGAGGTCGCGCAGCTCGACCTCAGCCTCGGTTCGCGCAAGGCTTACGGCGCGCTCGGCCGCAGCACTGTCCCGGTATCGATCGGCCAGCCCCAGCGCGGCGTCACGTGTCGCGGCGACGGCGGTGGTGAATGCCACGGTGGTCGAACGCCCCGGCTCGATGCGCACGCGCACTCGCAACGAAACGATCGGGTCGAGCACGGCGCCGACGGTGCCCGAGAGTGACGCGTTTGCGTCCAGCGCGAGCGGGGAATGGATCGTGCGACCGCGTCCGAGAAAGCGCGCGCGGTCGGTCTCGCACGTTACCTCGCCAACCCGTTCAGGTCCGGCCGCCACGACGTGCGCGCACCACGGCCAGTGTTCGTCGTCCGAGCGCGGGCGCCGGCTGGCGAGGAGCGTCGCGCCTGGAACCCACTCGGTCTCCACGAACAACTTTTGAAACGCAGGGTGTGCGCGATCCGCCTCGGCGGGACAGAGCACGACTTCGCCGTAGCTCGTGAGCTCGATGTCCCGGACGACAGCGGACCGGTTCACGAGAGTGACGCGTCTCACCTCGGCCTGCTCGCTCGCGATGACGACGATCTCGGTGCGGGTGTCGACCGCACCATCGCGACGGGTGAACGTCACGCGATCGGTGGCAAACGTGGCGCGATATGACTTCGGCGTCGCGCGGATCGGCTGGTGCGCCGCCGACCATGTCGCGCCCGATGTGAGATCTTTAATATATATCCAATGACCGGTGTCGTCCCGCGTCGCATCGGCGCGCCAGCGGAACACATCGATGTCGTTCGCGCGGCTCTGGCCAGCGCCGGCGTTCGTGAGCAAGACACTGTAGCCGGCGCCACCCAGCAGTCCGACATGGGGTTCGGGCGTGTCCGGCGTGTCGACGCTGTGCACGCTGATCTGAATCCGCGTCGCCGCCTCGACGACCTGTCGTGGAACGTCCAATTGCGGCGGCCGCGGGACGTACCGCCGTGGAACTCGTTCGTCGAGAAGCAGCGCGGCGGCACGAACTGCGGCATCGGCCATGAACCGCCGCTGCCACACGCCATCGGACGCCATCTCGCCGATGCTCAGCGCGTTGGCCAATGCGACCAGGCTCATGCCGACGTGATGCGCCATGAACGTCCGGACGACGGCAACCCGCTCGTCGGGAGCGAGCCGCGTATAGTCGAGCGCGTCATAGAACCCGTATGCGCCAAGCGCGCCCTGTCGTTCGAGCTCGGAGAAATTGCGCAGGGCCGCATGCGCGTCGACCGCGGCGGCGAGCGCGGTCGCATAGGGCGCGATGACGAGATCGCTCGCCAGGCCGCGTTTCAGGGCGAGATCCGGGACGCCGAAGGCGCGATACTGATACGTGTTGTGCCGGTCGCGAACGTTGTACGCCGACTCGGAGATTCCCCACGGGACACCGCGGGCTTTTCCATAGACGATGTGCCGATGCACGGCGGAGTGGCACGTTTGATCGAGGAGCGAGAATGGCCGTGGCGGCATGACGAGGAGCGGCATGAGATACTCGAACATGCTTCCACTCCACGAGACGAGCGCCGTCGAGTGGTCGGCGACGGTCAGCGAGCGGCCGAGACGGAACCAATGCTCCGTGGGCGCGTCGCCCTTTGCCACGGCAACGAAGCTCGCCAAGCGCGATTCCGATGCGAGGAGATCGTACGACGATTCGTCGAGCTTGCCCGAGCGCGCATCGTAGCCGATCGCGAAGAGGCGGCGCTGTGGCTCGTAGACGAGGCGGAAATCCATTTCCATCGCGATGGTGCGCGCGCGAACAGCGAGTCGCTCCAGCCGTTCGACGAGCGCCGCGGCTCGCGGTGATGTGTTCGCCGCTGTACGAAGCGGCATCTGTGCGTCGTCCTCAGCGTCCAGCTCGAATCCTGACAGCTCGGCGACGACGGCCTCGAGGCGCTGGCGCGCCCACAGAATCGATGCGTTCACGTCGGATGAATGGACGGCCCCGACCGCGCTCCGACGAATCTCGAGCATCGCGGACTGATACGCGACCAGGCGATCGCCCATCCATTGGGCGCCGCTGTGTGCGCCGCCGGCAGACTCGCGCGCCACATGCTGGATTCCTTCGGCGTCGAGCACGGCCCACAAACGCGTATCGTCAACCGGCGCGTCAGCGAGGGCGAGGCAGCCTTGCGCGAACGCGACAAGGTGGCCGGCAAGATTTCCTGAATCCACCGTCGAGACATATGGTGGATCGAGAACGCGCAGATCGCTCAGGTCGTACCAATTGAAGAAATGACCATGGACGCGCGACATTCGATCCATTGACTCGAATGCTCGCTCCAGCCGATCGAGCATCTCTCCGCGTGTGAGGAACCCCAGATCGCAAGCCGACATCGTTGCGAGTAACTGCAGCCCGATGTTCGTCGGCGAGGTGCGCGATGCGATGACCGGCTCCGGGCTTTCCTGAAAGTTGTCAGGAACCAGCCAGTGCGTTTCCGCCGTGACGAACCGTTCGAAGTACCGCCAATGGCGCAGCGCGTAGCGCAGTGACGTTGCACGCTCGTCGGAGTCGAGGACGAGATCGCGCCGTGTGAGCGGAGCGCTGAGCGCGATCGCCATCTCCGGGGCGAGCAGCCACGTTGCCGCGAGCAGGGCCCACGCTGCAAGCGATCCCCACGCCCGGTCACCGTCGAGAGATGCCGGTGCGGCGCGCCACGCGATGAGCGACACGATCCCTGCGCCGAGGAGAACGGCCGGCCACATTCGCTGCCACACGGAAGCCCTGCCATAGCCGATGGCGCCCTCCGTCTGCGACGCGGTCTGCCACTCGAGCATTCGGCGATGCGTCACCAACACGCGCACGAGGCTGCGGACGATCGCATCCCCTGCGAGCAGCGCTTGATCGGGCAGCAATATTACGGCAAGCCCCAGCTGCTGCATGGCTCGCGAGGCGTCGTGACCGAGCGCCGCGTAGTAAGGGCGCCAGGCTTGGCCGCGCGGTGGTCGCGCCGCCGCGAACAACAGTGGTACGAGCCACGGCGTGCTGAGCGCGGCGAGCAAGGCTGCCGTCCAGGCGAGGGCGCTTCCGGGTAACAGTGTCAGCGCCGCGACGAGCCAGAAGAGCAAGGCGATGGGCGTGATGCTGCGCCGCATGTTGTCGACGATTTTCCAGCGAGACAACGCAGACAGCGGGTTGCGTTCTGAGCCTCGTGTCGATGGAACGCGCCGCATCAGCCATGGGAGCAGCTGCCAGTCACCGCGGATCCACCGATGCGTGCGTCGCGTCGACGTGAGGTAGCGCGTCGGATAGTCGTCGAAAACCTCGACGTCGGTGACGAGGCCGGCGCGCGCGAACGCTCCCTCGATAAGATCGTGACTAAGAAGCGTGTTGTCGGGAAAGCGACCCGCCGTGGCGCAGCGGAACACATCCACGTCGTAGATCCCTTTGCCGGTGAACGTGCCCTCGCCGAACAGGTCTTGATAGACGTCGGAGACCGCGGTCGTGTACGGGTCGACGCCGGGGTGGCCCGAATACACGGCCGCGAAGCGCGATTCACTCGCGCTGGCGAGCGATACGCTCACACGAGGTTGGAGAATGCCGTACCCTCGCACCACACGACCGCGTGCCGGATCGAACTCGGCGCGGTTGAGCGGATGAGCGATCGTGCCGATCAGTGCGGCCGCGCCGCCGCGCGGCAACATCGTGTCGGCGTCGAGCGTAATGACGAAGCGTACGCCTCGAAGCCACGGCAGATCGCCTTCCGCCACCGAGAACGGATTGTCGCCGGCGCCGCTGATGAACGAATTGAACTCGACAAGCTTCCCGCGCTTTCGCTCCCAACCCATCCATGTCGACTCCACCGGGTTCCACCGGCGAGGGCGATGCAACAAATAGAATGGCGGAGCACTGGTCGTTTCGTCGCTCGGGTCGCCAGCGTAAGCCGCGTTCAACGCGTGAATGCCCTCGACCGCGGCCGTGATGATCGCGCCGTCGTCTGGCGACGTCTCCGACCCCGAGTCGAGAAAATCCGAGAGCAGTGCGAACCGAATCTGCGGATCGCGGTTGGCGAGGTATTGAATTTCGATGTGCTCGAGTGCGTGCGCGACGGCGTCGACACTGCCGAAGAGCAGCGGGACGACGACCACTGTCCGATCGGCTCCCGGGACTGCCCGCGCGAAATCCAGGCGAGGAAGGCGATCCGGCGGCACGATGAGCGGCACGAGTTGATGCACGATCGCGATGGCCGCATCGAGCGCCGGCAGGAGCGCGAGCGCAAACGCGACCAGAGCCCACGCGGCACCGACGGGATGCGCAGCAGCAAAGCGCAGCGGCGTCGTCAGCGCGATTAACGAAAGCACCGTGGCGACCAACACGGCGCCGAAATAAACCGGGCCTGGGCGGGTGAGAATCCAATCACGGATGCGAACGAACCATGCACGCCGGTACGCGACGGAGCGTTCGAACGCACGTCGTCCTTCACCGACGAGGTAATAGCCGACGTGTGACCGCCGGGAGTCGGCGCCTTCGGACACCACCGCCGCGCGCGCCGCGGCGACGGCCGCGGTCGCCACGGCAGGTTCATCCTGGCCACTTCCTTTCGCGATGCGCTCGACCGCATGTCGGTAGTGATCGCGCGTCGCGCGAGTCATCGCGATGTAGGCGCCGGACGGATCGTCGCGAAGCACATGTTCGGTTACGCTTGCCGCTTCGACGAACTCGGTCCAATCGATGCTCGCGACGGAGCGGAGACTCGCGATGGAGTTCGCTATGACCAGCTGTGTGAGCGCCAACTCATGGACAGAACGTTGTGCGGCGCTCTCCACACTCATCACATCTTCGGCGACCCATTGCTCGAGCCACAACAACGGCGTGAAGTCAGATCGGCGGCTTCGGATCTGTTGCAGGAATCGCGTGAGGAACGAGGGCGTGAGCTTGGGTCCGTTGTGTACGAAGTCCGCCAACCCTCCGGTCTCGTCCTCTGGTGACTCGGCGCTCAACAGGCGCGACACCCATTCGTCGGCGAGCGCGCGGTCCGCAACATCGCGTGCGGCGCGGACGGCCATGAGACGAACGTTCTCGAGATAGCCGAGCCGAAGCATCGCTGGAATTGCCCACAGCTCGCCAATCGTGAGAGCGGTGACGCGCTGATATTCGGCGATCATCAGCGCGACGCTCCGCTCATCGAGGCGCCCATCGGTGTGCGCAATCAGCTCGATGATGATTTCATAAATGCGTGGATATCCAACCAACGCGCCGTCGCCAACGAGCTTGGGAAGCTCTTGATAGTATTCCGGCGGCAGTGTTGCTCGAATCTCGGGAACCTGCTCGAGCACGACGAAGAAGTTGTCGAGGAGCCACGCACCGGCCGGGCTCACTTCCGCGCCGGCGTCCGCTGCGCGCGCAAGTGTGTCGCGGGAGGCGATCAGCGCGCGCTTGGTCGAGTCGAGCCTCGTGAGAAGCGGTCCGCGCTCGTGACGCCGGATCCAGCTTGGCCGCGATGGCGGAGCGATGGCATGGCTGTGCGCGAGTGCCTGCGCATGCTCTGCCAGTCGCGTTGCACCAAATATCTCTCCATGCGGAGGCATCATTCGAAGAGTAGCCGGTCGCGCGGTGAATATGGAGTGCGGCCACAACCGTTGATCGGTGGCATTCGCCGGCTGGATGCGTTCTTGCGTATATTCTCAAGAGCATACTCGCGGCGGCTTCGCGCCGGCGCCCTCCGAGCGAAAGCGAGAGTGTCCCCCCCCATCTCGCCATGCGTACCCTGTCGCCGGAGGCATCATGCCCGATATCGCACCCGTCATCCGTTCCGATTTTCGCCGCCTCATCGTTGAACGTCGCGAAGAAGTCCTCAAGGCGTGGGTCAAGGAACAACTCAAAGAAGGACGTGCCGAGAGCCTCCCCGCCAACGAGCTTCGTGTGCAGTGCGACGAGTTTCTGACGCTCATCGCTGACCCCGCTGACTCCGACTCGATCCTCGACGCCGACGCCGAGGCGTGGGCACCGGCGCGCGCCTTCTTGGCCGATCTCTCACGGACACGAGCGCGCCAAGGATTCTCTCCATCGGAGACGGCGAGCTTCGTCTTCGCACTCAAGCGTCCGCTCTTTGCCATGCTACGCGCCGAGTTCGCCGACGACGCCGCGCAACTTGGCGACGAAATTTGGCACGCAACGGAACTGCTCGACCAGCTCGGCCTGCTGACGATGGAAGAGTATCAGCGCGGACGCGAGGAAGTGATTCACCGCCAACAACAAGAGATGCTGGAGTTGTCGACGCCGGTGGTGACGTTGTGGGACGGTGTGTTAGCGCTGCCAATGATCGGAACGCTCGACAGCGCACGAACCCAGATTGTGATGGAGACCCTGCTGCAACGGATCGTCGAAACGGGCGCCGCCATCGCGATCATCGACATTACCGGTGTGCCGACGGTCGACACCATGACCGCCCAGCATCTGCTCAAGACGGTCACCGCGACCCGGCTCATGGGCGCGGAGTGCATCATCAGTGGCATCAGACCGCAAATCGCGCAGACCATCGTGCATCTAGGCGTCGATCTCGGTGACGTGACGACGAAGGCAACCCTCGCCGATGCGTTCCGCGTGGCGCTGTCACGCACAGGCCGGATGGTCAGCAGCGCGACGACGAACGGCGATTAGCATGGCCGTCGAGCGGATTCCAATTCTGCGGATGGGAACGTGTCTGCTCGTGACGATCCAGGTGGACATGTACGATCAGTTGGCGATCGCGCTGCAGAATGATCTGTCCAAGGCGATCTCGGAGCGACAGACGAATTGCGTGCTCCTCGACATCTCGGCGTTGGAGATCGTCGACTCGTTCATCGGGCGCATGATGGCGAACACGGCGGCGATCGGTCGCATCCTCGGTGCGGAAACGGTCGTCGTCGGAATGCAGCCGGCCGTGGCGATCACGCTCGTCGAGCTCGGCCTCTCGCTGCGCGGCATTCACACGGCGTTGGACGTCGAACGCGGGATGGCGCTGGTCGAGCGAGCTGCCGCGGCGCGATCGTGATCGCGTCGGTCGTCGTCGACAAGCAGACGTGCTTCGATCTTCGCAGCGACATCGATGTCGTTGCCGCACGCCGCGGTGTCAGAGACTGGGCGCGCGAGCTGGGACTCACGGTGCTCGATCTCACGAAGGTCGTGACCGCGGCGAGCGAGTTGGCGCGCAATGCCATCGTGCACGGCGGCGGTGGTGTGATGTGTCTGCAGATCGTAAGGCAAGCGGGGCGTCACGGACTTCGCGTCACCTTTCAGGATCACGGACCAGGGATATCCGCGATCGATGCGGCGATGAAGGACGGCTACTCGACCGCCGGCGGCATGGGCATTGGCCTGCCGGGCGCCAAACGACTCGTCGACGACTTCCATCTGTCGTCGACGCCTTCGAACGGAACCTGCGTCACCATCGTACGATGGAAAGCGTGATCGAATCACCCACGACGACGTTCTGCGCGTCGATCCGCGTCGACGTCGATGAGCAAACTCAAATCGGCGGCGCGCGCCGCGCCGCCGTCGCGTTGGCTCAGGCGCAGCGCCTCGCTTCCGACACCATCGGCCGGCTTGCGATCATCGCCACCGAAGCGGCGACGAACATCGTGCGGCACGCGGGCCGGGGCTATGTCGTGATGCGCGGGTTCACGAACCAGGACGGCGCGGGCGTGGAGCTCCTGGCGCTCGACAAAGGGCCTGGCATTCCCGATGTCACTCGCGCAATGCGCGCCGGCTATTCGACGATCGGCACGGCAGGTCAGGGGCTTGGCGGCATAGCGCGGCTGGCCGACGTGTTCGACATTCATTCACAGCGTGGCATGGGAACGGCGGTGTTGGCGCGAGTCGGTGACCGCGCGTCGCGCGCGACGAGAAAGGCACCAGCGATGTCCGCGGCCGATGATGTCGGTGTGGTGTGCGTTCCGCTGCACGGGGAAATCGAGTGTGGTGACGCGTGGCAGGTGAACATCGACCGCAACCGCATCATGGTGCTGGTCGTCGACGGCCTCGGGCACGGCCCCGAGGCTGCGACCGCGGCCGCGGCCGCGATGACGACATTTTCGAAGTCTGCTGCCGCGTCGCCCGAGGCGATGTTGGTGGCGTTCGGCGCCGCGCTCGGGGACACGCGCGGGGCGGCCGCGTCGATCGTCGCGATTCATAGGGCTCGCCGGCAAATTCAATTCAGTGGCGTCGGGAATGTCGACGGTCGCGTGCTCTCGAATGGTGCGACGCAACACTTGATCCCGCAAAACGGCATCGTCGGCCATGGCATGCCAACTCCGCGAGCGACCGACGCCACGTGGCCACCCGGTAGTCGCCTCGTCATGCACTCCGACGGAATCATTCCGCGCTGGCGCCTCGACGCGTACGAGACTGGCGCCGCGAGTCATCCCGCGCTGCTCGCCGGCCTGATCTACCGTGACTTCGCACGAGACCGCGACGACGCCACTGTGCTCGTGCTGCGTGATGCCGTTGGCGCGGTTGCCGAGGAGCACCGGTAATGGGTCTCACAGTGCCGCTGCTGACCGTGGCAATCCGCCGGGAAAACGACATTTTGCTCGCGCGACAGCGTGCGCGCCAAATCAGTCAATTCCTCGGGTTCTCGAGCGGCGACGTTGCGCGCATCACGACCGCGCTCTC
>Ga0068855_100011313_pt1 | contig 10776 bp, 12 predicted proteins | sample KBSCornC52_FD_66592 | JGI IMG/M metagenome (GOLD analysis project Ga0068855, IMG submission 66592) | Corn rhizosphere microbial communities from Kellogg Biological Station, Michigan, USA - KBS Corn C5-2 | ecosystem: Host-associated > Plants > Roots > Rhizosphere > Soil ... | reverse complement strand
CGCCGGTCTGCGCGGCTGGGTCATCGGCCTTAAGGAAAAATAAATCTCCAGCCACTGCGCTGCCGCATTGCCCCGCCCGCGGAGTTATTTTTTGAAAGTGCGCATGTAGGCGACCACAGCTTTGATGTCGGCATCCGGAAGGTCGTACGGCTTCATCAAGGTCTGGTCGTCCTTCTTGAGACCCTCTTTCACCGCTTTGATGCCCTGATCATCCGTGAACGCGCCCTGCACCGCGGCATCCGTATAATCACGGCATTGTAATTTCTGTCCCATCTTCGTCTGCCCTTTGCCGTCGTCACCGTGGCATTTGGCGCAGTTATCGGCATAAACCGCTTTGCCGTCCGCACCCAACGCCGTCGTCGTGAAGGCAAGCGCTAACGCCGCAGGGAACACAAGAAACGAGAGTTTTGTCATAGCGCTTAATCATGAACCTCGGAGAATAAAACCTTCTAATCATCCATTGCGAAACGTTTGGCGGAAATTGCGACGGCGGATCCACGAAAGTTGTGATGCGTCTTCCAAGAAAAAGTTGGTCCGGCTCCCAAAAAGGAATACCGTATGATCGCAACGATGAAACGGTTCAAACAAGTTGCGTTTTTTGCCGCTGCCCTTTGCTGGCTGTCGTTCGGCCTTGGCTTCGGCCTGTTGCTCGTGCAATTCCTGTTCAACGGCGCCGGAATGCAATTGTTCGGCGACTTCATCCCGGTCTCATCGCCAGGTGTTCTCCTCGGCCTCGTCTATGTCACCGGCTTTGCGACGGCCGTGCTCGTGTGCCTGGCCGTCAGTTATTGGCTGTTCGAACGCGCGCAGGCGACGCGTGAAACGTCCGAAAACTGATCCCGCTCCACCGTTTTGCTGATGTCGCTTCGGCGACGGCTCGGCGATAATCGTGCGGATGAAAAGAATCCTTTTGGCCCTGGTGATCATGTTCGCCGCCGGAAAAATGTTCGCCGGGAGTGAAGGCGATGTCACCGCCGCGCAATTGCTCACTCTCACCAACCAGGGTGTCATCATCGATGAAACCAGCAACCAGTTCCGGATGGACGGGGGCCGGCCGAAGAACGTCTCCATGTTCACGCTCACCAACGCGACGTTCTGGACGGCGGACATGGACATCGATTCCGACGGGCGCGACACACCGTTGTGCAACAAGCAACGCGATCCCTGGCACCAAAGCGAGTTGAGTTGCGGCACGGGCATCGCCGCCGACGAGACGCCCTACTTCGTCATCCCCATCGGCAAGCCGGCCAATTACAAGAAGCGCGACATCGAGATCGGCCAGGTCGCCGCGGTGATTTATCACAATCAGGTCGCCTACGCCGTGTTCCTCGACGAATGCGGCGACCGCACGCTCATCGGCGAAGCCTCCATCGCCACGGCCAGGATCCTGGGCGTCGATTCCGATCCCAAAACCGGCGGCACCGACGGCCCGGTCACGTACATCGTGTTCAGCGGACCGACCGGACGCATCACGGACCCGAAGGATTTTGCCGATCACAAGAAAGCGGTGGAGATCGGCGCCAGGCGGGCAAAGGAATTGTTGGCCTGCTACACGTCTACCAACGCCATCGCTGCGTCCAGTCCGGCGAAGAATTGATCCGTATTTCAATGCGGAGGTAGCAACTCACCGGCGAACGTTTTGATCGCATTGAGCATGAATTGGATCGCCACCGCCGCCAGCAACAATCCCATCACGCGGATCGCGATGCTCATCGCGATCGGATTGAGCCAGCGCGCTCCCCGCACAGCGATCCGGAAGATCAGGTAGCTCACCAACGCCACGGCCAGAATGCAGCCGTACAACGCGAGATGTTGTTGCATGTCGCGCGCCTGGTTCTGCAGCAGGATCGTCGTCGAGATGGCGCCCGGGCCGGCCAACATCGGGATGGCCAACGGCGTGATCGCGATATCGGGCTTCTCGATACCGGCGCGCGTTTCCTCACGGGTCTCCTGGACGCGCGAACGTTGCACGCGCAACATGTCCAGGGCGATGATGAGCAGGACGATGCTCGCGGCGATCTGGAACGCCGCCATCGTGATGCCGAACACGCGGAAGATCGCCGTCCCGGCGAACGCGAACGCCAACAACACGATCGCCAGCGTCAGGCATGCCAGCCGGGCCGTCCGCAGCCGTTGTTCGGCCGAATCATTCGGAGTCATCGCTAAAAATGCCGGCGCCGTGGCCAGCGGATCAACGATCACAAACAGCGAACTGAACGCCAACAGGATGTATGCCGTCAGGTCCACGATAAAAATAACGGGCAATCTCAGGTAAATGTCAAATCGCCGCACCCACCGGTAGTGCCCTAATTTGGTAGCGCATTGCTGCGGCAATGCGGCAGCACCGCCCTACCAAATTAGGGCACTACCCACCCACCCGGATTGGATTGGACAAAAGCCCTGCCCCATCCAAAAATGAACCGTTCCTATGAAAAAGACATTGATCTCATCGCTGATTATCGCCCTCAGCCTCTACAGCCCGCTGGCCGGCGCCAAACTGTCCGTCGGCGACCCCGCGCCGGCGCTTAAGAACGGAAATTGGATCCAGGGCGATCCGGTTGCCGCCTTCGATACCAACCATGTTTATATCGTCGAATTCTGGGCAACATGGTGCGGTCCCTGTCGCGCCTCCATTCCCCATCTTAACCAGCTCTGGCAGCAATACAAAGATAAAGGCGTCGTCGCGATCGGCCAGGACATCTGGGAAGAAGACGATAGCGGCGTCTCAAAGTTCGTTAAAGACATGGGGACGAACATGACCTATCGCGTCGCGCTCGATGACAAGAAAACGGATCCCAAAGGCACGATGGCGACGACATGGATGGCGGCCGCGGGACGAGACGGGATCCCCACGGCCTTCGTCGTCGACAAACACGGCCGGATCGCGTGGATCGGGCATCCGATGGACCTGCAGGAATCGGTCCTGGACCAAATCCTTGCCGGCAAGTTCGATACCATGGCGTTCGCCAAAACGTATGAGGAAACGAGGGCCAAGGACGTCCAGCGCAGCGCCCTGATGCAAAAAGTTGGAAATGCCGTCCACGCCCGGGACTGGACGGCTGCTCAGGCCGCATTAGACGAGATGGATAAAGCTTTTCCGGAAGAACAGGATATGATCGCCGGCTATCGCGTGATGATCTTGCTGAAACAGGCCAACTACGTCGAGGCCCGCAAACTCGCCGGGGCCATGAGCGACAAATATCCGACCAATGCCTTTATCCAAAACCAACTGGCATGGATTTTTGCGACGACGAAAGGGCTCGACCAGCCGGGCCTGCAACTCGCCGAAACGATGGCTGAACGCGCCAACAATATCCTGAACGGGAAAGAACCCGCCGTGCTGGACACACTCGCACGGACGCAATTCCTAAATGGGAAAACCAATGAAGCGATCGCGACGGAACAGAAAGCGCAGGCGCTTGCCCCGGCGAAGGCACAGGATCTGGTAAAGACAACGATCGACAGTTATAAAGCCGGCAAACTGCCGGACGTGAACGAGGAGTGAACGACCGACCGATCAGGACAATTCGTTTGGATTACCGGTGCCTGGCGGTTGACCTAACGGTTGAAGATCGGGATCCGCTGTCGCAAGACGACGATAGAAACCTTCCCAGCCTTTGCCCTTGGCTTCAGCAAAGGTCTTGTCCAGCCAGGCGCGCGCTTCATCGAAATTACCCAGGGCGGACGAACAGCACGCCAGGTCATAATAGAGGGTCAGGCAATTGCTGCTTTCGAACTGGTCCGCCGCCGAACGGAGCACCGCATAGGCGTCGTTCAACGTATAGCCTTTGACATTTCGGATGCTGCTGGCGAGCAGGATGTAGCCGGACACGTCATCGGGATGATCGATGGAAAGCTGTAAGGCGTAGTGAGCACAGGATTCCCAATCTTTCTTTTCCGCGAATAATTCCCACCAAACACGAAGTACGTAGGGATGATTGGAAAGATGACCCGGGATCTTCGACAACTCTTCCGCCGCATCGTCGTAGAGTTTAAGGCCGATGAATCCCCTGGCGAATTGGAGTCGCCTCTTTTCTTGAAAATCCAGTTCGGCAATCATGGGTTATCGCTGCATCCCCGGCAAAAAATTAAGCTCTTCGCATCAATTTTGCCACACGAACCACCAGAGCAATAGTTATGCCGTACAAATGTCCCGCTACAGCCTTATCATCGCGCATTTCGGAGAAAACTCAAGTGATTTTTTAATGGAATTTTGGCCTAGGTAACGATTGTAATGCACTTTGCATCAACTGGATATCCCATTCGACCCCACAGGCCGTTTTATGGCGCGGTGAATATCCGGATGTCATAACTCCGGCCTCAACCGACGGCATCAACGCCTCAATCGTGTTCTCTCACATTTTAATCGTATTTGTTCCGCTAAAGGAGTATCATTGCCGCGCTGGCAACAGGCATCGTTCGTTCGCCAGGCACACATGAAATCATTCGTACGTATTGTACTTTTTTGCGCCGTTTTTCCGGTGCTCGTCCTGACCGCCGGTGCCGCCATCATCCTGCCCGCCGCGCCGGATGGCGGAAAACAAATCGTGTCCAACGAGGTGGCATCCGTCCTCCAGCACGATCCGCAGTTCCTCGGCAACGCCTCCGCCGACAGCCCGGCGATCAGTGATCCGCATCGCTTTTACTACGTCGATCCCAAAGACATCATTTCCGGATCATGGCTGGCCAGGGCCCAGCCCGGCTCGTGGCGTTACCTGCTGTCCCGCGGCACCGAAATCGTCGGCGAAGCGACCTTGATCGATACTCCGAACGCAGGCCTGCGCGCCGGCGGCGTCAGCTCGACGCATTTCGCCAGCAAAACCCGGATCGCCCTTCAAAAGATCCAGGACTCCGGCCGTCTTCAAAACCAGGACTATGAGTTGCGATACCTGGTCATCGCCCCGCTCCATTTTGTCGCGGTCTGGCTTCATTCTGAGACCGACGATGTCATCATCCCCCTGCCCCCGACATGGAACCGCATGAAGGACTATCAATCCTGTACGGAAAATGAAGTCACACAATTGCTGCGTCCGGACGCGCGCCGCCTCCAGGAATTCACCGCGGATGAAACCGACGGTCGCGATCCCGTCGCCACCATCTCCGTCTTGAACGCCTTCGACCGGCTCGATCCATCGCCAACGGCTGCCACGACTCTCGACAGCGATTCGGATCGTTCGCGCGGGATCTCCGTCGGCATCGGACTGCTTATCTTTTAGGGCGTCAGCGTCGCATTTGATTGACTCACGCACGGGCGACGGTGACATTTCCTCATGGGCGCTTTCCCGGTCAGTCCGGAAAAAGAATCGCAATTGACGCGGCGCATGGCCGAACTCGGCGTGCGTGAAGCCGACATCGAGGAATCCTTCGTCCGTTCCGGCGGCCACGGCGGCCAAAACGTCAACAAGACATCCACGTGCGTCATGCTCGTGCATCAGCCCACGGGTCTACAGGTCAAATGCCAGGAAACACGGCAACAGGGATTGAACCGTTTCATCGCCCGGCGGTTGTTGCTCGACAAGATCGAGGAACGTCAAAAGGGATTTGTCGCCGCCCGACGCGCCGAGATCGAAAAGATCCGGCGTCAAAAACGGAAACGCTCACGCCGCGCGAGGGACCGGATGCTCGCGGATAAATCGCGGCATTCCGACAAGAAAAGCCTGCGAAAAAAGGGCTGGGCCGAGTGACTTACTGCATGCCACCAACGGGAGCCGGAGGATTGTTGGTCTCCGTCGCCGCCGGAGCTGCGGGAGCGGCGACTTTCAACGTCTTCATGTAATCGATCATCGCCTTGATGTCGTCGTCCGGCAATTTGTAGCCCATGACGATTTCGCCATCGCGCTTGATGCCGTTCTTCACCGCTTTGAAAGAGTCTTCGTCATCGAATGAATTCCAGACTTCGGCCTGGGTAAAATCGCGCACCTGCAATTTCTTTCCCATCTTGGTCTGGCCTTTGCCGTCGTTGCCGTGACATTTCACGCAATTGGCCGCGTACAAGACTTTGCCGTCCGCGCCAAACCCTTGCGCCGCCAGGAAGAGGATCGAAGCCGTCGAGACCAGGAACAGGGACTTTTTCATGGCATCCATACCACCAAACCGGGCCGGGACGCGCAACAATTAATTATTCGGCGTTAAGGCAGGCTCCCAGCGGCCGCGCGGCGACCTCTCGGAGCTTGTTGTCCACGAGATCCGCGAGCGAACGTCCATTGATGGAATGATTGGGAAACTCCGCCGGCCGGATCGTCCGCATGCGTCCCGTGAGGAATTTGAAGATCGAATCGTCGAATTGTTCGACAAAAAATGTCGTGGAATCTTTGATCACCAGCGTGAACCATCTTGTCCCGCTCCGTTGATGGACGGAATCCAGGTAGAATCGGTTGGGCAAGGGCATACCATCAATGTCCTCTAAAAGGATAGATCCGGTATAGGGTCTACACCCCATGTCCAGGCAGGGGCATTATTACAGATAATGGGGTCCTGTTCGCATCAGGGTTGGCAGAGAGGTTTTGCCGCGACGCGGGCGAGCAGCCCCCAATAACCGCGTCGCCCTTCTGAACGTCTGGATGAAGACGTATAAACCTCGTCATCAATTGAGGCCGGACTCCCGTCCGGCCTTCTTTATTTCTCCGATGCCCGTATTTTAACTGGCCTTGCCCCCCGCTTGGTCCTATAAACCCTTTCATGGCCTTCATCCGTCCAGGGGTCGGAATCCAGTGTCCTTCAGGTCTGATCGTCGCCGTCGGGTTCTTTGCCTCCGGCCTGGCCGCCGCTCCATCGCCCCCGCCCCTGCTCTTCCTGGGAGACAAGGATTACCCGCCGGTCGCATACCTCGACAACGGCATCGCCAAAGGGATGGACGTCGAGCTGGCGACGGCGCTGAGCGGCCCATTGCATCGGACGGTCCAAATCGAACTGATGGATTGGAACCTGGCCCAGGAAAAAGTCCTTAAAGGCGAAGCGGACGGCCTGATCGGGATGAGCATCTCGGATGATCGCAGGAAAATGTTCGATTTCGCCGCCCCGACGTTCACGCGCGAGTTCCGCCTCGTCGTGCGCGAACACGAGATGACGATCCACGACGTCGTTGACCTGAACGGCAAACGGGTCGGGGTCACCGCCGGCGGCTTTCCCAGGAAATTTTTTGAAACCCAACCCGGCGTCCACGTCGTCCTCATCGACAACTACGAGGACGGCTTCCGGAAACTGGCCGCCGGCACGATCGACGCCATGGGCGCGGATCTATGGGTCGCCGCCTACCTGATGGAAAAAAACGACGTCCACGGGCTCACCTTCACCGGCAAGCCATTCGCCACGACGCAGGAAGCCGTCGCCGTGCGGAAAGGCAACGCCGCGCTGCTCAACGACCTCACACGCGCGACGACAACCTTGCGCGCGAACGGGACGCTCGCCCGTATCCAGGCCAATTGGCGTCCGCAGGAAATGGTTTTCGCCTCCCGCGAACGCGTCCGCCACTTATTCCTGCTCGGCGGCGGAATCGCGTTGCTGGTCCTGTTCGCCGGGATGACGATCTGGATCCTGACGCTGAAAAATCAGATCCGCATCCGACGGCAGGCCGAATCGGCGCTCAAGGAAAGCGAAGAACGTTATCGCGACCTGACCGAGGCCGCGTTTGAGGGTATTTGCATCAGCGAAAAAGGAATGATCCTGGACGTCAACGATCAGTTGCTCAAGATGTTCGGCTACCAGCGCGACGAGATGATCGGGCGACAGATCCTGGGGTTTGTCGCCCCGGCCTGGCGCGACCGGGTCGCCGCGGCCGTCCGGGCCGGCGGGGAAGAAATCTACGGTCACCAGTTGTTGCGCAAAGACGGCAGCCCGTTCTTCGCGGAAGCCCGCGCGAAAACCGTCCGCGCCGGCGATCGCACGCTGCGGATGACGGCGTTGCGTGATGTCACCGACCGGAAACAGATGGAGGAATTGGCCAATACCCAGGTGCAGGTGATGGAGATGATCGTGGCCGGCGCGCCGATGTCGGCGACACTCGATGCCTTGTTGCGCATGATCGAAGCGCAATCGCCCGAGATGCTTTGTTCCCTCCTGCTGCTCGATCCCGACGGCGTCCACGTCCGTCACGGCGCGGCGCCCTCATTGCCGGAGGAATATGTGCGGGCCGTCGACGGTTCCGCCATCGGCGACCGCGCCGGTTCCTGCGGCACGGCGGCATTCCGGCGGGAAGCTGTTTTCGTCGCGGACATCGCCACCGATCCGCTGTGGGCCGATTACAAGCACCTGGCGCTGCCCCACGGTTTGCGCGCCTGCTGGGCGGCGCCGATCTTCGATGCCCAACGCAATGTGCTCGGGACCTTTGCCATCTACTATCGGCGACCCGCCACGCCCAATGCCAGGCACCTGCACCTGATCGAGATGGCCACGCACACGGCCGCCGTCTGCATCGCCAAGCACCGCACCGACCTCGCCCTCCGCGACAGCGAAAAACGCTTCCGCAGTTATTTCGAACTGGCCGCCGTCGGTTTTTCCATCACCGCCCCGGACAAACGCCTGATGGCCGTCAACCATGAGTATTGCCGCATCGTTGGATTCTCCGAAGCCGAACTGCTCAAGAAGACGTGGGCCGATTTTACGCACCCGGACGACCTGAAAGGCAACGACGATCTTTTCGTCCAGGCCGTGGCCGGGAAGATCGATGCCTACACGCTCAACAAACGTCTGATCCGTAAAGACGGCCAGGTGATTTACGCGACCATCTCGGTGCGCTGCGTGCGGCGGCCGGATGGTTCGCCGGACTATTTCGTGAGCCTGTTGCTCGATGTCACCGAACGCGAACGGGCCTTCGCCCGGGAACGCGAGGCGCGCCTCGAATACACGCTGCAGCTCATCGCCTCCCAGGAAGCCGAACGCGCCCGCATCGCCGGCGAACTTCACGACAGCCTCGGGCAAAGCCTGTCCCTCATCAAAAACCGCGCCCAACTCGCCCTGCTTGAGCAGAGCCTGAGCGACACCGTCCGCGAACAACTCGAAGCCATCTCCACCACCACCGCCCAGGCCGTCGACGAGGTCCGCCAGATCTCCCGCGACCTGCACCCCTATCAACTGGCTCATCTGGGACTCACCCGCGCCCTCGAAACGTTGATCGACAACGCGGCGGCCGCCAGCGACATCCATTTCAACAAAAAATTCGATCCGGTCGACACGACCTTCTCGCGCGACGCCGCCACCAACCTCTATCGCATCGTCCAGGAAGGCATCAACAACATCCTCAAATACTCCCGCGCCCGGAACGCCGATGTCACCCTCGAACGCGATGTGCACGACGTGCAATTGACGATCCACGACGACGGCTGCGGCTTCGCGGCCGGCGACCGCGGCAAAGGCATGGGCCTTAAGAACATCGCCGAACGCACGCGCATCCTGGGCGGCGAGCTCGAACTCGCTTCCGCGCCCGGCAAAGGCACGCGGATCAAGATTACGATTCCCATTTCTGCCGAAGCCGAGTAAAACAAAGACGGGTGCCGCAAGGGCGGCGGCTTTTCACATGGCAGATCGCATTAAAGTCCTGATCGTCGATGACCATCCCTTGTTCCGGGAAGGCTTGCGCCAGGTCATCACCGCCGACCCCCGCTTCGAACTCGTCGATGCCACCGGCGATGGCGAGGCCGCCCTGCGCCTGATCCAGGATAAAAAGCCGGACGTCGCCGTCCTCGATATCAACCTGCCCCGGTTGAACGGACTGGAGATCGCACAAAAACTGCACAATAAAAGATCATCCACCCGGCTCGTCGTCCTGACGATGCTCAAAGAAGAGGACATCTTCAACCGCGCCCTCGATCTCGGCGTCAAAGGCTTCGTCCTCAAGGAGAATGCGGTCGAAGAGATCCTGCACGCCCTGGCCGCCGTTGCCGCCGGCGAACATTACCTGAGTTCATCGATCTCAGGTTACCTGGTGCGCCGACGCGGCCGCGCCGAATCGCTCACGCGGGAAAAGCCCGGGCTCGACGACCTGACGAAGGCCGAACGCCGCATCCTGAAATTGATCTCGTTGAAGAAGACCAGCCGGGAGATCGCGACCGAGCTGTTCATCAGCCCGCGCACCGTCGAGGCGCACCGCGCGAACATCTGTTCCAAACTCGACCTCCGCGGCAGCCACAGCCTGCTTCAATTCGCGCTCGAACATCGCTCGGCACTCTGACCCAGGACTGCATCTGGGATCTCGGGTCTGGGTCTGGGGTCTTGGATGTTTGGATGTTTGGATGTTTGGATGTTGGATGTTGGATGTTTTCCTGTTGCCACTCCGCTTTCCGCATTCCGCACTCCGCGCTTAAGTATTTCTACCTAGAAAAAAATAGCGGGATCTACGTAAGTCGAATTACGGGGCCGCCACGATTACGCAAAGTCGCACTTACGCTCATAGTAGCACCGTTATGAGCACACGTTTGTTGATCGTCGACGACCACGCGAATACGCGCGAACTGATCCGAAAATTTCTGACAATGCCCGGCGTTACCGTCCAGGAGTGCAGTTGCGGGGAAGACGCCATCGCCTGCGCGCGCGAGTTCAAACCGGATTGGGTCACGATGGACGTCGATATGCCCGGCCTCGACGGCTTTACCTCGACCAGAGCGCTGAAAGAAGTTCATCCGGGCGCCCGCGTGATGATCGTCACCTCGTTCAACGACCCGGCATTCCGCCAGCGGGCGCATCTGGTCGGCGCCGTCGGCTACATCCTCAAGGAAAACATCCTGGCATTGCGTTTGATGTTGGAAAACGAAATGCGCCATCTCCAACCTCCCCAGTTGATTC
>Ga0068855_100011312_pt1 | contig 10776 bp, 9 predicted proteins | sample KBSCornC52_FD_66592 | JGI IMG/M metagenome (GOLD analysis project Ga0068855, IMG submission 66592) | Corn rhizosphere microbial communities from Kellogg Biological Station, Michigan, USA - KBS Corn C5-2 | ecosystem: Host-associated > Plants > Roots > Rhizosphere > Soil ... | reverse complement strand
GGCGATCGGCGCCACCGACAGCGAATGGCGCGAGCTCGCGTAGCCGCCGCGAAAGCCGCGCGTGTTGCCCGTCCAGAAGTGCGACTGCTGCGCCGACACGCCGGCGCCTTCGGAGTTGGTGATGCGACGGTCGGTGGCGAACGCCGCATCCTCGCAGCGCTTGGCCAGCTCGGTGGCTCGCGCGACGTCGACGTCCCACGGGTGGAACAGGTCCAGCGCGAGCGCCGCCTCGGCCGGCGTGGCGAGGTCCGCGGCGTCGGGCAGGCCGGCAGCGGGATCCTCGGCGGTGAAGCGCGCGATGTCGTAGGCGGCGCGCACCGTCTGCTCCAGTGCCTTGGCGGAGAAATCGGACGTGCTCGCGTTGCCGCGCCGCTTGCCGATGTAGATCGCCACGCCCACCGACTTGTCGCGGTTGCGCTCCACGTTCTCGACCTCGCCCTTGCGCACCGACACCGACAGCCCGCTGCCCTCGGAGACTTCCGCCGCCGCGTCGCTGGCGCCGGTCGCCTTGGCGATCTTCAGGACGTCCTCGATGATCTGCTGGAACTGCGCCTGCTCGAAGGCGAAACCTTCGCTTTTTTTCGTGACGGCCATCGGCATTCCTTGCTTGGAGTTGTTGAGGTCGGCGCGGGTGGGCTGGTCAAGCGCGCCAATTGCAGGACAATCCGGGCCATCATAGCGATCATCAGAGAGTTCCCAAGCCCATGCCCCGCGAGCCCAAGCACGCCTCCAACCGCCAGGCGGAGGAGTTCGATGCCGACCTGTCCGATCTGCCGGTCAGCAAGCGCCAGGCGGCCATCGACGGCACCGCGCCGAGCCGCAACGAGCTCAAGAAGCAGATGCAGGACCTGCAGGAACTCGGCGAGGCCGTCGCCGCCCTGCCGGTCGACCGGCTGGACAAGCTGCCGATCGACGAGCGCCTGCGCGACGCCATCGACGAACTGCGGCGCACCCGCTCGTTCGAGGGCAAGCGCCGCCAGCTGCAGTACATCGGCAAGCTGATGAAGGCCGAGGATCCGGCGCCGCTGCGCGAGGCCGTCGCGTCGTACCGCGTGGGCAGCGCCACCGACACGCTGGCGCTGCACCAGGCCGAATACTGGCGCGACCAGCTCCTGGGCGGCGACGACGCGCTGCAGAAGTGGGTCGAGGCGTACCCCGCCACCGATATCCAGCAGCTGCGCAGCCTGGTGCGCTCGGCGCGCAAGGAAAAGCTCGAGCCCGGCGAGCGGCACGGCCGCGCGTACCGCGACCTGTTCCGCCTGGTCAAGGAGCAGATGCAGGGCACGGCCGGCGCGGACGACGACGACATCCCCACCGATCCGTCGCACGATGACTGAGCCCGTACCGACGACGCTGGACGGCGTGCGCATCGGGCTGGTCTCGATCAGCGACCGCGCGTCGGCCGGCATCTACGAGGACAAGGGCCTGCCCGCGCTGCGCGACTGGCTGGCGCGCGCCGTGCGCAACCCCGTCGCCTACGAGGAGCGGCTCATCGCCGACGACGCGCCCACGATCAGCGCCACGCTGCGCACGCTGGTGGACGACCTGCGCTGCGACCTCGTGCTCACCACCGGCGGCACCGGGCCCGCGCCGCGCGACGTCACGCCCGAGGCGACGCTGGCCGTGGCCGACCGCCAGATGCCGGGCTTCGGCGAGCAGATGCGGCAGATCAGCCTGCGCTTCGTGCCCACCGCCATCCTCTCGCGCCAGGTGGGCGTGATCCGCGGTCGCGCGCTGGTGCTGAACCTGCCCGGGCAGCCCAAGGCCATCGCCGAGACCTTGCAGGGCCTGCCCGATCTCGCACCGCCGGTGCCCGGCATCTTCGCCGCCGTGCCGTACTGCATCGACCTGATCGGCGGCCCCTACATCGAGACCGACCCGGCCGTGTGCCGGGCGTTCCGCCCCAAGTCCGCCCAGCGGCCACCCGCCGCCTGATCGCCTTGCGGCCCCCGCACAACCTCACCCCGGTGCCCATGCCGCTGACGTCCCGTCGCCTCTTTCCGCCGCCCCACCGGCTCGCGCTGGCCGGCGCGCTGGCGCTCGCCGGCGCGCTCCCGTCGGCCCGCGCGGCCTCGACGGCCGGCACCGCCCCGTCGGCGGCCGCGGACGTGCCGGCCAGGGTGGGCGCGCCGCTCGGGGACGGCCGCAAGCCGGGGCCGCTGCCGCCCGCGCCCGACCTGTCCGGCGTGCCGCGCGTGTTCGACCACCTGCCGCTGAAGTTCCATGTGCCCGGCGTGCTGGGCGCCCGGGTGCAGGTGGCGAGCGACGCCGCCTTCGAGCACATCCAGTTCGACCAGCGCCTGGAGACGGGCGACGACGTCTACATCCCGCAGCTGCCCGACGGCCGGTGGCACCTGCGCGTGCGCGCCATCAGTCCCGAAGGTCTCGAGGGCCGGGACGCCGTGCGCGACTTCCAGCTGCTCGCGCGGCCCGAGGCGCCCTTCCTGACCGAGCCGCCGGCGGGCGGCAAGCGCCCGGTGGGGGACGTCGTGCTGCGCTGGACGCACAACCCCGACGCCGCGACCTTCGTCGTCGAGGTCGCGCGCGATGCGAAGTTCACGCAGGTTGCGCTGCATGACGAGCGCGTGCGCGGCGAGACGGTCACGTTCCACCCCGCCGATTCGGACTTCGGCGCCGCCGACGGGCTGTACTGGTGGCGCGTCCTGAGCGTGGCAGCCGACGGCCGACACGGCGCGTGGAGCGAACCGCAGGCGTTCGTGCTGCGCCCCACCCCGCGCGCGCCGCTGGGCCAGGTGAGCCCCGACGGCGCCGCCATCGAGCTGCGCTGGGGCGGCCGCCCCGAGGACCGCGCCGAAGCCGAGCTGGCCTCGGACAGCGCCTTCCAGCAGGTCGTCGTCCGCGGCGAATTCGAGACGCCGGGAGCCCGCCTGGCGCGCCCGGCCCCGGGCACCTGGTTCGCGCGCTACCGCTTCGTCGAGCCCGACGGCTTCAAGACGGCGTGGAGCGCGCCGGTGCGCATCGAGGTCGAGCGCAGCTGGCACCGGGCGCTGCGGGCGCTGCTGCCGGCGTCCTGGCTGAAATAAGCGGCCGCTAGCCGAGCCGGCGCACGCCCGCCGGCGTGGCGATGTCCGCCCACAATCCGGCTTCGCCGGGCGCGACCGCCACGCGTCCGTCCAGGCCCAGGCGCGCCAGCAGCGCTTCCAGCCGTCCGGGCTGCGGATGGCGCAGGCCCAGCGCCGCCAGGGCGCAGCCCGCCGCGGGCAGGCCCGCCCCCGCGCTCGCGCGCGGCTGCTGCCACTCGATCAGCATCGGCAGCGCGCCGCCCAGCGGCAGGCGACCGTCGGCCGGGATGGTGATGAGCCATTCGCGCGTCCCGCGCGTCATCGTCTCGATCGCGCCGCACTCGGCGAGCACCTCGTCCGGACACGCGCGCAGGTCGTCGGTGCGCGCCACCCACGCCGCCAGCCGCGGCGCCTGGGCCTCGTCCAGCCCGAACCAGCGCGGCCGCCCCGGAGGCGGCGCCGCCGGATCGGGGGCGATCACCTCCAGGAAGGCCGATTCGCCCAGGCGCAGCAGCAGGTTGTGCGTGCCCATGCGCGGATGGGCACCGCCGGGGCCGGGCGCGGCGCCCACGACCGCCCGCACGTGGTCGGCGCCACTTTGCAGGGACGGCGCCGTGACCACGAGATGGTCGATCTCGCAGCGCACTACTTGACCAGGCGGCTCAGGCCCTCGGCGTCGAACTTCTCGTCGACCTGGGCATCGGTGGGCACGCAGTCCCGGGCCTGGGCGACGCCTTCGGCGAGCACGCGTTCGATGGCCGTCCAAAGCAGTGCGATCTGGTGCTCGTGCGCCGAGGCGTTGTCGATCAGGCCCTTCATCGCCTGCGCCACCGGGTCGTCACCCTGCGTCACGCCGTAGGCCGAGAAGCCCAGGCGCGCGGCGGTGGCCTCGCGCACGGCCTCGGTCTCGGCCGCGATGATGCGCGCCGGGTTGCCCACCGCGGTGGCGCCCGCGGGCACCGGACGCGTGACGACCGCGCCCGAGCCCACGCGCGCGCCGGCGCCGATGGTGAAGCCGCCCAGCACGCTCGCGTTGGCGCCGATGATCACCCCCGCCTCCAGCGTGGGGTGGCGCTTGGCACCCTTGACCAGCGAGGTGCCACCGAGCGTGACGCCCTGGTAGATGGTGCAGTCGTCGTGGATCTCGGCCATCTCGCCGATCACCACGCCCATGCCGTGATCGATGAACACGCGCCGGCCGATCGTCGCCCCCGGGTGGATCTCGATGCCGGTGAAGAAGCGCCCCAGGTGCGACAGGAAGCGACCGGCCACATGCATGCCATGCGTCCAGAACCACTTGGCGCGGCGGTGCCACACCAGCGCGTGCAGGCCCGGGTAACAGAGCAGCACCTCCAGGCGCGAACGCGCAGCAGGGTCGCGCTCGAGGATGGTGGTGATGTCTTCACGCAGGCGATCGAACATTGCAGGCGGGCTCGCGGCTCGTGGGTGGGAACGGAACGGGGAGTGTATCGGCAGCCCCCCGCCGTCGCCGGGCGGCGCCGTGATCGCCCCTTCGGCAGGCGGCCGAAACTTTCCCCGCGACCGCTCGCGTCAGCGCCGCGACAGCCTGGCCCGCCGCCGCCGGCGAAATCTCCCGTGCCTGCTCGGCCATAGCACACCAGGATCGTGTCTAATGTCGGCGGTCTTCGAAAAACGGACAAAAGTCACGAAGCACCGCAAGACTGGTGAGGCTGCCTCGCAGAAGGCGCCGCCAGGAGGGAGAGGAAACCTTGTCATTCGTCAGCCTGTATCTCGTCGCCGGCGTCGTGCTGGTGGGCATCGTCGCCGCCCTGCTGGCGCGCCTGCTGCCGCCGCGCGTCGCCACGCCCGTCGGCACCTCGCCGCAGGAACCCCGCCGCCACGCCGCGCTGCAGGGCTTCCGCGGCCTGCTCGCATTCGGCGTGTTCATGCACCATGCGTTCATCTGGAGCCGGTATGCGCGCGGCCACGGGTGGGTGGACGCCGCGCTGTTCCACCAGTTCGGCGAGAGCCGCGTGGTGCTGTTCTACATGCTGACCGCCACGCTGTTCTACGGGCGCCTGCTCGATGCCCGCGGCCGCGGCCTGGACTGGCTCAAGCTGTACGTCTCGCGCCTGCTGCGACTGGGCCCGGCCTACTGGTTCGCGATGCTGCTGATGTTCGCGGCGATCGCCTTTGCCACGGTGAACCACATCGACGGCGCGGGCTCGTCCGGCCTGACCTACTCTTGGAGCGAGATCCTGGGCCAGTGCGGCGCCTGGATGGGCTTCTCGATGCTGGGCATGCCCTCGATCGACGGGTATTTCTCGACGCCCGTCGTCGTGGCGGCGGTCACCTGGACGCTGCCCTACGAATGCGTCTTCTACCTGCTGCTGCCGCTGCTGGCGCTGCCCCTGCGTGTGAAGATGCCGGCCACCGCGCTGGGCATCGGCCTGGCCGCCGCCGTGTGGCTGGCGGCCTGGTCGCCCGAGCCCGCGCTGTGCGCGCCGTTCGCCGGCGGCTTCGCGGTGGCGCAGGTCATGCGCGTGCCGCGGCTGGTGGCCTTGCTGCGCCAGCGCGCGTTCTCCCTGGCCGCGATGGTGGCCATGACCGTGGCCATCCTCGCGTTCCCCACGATGTACGCCCCGCTGCCGATGCTGCTCCTGCTCTTCTCGCTGGCCGTGGTCGCGTGCGACAACACCCTGTTCGGCATCCTCGACTGGCGCGCGCCGCAGGCCCTGGGTCGCTGGGCCTACAGCCTGTACATGCTGCACGGCGTGGCGCTGTACACGCTGTTCATGCTGGTGATCGGCGCCGAGCGCTCGGCGCGCCTGTCCGACTGGCAGTACGCCGGCGTGATCGCGGCCTGCGTGCCGGTGGTGCTGACGCTGTCGTGGGCCAGCCAGCGCTGGATCGAATCGCCGCCGATGCGCGCGGTGCCGGCCGTCGTCGCCGCGCTGCGCGGCCTGGTCGCGCGGGTGCGCGGCCGCCCGTCCGTGGCCGGCGCGACCGTCGTGCCGATCGCCCCGGCGCTCGCCGGGCCCGTCGAGCGCCGGGCGGCCTGAGCCTCAGCGCCCTCCCCGGCGCAGCTTCTGCACCTGGCGCGCGATGCCGCGCAGGATGTGCACTTCCTCGGTGGTGACCTGCGCGCGGTTGACGAGCTGGTGCAGCCGCGCCATCAGCTTGCGCGGCACGGCCGGATCGAGGAAATCGATCTCCACCAGCATCTCGCGCCAGTGCCCCAGCAAGCCGCGCACGGCGTCGGCGTCGGCCTGCACCGGCGCCCGCGTGCGCTCGACCACCGGAAACCCCCCGAGTGCCTGGCGCCAGTCGTAGGACAGCAGCTGCACTGCCTGCGCGAGGTTGAGCGAGCCGTACTCGGGCTGCGTCGGGATGCTGATGCACACGTGGCAGGCGTAGACGTGCTCGTTGGACAGCCCGAAGCGCTCGCCGCCGAAGACGAAGGCGACGCGGTGGTCGCTGCGCGCCAGCTCGGCGAAGGCCTCGCGCGGCGCGCGCGTGGGCGGACCGAAGTCGCGCGGCGTCATCGCGGTGGCGCAGGCAAAGGTGCTGCCCTGCAGCGCCTCGTCCAGCGTGGCGACGATGCGGGCGCGCTCGAGCAGATCGGTCGCGCCCGAGGCCATCGCGATCGCGTCGGGCTGGGTCAGCACGTCGGCAAAGCGCGGCGTGACCAGCACGAGGTCGGAAAAGCCCATCACCTTCATGGCGCGGGCCGCGGCGCCGACGTTGCCGGGATGGCTGGTGTCGACCAGGATGAAGCGCGTCGGATCGGTCAAGAACGGCACCGTTGCATGGAGGCGGCCGAGACCCGCGCGTGACTTCGCGGGGCCGGGCCGGATAGAATCGAGGATTGCGCATTGTCGCGCCGCCGTCGCCCGGTCGACCGCCGCCCGGCATCCGCCCGCTCTTTCGTCGCTGTCGCCCTCTTCCGCCTCCCGCCGGCGCTCCTTTCCTGGAGCTGCCGCTGGCGTCACCCTTTCCGGAATCGTCCCATGTCCATGACCCTCCACCCGATGCTCAACATTGCCGTCAAGGCCGCGCGTGCCGCGGGGGCGATCATCAACCGGGCGTCCCTCGACGTGGACAAGGTGCAGGTCGAACAAAAGGGCGTGAACGACTTCGTCACCGAGGTCGACAAGCATGCGGAAGCGGTCATCGTCGACACCATCCTCCAGGCCTACCCGGGCCACGGCATCCTGGCCGAGGAGTCGGGCCGCGAGCTGGGCGCCAAGGACAGCGAGTTCGTCTGGATCATCGACCCGCTGGACGGCACCACCAACTTCATCCACGGCTTCCCGGTCTACGCGGTGTCGATCGCGCTGGCGTGGCGCGGCGTGGTGCAGCAGGCGGTGGTGTACGACCCGAACCGCAACGACCTGTTCTACGCCTCGCGCGGCCGCGGCGCGTTCTGCAACGACCGCCGCCTGCGCGTCTCCAAGCGCCTGCGCCTGGCCGACTCGCTGATCGGGACGGGCTTCCCGTTCCGCAAGGGCGACAACTTCAAGCGCTACATGAAGATGTTCGAGGAGATCTCGCAGCAGTGCGCCGGCCTGCGCCGCCCGGGCGCGGCCTCGCTCGACCTGTGCTACGTCGCGGCCGGGTTCTACGACGGCTTCTTCGAGACCGGGCTGAGCCCGTGGGACATCGCCGCCGCCTCGCTGATCATCACGGAAGCCGGCGGCCTGATCGGCAACTTCAGCGGCGAGGCCGACTTCCTGTACCAGCGCGAGGTCGTCGCCGGCAACCCGAAGGTCTACGGCCAGCTCGTCAACATCCTCGCGCCGTACACCCGCGTGATCAAGGACGACGACAAGCCCGCTGCCGCGGCGGCCGAGGGCCAGGCCGCGCCGGATGCGACCGACGCCTTCGTCGCCGCGAACGCGCCCGCCGCGCCGGCGGAGCCCAAGCCGCGCAAGGCGATCAAGGTCAGCGGCCCGCGCACCCCGCGCAGGCCGGCCTGACGGGCACGGCGTTCGCCGCGCCGTGCGCATGCTGCGCCAGGCATCCACCACCTTCACCGTCGAGACCCGCGGCCGCGGGCTGGTCGACTTCACGCGCCCGGTCGCGGCGTGGGTGGCGCAACAGGGCCTCGCCACGGGCCTGCTGACCCTGTTCGTGCGCCACACCTCGGCCAGCCTGCTGGTGCAGGAGAACGCCGACCCCGACGTTCGTGGCGACCTCGACCGCTTCTTCGCCCGCCTGGTGCCCGACGGCGACCCGCTGTTCCGCCACGTCGACGAAGGGCCGGACGACATGCCGTCGCACGTGCGCGCGGCGCTGACCAACGTGCAGCTGTCGATTCCCGTGGCCGACGGCCGGCTCGTGCTGGGCACGTGGCAGGGCATCTACCTGTGGGAACACCGGCAGCGACCGCATCGGCGCGAGGTCGCGGCGCACCTGCTGGGCGACTGAGCGCGACACCGGCGACCGGACGGCGATAATCCGCCTCCCTGCCGCGCGGCCGTCGCGCGGCGCGCCTCGCCTGAACCCTGCCGTGCCAGCCGTCCCGCCCCTCGAATCCCCCAGAGCACCGATCGACCTCAGCGGCCACACGCCCATGATGGCCCAGTACTTCGGGCTCAAGGCGGACCACCCCGACACGCTCCTGTTCTACCGCATGGGCGACTTCTACGAGGTGTTCTTCGACGACGCGCGCAAGGCGAACCGGCTGCTGGACATCACGCTGACCACGCGCGGCGCCTCCAACGGGCAGCCGGTGGTGATGGCCGGCGTGCCCGTGCACGCGCTGGAGTCCTATCTCGCGCGCCTGGTCAAGCTGGGCGAAGCGGTGGCCATCGCCGAGCAGGTGGGTGAGGTCGGCGCCGGCAAGGGGCCGGTCGAGCGCAAGGTGGTGCGCGTCGTCACGCCCGGCACCGTCACCGATTCAGAGCTGCTGGCCGAGCGCCAGGAGACGGTGCTGCTGGCCGTGCATGCGCACCGCGCGCGCATCGGCCTGGCCTGGCTCGCGCTGGCCGAGGGCCGGCTGGGGCTGGGCGAGTGCACGGAGGCCGAGTTGCCGTCGTGGCTGGCGCGCCTGGCGCCGGCGGAGATCCTGGTCTCGACCGAGGGCGCGCCGGCGGCGGTGCGCCAGGGCACGGTGTCGGTGGTCAACCGCCCGGCCTGGCAGTTCGACACCGAACTGGGCCTGCGCAAGCTGCACGAGCTGCTGGGCGTCACCACGCTCGCCGGGTTCAACGCGCAGGAACTGCCGCGCGCGCACGCGGCCGCGGCCGCGCTCATCAGCTACGCCGACCACACCTCGGGCGGCGCGCGCAATGCGCTCGGGCACGTGAAGTCGCTGCACGTCGACAAGGCCAGCGAGCTGCTGGAGCTGCCGCCGGCCACGCTGCGCAACCTCGAGCTGACGCAGACCCTGCGCGGCGAGGCGGCGCCCACGCTGCTGTCGCTGCTGGACACCTGTCGCACCGGGATGGGCAGCCGCCAGCTGCGCCACTGGCTCACGCACCCGATGCGCGAGCGCACGGACGCGACGGAACGCCACGACGCCATCGCCGTGCTGGCCGCGCACGACCCCGACCCCTTGCGACAGGCACTGCGCGGCGTCAGCGACGTGCAGCGCATCGTCGCGCGCATCGCGCTGCGCCAGGTGCGCCCGCGCGAGCTGGCGGGCCTGCGCGACACGCTCGCCCTGCTGCCGCAGCTGGTGGCCTGCCTGCCGCCGAACCACTGCCGCATCGCGAGCGCACCGGCCGAACCCGAACTCGACGACCTGGGCGACGGCGCCACCAGCGCCCTGCTGCTGCGCCTGCACGGCGCGCTGCATCCGGACCCGCGCATCGGCCAGCACCTGGCGGCAGCGATCGCTGCCGAGCCGGCGGTGCTGCTGCGCGACGGCGGCGTGATCGCCTCCGGCTTCGACCCCGAGCTCGACGAGCTGCGCGCCATCGCGACCAACTGCGACGATTTCCTCGTGGCGCTGGAAGCCCGCGAGCGCGAGCGCACCGGCATCGGCAACCTGCGCGTGCAGTACAACAAGGTGCACGGCTTCTACATCGAGGTGACGAGCTCGGGCCTGGACCGCGTTCCGGCCGACTACCAGCGCCGCCAGACGCTCAAGAACGCCGAGCGCTTCATCACGCCGGAGCTGCGTGCGTTCGAGGACAAGGCCCTGTCGGCGCAGGAGCGCTCGCTGGCGCGCGAGAAGCTCCTGTGGGAAACGCTGCTCGACCAGTTGCAGGACACGCTCGGCGTGCTCGGCGAGCTGGCCCGCGCCCTCGCCTCGCTGGACGCCCTGTGCGCGCTGACCGAGCGCGCCGTCACGCTGGGCTGGTGCCGCCCGGAGTTCGTCAACCACCCGTGCCTGGACATCGAGCGCGGCCGCCATCCGGTGGTCGAGGCGCGCCTGGCCGAGACGGGCGGCGGCAACTTCATCGCCAACGACTGCCGCCTCGACGCCCGCACGCGCATGCTGATCGTCACCGGCCCCAACATGGGCGGCAAGAGCACGTTCATGCGCCAGGTGGCGCTGATCACGCTGCTGGCGGCCATCGGCTCGTACGTGCCGGCCGCGCGCTGCCGGCTGGGCCCGATCGACGCCATCCACACGCGCATCGGCGCGGCCGACGACCTGGCCAACGCGCAGTCCACCTTCATGGTCGAGATGACCGAGGCGGCCGCCATCATCCACTCGGCCACCGATCGTTCGCTGGTGCTGATGGACGAGATCGGCCGCGGCACGTCCACCTTCGACGGCCTGGCGCTGGCCGGCGCCATCGCCTCGCACCTGCACGAGAAGAACCGCTCGTTCACGCTG
>Ga0068855_100011311_pt1 | contig 10776 bp, 6 predicted proteins | sample KBSCornC52_FD_66592 | JGI IMG/M metagenome (GOLD analysis project Ga0068855, IMG submission 66592) | Corn rhizosphere microbial communities from Kellogg Biological Station, Michigan, USA - KBS Corn C5-2 | ecosystem: Host-associated > Plants > Roots > Rhizosphere > Soil ... | reverse complement strand
GTTTGATCCGCGTGCGATATGCCGGCATCTGCGGCACGGACTTGCATATCTACGAATGGGATGATTGGGCGAAGGCCACCATCCCGGTACCGATGGCGATCGGCCATGAGTTTGTCGGCGAGATCGTTGCGGTGGGCTCGAATGTGAGCGATTTCTTCCCCTGCGATATTGTCAGCGGCGAAGGGCATGTGGTGTGCGGACGCTGCCGCAACTGCCTGGCGGGAAGGCGGCACCTCTGCGCGCATACGAAGGGCGTGGGGGTGAATCGTCCGGGTGCATTTGCGGAGTACATCTCGCTGCCGATGACGAACATCTGGCGTCATGCGCCGCACATCAATCAGGAGGTCGCGGCGATCTTCGATCCGTTCGGGAATGCGGTGCATACGGCGCTTTCGTTTCCGGTTCTCGGCGAGGATGTTTTGATCACGGGCGCAGGGCCGATCGGAATCATGGCCACGGCGGTGGTCCGGCATGCGGCCGCGCGGCACGTGGTGGTAACAGACCTGAATCCGGTGCGGCTGGAACTGGCGCGGCGGATGGGTGCGACGCTGGCGATCGATCCGACGAAGACGCCGGTGCGGGAGGCCCAGAAACAGCTCGGAATGCAGGAGGGGTTTGATGTTGGGCTGGAAATGTCGGGGAATGCATCGGCATTCCGCGAGATGCTCGACAACATGAGCCACGGCGGGCGGATCGCCATGCTCGGGATTCCCACGAAGGAGCTGGCGATCAACTGGAACCAGGTGATCTTCAATATGCTCACGATTAAGGGAATCTACGGACGGGAGATGTACGAGACCTGGTACAAGATGACGGTGATGATCGAGTCAGGACTGGATATTACTCCCGTGATCACACATCGCCTGCGATGCGAGGATTTCGAGGAGGGGTTTGCTGCAATGAGGGAGGGAACCGCGGGGAAGGTCATTTTGGACTGGACGCCGCGCGGTTAACACGGCGTCCAGCCCGGGAATCGGTCTTTTAACTGCGAGGACGGCGAGCCGGCGCAGCCGTCGGATAGACGAACTGGAAGCCGCTGTTGCGTCCGGGAAGGAAGAAGCCCTCGACCTCCTGGGGAGCATCGGCGCGGGTCTTGTTCAGCTGGACGAAGCAATCGACATTCTCGGTTGCGAGCGGGCGATCCTGCGGGATTACGAGGACGGTCGCGTAGAGCTGCTTTTCGTCCGCGCTGAAGATCTGAACCATCTCATTATTCGACATAGACCTGAACATGTAGGCGCCCGGGGGGAGAACCTTACCCGGCACTTCAACTGGGCGGTCGAAATTCACGACGGCGCGATCACCAGGATTTTCGGCCTTGAGAGGGGTGGCAAAGCTCATCGCGAAGACAGCAGCGAGAGTGAGGGCGGCGACTGCAAAGAGTCTGGACACACGTGTAGCGTTCGACATTGTTAGGAATCCTTCGATTGAAATGATTGGAGTTACTGGCGCTCGGCGAGTCCGACTAACTCTGTCGTCTCATCTTTGCCTTCCACCTATTCAGACGAACACGCACTCCCGCCTGTTACCCGGTTAAACCCCTTTAACCTGTAAAGAAATGCAAAGGCGTCTTCGGCCACGAATGAACACGCATGAACACGAATGAAGACGAATGGTTCTGTTTGGCAGAGATTGCTGTGGTCGCCGAACTAGCCGATCGGCGGCGAAGACGTCGGCCGCTTCCCGGTTTCACGACTGGCTCGAGTGACAGCCGCACATGAACACGGATGATTCTATTTGTTTTTTTGCACGATTTGCCAGAGATTGCTGTAGTCGTCGGTCCACATGCGGATGTTGGGGCGGGAGACGGGTTCGCTTCGGGCGGAGCGGATGGGGTCGTTTTCGAAGAAGCCGCGCCGGGAACTGACCAGAACCCAATCGGAGGTGAAGACGTCGGCCGCGGTGTCTTCCTCGGAGGAGATGAACGCCGTTTGCTTGCCCATGGATTGCGCTGCGAGATGCACGACCGGCTCGAGTGAGAGATAACGATTCGAGACGTGGACGGCGAGAACTCCGTCGGGTTTGAGATGGCGCCAGTAGACGAGGAATGCCTCGCGCGTGAGGAGATGGATCGGAATGGAGTCGCTCGAGAAGGCGTCGACAGCGAGCACGTCGAGGTTCTGCGGGGTTTCGCGTTCGAGCGAGAGACGCGCGTCGCCAAGGACGAGGTCGACTGTACCCGGGCTCTCGGGAACGAAGGTGAACTGGGTGCGCGCAATGTCCATGACCAGAGGATTGATGTCGTACATGCGGCAGTAGTCGCCCTTGCGTGCGTAGGTGGACAAGGTTCCCGTGCCGAGCCCGATCACGCCGTAGCGAATCGGTCCTTTCTCCTGCAGGTGTTTAATCGTCAGTCCCACGCCCGAGTTCGGGCCGTAATACGTGGTGGGCCAGCGGCGGCGCAGGATGTCCAGGATCTGTTCGCCGTGGTCAATGGTGCCGTGCGAAAGCTGGCGGACGGGGATTCCTTCGTCGAGGGTGTCGGCGACGCGGAGAGCGCCGTAGAAATTGCGCACCAGGAGGCGGGCCCCGGAGGTGGACTTGCGAACTCCTTGCGTGAGGTAGAAAGCCATCACAACAGTGAGCGCGGCCGCACAGCCCCAAAGTCCCCACCATGTATCGGAATTGCGTTTCGGCGCGACGAGATCCGAATTGTTCTCATTTTTCCAGGCCGGTTTCTCGAGCCAGAAGACCCACAGGATGAGGATTGCCGCCACGACCAGGAGAATCGGAAATTCGTAGAGCGCATTGAAGACGCGGGGCGCGAAGAAGGCGACGAAGAGCCCGCCGATCGCACCGCCGACGGAGATTGTCAGATAAAAGCCGGTGAGGTGGGTGGTATGCGGTTTCAGGCGCGCGAGTTCCCCATGGCAGACCATGCAGATGACGAAGAGGGCGATAGCGAGAAAGATGATGGCGTCGATCATCGCAGGCTCTTTGAAGTAGGGTGTGAGCTTGGGAATGAGGATGGTCAGCAGCGGCTTGTCGGGAGTCTCCTGCGTGAGGATGAACCACGAGAGGATTCCGAGGACGAGAGCAAACGCCGGCACGAAGACGGCACGTTTGTACCAGCGATGACTTTCGAAACAGAGAATGAACGTCAGCAGGTACAAGCTGAGGGGCACGATCCATAGGAAGGGGATGGCCGCGACGTTCTGGGTCATGTGATTCGTGACGGCGAGAAGAAGAGCGGATGCGGTGGCGGCGAGCAGCATCCAGAGCAGGCGAACGCTCCACGCGGGGACTGGTTCTTCCTCCTGCTCTGCAGCGGCTGCAGACGCGTGCGCGTTGCGACTGGTGAGAGCGACCGCAACACAGCAGCCGACAAAGGCGATAAAAGCTCCCGACCAGGTCCATGCCTGATGACCGTTGCTGAGGTACGGCTCGATAAAGATGGGATACGTGAGCAGCGCGAGCATGGAGCCGAGGTTCGAGAGAGCGAAGAAGCGGTAGGGGAGGCCGCCTTCGCGAGTCCGCGAGTACCAGGATTGGAGGAGCGGACTGGTGGAGGAGAGCAGGATGTACGGCAGGCCGACGCTGACGGTGAGCAGGCCCATGATGCCCAGGAGGGGGTCCTCACCGCCGGTCGGTTTCCAGCGGGGGTTAGGGAGGATGGGCAGGGTGGCGAGGCTGAGGACGAGCAGAATGATGTGAACTGTCGACTGCCGCTGGAGGGGGACAGAGCGGACGAGGAAGTGGGCATATCCGTAGCCGAGGAGGAGAGCGATCTGGAAGAAGAGCATGCAGGAGACCCACACTGCGGCGGAGCCTCCGAACCAGGGGAGGATGAGTTTGGCGATGAGCGGCTGGACCTGGAAGAGGAGGAAAGCGCTCAAGAAGATGGTGACGGCGTAGAGGCCCAAGGAGCCCTGCGGGACCTTTTGGGGAGCGGTGGCGGCAGGCGTCGCGGAGTACTGCGTATTTTCCATGAGGGGGAAGCCGCATTATAACAATCGGTGTTGAGAGGACAGAAACCTGGTTTGAGAACGGCAACGGCGACGACCGGGACGCCTACGAGGAGGATGATGCGCCGGGCGCAGCTATGCACGGCCTGTGCCCACGCCTGTTTGCGTGCAGCTACTTCCTCGTGAGCACGGCTGCCAGATAACGGAGTTCGGCTTCCACTTCCGCGGGATCGGCCACGGTATCCGCGATTTCCTGACGGAAGAGGTCGCGATAGCGCTTCCGTAACCTATGAATCGCTACTTTGAGCGCCGCCTCCGACGTATTCATTTCGCGCGCCAGAACGGCATAGGGCGCATCGGACTGCCCGAGGAGAGAAACCTTCAGCCGTTCGAAATGCTCCGGGCGGCCGTGCTGCACGAAGTCCTGCCTCAGTTTCTCCACAACTCGATCGATCACGGATAAAGCCCAGCGACGTTCGTACGTCCGCTCCGGCGTTTCATCGTGAGCCGGTTCGCGCTGGTAGCGATCTTCGCCTGACGAGAACTCAAGGGGGACAAGGATGCCACCGCCGCGTTTGTGTGCGCGCTCTCGATCCTCCTCGTCCGCGACAAAGAATTTTAACGAGGTCAACAGAAAAGACCGGAACCGGCCCTTGTCCGGGTCGGCGCGATCGAGATATCGCCCTTCGAGTACACGGATGAAAAATTCCTGCGTGAGATCCTGCGCCTGATCGGGCGCATAACCGCGCCGGCGGAGATAGGCATATAACGGGTACCAGTAGTTTTCACAGAGGGAAACCAAGGCGGAACGGGCCTCCTTCCGACCTGGAGCGCCAGCAGCGACCACCAGGGTCCAACGCGTCGTCGGAAACTGCGATGATCCCTGCAAGGTGTGCATGGTGTGGCCGTTCGTCATAGTCGTATCCTCCAGTTCGATCCGCTAAGCAGAATAAGGAATCCACAGCCAAAGGTTACAAAAGCGATTACTGCAGCCTGCTGTACGCTGCTCTGGCAGTCTTGAGGATCGGGACATCCGGGTCTGCGTCTTTCCAAAGACTGAAGAAGGTCTCATAGGCACCTTTCGCCTTGGCCTTTTCTCCCGAGAACGCGAACACTCTGCCCAGTTGCAAATGCGCCAGCGGACCGATTGGATCTAAGCCCACGATGCCGCGATGGTTCAGGATTTTCTGAAACTCCACCTCCGCTTCCGCGTAGCGGTGCATGGCAGTCAAAGCCTCACCACGCACATAGGCCGAATGCAAACCGCCGAGATAATAATAGTTGAAATTGAGTCCATTCCCCGCCAGTTCATAGCGAAGAGCCACTTGCAGCTGGTCTATGCTCTCCGCGGGCTTCCCCCCGCCCAGTGCGCCTATAGCGCGAAGGACCGGAACGTAAGTGAAATTCACGAATGTGTCTTCCGGGAACCGCTTTTCTAAGTCGCCTGCGAGCGCCTCTGATCGGGAGAAGACTGCGGAAAATGCCAGAGCAAGGCCGGCCGTGTATTCGACATCCCGGCTCTTCGACACATCGAGTGCCGCCAGCGCGTTCCTTTTCGCCTCGGCGGCATTCCCGCAAACCGCTTCCCAGACTGCTCGCGCTGCCTGGTAACTGGCCGCTACCTCGCGCCGCCCCTCTTGCCGGGCCAGGTCCATGGAGCGGTTCGACGACCAGCGCGCCGCCTGTAAACGACCAGTACGAGCCAGAGCAAGGGCCTCCTCGTGGGCCACCCGGTGTTCCGTTCCATGCTTTCCGCTGGCCATTGCTACTTCGCGGTCCATTTGCTCTTTATCACCCCGTAACGCAGCGATGATGTACTGCATCACTCGCTGGTTAGGATTGTCGAGCTTGCGTTCGGCGGCGCGGTGCAGGGAGTTCGACGCATCCGGTAAGCGGTCGAGAAAAATATAACTCTGCGCAAGGCTACCGTATCCGGGCGCTTCGTCGGGATTGGATGCGATTCTTCTTTGGGCCATCTCAATCGCTCTTTCGTAACGACCCGTTCCATGCGTCGCAAGCCCCCCGAGCAGACCCTGGGCGTTCGGATTCTCCGCGTGCGGATAAGCCTGATACCAGGATTCGAGGGTTTCGTACGCCTTTTCCAGATTTCCCGTCACGTCCCGGTCGTAGAGAAAGTCGATATAGAATCTCTCCCTCTCGCTCACGCGATCCCGCAGCTTCCAAGCCCTTGTGGTGCTCTCGGCCGACAACACGGACTCTCCCATACCGCTGTACGCAAGCCCTAACATCGCGTGCGCCATAGCAAATTGAGGGTCGATTTCGACAGCGCGCCGCATAAGAGGCGCCATTTCGGCAGGTCCGGCGGTTGGCTTTCCGACCGTTTTCATGCCGGCGCTGTAGGCTTTGAGTGCCTCGAGCGAAGAGGTGGTGGCCTCGGAGAGGGGCGTCGAATGCCTTTCCACCATCGCGAGCGATTCGCCCACCTTGGTCCGGAGCTTGCGCGTAATCTGACTCAGCGAGTTCAGGACGTCTTCTTTCTTTCCTGCTATCGTTTGCTCCTCGTCCAGAACGTTTCCGGTGTTGCAATTCTTCGCCCGCAGGGCCAGTACATATTCGCTTCCCAGCCTTGCAATCGAGCTCTCCAGAACCGCCGCACTTGCGGTTCGCTCGCAAACCTGCTGCGCGATTTCCGGAGTCAGCCGTGCCTCTTTCGCGCGTCCCATCAAGGTCAGTGTCTGCTTTACCCGTGCGTCCGAAACAATGTTCAGGAACGGCGATTGTTGCAGCTCGACGGACAGCCCTTGGAGCAGCGTATCGTCAAAAACCGGATCGCCAGTCTTGTTTTCAAAATCCGCGAGGACAATCGTATCCTTGTCGGTCAGCTTGGGCGGCGACGCGGAACGTGAAAGAGACCAGGTCGCCACCCCGCTCAAAACGAGCAACAGGATTCCCGCGGCAATACTGAGAATGCGCCCTCTGTGCCTGCGGAGAAACTTATGCGCCCGGTAGATACGGCTCGGACGCGAGGCCAGGACCGGACGGTGGTCCAGGTATCTCTGGATATCAGCCGCCAGATCTGATACCGAAAGGTAGCGCTGCTCGCGCGCCTTCTCGAGCGCCTTCATCGTGATGGAGTTCAGATCGCCGCCCACCAGGCGACGCAGCGAAACCGGATCAGTCTGGCGGCGCGAGGCAATGTCGCTGACGGCCGCGCCCAGCGAGGTAAGTTTTCGCGGCAGCGACGGCGCCTCGTCTTCCCGAATGATCCGCAGCATTTCCGCTAATCCGGCACTGCGAAGCGTGGCCGTGTCAAACGGGACAGCTCCGATCAGCAGCTCGTACAGGAGCACGCCGAGTGAATAGACGTCGGACGCGTGATCGATCTCTCCCGTCATCGTATCGGCCTGCTCCGGGCTGGCGTACTCTGGAGTGCCAATGACTTGACCGAACTGAGTTAGCAGCGTGTTCTCTATGGCCCACTTGTCGGTCGCCTTCGCAATGCCAAAATCGATTACCTTCGCAACCGGCGCACCGTCCTGCTCGGTTACGAGCACATTCGACGGTTTCAGGTCACGGTGGATCACACCTTTCTGATGCGCATGTTGCACGGCGCGGCAGACCGCCAGGAATAAGGTAAGCCGTCCCGTGGTGGTCATTCGCTTGCGATCGCAATACTGAGTTATCAGTGTGCCTTCGATGTACTCCATGACGAAGTACGGTCGCCCTTTGCGTGTGGCGCCGGCGTCGAATATCTGAGCGATGTTCGGGTGGTCCATCATCGCCAGCGCCTGGCGCTCGTTATTGAAACGGGCCAACACCTGGACAGTGTCCATGCCAAGCTTCACGACCTTCAGAGCCACGCGCCGGCGAATGGGCTCCAGTTGCTCGGCCAGGTACACCGTGCCCATTCCCCCTTCGCCTAGAGGTGAAAGAACGCGATAGCGGCCGAAATCGTCATCACCGGCTGCTCCTGCCGCGGTGCCGATCGTCTCTGTTGCGGCTTTGTCCGCGCCAACGGAGCGATCGCCCGTCGAACTATCGAATGCTCCCAAAATCAGACACTTCGGGCACAGTCCGGCGGGATCGCCCGGCCCCAGCTGCTCTCCGCATTGGGGGCAGTTTGGCATCAGAAACAGAGCCGTAGGGCTTATTCTACGTTTTTTCGGCGCCGAGTGTGTAACCTCCAGCCTCGCAATTCCTTATCCATGGCAGGTAAGCCGGCCGGATAACCACCCGATACATCAAGAAAAGGAGATTCGTTATGAAATGCGTTCGCGAACCCGTGTCTGCTATGACAGCGCGGAGGGCTCTACAACTACTGAAACATCGATTTCACGCCACCACCTGGAGTTTGCTGCTCCTCTGCGCCTGTGCAGCGGCGGCGGATAATCGTTTCACCCAGATTGACTATCCTGGCGCAAGCGGCACGTGGGCTTGGGGCATCAACTCGCGCGGCGACGTTGCAGGCTACTACACGGGCGCCGACAACGCCAGCCACGGCTTTCTATTGAACGCAGGTCACTTTACGGCCATCGATTACCCGGGCGCGGCGGTCACGATTCTCCACGGCATCAGCGCTCGAGGGGATGTCGTCGGTGAGTTTGGCGCCACGGCGACCAGCGCCCACCGCGGTTTCGTTCTCGGAACCGATGGCGTCTACACAGCGTTCGATTTCCCGGGCGCCACGACAACCTTGCTTATGGGCATCAATGCACGAGGCGAGATTGCCGGACAATACACGTTGCCGGATGGCACCCGGCATACCTTCCTGTCGAACGGCGCACGCCTCACCAAGATCGATTATCCCGGGGCGGTCAACACAGGCACATTCGGAATTACACCCCAGGGCGAAGTCTACGGAGTGTACGTGCTCAACGGCGTTGGGCACGGCTATGTCTATTCAACGGGCGGCGGGTTCACCACGATTGACTATCCCACCGCGACTTTCACCTACGTCACCGGCCGGAACGCCTCCGGTGATATCTCGGGACACTGGGTCGATGCGGCGGGAGTCAGCCATGGTTATATCCTGTCGAACGGGCAGTTCACCAGCATCGATTATCCGGGCGCGTCCTTCACGGCATTGTCCGCGATTGACCCAGCCGGCAACATCGCGGGGCGCTGCACGGTCAACGGCGTGAACCGTGCGTTCCTGCTTGCCACCACGCGGCCGCCGCTACGTTACACAGTCAGGGATTTGGGCAAGATTGGACCTCCACCGGGCCAGCCGTTCACCGTCACCGACACTCGCTCCGTTGCGGGCACCGCAATGACGGACTCCGGGTTCTTGCACGCGGTCGTTTGGTCTGGAGACGGCATCATGAGCGACTTGGGCAGTGATGGGCTCAACAGCATCGCGTTCGGCATCAACGCTAACGGGGTGACGGTAGGACAAGCCGAAATCGCCGCCACCGATCCGGCCGGCGAGGACTTTTGCGGCACACAGGCCTTGGGACTGCCTGGAACGAACGCTACCTGCGTCGCGTTCGCAGCCCAAAACGGAGTCTTGAGAGCGCTACGGACGCTGGGCGGCGCAAACGGCAGGGCGAGCGCTGTGAACAGTCGGGGGCAGATCGCCGGAACGGCCGAGAACACGACCCTCGATCCGAGTTGCCCCTCCCCGCAGAAGTACCAATTCAAACCGGTGCTCTGGGAAGGCGAGGAGGCCATCGAATTGCCGACAGCAGAGGGTGATCGAAACGGAATCGCGTTCAGCATCAACGAAAGCGGGACTGTCGTAGGCGCATCAGGCAACTGCGCCGCTTATAATCCGCAAGCCCTGCGGTCGCTGCAGCCGGTGCACGCGCTGCTGTGGGAAACGGGCCGGGTGATCGACCTCGGGAATCTCGGCGGCAAAGCGGGTCATCTTGCGAAAACGATCAACAACAACGACGAGGTAGTCGGATCGTCCAATATCGCGGGCGACAAAGCCGGTCACGCATTTCGGTGGACCCGGAACACAGGGATGCAGGATCTGGGAACGCTGCCCGGCGACAGCAATAGCGCCGCGCTCGGAATCAATGATCAGGGCGTGATCACCGGAGCCTCAGTCGCTGCCGATTTCAGCTCGTTACGGGCTTTCGTGTGGAGCGGCGGCGTCATGACGGATCTGAACCAATTGATCCCCACGATGTCCTCTCTGCATTTGCTGACGGCATGTTCCATCAATGCGCGAGGCGAAATCATCGGCTTTGCGGTGGATGCGAACGGAAACATTCACGGATATCTGGCGGCGCCGGTTGGACCTGAGGAAGCCGACTTCGCAATGGGAGTAAGCCAGTTGAAGTTGTCGGCAGCGGCACGCGAGAAGATACGGCGGGTCGGACTGGGAGTCACAAACGGAAACTTCGGTCACTAGCCTTCGTCCGATATCTTGCCTGACGGGCTGGCAGGGCGGCGGCAATGTCGCCGCCCTGCAGAGACGTCCGCGGCGCACTGCCTGGCCAAGCCGAAGTCGAGAATCTTCACGCGTCCAGCTTTGGTTAACAGGATATTGGCGGGTTTCAGATCGCGATGCACGATGCCGGAGGCATGAACGGCCGCGAGCCCGTCCGCCATTTGAACTGCGATATCGAGCAATTTACGGACGTCGCCGGGCGGACTTACGGGCTTGCCATCCACGTACTCCATCACGAGGTAGTTCTCGCCGACATCGTAGATTTGCGCGATGCTGGGATGGTTTAGCGCGGCGATGGCGCGGGCTCCACGATCGAACCGATCGCTGAACTCCGCCTGGGAGAACTTGATGGCGACGGTGCGGTCGAGGCGCTTGTCGCGAGCCTTCCACACCTCACCCATGCCGCCGGCGCCTATGACTGACTCAAGAGTATAGGGTCCGAGCTGACTGCCACCTCCTCGGTGCGCCGCGTTACAGCCGGACGTCGTTCGACAGGGTGAAGGTCAGGCGGGT
>Ga0068855_100011310_pt1 | contig 10777 bp, 9 predicted proteins | sample KBSCornC52_FD_66592 | JGI IMG/M metagenome (GOLD analysis project Ga0068855, IMG submission 66592) | Corn rhizosphere microbial communities from Kellogg Biological Station, Michigan, USA - KBS Corn C5-2 | ecosystem: Host-associated > Plants > Roots > Rhizosphere > Soil ... | reverse complement strand
GTCGAGTTGGTCCTGGGTGATCGCCGGCTGGACCAGCGTGAACCGCAAGTGCCCCGGCGCGCCTTCGCCCGCCGGAAGATACATGCCGGCCGCCAGAAGCACGGCGGCCACCGCGCCGGCCAGCCAGCGGCGCTCGCGCGCGGCCAGCACCAGGGCGCCGCCCAGCAGCACGGTGAGCCCCGACAAAGCGTAGGTGCCAAGCCAAGGCGCCAGCGCGGCCAGGCCCGGCCGGTCAAATGGGCCGAGGAGAGCCACGCCGAACGGGTTCCACGGAAAGCCGGTGAAGACCCATCCGCGCAGCCATTCGGCGATCGTCCAGCAGGCGGCAAAGGCGAGCAGCAGCGGAACGCGCCCGCCGCGGCGCGCGATCAGTTTCGCTCCGGAGGCGGCAAGCGCCGGGTAGAGCGCGAGGTAGAGCGAGAGCAGCGGCACCGCGACCCAGCCGAGCGCCGCGGGCATTTCCGCCTGGTAGGTGAACGCCGTGGCGATCCAGGCATCGGCGAACGTGAAATGGGCAAGTCCGAACAGCCAGCCGAGCAGCCCCGCGCGGCGCCAGTCCGGTGCGCGTTCGACCAGCAGAACGAACAGGCCGATGGCCAGCAGCGCCAGCGGCCACAATCCGAGCGGCTGAAAACCGGTCGCGGCGACCGCGCCGAGCGCCGGCGCCAGCAGGCGCGGGCGCGACAGGGCGATGTCGATCGCGTCAGCCGCGCGAGTCATACGTCAGGGATCAGCCGACCGCTTCGAGGGCCTCGTCGTCGCCCGCTGGGCGGGGCCGGCGTGTCCGGCGCCGCGGCTTGGCCTGCTCTTCGCCGGAGTCGCTGTCGGCGCCGATCGCCGGGGGCAAGCTCGACGGATCGAGCCCGCCGGCGCTGAGCTCCTCGCGTGGTTCGGAGGCCTTTTCGCCGCCCTCGCGTCCGTTGCGGCTGCGGTTGCGTGGCGGACGGCTTTCGCGGACGAACGGATTCTTCTCGTCCGCTTGCGAACCCTCTTCGCCTTCGTTGCCGTGACGCACTTCGAGGTTTTCGGGCGTCTCGTCCGCGTCGCGGAAATCGCGGCTGTCGCGGCCGCGGCGGCTCGAGGTATCCTCGAACTCGCCTTCGCCTTCGAATTCGTCCTGTTCGCGATCGTCGCGCCGCGGGCGTGGCTCGTTTTGGGAGCGCGTGTCGGCGATCACGCGGAAATAGTGATCCGCGAACTGCAGGTAATATTCGGTCTGGACCCGGTCACCGTTCAAGGAGGCGTCGTGCGCCATCTTCTTGTACTTCTCGAGCATCTGCGGCGCGTTGCCGCGCGCCCGGCTGTCGATCCGGTTGCCCTGGTTGCCGCCGCCCTGGCCACGATTGTTGCGGCCGCGGCGGCGATTGTTGTTACGGTTGTTGTTGTTCAAGGGAATACGCTTCCTTGCTTGTGCGACAGTCCGAATCCCGTTCGGACAGGTCATGACCCCTCGCCACGGCGCCCAAATGCGCTCGTGGTCCCCACATCTGCTTAATCCAGCAGCTCTTTCCGGCTGCGCTGCACGCAAATGATGGAGTTAGACCCGGCCGGGACAAAGGTCCGTGCGCCGCTGGTCTGTCGTAGAGGTAACTACTCGGTATCGATTAAACAAGCCCTAATCGCAGGTTTTACGCAGGATCAGCGCCCGCGCCCGGCCGCCGAGATCGCGGCGCAGTTCGCTATCGAAGCCGGCGTCGGCGGCGATGGTGGAAACAGCCTCGGCTTGCGATGCACCGATCTCGAGCACCGCGGTGCCGCCCGGCCTGAGCAACCCCGGCAATTGTGGAATAAGAACGCGATAATCGTCGAGGCCTTCGGGCCCGGCATAAAGGGCGCCGGCCGGTTCATAGTCGCGGACCGAGGGGTCGAGTTCCGCGCCTGCTTCCACATAAGGCGGGTTGGCGATGATAAGGTCGTAGGCGGTCATCCCGACCTGCCAACCCCGCTCGCGCCAATCGGCCAGGCGCAATTCGGCGCGGGCCGCCAGGCCGAGGCGTTCGGCGTTGTCCGCGGCCACCGCCAGCGCTTCGGGCGAGCGGTCGATGCCGACGCCGGAGCTACCGGGCAGTTCGGCCAGCAGAGTCAGCAGCAGCGCGGCGGAACCGGTGCCGCAATCGAGGATGCGGTCCGCTGTCGGGCAGGCCGCCAGCGCCGCAGCCACGACCGTTTCGCTGTCGGCGCGCGGGGTCAGCACGTCGCGACCGACCAGGAATTCGCGGCCGTAGAACTCCTTGCGGCCGAGGATTTGCGCCACCGGCTCGTAGGCGAGACGCCGCTTCACGAACGCGTCGAAGGTCTGGGGCGCCGAATCGCCGGTGCGCCGCAACAGCAACTCGGAGCGAGTCACCCCGAGCGCCTCGGCCATCAGCAGTTCTGCGTCGAGCCGCGCGGTGTCGGCCACCGCCTCCAGCCGCCGCGCCGCCTCGCGCAGCGCTTCGGCGACGGTGCTCATTCGCCCATCGCGGCGAGTCGCTTTGCCTCGTCCTCGGCGATCAGCGCGTCGATCATTTCGCCGAGGCCCCCCCCCGAAAGCACCTCGGGCAGCTTGTGCAGGGTCAGGCCGATGCGATGGTCGGTCACCCGGCCTTGCGGGAAGTTGTAGGTGCGGATGCGCTCGGAACGGTCGCCGCTGCCGACCATCGCCTTGCGCGCTTCGGCTTCGGCGCCGTGCGCTTCGCTGCGCATCTTCTCGTAGATCCGGGCGCGCAGCACATCCATTGCCTTGGCACGGTTGCGGTGCTGGCTGCGCTCGTCCTGCATCGCGACGACGATGCCGGTCGGCAAGTGCGTCAGGCGCACAGCGGAATCGGTCTTGTTGACGTGCTGACCGCCGGCGCCGGAGGCGCGGTAGATATCGATGCGCAAGTCCTTGTCCTCGATCTGGACATCGACCTCGGTCGGCTCGGGGAGCACGGCGACGGTGGCCGCCGAGGTATGAATGCGGCCGCCGCTCTCGGTGACGGGGACGCGCTGGACGCGGTGGACGCCGCTTTCGAACTTGAGCTTGGCGAACACGCCGGTGCCGTTGATCTGTGCGACGATCTCCTTGAAGCCGCCGAGGTCGTTGGCGTTGAGGCTGACGGTCTCGACCTTCCAGCCCTGCTCGGCGGCATAACCCTCGTACATGCGGAACAGGTCGGCCGCGAACAGCGCCGCCTCGTCGCCCCCGGTCCCGGCGCGGATTTCCAGCATAGCCGGGCGCGCGTCGGCGCTGTCGCGCGGCAGCATGGCGATGGCGAGGCGGTGCTCGGCCTCCGGCAGCTTCTGGCGTAGCTCGTGCAGCTCCTCGTCGGCCAGCGCCTTCATCTCCGGATCGTCGCCCAGCGCCGCCAGTTCTGCGATCTCGGCCCGCATCTCGCGCACCTCGCCGGCCACTTTCGCCACCGGCTCCAGCTCGGCATAATCGCGGCTGGCGGCGACGAACTCGTCCGCCGCCAGCGTGCCCGAGGCGAGGCGCGCCTCAAGCTCGGCAAACCGGTTAGCGATTTGAGCGAGGCGCTCTTCGGGGATAGTCACCGCGCCACGCCCTCACCCATCCCACAACCGTCATCCTGAACTTGTTTCAGGATCCATCGCGCCCCACGCACGGACAGCGCGTGACGAGAAATGGACCCTGAAACAAGTTCAGGGTGACGAAGGAGGGATGCGCCTTCCAAATTCGTCATTCCCGCGAAAGCGGGAACCCAGTCGCAGTTGACGACGCGACAGAACCTACTGGGTCCCCGCTTTCGCGGGGATGACGAAGGATGGGTTTCGATCATTTCTGCAAGGACTGCAGGAGAACTTGGACCTGCGTATGCTCTTCAACGCCGGGGACGGATCGAAGGTTCATCACCTCCTGATCGTTTACGATCGAGTAGCTGACCAGGACTTTCGCCGGAATCTTAGCGGCCTTGTCGTAGCGCTTACGAGGCGAGCCGGTAGCTGTGACTTCGACGGAATATCCGGCGCGGCGTAGGGCGGCGACAGCGGCCAAGCCCCGTTCGATTAGCCGGTCATCTTCAATTGCCAAGCTAACCACGGGCCCCTGCTCGCCCTTCTCCCCCACCAGCATCGCCAGCCGCTCGATCCCCGCGGCCCAACCGACCGCCGGCGTATGCGGGCCGCCGAGGCTTTCGATCAACCCATCATAACGCCCACCGCCGAGCACCGTGCCTTGCGCGCCCAGCCGATCGGTGACGAACTCGAACGCCGTGTGGCGATAGTAGTCGAGGCCGCGGACGAGCGCCGGCGCGCGGGTCCAGGCGACCCCGGCGGCTTGCAGGCCTTCACAGACCTTGCCGAAATAGTCCTGCGCCTCGCCGGAAAGGTAATCGTCGATCTTCGGCGCATCGGCCACGAACGGCTTGTCGCGCGGGTCCTTGCTGTCGAGGATGCGCAAGGGGTTGCGCTCCAGCCGGTCCTGGCTGTCCTCCGACAAGCCGGTGCGGTGCGCGCGGAAATGCTCGACCAGCGCCGCGCGCCACCCCTCGCGGCTGTCGGCATCACCCAGAGTGTTGAGCTGCAGCGTCACGCCATCGGCAATGCCCAGCTCCTTCAGCAACTGATCCGCCATCGCCAGCAGCTCGACGTCCGCCTGCGGCTCGGCGGCGCCGATGATTTCCGCATCTAGCTGGTGGAACTGGCGATAGCGCCCCTTCTGCGGGCGCTCGTAGCGGAACAGCGGGCCGTGAGTGGCGACCTTGAGCGGCGCGTACTGCTGCCAGCCGTCGGTCAGGTAGGCGCGGGCGATGCCGGCGGTGAACTCGGGCCGCAGAGTGAGCGATTCGCCGCCGCGGTCCGCGAAGCTGTACATTTCCTTCGAAACCACATCGGTCGTCTCGCCGAGCGAACGGCTGAACACCTCGGTCTTCTCGAACACCGGCATCTCTACGCGGCGGAAGCGGTAGAGCTTCCTTACGCGCTCGAAGGTCTCGACCACGAAGGCGAAAGCTTCTGCTTCGACGCCGAAGATATCCTGCGTGCCGCGGATCGGGCGGGGGGTTTCGACGTTGCTCATCGTGGGCGCGCGTTAGCCCGATTGGCGCCGTTCGCAAAGCCGGCTCACTCAAGGCGGGCAATTCGTTGGGGGTTGCGGATCGACGGGCGAGGCGGCAAGGGCCGTTGCCGATGAAACTTGATTCTCGGGTCGCAACCCTCTTCGCCTCGCTGCTCCTCGCCGCCACCGCCCCCGCCGCCTTCGCGCAAGTGCCGCGCTCGGCGCCGCAGCCGGTCGCCGCCGTGAGCAACATTCCCGCCGCGCGCGACGTGCCGTTTCCCGGCACGATTGACCTGAAGATCGACGCCACCGACGTTCAGCGCGGCGTGTTTCGCGTCACCGAGACGGTGCCGGTGCCGGCGGGCACGAGCGACTTGATCCTCCAGCTTCCATTGTGGATTCCCGGCGAGCACGGGCCGAAAGGCGACATGAACCTGCTCGCCGACGTGCATTTCCAGGCGAACGGCCAGGAGCTGACCTGGACGCGTGATCCGATCGAGACCTTCGCCTTCCACGTCGCGGTTCCGGCGGGCGCGACTCAGGTCACCGCCAGGTTCATCCACACCTCTCCGCTGCAGAAGAGCGAAGGGCGCATCACGATGACGCCCGAGATGCTCAGCCTGCAATGGGACAAGATGAGCCTGTACCCGGCCGGCTATTACGTGCGGCAGATCCCCTTCGTGCCGACGATCACCGTGCCGGCGGGCTGGCAGGTCTTCGCCGCTCTCGACGGCCAGCAGCGCACCGGCGACACCGTCACCTGGGGCAAGGTCGATTACGAGCAACTGGTCGATTCGCCGGTGCTGGCGGGTCTCTACGCCCGGCAGTTCGACCTCGGGCACAACGTGAAGCTCGACGTGACGGCCGACGAGGCGAAACAGCTCGACCTTCCGCCGCAAGGGCTCGCTCGGTTCAAGAAGCTGGTCGACGAAGCCTATGCGGCGCACGGCGCGTTCCACTTCGACCACTACGATTTTCTCGTCTCGCTCAGCGACAAGCTCGGCGGCATCGGGCTCGAGCACCAGCGCTCGAATGAAAGCTCGCTCGATCCGGAAAGCTTCATCAAGTGGAAGGCGAAGGACTGGGACCGCAACGTCATCGCCCACGAATTCAACCACAGTTGGGACGGCAAGTATCGCCGCCCGGCGGACCTGTGGACGCCGGACTTCCGCTATCCGATGCAGAACAGCCTGCTGTGGGTCTATGAAGGGCAGGACCAGTTCTGGGGTCACGTCCTCTCCGCCCGCTCGGGCACCCAGGCCAAGGACATCGTGCTGGGCGAGATCGCCAATTCAGCGGGATTCTATTCGACCGAGGCAGGCCGCGAATGGCGCTCGGTCGAAGACACCACTCACGACCCGATCTTCGAGTACCGGCGGCCGCAGCCGTTCGGCGACCTCAGTCGCAACGAGGATTATTACAACGAAGGCATGCTGGTCTGGCTGGAAGTCGACCAGATCATCCGTCAAGGCACCAAGGGCGCCAAGGGAATCGACGATTTCGCCAAGGCCTTTTTCGGCGTCCGCCCCGGCGACATCGGCCAACTGACCTACACCTTCGACGACGTCGTCGCGGCGCTGAACGGCGTCTACAAGTACGACTGGACGGCTTTCCTCAAGGACCGGTTCTACCGGCCCAACCAACCGGCTCCGGTCAAGGGTGTGGAGATGGCCGGCTACAGGCTGGTCTGGAAGGACAAGCCGAATCCCTACGCCGACGCCCGCGCGAAAGACGGCAAGTCGACCAGCCTGACTTATTCGATCGGCTTTTCGGTCGACGGCGAAGGCAAGGTTTCCGGCACGCTGTGGAACAGCCCGGCGTTCAACGCCGGCATCGTCACCGGCGCGCAGGTCATGGCCGTCAACGGCCGAGCGTTCTCCGGCGATGTGCTTATGGACGCCATCACGGCCGCGAAGACGTCGAAGGAGCCAATCCAGCTGCTGGTCAAGCGCGGCGACCGCTTCGTGACGGTGCCGGTCGATTACCACGGCGGGCTGCGCTATCCGTGGATCGAGCCCGCGAGCAAGGGCGAGCAACCGCTCGACCGCCTGCTCGCGCCGCGCACCGGACCCCTGCCTCCGGCGGTGCCGGACAAGGGCGCCGACAGCGATAGCCAGTAAGCCCATGCTCGGCTAAACCGCGCGGGTGACGGAAGCCACCCGCCAGGCGCGCAAGGCCGCGACCGTGGGCAACAGGATCGCGCCGCGGCGCTACCTGCTGTTCCTCGCGGTGCTCGTCTGCGGCTACATCGCCTATCGCAGCGCGTGGCCGACGACCAGGCCATCGGAAGGCGCGGCGATGGCGTTCGATGCGGCGGCGATCGTCTTCCTTGGCTCGCTGCTTCCGCTGTTGCGCGACAGCAGGCCGGAGACTATCCGCGCCCACGCCGAGCGCAATAACGCCAATCGCCCGCTGATCCTGGTCGTGACGACGTTGCTGACGTTCGTGGCCATGGCCGCGATCGCCGGCGAGCTGGACGCCGCGCGAAGCGGCGTGACGATGGCGATACTCAAGCTGGTCGGTACGCTGCTGTTGATTTGGCTCGTCGCCAACACGACTTACGCGCTGCACTATGCACACGCCTACTACACGCACAGCGATGACACCGGCAGCGACGCCGGGGGAATCGATTTCCCCGGCACCAGGACGCCGGCCTACGACGATTTCCTCTACTTTGCCTTCACCCTGGGGATGACCTTCCAGACCTCGGACGCGAACATCACAGCGTCGGGCATCCGCCGGGTGGCGCTGCTGCATTCGTTCGCCGCGTTCGTGTTCAGCATCGGCGTGATCGCCTTCACGATCAACGTGCTAGGCGGCGTCGGCAGATAGTTACTCCGCCGCCTCCAGGAAACGGTCGTCGATGGAGGCCTCGGCCTCCCAGCTCTTGAGCTCGGGCAGCACCTTCTCGGCGAACAGGTGGATGTTCTTGCGCGCCTCGTCCTTCGGCATCCCGCCGAAGTAGACGTGCGGGAAGAAACCCTGCGGCTTGAAGATTTCCTTCAGCTCCCACAGGCGTTCGAGGATCATCTGCGGCGTGCCGGTGACCGCACCCTTGGAGAAGTCGTCGATGTATGGTTCGATCGCCTCAGGCGCGAGGACCATCTTCTCGTAGTGTTCGTAGCCCTTGATCTGCGGGAACTTGCCGGGGGTGTCGAGCCCATAGTTTCTGATCGCCGCGCGCATCGTGTTGCCCAGGTACTTGCGGCCCTGGGCTTCGGCGTAATCGGCGTCCTCGTCGATGTAGAAGTTGCCGCTCAGCATCGGCGGCGGCGGGTTGGAGTCCGGCCCGTTCACCTCCTTCCACACCTCGGTGTACTTGTCCGGCGCGACGTCCTTGCCGCGCTGGGGCAGCATCAGCACCATGTTGCCGCAGCCCATCTTCGCCGCCCTGTACATGGAGTTGCCCGACAGGCTGCCGCAGAACTTGCGGCCTTCGAAGCTCTTGATCGGCGCAGGCCGAAGCGTGCTCCTGGCAATGTGCGCGAAGGCGCCCTTGCCCTCGATCACGCCGGTTTCGAGCGCGGTGCAGATCATCTCCAGTCCGTCGTTGTAGCGCTCGCGGCTTTGGCTCATGTCGATGCCGAGCCCGGCGAACTCGTGCTGCGCCAACCCGCCGCCGAAGCCGAGGATCGCTCGCCCGCCCGACAGGATGTCGAGATTGACGATTGCCTCGGCCGTCCGCACCGGGTTGTGCCACGGCACGATGATGCACTGCGTGCCGAGCTTCACGTGCCTGGTCTTGCCGGCGATGTAGGTCAGCAGCTGTAGGGGATCGTTCGACATCGAATAGTCTGTGAAGTGATGCTCGGTGATCCACACCGAATCGAAGCCGAGTTCGTCGGCCATCACGAGGTTGTCGATTTCCTCGCGGATGAACTCCGCGTCGGATCCGCCGCTGCGCCCCTGGTAGGCGAAACCGGTTGCCAGGCCTACGTGCATCTCTCTCTCCTTTGCGCGGCGTTCGCGCCGACTTGGTCAAAGTCAATCTGCGCCTTTTCGCGGCCGAGCGCAATTCCCGGCTCGCCATGCGCCGACTTGCCGTCTAGGGGCGCGGCCCATGCGCATCGATCTGATCCCCGCGGGCGACAATCCGCCCGAAAGCCTCAACGTCGTCATCGAAGTGCCCGTTGGCGGCGAACCGGTGAAGTACGAATTCGACAAGGCATCGGGCGCGCTGTTCGTCGACCGCATTCTGCACACGCCGATGCGCTACCCGGCAAACTACGGCTTCGTCCCGCATACATTGAGCCCGGACGGCGACCCGCTCGACGCGCTGGTCGTCGCGCGCAGCCCCTTCATTCCCGGCTGCGTCGTGCGTGCGCGGCCGATCGGCGTGCTCAACCTGGAAGACGAGCACGGCGGCGACGAAAAGCTGATCTGCGTGCCGGTCGACACGACCTTCCCCTACTATTCCGACGTCGGCGAGCGGCAGGACCTGCCGTCAATCGTGCTGCAGCAGATCGAGCACTTCTTCACCCACTACAAAGACCTCGAGGCCGAGAAATGGGTCCGCGTGGGTCAGTGGGGCGATGCCGCAGAGGCGCGTCAGATCGTGGTCGAGGCGATTGAGCGGGCAAACGCGGCGAAGGCCTAAGCCGCCGCGCTCGCTGAGCTCAGAAAAGCTGCAGCATGACCTTGATCACGCCGGTCACCAGAAACGGCAGCCCGATCGCGGCAATCCACAGTATCACGACGTCACGCCTGAACAGTGACGCCAGATCGCCCTCTGGAGCTTCGGTGGCGGCAAGGCGTTCCCAGCGCTTCTCGAACAGGCGGCAGCCGGGGATGATGGCCACCACCAGCAAGACCAGGCCGAAGTAGGGCAGGATCGAACCGTGCTCGCTCTTGAGCGCGCCCATGGTCACAAAAATCTGAAAGCCCGTGTAGACCAGCAACGCGTAAGCGACGTGGTCGCTCATCCGCCGTTTCCAGTCGATCGCCTTGCGGCTTTTGCCGGTCTCGTCGACCGAGGATTCCCACAGCGCCTTGGCCATGTCCGTTCCTCTCCTTGCCCGCCGCCAATTATTCCAGAGGCGGCAGGTGCTGGCAAGCGCGATAATGCGCCGCCGTGGCGCACGTTCCGGCCCAATTCCGAAACGCCATGCAGGAATCTTGCCAAACGGGCTTCAACGCGTAGCTTTCCATGATAAACGGCGACGCAATGAACGATATCGATACTCGTCCGCTGGATAACGCCGCGCTCGCCAGCAAGATGGCCGAGGCTCCCGCAAACGCGGCGCCGCCGATTCCGCAAGGCGGGCTCGAGGTAATCTCAATCGCCAAGAGCTATGACAAGCGCAATGTCCTCAGCGACGTCTCGCTCACCGTCGGCAAGGGCGAGGTGCTTGGCCTGCTCGGGCCGAACGGGGCCGGCAAGACCACCTGCTTCTATTCGATCATGGGCCTGGTCCGGCCGGATTCGGGCCGCATCCTGATGGACGGCGTCGACGTCACCAAGCTGCCGATGTACCGCCGCGCGATTCTCGGCTTGGGCTATCTGCCGCAGGAGACGAGCATCTTCCGCGGCATGACGGTGGCGCAGAACATCGCCTGCGTCCTGGAAATGGTCGAGCCGGACAAGGAAAGCCGACTGGCCGAGCTCGACCGGCTGCTGGATGAGTTCCACCTCACCAAATTGCGCGACAGCGCGGCGATGGCGCTTTCGGGCGGTGAGCGGCGCCGCTGCGAGATCGCGCGCGCGCTCGCCGCCAATCCTTCGATCATGCTGCTCGATGAGCCCTTCGCGGGCATCGACCCGCTCTCGATCAACGACATCCGCGACCTGATCAAGGACCT
>Ga0068855_100011308_pt1 | contig 10777 bp, 11 predicted proteins | sample KBSCornC52_FD_66592 | JGI IMG/M metagenome (GOLD analysis project Ga0068855, IMG submission 66592) | Corn rhizosphere microbial communities from Kellogg Biological Station, Michigan, USA - KBS Corn C5-2 | ecosystem: Host-associated > Plants > Roots > Rhizosphere > Soil ... | reverse complement strand
GGAATCTTTCAACTCATGCAGATACCTGGCCTCAAACTCCTGCCACTTACCTGCTTCGTGATGGAACCATTGGCGCAATTCGGTTGATGGGGCCACTTCCTTCAGCCACTGATCGATATGCGCTTTATCCTTCGCTATACCCCGGGGCCATAGGCGGTCCACCAGTACGCGGTAGCCATCGCTTTCGGCATAAGGCTCATAGATCCGTTTGATGTGGACAGCCATTATTGTTTTTCTTTTCTTAACCCAAAGAAGTACATATCGGTTCGTTTGGTAAAGCCCAAACTTTCATAAACTTTTATCGCGCGTTCATTATCGGCCCTTACGTGCAGGTACGGCGTTTCGCCGGCGGCCCTGATGCGGTGCACATGGTGCAGCAGCAATTGCCGCGCGTAGCCTTTACCGGTATGATCGGGATGCGTGCACACCGCGCTGATCTCGGCGTAGCCGGGGATATGAAATCGCTGACCGGCCATGGCTGCCAGCTTGCCGCCTTCGAAAATGCCAACATAATGACCGAAATCAATGGTCCGCAAATCGAACGGGCCGGGTTGGGTTAGTTTGGTGAGCTCCAGCATTTGCGGGACATCCTCATAGGTCAGTGGCGTCAACTCCACCGTCGCTTTATTCAAACTGGATGAACCCTCCCATACCATTTGTATCCCTTTGATCAGGTAAGTCCGATCCCAGAACGGCGGGGCCTTAATTTCAAGCGGCGCCATGATGAGCCGGAGGGTGTTCTCGTGGTCGATCATATCATAAAGCAGGCGGAAATTTTCTTCTGTATTTTCTCTTACCGCTGCAAAGGGCGACACTTCGCGGTCGAAATAGCGTACCCTGTCATTTCCGAACGAAAACTCGCGGTTGTGCGTGTTGAGCGCGTGCCATGCCGGGCTGTCCAAAACGTGTTCCATCGGTCAGTTAATGATAAAGATTCGCTTTAAACCTTTTAGCCAGCAGGCCCGTAGCTTTCGAAAGATCGATATCCGCTGCAACTACACCAACCTGCCCGTACGGCTGCCAGGCAAGGCATTCTCCATCCGGCGCGATGATCGCGCTCGCCGACTCCGAATATTTAAAAGTATAATTTGATGTGGCGACGTAAATGGTATTTTCCATGGCGCGCAGCATTTGTGCCTTTTCGTAATATGGGTTGTCCTTGTGGCCCCATTCGGTAATCGTAGGGCCCTCAATGTTGCTCCCGCTGCAATTGGGGTGAAACACGATCTGCGCTCCGCCTCTTGCCGCCAGTCTCACCGATTCAGGATAGCGGAAGCCTTCGTGGCAGATCACCACGCCAAATTTTACGCCGTTCACTTCGAAAACGCCACGCTCGGTACCGGCGGTCCAGGTATGATCCTCGGTAGGGTCCAATTGATTTTTGGTTTGATAGCCCAGCACTTCGCCTTTATTGGAAACCACCTGCGCCACATTGAAATAGCTATCCCCCTCGTACCAGTCCATCGGCATGATGATCGCTATAGCATTTTCAGCAGCGATGCTACATACGCGATCCAATGCATCCTTCAGATTTTCCGGTGTGCATTTTTCGGCTTCAAACTCCAGCAAAGGGTAACCGGGCAAATAGGATTCAGGAAAACAAACGATCTCAGCGCCGCCCGCGGCAGCGTCCTTGACTAGTTTATCGACCCAGTATAGGGCGTCGTTCAATGATTTGGGGTATGGCGGGGAGGCTACGGCTATCTTCATGCTCAAAATTATTCAAATGAAAATTAATTCGACCGCCTTAAGAAATAATTCCCATTTTTATGACACTATTATAGCCTTTAAAATCCACCCATGCTGCTGTTAGGAATAGATGTAGGCACCTCTTCGGTAAAAGTATCCGTGGTTGACCCGGAGACGCAAACGGCCATTGCCTCGGCGCAATACCCCGATGAGGAAAATACCATCCTTTCGCCCCAACCCGGCTGGGCCGAGCAATCGCCCGATATGTGGTGGCAGCAGGTGCAGCAGGCTATCCAACTCTGTAATACCAGCGGCAAATATAACCCGGCGGATATTGCCGCAATCGGCATTTCCTACCAGATGCATGGCCTGGTTATGGTGAATAAAGACCAGCAAGTGTTACGCGACAGTATCATCTGGTGCGACAGCCGCGCGGTGGAGATCGGCAACAAAGCCTTTGAAGCGATCGGCGAAAAGAAATGCCTGTCATCGCTGCTCAATTCGCCCGGGAATTTTACCGCATCCAAACTGGCCTGGGTAAAACAAAACGAGCCGGAAATTTACGGGCAGGCTGACAAGATCATGCTGCCGGGCGACTATATAGCGATGCAGCTAACCGGCGAAGTAACCACTTCTTTTTCCGCATTATCCGAAGGCATATTTTTTGATTTTAGTACGAATAAAATATCCAGTGATATTCTAAAATATTTCGGTTTTGATAACGATCTGTTCCCAACCATAAACCCGGTGTTTTCGTCGCATGGCGGGCTGCTGAGATCTGTTGCCGAAAAACTTAAGCTTAAGCCAGGCATCCTGGTAAGTTACAAAGCCGGCGACCAGCCGAACAATGCGCTTTCGCTGAATGTACTCAATCCCGGTGAAGTGGCGGCTACTGCGGGCACGTCCGGCGTGATCTATGGTGTGAGCGATCAACTGGCGTATGACCCGCAATCGCGGGTCAATACCTTTGCCCATGTAAATTATACTGAAAAGCAAAAGCGGTTGTGCGTATTGCTGTGTATCAACGGTACGGGTAAATTATACAATTGGGCCAAAACGCTTTTCGGTCCGGTGAGTTACAACCAGATGAACGAGCGTGCGTCAGAAGCGCCTGTCGGCTGTTACGGCCTGCGTATACTGCCTTTCGGCAATGGTGTTGAAAGGATGCTGAACAATAAACCCGTCGGTGCGCACATTCAGAATATCGACCTGAATATCCACGGCAAAGAGCATGTGCTGCGTGCCGTGAATGAAGGTATCGCCTGCGCGTTCCGCTACGGATTGGATATTATGCGTGAAAACGGCATGTACCCATCGGTTATCCGTGCCGGCAGGGCCAATTTGTTCCTCAGCGACCTTTTTACCGAAATATTTGTCAATACCACCGGCGTACCCGTCGAATTGTATAAAAACGACGGCAGTGTAGGTGCGGCCCTGGGCGCGGGAATAGGCGCCGGCATATTCGCATCGCCTGCCGAAGCTTTCAACAAAATGGAAAAGGTAAAAACCGTGGTGCCAAAAGGGCGACAATATGAACCCGTTTACGCGGATTGGAAAAATCTACTCGAAAAACAACTCAATTCATGAGCAGAAAGCAAAAGAAAATCTTCCGGACTTGCGGACTTTCCGACTTCCGGACTAAGTTCAATCATTCAGTAACTCAATAAATCAGTAATTCAATAATTATGATAGTCACAGGCGACAAAGAATTTTTCAAAGGCATAGGCCAGGTTAAATATGAAGGGCTTCAAAGCGATAACCCGCTGGCGTTTCGCTGGTACGATGCGGACAAAGTGGTAGCCGGCAAAAAAATGAAGGACCACCTGCGCTTTGCCTGCGCTTACTGGCATTCCTTCTGCGGTTCGGGTGCAGATCCGTTCGGCGGCCCGACGCATCTGTTTCCCTGGAATGATAAGGCGGATGCCATTGAACGCGCCAAAGACAAAATGGACGCGGCCTTCGAGTTCATCACCAAAATGAATTTGCCTTATTACTGTTTCCACGACGTGGATGTGGTGGACTACACCAATGATATCAACGAGAACGACCGTCGTTTGCAGGCCTTGGTGGAGTATGCCAAACAAAAACAAGCCGCCAGCGGCGTAAAATTGCTGTGGGGAACAGCCAACCTGTTCTCGCACCTGCGCTATATGAACGGCGCGGCTGCTAATCCCGATTTCCACGTGCTTAGCCACGCGGCGGCCCAGGTTAAGGCGGCTTTGGATGCGACGATCGCGCTGGGCGGCGAGAATTACGTATTCTGGGGTGGCCGCGAAGGTTACATGACCCTGCTGAACACCGATATGAAACGTGAACAGGAACATTTGGCGCAGTTTTTACATAAGTCTATCGATTACGCGCGAGGACAGGGTTTTAAAGGGACGTTCTTTATCGAACCCAAACCCTGCGAGCCCACCAAGCACCAGTATGATTATGACGCAGCGACAGTGCTGGGCTTTTTGCAGAAATACGACCTGCTGAAGGATATGAAGCTGAACCTGGAGGTTAACCACGCGACACTGGCCGGGCATACTTTTCAGCACGACTTGCAAGTGGCAGCAGACGCGGGCATATTAGGCTCCATTGATGCTAACCGCGGCGACGCGCAAAACGGCTGGGATACCGACCAGTTCCCGAATAATATTGAAGAGGTAACCGAATATATGCTGATCATCCTGGAAGCCGGCGGCTTTGGGGGGGGCGGTATCAACTTCGACGCCAAGATACGCCGCAACTCGACCGACCCGGCCGATCTTTTCTATGCGCATATCGGCGGCATGGATATTTTCGCCAGGGCATTGATTATCGCGGATCAGATCCTTCAAAAATCAGAATACAAAAAGATCCGGAAAGACCGCTACGCGTCGTTCGACGCGGGAACTGGTAAAGCCTTTGAAGAGGGCAAAGTATCCTTAGAAGAATTGAGGAACTATGCCATCGCGCATGGCGAACCGGCTACGCTTAGCGGCAGGCAGGAATATTTGGAAAATCTTATTAACAGGTATATTTAATTTATACCGGTCTATTAAAATGCAGCCCGGCCCTACAAGGCCGGTTTTTTTGTTGATAGCTCCCGGTAATCGTATATAAATTTCCGAACCTGGTTTCAAAGGCAGGATAGTTTACGTAAGATAAAATATTATCACAGAGAATTGTGCTCCGCACGGGGAGCGTTCCTTTGAATTAAATTGGTTGTAACTAAGTTTTTCTTTTTATCTTAGCGACCACAAAACCTGGACTTATTACATGAAACGACTATGGGTCATTCTTTTACTTGCGATAACTCTGCAAGCCTGTAAAAAACACTCCGATCCGAACCTTATCCCAACTCCACCGCATTTAACCGATACGATCATACTGGATACAGATCATCCGGTTAATACGATCTCGCCTGGTTTTGAAGGATTGAGCTTCGAAGCCTGGTTATTACCCAGGAACCCTGATTATTTGAACGCGAATAATGCGGTACTGGTCCGGATGATCAAAAATCTCGGTTCGGGTGTCTTACGTATTGGTGGTAACAGCAGCGACGAGACCGGCTGGACAGGCAAAGCCCGTAACGGCAATCCACCACCGAACACCCAACCGGGCAAAGATTCGGTGAGCACTACTGATATTGATCACCTGGTGGGTTTTTCAAAGGCAACAGGCTGGAAGGTCATCTTCGGTCTTAACCTTGGTAATAACGACATAGCAGCCTCTACCGACGAAGCGATTTATACCTGCAGCAAACTTGGAAATAATTTGCTCGACTTCCAGATCGGTAATGAGCCCGATTATTTCAAATTAGGATATCGCACCTCAAAATATAGTGTTGCTGACTTTGAAACGGAGTGGGCCACCAATTATACCGCGATAAAGAAGATGCTTCCACAAGCCCCTTTTGCCGGACCGGACGTCAGTGACAATTTGCTTTGGATCAATACATTTGCTACAGATAATGGTGATAAAGTGGATCTCCTGGATGCGCACTATTACGTTGACGGTCCGGCAACCGATCCATCCATTGACATCAACACCATACTAGAGGGCGACTCGGATCTGCCTTACTATCTCCAGACCCTCAAAACGGCCTCCTTGCAGCATAACCAGAGCTACCGTATTACCGAAGTTAACAGCATTTGGGGCGGGGGAAAGCCGGGGGTCAGCGACACTTTTGGCGGAACACTATGGGCCCTGGATTTTATGTGGACAGTGGCTCAAAACGATGGGCAGGGTGTGAACTTTCATGGCGGCGTTGGCCTTGATTATTCCCCGGTCAATGATATAAATGGCTCCCCGAAAGCAAACGCGGTTTATTACGCTATGCTGGCCTTTAAATATGGAGCGGCAGCAGGCTCCAGGGTAATACCGTTAGCTAATGCAGTTTCCCGGTACAATTCCAGAGCTTACGCCTGTATCAAAGAAGACCATACCTGCACGGTAACTATTATCAATAAGGAACAAAAGAAGGATATTTACTATACGATCCAATTGGGCAGGACCATTCCGAATGCCAGTGTCATCAGGCTGACTGCACCCTCCGTTTTATCAAAAAATGATATCACTTTGGCAGGAAGTTCGGTAGGCGCTGATGGAACTTTTACGCCGGGGCAACCCGAAGTGTATAATGTAAATAAATCGAGCTTTGTCGTTAAAGTTCCTGCCGGAACCGCGGCTATAGTTACGCTATACTGAATAGTGCCCGGGAAATCTTAATTTATTTGTAACACAACTGTTACATTGTTATATTTGTATTACAGTGCGTGATCCCCAAAATCGCGTATTTGTGATAAGGTTTAGGTTAAAACCCCCAAGCAGCGAGTGTAAGGGGGTTTTTATTGTAAATACAAGCATTTATATTATATTTTTGCGGCGTGCCCACCTCAAATCGAAAACCTGCAGTCAGAAGATCTCCACCAAAAAGCAAGGCCCCGGCCCGCAAGAAGAAAGGCAAAGGCTGGCCGGTACAGGTAAAAGTCGCTATAGCGGGGATAGTCCTTGTTCTGCTTTCTCCATTTTACTATGGGTATGTTTTAAAGTTCTTTTCCTCGTCATGGCGATGGGTTAGCGATATGGGCGGCAATTCGCATTACCATGTTTATCCTAATTTCAATATCGCTATACCCGACAAGTATAAAATACACGGCATCGATGTATCCTACGCCCAGGGACATATCGACTGGCAAAAAGTGCGCGCTATAGACGAGGATAGCGTGCGCATTACTTTTACTTTTATCAAGGCCACGGAAGGCCTGCTATCGGTCGACCCCTATTTCCAGCGCAACTGGCGCGAGGCGGCAAAGGCCGGCATCGTTTGCGGAGCGTACCATTATTTTAAACCATCCAAAAACGGTTTGGCGCAGGCCAAGTTCTTTTTACAGGTGGCGAAAACAGAGAAAGGCGATTTGCCGATGGTTGTGGATGTGGAAGAATTGAATAAACAGTCCCCCGCCCAAATGCGGGCGCAACTCAAAGATTACCTAACTTATATCGAGAAGAAAACCAAAATAAAACCCATCATTTATTCGGGCATCAGTTTTTATAACGATTACCTGAAAGGGTATTTTGACGACTACCACTTATGGGTGGCCAACTATGGCCAGGCCGACACCAAACTACCCGGCGGCAGGCAATGGGTCATCTGGCAACATTCCGACAAGGCAACCATCACGGGTATCAACCATGTGGTGGATTTTGATGCCTTTTATAGCGATAGTAGCGCTTTTCAGCAATTGCTGATCAAATAAAATCAGTGCTATGCTGCTCGCATAGTTGACTCGCCGGACATCGCTTTGCTCGTCACCCTCTCTATGGCAGGCCATAAAGAGGGATTTTTTGTTCTATATTTTAAATGAAAACCCTCTTTGCGCGAAGCGGAGAGAGGGTGGTCGAGCGTAGCAAAGACCGGGTGAGTCTATACGTTGACAGGTAAACGCTATCCTCCCCTGTCGCAACACGCCCCTCATATTGCCGCATTTACCTGTTTCGGGGCCTTTTTATTGCCACTAAGTTTGTATTATCGATTGTTGGACGAGCGATTGATCATCGTTCATTGAAATTATTTTCAAAAAAATTTGTGCAACCAAATGGTGGCATATATATTTGTGCAACCAAAAGGTGTCATAATGATGAGAAGAGATGTGTTCCAGGCAATTGCCGACCCGACGCGAAGGGAGATTTTAGGGATGATAGCGCATAAGTCGCTTAATATAAATTCGGTGACCGAGCAATTTGACGTGAGCCGCGCGGCCATCTACAAGCACATGAAAATACTGAGCGAATGCGGTTTGCTGGAGATCAAAAAAAAGGGACGCGAACACATTTGCGAGGGCAAATTTGAACGGCTGAACGAAGTATCGGATTGGGTGGCACAATACCGCGAGTTCTGGGAGAAAAGGCTTGATTCATTAGAAAGTTACCTGGAAGAAATACAGGCAAAAAGTAAGCAAGATGGAAAACGCAAAAAGTAACACGGCAGATCGGGAACTACAGATCGAGAGAACACTGAACGCGCCGGTTGAACTGGTTTGGGAAGTATTTACCAAACCCGAACATATTGCCAACTGGTGGGGACCAAACGGGTTTACCAACACCATTTATACCATGGATGTGCGGCCCGGAGGTGAATGGGACTTCATGATGCACGGACCCGATGGCAGGGATTACAAAAACAGGAGCATTTACCAGGAGATCGTGCCTTTAAAGAAGATCGTTTTCAATCACTTCGCTCCCAATTTTACGACGACGATAGAGTTTGAAGCAAAAGGTGATCAAACGCACATGAAATGGCACATGCTTTTTGAAACAGCCGAACTATTTGAGGCCGTGGTAAAGGCCCACAACGCAGCGGAAGGATTAAAGCAGAATATAGAGAAACTGAATTTTTACCTGGCAGGATTAAACGCTTAAAATATGGAAAGGTTGAAATCATCGGGCTATGCGCCGGTGAACGGTTTGCAAATGTATTATGAAGTGCACGGAGAAGGCAAAACGCCGCTGGTATTGATTCACGGCGGCGGCTCGACCATCGAAACATCTTTTGCGGTTACCTTACCGCTGTTCGCTGCACACAGGCAGGTAATAGCGGTTGAATTGCAGGCGCACGGGCGAACAGCCGACAGAAACGCGCCGGAATCATTTGAGCAGGATGCGGATGATGTGGCTGCCTTACTTAAATACCTCGGGATCGGCAAAGCCGATTTCTTTGGGTTCAGCAACGGGGGTACCACTACACTACAAATCGCAATCAGGCATCCGGAAATAGTAAATAAGATCGTGAACCTGGCGGGGGCTTACCAGCGCGAGGGATTTTTTCCAGGTTTTTTTGACGGCTTTGAAGGCGCAACAATCGACATGATGCCAGTGCCGTTAAAAGAAGCTTTTCTGAAGGTCACACCGGATAAAGCCCGCCTGCAGGTAATGTTTGACAGGGATGTGGCAAGAATGAAGGGCTTTACAGATATACCTGATGATCTGTTAAAAGGCATTAAAGCACCGGCTTTAATTATGGTCGGTGATCAGGATGTGATGCCTATTGCACACGCGGTGAAAATAGCGGGCCTGATACGGGGCGCGCATGTAATAGTGCTGCCGGGTACGCACGGCAAATGCATAGGCGAAGCAGGCAACCACGACCCGAATAGTAAGCAGCCGGAAGTTACTGTAACACTGATAGAAGAATTTTTAAACGACTGAATTTATAAACCATAAAACTGAAGAAAATGACACAGCTAAATGACGCCGGATACGCAGTGCAGGACCGGGAACTGGTGATCACCCGCATTTTTAACGCACCTAAAGAATTGGTCTTTAAAGTTTGGACCGAGCCCGAACATATCAAAAACTGGTGGGGGCCGAAGCCATTTACGGCCCCGCGGGCCGAGGTTGATCTGCGGCCGGGCGGCGAATACTTATACGTGATGCGTACGCCGGAAGGGCAGGATTTGCCGCCGTTCCAGGGCAAATTCATCGAGGTTGTGCCAAATGAGAAAATCGTTTTTAGCATCGACGCGTTCCACCAGGCTGAAGTTTGGAAGGCACGGATCGGCCACAAAGTAGGACCAGATGTAGATTTCTCAACCCTGCAATCATTCGTCACGGTACTGTTTGAGGTTGCCGGCGACAATAAAACCCGGTTGACATTTACGCAACGGTTCTTCAACAATGACGTTCGCGATGCTATTGTTGAACAGGGAGCAGCGCTGGGCTGGATATCGAGCCTACAGAAGTTTGCGGATGAATTAGCCAGTATACAAAAAAATTAAAGCCATGAGAGTAGTAAATGACGCCGAAGTTGAGCTGCAGGACCGCGAATTGGTGATCACCCGCATTTTTGATGCGCCGCGCAGCCTTGTTTTTAAAGTTTGGACGGAACCGGAACACATCAAAAACTGGTGGGGACCGGGACCATTCACCGCTCCGCGCTGCGAGGTCGATCTGAAAGTTGGGGGCGAATATATTTATGTGATGCGCTCGCCTGATGGGCAGGAGTTTCCGGTTCAAGGTAAATTTATTGAGATCGTAAAAAACGAAAAACTGGTTTATACCGACGATATGTTCAAACAAGCGGACATGTGGAAAATGATGATCGGCGGCAAAGTTGGACCTGATGTCGATTTTTCGACGATACAATTGCTCGTCACCGTAAAACTTGAAGATGTTGGCGCCAGAAGCACCCGGCTGACGCTGACGACCAGGTTTGTATCCAACGATGTACGTGATGCTATGGTGGGCATGATGATGGCCGAAGGCTGGACCTCGAGCCTGCAAAAATTTGCTGCCGAATTACTTAATGCCGAAAAATAATGGACGAAATTGCATATATCAAAAAATTCTCTGGTAAAACGGACGACCGCGAGATCATGATCACACGCGTAGTAAATGCGCCGCGCGAGCTGGTTTACAAAGCATGGACCGAGCCAGAACACCTTGTTAATTGGTGGGGTCCCGCCGGCTTTACCATCGAGATACAGGAAATGGATGTGCGGGTTGGCGGGAGTTGGAGCTACATTATGACCGGACGTGATATGGTTTTTCCGAACTTTATATCATACCTGGAAGTAGTGGAACCCGAACGGCTGGTATACCTGCATGGATCAAACGAGGG
>Ga0068855_100011307_pt1 | contig 10778 bp, 8 predicted proteins | sample KBSCornC52_FD_66592 | JGI IMG/M metagenome (GOLD analysis project Ga0068855, IMG submission 66592) | Corn rhizosphere microbial communities from Kellogg Biological Station, Michigan, USA - KBS Corn C5-2 | ecosystem: Host-associated > Plants > Roots > Rhizosphere > Soil ... | reverse complement strand
AGGAACGAGACGACGCCGAAGAGCGTATCGACCCAGCTATATTGCCGGGTGGCCGCGACGATGCCGAGCGTTATGCCGATGACCGAAGCAAGGATGTGACAGGTCAGCGCCAGCAACAGTGTGCGGCTCAGCCGCTCGGAGACGACGGCCCCGACGGGCTTGTTGTAGTAGAGCGAGTCCCCAAAGTCGAAGCGCGTGACGATGCCGGTGACCCAGTTGACATACTGGATCGGCAGCGGGGCGTTCAGGCCGTGCGCGGCCCGGTAAGCGTCCGCCTGCTTCTGCGCATCCTGGTCAGAGACGTTGCCCTGACTCATCAGCATCGACTTGAGATAGTCGGCGTAGTCGCCGGGCTGTGCCTTGATGATGCCGAAGGTGACAACCGACAGGATCAACAGAACGGGGATCGCCGCGAGAATCCTGGTCGCCACAAATCGGAACATCAAAGATCCTGTTCGAGAGAGCGGAGCAAGGGGACGATGGTGCCCCCTTGCTGAGCGTACACCTTGGTCAGCTAGCCGTTAACAGGGCCGTTGCCGACGCCCGGTGCACCCGGGAGGGTCTTTGGATGCAGCTCGAGGTTCTGCTGCTTATCCGTGGGCACGAAGACGCGCTCGCGGATGATATTGTCTTCAGCCCAGTTGAACATGAAGATCGGGGCGCCCGGCGGGATATTGGCGAAGCGCTTGTTGATGATCAGCGCACCCGGATACTGGGTGAGACCGACCGTGTAGACGTTCTCCGTGTACAACTTCTGGTACTGCTTCATCAGGTCGACGCGCTTAGCGTTGTCGGTCTCCGAGATGAACTTGTTGACGACGTCAACCATGTCCTTTTCGAAGGGCAGGAGGTCGACAGTGCCATCGGTACCGGCACGATGGAACGGGCTGGTCTGCGGACCGGTCGGGGCGAGATTGGCGGTGTTCTGCACCACCGAGATCAGCTCCGAACCGTTGCGGAAGATCTGCCAGTCCCATTTGCCGCTGTTCTGCGTCGCGGTCATGTTCGAGCCCGACACGAGATCAACGATCACCCGGATGCCGATCTTTTCGAGCGACGCGACCACGCCTTCGGCGAGGTTCTTGTCAGTCTGGTAGTCGGAGTTGGCGAGGAGCGTGATCGACACGTCCTGGCCGCCAGCGACATCCTTGGGGAAGTTGAGAACGCCGTTGCCGTCGGTGTCCTTGAGTCCGGCCTTTTCGAGCTGGGCTTTGGCGACGTTGACATCAAACGGGTAGTAGACGGTGGACGCCTTGTCGTAGAAGGCGGTGCCGGCATAGAGACCGCCCGGATAGATGGCGGTGAACGGACCCTTTACCAGCGAGTCGCCCAGGTGCTGCCGGTCGATGGCCGAGGTGATGGCCAGACGGAAGTCCAGGTTGCGATCGAGGTTGCGGACCGCCTCGGCGCGGGCGTCGGGTTCACCCCAACCGTTGGCCGAGTAGTTCATATAGATCGAGTAGCCGATGGTGCGGGCACCGAAAGCCAAACGCGCGGGGGCCGACTTGTCGGCCGAACGCTTCAGGGCTTCGACGTAGCTTTCCGCCTGCTCGAGGTTGGAGAAGTCGCCCGTGCCGGCCACGGCCTGCACGTCGCGGTCCGCCCAGGTCGAGAGCTTGTAGGTCATCTCGTCCAGGTAGGGCAGCTGATTGCCCTTCTCGTCGACCTTCCAGTAGTAGGGATTGCGGCGCATGACGACGATGTCGTCCGCCCGGTATTCCACCGGCACCCAGGCGCCCATCACCGGGAAGTTCAGATATTCCGGCGGGAAGGCGTTCTGATACTGGTCGTAGGTGTTCTTGGAATATTTCGGATGCTGCGGCTTCAGGAGATGCGCCGGCAGCGGGCAGAACCCACCATAGGCCATGGTGTAGAGGTACTGCTTGGGGAAAGCGTCCTTGAAGGTCCACTTGACGGTGTAGTCGTCGACCTTTTCGAGCGTCGTGCCGACGCCGAAGCTGTCGGGTCCGGCCGAGTTGAGCGGCTTGACGTTGGGATCCTTGATGTTGTCTTCCCAGTAGAACATCACGTCGTCGGCCGTGAACGGCACACCATCGGACCACTTGGCGCCTTCGATCAGGTGCATGGTGAGGACGTGACCGTCAGTCGACCAATCCCAGCTCTTGGCGAGGTTGGGCATCGGCTCGAGTTCGTTGGCCTTGACTTCGAACAGCGGGCCGGTGCGGGTCAAGCACTCGTACATGCCGATGTCGATGCCGCCCCAGCCCTGAATCTGGCCGGCGGCGTAGTTCCAGCCCTGCGGGCGGCCGCCGATGACGTGACGCATGACGTCGCCGTAGACGCCGGTGCCGTCGGGTTCGTTGGCGGTCTTATAGACCAGCGGCTCCTTTGGCAGACGGTCCTTCACGGCCGGGAGCTTCCCGGTCTTGACGAACTGGTCCGTCACCCATTGCGGCTCATGGTACTCGGGCAAAGCCTTGTATTCCATGATGTCAGATATGCTGACGAAATTCGGCGCCTGCTGCGCATCGAATTTCGGAGGATCGGGCAGGTCCGCTGTCTTTACCTGGGCGAATGCCGGACTGGTCAGTGCCGACACGCCAAGCAGAAGCACCCCTGCCAAGGCAAGTTTTCTATTGGTCATATTCCCTCCCAAAAAACGGACAGCGCACCCCGCGCCAGTACGCCGTTCTAGTCCAGCGTAGGACGTCCGTCAGCCTCTAGTGGTAGAGCTTGCGCTTGCCGAAACAATTCGGCATGCTGAGGCAGTTGTTCCGGTTTCTACAGAATGGTTGCGTGATGTACGTGCACACCGCGGCGAAGGAAACTCCCCCCAAACGGCGCGAGAAAGCGCCCAATCCCGTGCCCAGACCGGACCGGCGATTCTATGCACAAAGCTCCGCATTCGGCCGCTTCGGGATGCGCTGGTTCGACCCCGTGGTGATGCCCAAGGAGCACTTCCATGGACATATCGAACTCAACTGGCTGACCGCCGGCGACATGAGCTATGTCATTGACGGACATGATGTTCTTGCCCCGGCCAACCGGCTGGTGATGTTTTGGGCGGGGATCCCGCATCAGACGGTGGCGGTAAGCCGGGGCCCCAACAATGACAGCCGCCAGTGCAACGTCTACCTGCCGCTCGACACGTTCCTGCACATGCCGAACCTGGGCAAGCTCACAGACACCATGATGGGCGGCGGTGTGATCGCGCTCGACCCCGGCACGATCGGATCGGACACGCTGCACCGCTGGTACGAGGATTATCGCCGCGGCGACGCGGAACGCGGCGACATCCTGCGCGCGGAGATCGCGCTGATGCTGCGACGGGCGGCAGTGACCGGCTGGGACGTGCTGCTCGCACCCTGGATCGAGGCAGTGACGCCGACGACCAAGGCGGCGACGCCGCTGCGCTACGTCGTGGCCATGATCAAGCATATCCTAGAACATCTTTCTGACCCGCTGCGGGCCGAGGATATTGCCAAAGTTGTCGGACTGCATCCAAACTACGCGCTCAACCTCTTCACATCGGTGATGAATGTCTCGCTGCACAAATTCGTGGTGCGGATGCGGCTGATCCGGGCGCGCTCGCTGCTGTTCGAGGGCGAGCTGTCGATCGAGAACGTGGCGTTCTCAAGCGGCTTCACGGCGCTCAGCCAGTTCTACGAGCAGTTCCGCAACGCCTATGGGATGACGCCGCGGGAGATGCGGGCCAACTACCTGCACCAGGGCTAGATCCGGCCTGCATCGCGCCGCCGTGAGCGTGACGACGATTGACTGACAGGAAGGCTGACACGGCGGGTCCGGGACTGGGCAGCTTTCAGGTTTGGCCGTATTTTCAATACCCTAGGCGGCGGCGGGAGGCGCTCGCTACACGCGGCACCGATGAGTCAATCCCCTGATTTCGGGGGTCTCCCCGGCGGTTTTGCGGACCTTCAAAGCGGGCCGAGCACACCTATTTCAACTCGACGGAATGCGGCTTGCCTGACAACAAGGTCTGGGAGACCATTTCCGGCACGGAACAATCCGCTTTCCCGCTGGTTTGAGGGCTGGGAAGCGACCCTCACTCTGCCAATGTCCAAGCGTCCGGCCAAGGCCGGGACACCAAGGGAGACCATCATGCGTCTATTGACCAAGATCGCCGCTGCCGCGTTGGCCGTGGCCCTCACTGCCACCGTTGCCAATGCCCAGGGAGTGGTCGTGTCGTCCAAGATCGACACCGAAGGCGGACTGCTGGGCAACATCATCTCGCAGGTGCTGCAGGCGAACGGCGTTCCGGTGACCGAGAAGATCCAGCTCGGTGCGACTTCGGTGGTGCGGCAGGCGATCACCGCCGGCCAGATCGACCTCTATCCGGAGTATACGGGCAACGGCGCCTTCTTCTTCAACAAGGCCGACGACCCGCTGTGGAACGATGCCGCCAAGGCGTATGCAGAGGCGGCAAAGCTCGACTACGACGCCAACAAGATCGTATGGCTCGCGCCGGCCCCGGCCAACAACACCTGGGCAGTAGCGCTGCGCAAGGACGTGGCCGACCAAAACAAGCTCGTGACCTTCACCGATTTCGGCAAATGGGTGGCGGGCGGCGGCACCGTAAAGCTTGCAGCCTCGGCCGAGTTCGTGAGTTCGCCGGCGGCGCTGCCGAAGTTCGAATCGGTCTATGGCTTCACCCTCAAGCCCGAGCAGCTCGTCACGCTATCGGGTGGTGACACCGCGGCGACCATCGCCGCGGCGGCCAACCAGACCGACGGAGTGAACGCCGCGATGGTCTACGGCACCGATGGCGGCATTGCGCCGTCCGGGCTGGTGGTGCTGCAGGACGACAAGGGCGTGCAGCCCGTGTACCAGCCCTCGCCGATCATCCGCGAGGCGGTGCTCAAGCAGTATCCGCAAATCAAGGACCTGCTCGCGCCGGTCTTTGCCAAGCTGGACCTGGTGACGCTGCAGACGCTCAATGGCCGCATCCAGGTGGGCGGCGAGGCGGCCAAGGCCGTCGCAACCGACTGGCTGAAGCAGAACGGTTTCTTGAAGTAATCCATACCAGATGAGGCGGGCGCCCGTGCCCGCCTCTGACATATCATGGCCCTCGCCGACGCCACCGCCCCGACGTCCAATCGACTGCCGTTCGACCGGCTCGGCCTTGTGGTGGCCGGGCTGGCGATCGGCGGCGGCGTTTTGCCGTTCGTGGCGTTTCGCGCCAACCGGATCGTGCCCGGCAAGGCCGTCGGCCTGCTCGAGGCGCTGCCTGGATGGGAACTGGCTATCATCAGCGCGGTGCTTGGCGCCGCAGCAGTGATGGCGGTGCTGCGGCTCGCGCCGCGGTTCCGGCTGCTGATCAGCCTGTCGGCGCTCGTCGCGCTGGCCGTGGCGGTTGGGGATGCAGCGCGATTCATCACGCCGCTCGGTGACAAGATTTCGCGCACCTCGCCGGGCACCGGGTTCTGGCTGCTGACGCTGGCGCTTGGGCTGATGGCGTCGGACGCGGTGGCCCGGCTGAAGCTCGGGCCATGGACGCGGATCGGCCTCCTGGCGGTGGTGGCCGCGGTAGTCGCAGCGATCCTCTGGTCGGGACTGTGGAACGACCTTTCAGTGCTGCGCGAGTACGCCAACCGGGCCGACGACTTCTGGCGCGAGGCGGGCGTGCATCTGGGTCTGGCGTTCGGTTCGCTGGCGGCAGCAACAGTCGTCGGCATTCCGCTGGGTATCCTGTGCGAACGGGTGCTGCCGCTGCGGGCCGTTATCCTCAACGTGCTCAATGCGGTACAGACCGTGCCCTCGATCGCGCTGTTCGGGCTGCTGATCGCGCCGCTGGCCTGGATTGCGGCGACGGTGCCGGGCGCGGCGGCGATCGGCATCGCCGGGATCGGCACGACGCCCGCCCTGGTGGCGCTGTTCCTGTATTCGCTGCTGCCGGTGGTGGCCAATACGGTGGCGGGGCTCGACGGCGTGCCGCCGGAGGCCGAGGAGGCGGCGCGCGGCATGGGCATGACCAGTCTGCAGCGGCTCGTGCAGATCGACCTGCCGCTGGCCTTCCCGGTGATCCTCACCGGCATCCGCATCGTGCTGGTGCAGAATATCGGCCTCGCGACCGTGGCGGCGCTGATCGGCGGCGGCGGGTTCGGCGTGTTCGTATTCCAGGGCGTCGGGCAGACGGCGATGGACCTGGTGCTGCTGGGCGCCGTACCAACTGTGGCGCTCGCCTTCGCGGCCGGCGCTGTCCTCGATGCGGTGGTGGAGATGGTATCGCGCGGAGGGCGCCGGGCATGATCGAGATCGAGCATCTGAGCAAGCGCTTCGACGGCGTCACCGTGGTCGACGATGTCTCGCTCAGCATCGGCGACGGCGAGATCGTCGTCATCGTCGGCACCTCGGGTTCGGGCAAGACCACGGTGCTACGGATGATCAACCGGCTGATCGAGGCCGACGGCGGACGGGTGCTGATCGACGGGCAGGATACGCGCGGGGTGCCGGCGTACCAGCTGCGGCGGCAGATCGGCTACGCCATCCAGGGGCACGGCCTGTTCCCGCATCGCACGGTGGGGCAGAACATCGCCACGGTCCCGAGCCTGCTGGGCTGGAACCGAGCCAAAATCGGGGCCCGGGTCGACGAGCTGCTGACGTTGTTCCAGCTCGATCCGGCGTCTTATCGCGAGCGCCTCCCAGGGGCATTGTCGGGCGGACAGCAGCAGCGCGTGGGTGTCGCGCGCGCGCTGGCGGCCGCCCCCAAGGTGTTGCTGATGGACGAGCCCTTCGGCGCGCTCGATCCGATCATCCGGGCCAAGGCGCAGGCCGATCTTCGCGCCATCCAGCGCCGGCTGAAGACAACCATCGTGCTGGTGACGCATGACATGAACGAGGCGATCGCGCTGGGCGACCGCATCGCGGTGATGGACCAAGGCCGGCTGCTGCAATATGCGCGGCCCGATGAGCTGGTGGTGAGCCCGGCGACCGAGTTCGTCGGCGAGCTGCTGGGTAGCGGCGAGCGACCGTTCCGGCTGCTGTCGTTTCGGCAGGTGCGCGACTTCATAGAGCCGGGCGAGGCGAGCGGCGCGCCGATCGCCGACACCACGACGCTGCGCGATGCATTGGAAGAGGCGCTGTGGACCGGCCGCGACGCCGTGCCGGTGGCGAACGCCGAGGGACAGATCCTGGGCCGGGTGACGATGCAGACGGTGATCCGGCAGGCGGCGCGGCACCGATGAAGCCAGGGCTGATCGTCCGCATCGTCGTGCTCGTCGCGCTGGTGGCGTTCCTGGTGTCGCCACAGAGCTTTGCCTTCGTCTTCGCGCCGCTGACCAAGAACGGGCAGCCGGCGATCTACACGCAGAACTCGCTGCTCAACCTGACGCTGAGCCATCTGCTCATCGTTGCGATAGCAACGCTGGCAGCGAGCGTGCTGGCCGTGGGCCTGGCGATCGTCGTCACACGTCCGGCCGGGATGGAGTTCCTGCCCCTAAGCCGGATGATCTCCAACGTCGGGCAGACGTTCCCGCCGGTGGCGGTGCTGGCGCTGGCGGTGCCGGTGCTGGGCTTCGGCACCGCGCCGACGCTGGTGGCGCTCTTCCTCTATGGCTTGCTGCCGATTTTCGAGAATGCGCTGACAGGCCTCACCACCATTTCGCCCGAGATCGAAGAATCGGCACGCGGCACCGGCATGACCGAGTGGCAGCGGCTGACCCAGATCGAACTGCCGCTGGCGCTGCCGCTGATTCTGGCGGGACTTCGGCTGTCGGTGACGATCTCGATCGGCACGGCGACGATCGGCTCGACGGTGGCGGCGAGCACCTTGGGGGAAGCGATCATCGCGGGCCTCATCAACAGCAATCTGGCTTTCGTGGCACAGGGCGGATTGGTGGTGGGCGTGCTGGCGATCCTGATCTACGATGCGCTGCGCGGGCTCGAGCGCCGCATCGCCAAGCAGACCGGTATGGTTGTGCGGTAGGTTTCGTTTTTCGTCGCGTTTCCAAAGCGGAAGACCGCCTTACACTTTCCTGGAAGCGCTCAATGGGAGGCAGAGATGACCGATACCACGGCTGACGTGCCTTTCGTGCCGAAATCGCAGCGCATCTTTGTGCTGGTTGCGGCCATCCTGGCTTCAGCGATGGGATTCATCGACGGATCGGTGACGTCGATTGCGACGCCAGCGATCCGCGCGAGTATTGGCGCGACACTGGCCGACGCGCAGTGGGTCTCGAACGCCTATCTGTTGACTCTGTCCTCCCTCCTGCTGCTCGGCGGCGCGGCCAGCGACCGCTTCGGACTGCGCAATGTGTTCGTGGCCGGCATCGCGGTGTTCGTCATCGCCTCGATCGGCTCGGCGCTTGCACCGACTCCGCCGCTGCTGATCGCGGCCCGCGCCATCCAGGGTGCGGGAGCGGCGTTCATGGTGCCAGGGAGCCTTGCGATTATCGCCAAGGCCTACCCCAAGGACGAGCGCGGCGGGGCGATCGGCTTGTGGGCCTCGGCCTCGTCCCTGACGACACTGCTCGGTCCGGTGCTTGGCGGCTTCGTGCTGACCTGGCTGGGCGACTGGAGTTGGCGGCTGATCTTCGGGCTCAACCTGCCCCTGGGGGGCATCGCCATCTACCTGCTGCTGACGCAGACGCCTGCCGACAAGCCGGAGGCCGGGCGGCGGCTCGATATCCTCGGCGCGGCGACGGCGACGGTGGCGCTGCTGCTGATCTCGCTGGCCTTCATCGACAGCGAGGGCGGAAGCTTCTGGATCTACCTCATCGCCGGCCTCGTCGTCCTCGCCCTGTTCCTGTTCTGGGAAACGCGCAGCAAGGACCCGATGCTGCCGCTGAAGCTGTTTGCAGACAAAGCCTTTTCGGGCGCGCAGGGGCTGACGCTGGTACTGTATTTCGGTGTTTCAGCTTTGACGTTCTACCTGCCGATGACTCTCATCGCGGGCTGGGGCGTGTCGCCGGCGATCGTGTCGATTGTGTTGTTGCCGCTGGGGATCGCCTTGACCCTGCTGTCGCCGACGGCCGGCAAGGTCACTGACCGGCTGGGGCCGGGACCGGTGCTGACGTTCGGCTCGCTGGTGGTGGGCGCTGCCTTCCTCGGCCTCGGCCTCACGATCGGTCTCCACAATGTGTGGTTCGTGGTGCTGCCGCTGATGGCGGTGTTCGGCATCGGGATGAGCTTTGTGGCCGGGCCGGTCTCGACGGCCGTCATGACGTCGGTCGCAGATCGCGACACCGGCACGGCGTCGGCCATCAACAATGCGGTGGCGCGAGTTGCCGGCCTGTTTGCGGTGGCAATGATGGGCGCCCTTGCAGCGTGGATGTTCGCGCGTGGAACCAACATGATGAGCGGCATGGATTTCGGCGCGATGCCGGCGCAGTCGCTGCCGGCCGAGAGCGAGGCGATGCGGGTCGCCGCGACCGACCAGGCGTTTTCGGTCATCTGCTACGTGACCGCCGGCCTCGCCGTAGTGTCGGCGATCCTGGCGTGGACAACGCAGCGGCACAAGGGCAAGAGCGACGCCTAGTTGCGCTGCGCGGGGGTGACCGGAAGGTCGAGCAGGCGCCCCGACCGCAGGACCTTGGCGAGGCGGGTGCGGCCGATCTCGTCGGCGCCCAGCATCTTCAGCAATGGTCCCGGACCGGTCACGGCGATGCCGTCGAGGCTGAGGAGCACGTCGCCTTCCCGCATGCCGGCGCGATCGGCCGGACCATCCTTGACGATCTGGTGGATGACCGCGGCAGAGAGGCTCTCGATGCCCGCCGCCGCCGCAATCCGGCGCGGCAGGTTTACGGCATCGACCGCGAGGCCGAGCCAGGCCCGCCGCACTCGGCCGTGCTGGAGGATCTCGGTCAGCACCCAACGGACGGTGTTGCTGGCGACGGCAAAGCAGATGCCCTGCGCGCCCGCGATCATGGCGGTGTTGACGCCGATGACCTCGCCGAAGCTCGAGACCAGGGCACCGCCAGAGTTGCCCGGGTTGAGGGCGGCGTCGGTTTGGATCACATCCTCGATCGGACGACCGCTGGGCGAGCGCAGGCTGCGGCCGAGAGCGGAGATCACGCCGGCGGTGACCGTCGACTCGAAGCCGAGCGGGTTGCCGATGGCGATCGCGATGTGGCCGCGACGGAGGACGGAACTGTCGCCGAGCGTCGCCGCAGCGAGCGCTGTGCCATCGGCCTTGATAATGGCCAGGTCGGTGTCGGGGTCGGTCCCGAGGACGCGGCCCTCGAGGCGGTGTCCATCGGGGAGGCGGATGGTCACCGTCTTCCTGTCGCCGGCGACGTGCGAATTGGTGACGACGAGACCATCGGGCGACAGCACAACGCCCGACCCGTGGCCCTTGCCACTTTCGACGAGGCCGACCGCGGGGCCGACGTGATCGGCGACGGCCGAGACGGTGGCGGAATAGGCGTCGAGCAGGCGCTCGTCGCTCGGCTGAGACACGGCAGAATTCAACATGGGACGCTCCGAACCGGTGCCATCTCAGTTGGTCGCTGAACCTAGAGCGGTCCAACCTCCCCATTTGGGCGGCTTTCGCAGGGACCGGCCCGGGCGCACCTTCGAGGCACTCCGATCAACTGGAAGTTGCCGCCATGTCCGTCCTCGTCGATCTCTCGAATGCAGTGTCCTCCCTGGCTGCTGATGTCGGGCACCGCATCGTCGCGGTGCGCGGCGCGGACGGACGCCAACTCAGCGGTTTCATCTGGCGGCGCGGCCTGGTGGTCACCGCCGAGGAGGGCCTCGACGGCGAGGACGAAGTCGACGTCCTGTTCGAAGGGGGCACCACGGCCAAGGCGACGATCGCCGGGCGGGACCCTTCGACCGACGTGGCGCTGCTCAAGGTCGAC
>Ga0068855_100011304_pt1 | contig 10779 bp, 14 predicted proteins | sample KBSCornC52_FD_66592 | JGI IMG/M metagenome (GOLD analysis project Ga0068855, IMG submission 66592) | Corn rhizosphere microbial communities from Kellogg Biological Station, Michigan, USA - KBS Corn C5-2 | ecosystem: Host-associated > Plants > Roots > Rhizosphere > Soil ... | reverse complement strand
CCGGCGCAGAAGCTCGACAAGCTCGGCATGCGCGGCTCCGACACGTCCGAGCTCGTCTTCACCGATTGCGAGGTGCCGGAGGAGAACGTGCTCGGCGCCATCGGCAATGGCGTCAATGTTTTGATGTCCGGTCTCGATTATGAGCGCGTCGTGCTTGCCGCCGGTCCCCTCGGCATCATGCAGGCCTGCATCGACGTGGTCGTGCCGTATCTGCACCAGCGCCAGCAGTTCGGGCAGCCGATCGGCCGCTTCCAGATGATGCAGGCCAAGCTCGCCGACATGTACGTGACGATGAATGCGGCCAAGGCTTACGTCTATGCGGTGGCGCGCGCCTGCGACGAGGGCCGCACCACGCGCGAGGACGCCGCCGGCGCGATCCTGTACGCGGCCGAGCGGGCGACGTGGATGGCGCTCGAGGCGATCCAGTGCCTCGGCGGCAACGGCTACATCAACGACTTCGCGACCGGGCGTCTGCTGCGCGATGCCAAGCTCTACGAGATCGGGGCGGGGACGAGCGAGATTCGCCGCATGCTGATCGGCCGCGAGATTTTCGAAAAGACGCGGTAGGCCGCTGGCCGACCGGCCAATGACCGACTGGCCGCTGACCCAGTCGGCCACTGGCGCTGAGGTCGGCCGTTAAGGTTCCGTTTCCTCGAATCACCTAGGCCTCGGGCCGACTCTGGATGCGAGGGGATAAGCCATGCTGCGCGTGCGCCTGAAGGCCGATGGCCGCATTGTCGAACTCATGCCGGACGGCCGCGAGAAGGTCATGGACCATTCCGATCCGGCCCTGTTCGTGCGGCATGTACGCGCCCGCTGCGGCCTGACGCAGGCCGCCTTCGCCGAACAGATCGAGGTGCCGCTCGAGACCGTGCGCAACTGGGAGCAGGGCAAGCGTAGCCCGCGCGGTCCGGCGCGGGCGCTGCTGAAGCTGATCGACCGCGCGCCGGAGACGGCCTTCGCAGCGCTTGGTGGCGGACGGCGCTGACGCGCCTGTTGGCGGCGGCCGCCGTTAGACGGTCGCCGCGCGCGGCCGCTCGGGCGCCCGCGCGAGCCGCATCAGCAGGTACATGGCCAAGAGCGTGCCGACATAAACGACGAGCTGCATGCCGGTCGGCCGTTCCGTGTAGCCGATCAAGGTGTGCAGGAGCCGGCCGGGGATCGAGCCTTCCGACAACAGCCAAGACGTATCCCACATCGTGTTGTCGAAAGCAGTGAGCACGCCGCCATTGTTGAGGAACTGCACGGCCTGCGCCGCCATGCCGGCCGCGAGCAGCGCGATCAGCCAGGTCGTCACCGCGAAGATGTAGCGCTGCGGGATCGCCAGCAGGCCGAAATAGGTGAGCGCGCTGAACGCCGCGCCGCAGGCGATGCCGAGCAGGCCGCCGATGAACACGCTGCCCATCGACGTGCCGGACGCGACGATGCCGTAGAGGAACAGCACAACCTCCGAGCCCTCGCGCAGGACGGCGAGGCCCACGACGACGGCGAGCGCGGTCAGCGGCCTTGCGCCTTCGCTCACCGCCGTGCCGATATTGCGCATCTCGGCGGCGATCTCGCGGCCGTGCCGCGCCATCCAGGCGTTGTGCCACATCAGCATGACGACCGCGATCGCCAGCACCGCGGCGTTGAACAGCTCCTGGCCGGAGCCCTGGAAGGCTTCGGAAATCACGCCGGCGAAAGCCGCGACGATGGCCGCGCCGGCAAGGCCGCCGCCAATGCCGATGGCGATCCAGCGGCCGCGCCCGCCGACCCCTTGCGTCGCCGCCAGCACGATGCCGACGATGAGGCCAGCTTCGAGCACTTCGCGAAAGACGATGATCAATGCGCCGAGCATGTCAGGCTATTCCGAATTCCGATTATTCCGCGACGATCACGCCCTTCGCGGTGTCTTCGTGATACTCGCCGACGAACGGGTACTTGCCGGCCTTGAGCGGGCCGATGCGCACGACGCCCTTGCCGTTGCCGACGACGACCTTCTCGATCTTGAGCGCGTGGCTCTCGAATTCCTCCGGCGTCGCGTCATTGTTGACGACGGTGATGGTATGGCGCTTGCCGGCCGCGACCTTGAGCTCGGACGGGGTGAACTTGTGGTCCTTGATCGTCAGCGTGAAGTCGTCCGCCTGCGCAAGGGCGGGGGCGAGCAGGGCGGCAGCGATGGCGGCGGCGATCAAAGTCTTCATGGTTCGACCCTTCGGGAGGTGACGTTTCACCTCTTACAACGCGGCAAATTCCCCTGATGCAACAGATATTTCCTACCCTTTAATTATTCCAATCTGAGAAGGTCGGCCAATCGTCTGGCGACACTCGGATTGTCGTTTTCACCTGCGGCAAAAAATCTTTGTGAGCAGCACGTTACGAGCCCCCCGGGTTGGCAGCGTGGGGCCGAGCGGGCATGCTCCGACGCGACGCGCACCCAGAAAATGCCGCGCAAGGGAGAGACAATGTCGATACCGTTCGTCGAAGCCCATGGAGCCCGGATCCCGCAGGTAGGGCTCGGGGTCATGACCCTCAAAGGCGATGTCTGCGTGCAGGCGGTCAAGGACGCGCTGCAAATGGGCTATACCCACATCGACACCGCCTGGTTCTACGGCAACGAGAAAGAAGTGGGCGAGGGGCTGCGCCAGTCGGGCGTCAAGCGCGAGAACGTGTTCATCACCACCAAGGTGCGCGAGACGCATCTCGAGCCGGAGAAGTTCCGCCAGTCGCTCGCCGAAAGCCTCGCGAACCTGCAACTGCCTTACGTCGATCTCCTGCTGATCCACTGGAACAACAAGGACATCCCGCTCTCCGTCAGCGTGCCGGCTCTGTGCCAGGCGAAGAAGGACGGCAAGGCCAAGCACGTCGGCGTCGCCAATTTCACCACGAAGATGCTCGACGAGGCGTGGTCCGTGACCTCCGAGCCGCTCGTCTGCAACCAGATCGAGATGCATCCCTTCATCAACCAGGACAAGGTGCTCGCCACGTCGAAGAAGCACGGCATGGCTGTCGTCGCCTATTGCCCGATCGCGCGCGGCAAGGTGCCGGGCGCCGACGCGCTCGAGCGCATCGGCAAGGCGCACGGCAAGAGCGCCTCGCAGGTGTCGCTGCGCTACCTGGTGCAGATGGGCGCGATCCCGATCCCGCGCACGGCGACGCCCGCGCACCTGAAGGAGAACATGAGCATCTTCGACTTCAAGCTGAGCGACGCCGAGATGGCGGAGCTGAAGAAGCTCAACGCCACCAACATGCGCGTCGTCAGTCCGCCGCACGCGCCGGTCTGGGATACGCCGTGATCCGCGCCGCGGCGCTTGCCGTCGCGGTGCTTCTGTGCGCGGGCGGCGTCTCGCAGTCCGTCGCGCAGGACGAGCGGCCTGCGGCGAAAGATACGGCGAAGATCGAGGCTTGTCTGAAGGCGAAGCCGATGAAGCAGGAAACCTGCATCGGGATCGTCGCCGACCCCTGTCTCGAAAGCGACGAAACGAAATCGACCGCCGACCAGAACGCCTGCGCCGGCCGCGAGGCCAGGGTCTGGGACGCGATGCTCAACGATGCGTTCCGCAAGCTGCGCGACAAGCTCGACGAGACGCAGAAGGGCAAACTGCGCGACATGCAGCGCGCCTGGATCGTCTCGAAGGAGAAGACCTGCGCGTTCTACTGGGACTACTATCAAGGAACGATGGCGAGCCCGATGGGTTCGTACTGCGTCATGAAGGAAACCGGCCGGCGCGCGCTGTTCCTGCGTGCGTTCCTGGAAGAAGACGACGGCAGCAAGTAGGTTTCGCGCCATGCAGGTGGTGAAGGCGAAAGGCTTCGAGATTCCGCTCGTCGGGCTCGGCACGTGGATGCTGCGCGGCCGCGAATGCGCGCGGCTCGTCGAGCAGGCGATCCGCTTGGGCTATCGCCACATCGACACCGCGCAGATGTACGAGAACGAACGCGAAGTGGGCGAGGGCGTGCGCGCGTCCGGCAAGCGCCGCGAGGTCATGGTCACCACCAAGATCCAGCCGTCTTTGCTGGCGCCGCGCGACGTCGAACGCTCGGTCAGGGAGAGCCTTCAGCGCCTTCACATCGACGAGATCGACCTCCTGCTCATCCACTGGCCGAACCCGCGCGTACCCGTGTCGGAGACGCTCGGCGCCATGGCGAAATTGAAGCAGGCCGGCCTCGTGCGCGCGCTCGGCGTGTCCAATTTCACGGTTGCGCTACTCGAGGAGGCGAACAAGGTTTCGCCCGAGCCGCTCGTCTGCAACCAGATTGAAATGCACCCGTTCCTCGATACGTCGAAAGTGGTCGCCGCGTGCAAAAGGCACGGCATGGCGGTGGTCGCCTATTCGCCGATCGCGCGAGGCAATTCGGTCGACGACGAGGTGCTCGCGCGCATCGGCAAGGCGCACAAGAAATCCGCGGCGCAGGTATCGCTGCGCTGGCTGGTGCAGCAGGGCGTCGTCGTCATTCCGCGCACCAGCAAGGTCGAGCGGCTGGAAGAAAACCTCGCGCTGTTCGACTTCAGCCTGAGCGAAACTGAAATGGCCGAGATCGGCCGGCTCGCCCGCCGCGGCGAGCGCATCGTCGACTGGACTTGGTCGCCGAAGTGGGATTGAGGCCTAGTCGATGTGCCCTCTCCCCTTGTGGGAGAGGGCATTGAGGGCATCTCCACGGTCGATGATGGGTGAGGGGGCTGTCCCCCTCACCCAATCTTTGTAAGTCGGTCACTGCGGGCGCCCTCTCCCACAAGGGGAGAGGGCACGTGCGGCGAGGCCGCCGCTTTTGCCCTCGAGATGGCCGGGACAAGCCCGGCCATGACGGGTTAGAAGCCGGAAAATGAACACGTCTCCCGACACCGCGCTCGTCCTCTTCTCAGGCGGGCAGGACTCCACTGCCTGCCTGGCCTGGGCGCTGACGCGTTTTGCCCGCGTCGAGACGGTCGGCTTCCATTACGGCCAGCGTCACGCTATCGAGCTCGACATGCGGCCCAAGCTGCGCGCCGGCATCGCCGCGCTGAACGCCGGCTGGGCGAGCCGCCTGGGCGACGATCATGTAATCCGCATCGACGCGCTGGCCGAGATCGGCGGATCCGCGCTGACCTCCGACATGGCGATCGAGGTCGCCGAGAACGGCCTGCCGACTACCTTCGTGCCCGGCCGCAACCTGGTGTTCCTGACGCTCGCCGGGGCGCTGGCCTATCGCCGCGGCGCAGCCCATCTCGTCGCCGGCATGTGCGAGACCGATTATTCCGGCTATCCGGACTGCCGCGACTCGACCGTCAAGGCGATGGGGCAGGCGCTCACGCTCGGTCTCGACCGCCCGCTCGCGATCCATACGCCGCTGATGTGGATCGACAAGGCGGCCACCTTCGCGCTGGCCGAAGAGCTCGGGGGCAGGGCCTTCCTTGATCTCGTCATCGAGGACAGCCATAGCTGCTACTGCGGCGACCGCACGCACCGGCACCCTTGGGGTTACGGCTGCGGCGATTGCCCGGCCTGCCGCCTGCGCGCGGACGGCTTCGCCAAATTCACCACCGTCCGAAAGACCGCATGATCGACAATGAGAGCCGCAGGCGCATCGAGGGCTTTGTGTTCCTCGTCCTGTTCTGCCTGACCATCCCCGCCGCCAACTGGATGATCGGCCATGTCGGCACGGTGTGCCTCGGCGACGGCCCCTGCGTCCTCCCGGTCGCCCCCGGCATCATGGCGCCGTCCGGCGTGATGATGGTCGGGCTCGCGCTGGTGCTGCGCGACCTGGTGCAGCGCCGGCTCGGCGCCGGTTTCGGGCTCGGCGCCATTGCGGTCGGCGCGGCGCTCTCCTGGGCGCTGGCGCCGGCGGCGCTGGTCATCGCCTCGACCGCCGCGTTCCTGCTGTCCGAGTTCGCCGACTTCGCCGTCTATACGCCGCTGGCGCGCCGCCGCCTGGTGCTTGCCGTGGCGGCCTCGAGCATTGTCGGCCTCGTCGTCGACTCGTTCGTGTTCCTGTGGCTTGCCTTCGGCTCACTGCAATTCCTCGAGGGGCAGATCATCGGCAAGCTCTGGATGGTGCTCCTCGCGACGCCGCTCATCGCCTATCTTCGCCGCCGCGACGAGCGGCTCGGTCTCACCCCCGCCTGAACGGACCAACGCATGACTTCGACCATCGAGAAACTCAAGAGCGTCACCACCGGCACCATCACCACGATGCTCCTGAAGAAGGGCATCCGCCACGCCTGGATGAAGGGCGCGATGCCGCTCGGCTTTTCCGGCAAGCGCGTCGTCGGTCCGGCCTTCACGCTGCGCTTCGTGCCGGTGCGCGAGGATCTCGCCACGCCCGAGAGCTGGTCGAAGCCGATCTCGACGCGCGGCGCCATCGAGGACATGCCGGAGAACTGCGTCGTCGTCGCCGACGCGATGGGCGTGACCGGCGCCGGCATCTTCGGCGACATCCTGTGCATGCGCATGGTCAAGCGCAACGTCTCGGCGCTGATCACCGACGGCGTCATGCGCGACCGGCACGGCGTGCTGGCGACCGGCCTGCCGGTATGGTGCGCGGGCGTCGCGGCGCCTGCTTCGGTCAACCAGCTCACCTTCGTCGGCTGGAACGAGGCGATCGGTTGCGGCGGCTGCGCCATCTTCCCCGGCGACATCATCGTCGCCGACGACGACGGCGCGGTGGTGATCCCGAAGGATCTCGCCGACTTCGTCGCCAATGAGGGCGCCGAGCACGAACTGCTCGAGTCCTGGCTCGTGCAGGAAGTCGAGAAGGGCGCCAAGCTCCCCGGCCTCTATCCGCCCAACGAAGAAAACAAGAAGCGTTACGAGGACTGGAAGAAGTCGCGCTGATGTTCTTCGTCCTGTCGAAGACGGCCGCGCCGCTCCTGGTTCCCTCGAACCTGTTGCTGCTCGTCGGTCTGGCAGGGCTCGCGCTTCTGATGACGCGCTGGCGGCGAGCGGGCCGCCGCCTGGCGCTGTCGAGCCTCGTCCTGTTCCTGCTGCTCGGCTGTCTGCCCGTCGGCCCGGCGCTGATTTACGTGCTCGAAAACCGGTTCCCGGCCTGGGACGCGTCGCGGGGCGCGCCCGACGGCATCGTCGTGCTCGGCGGCGCCATCGATCCGGTGCTGTCGCGCGTGCGCGGGCAAGTGGCCCTGTCGGGCGCGGCCGAGCGCGTGACCGCCATCGCCGAATTGGCGCGGGCCTATCCGAAGGCGAAGATCGTCTATACGAGCGGCGATGCGAGCCTCTTCGCCGATGAAGGCGCGGAGGCCGACTATCTCCAGCCGCTGCTCGACTCGTTCGGCGTGCCGCGGGGGCGCGTGCTGCTCGAGAACAAGTCGCGCAACACCGCCGAGAACGCTGCCTTCACCAAGGCGCTGGTCGCGCCCAAGCCCGGCGAGCGCTGGCTGCTGGTGACCTCGGCGGCGCACATGCCGCGCGCGATGGGTTGCTTCCGCCGGATCGGCTTCGACGTCGAGGCCTACCCGGTCGACTGGCACACCACGCCGCGCTGGCGGTTCGGCGTGAGCCTGTCGCCGATCTACGGCATACGCGTGCTCGACGACGCGGCGCACGAATGGGAAGGGCTGTTCTTCTACTGGCTGAGCGGACGGACCGGCGCGTTCTTTCCGGGGCCTTGAGGCCCGGTTCAGCGCTTGCGCGTCTTGCGGCAGAACACGTCGTAGACGGCGCCGATGACGACCCGGGCTTCGTCGCTGGCGAGCCGGTAATAGATCGCCTTGCCGTCGCGGCGGGTGGCGACGAGGCCGTCGCCGCGCAGGCGCGCAAGCTGCTGCGACACGGTCGGCTGGCGCAGCGACAGCATGTCCTCGAGTTCGCTGACCGACTTCTCGCCTTCGGCGAGAATGCACAGGATCATCAGCCGGCTTTCATGAGCCAGCGCCTTGAGAAATTCGGTAGCCCGCGCGGCATTGCCCGCCATCCGCTGGACGTCCTGCTTGCGCTCGCGGCTCTCGGTCGCCTGAAGATCCATGGCCCTGCTCGGCGGCTTGTGTCGGCGCCCGAATACAGAACAGTCTTGGCCCGCTTGCAACGGTTTTCACGCAGACCCTGCTTGTTATTTCGCCACCTTGGAACAGATGCAGGAGTCTGCATGAGGTCCCCCGGACGGGCCGCCGCCCGCTCAGCCGAAGCGGAACGCCAGCAAATTGTCGAAGGATCGCAATTCGATGAGCACCCGGTGGACGAGGCCCTTGTCGCGCGTCTCGATCGCCTTGGGGATCAGCGCGAGGCTCGCCTTGGCGCCGTCGATCAGCCGCCTGAATTCGGGCGCGCCTTGGGTCGCGGGCGCGGCCATGCCGTCGCAGCGCGCGAGCGTGCGGCCGTAGGCATCGGCCTTGGCGGCGAGATCGGCGGTTTCGGCCGCCTTGGTGAAGTCCACGTCGCGCGCGTCGTAGGCCATCAGCGCGTCCATCGCCACGCCGGCATCGCGCACGCAATCGGCGAGCACCGGAACGCCGGCCGAGGTGCGCAGGTCATAGAGATCGTCGCGGACCCCCACCAGCGAGGCCCGCGCATTGTCCGGCTTGCCCATGTTGAGCAGCATGTCGGCGGTGACGAGCCGCATGGCGATGTCGGTCATCGTCTTCACGTAGAGCGGGCGATCGAAGACCTGCGGCTTCTGGCGGCTCGTCACGCCCTGCCAGGCCTGGCGCAGACGATCGATCTCGAGCCCGGCCAGGTCGACATTGCCGGTGCGCAGATAGCCGATAGCGACCCGGTTGTGCGCCGCCGCCTGTTCCACGGCGGCGTTGAAGTCGGCCAGATCGTCGGCCCACGCCGCGGCGGGCGCCAGCAGCGCTGCGGCGAGAATTGCAAGGCGGACAGACCTGACCAGCATGGCTTCACGGACCCGTGAGACGGCGCATCGCGAAGCGGTTATATATACGCCGGTGACGGCCGTGCGAAGGCCGAGGCCCGGAGCGTGGTTTCTGTGACATTGACGCGGCGCGATCTCATGCTCGGAGCGGCGGCCTCCCTGGCGCTGCCGTCGTTTGCGCGCGCCGCACCGGAACTGACGGACGAGGGGCTCTACCGTGAGCCGTGGTTTCTCGACAGCTTCATGGTGCTGCCGGAAGACCTCGCCGCGGCCGAGAAGGACGGCAAACGTTTCGTCATCATGTGGGAGCTCAAGGGCTGCCCGTACTGCAAGGAAACGCACTTCACAAATTTTGCCAGGCCGGAGATCGCCGACTACATCAAGGCCAACTTCGTCGTCGAGCAGCTCAACATCATCGGGCTCAAGACCGTCACCGATTTCGACGGCGAGGAATTGACCGAGAAGGCGATGGCGAAGAAGTACAACGTGCAGTTCACGCCGACCTTCCAGTTCTTCGGCGAGGACCCGGCGAAGCTCAAGCCGCTCAGCCCCCAGGCGCGCGAAGTGGCGCGTGCGCCGGGCTATTTCCGCCCCGACGATTTCCTCGCCATGTTCCGCTTCGTGCGCGAGAAGGCCTACGAGACGAAGAGCCTGCGCGATTACTTGAAGAGCAGGGCGAGCTGAGCCCGTGTCCCGGGCGCAGCGCGGCATGCAATGACGCGCTGCAGACCCTTGACCGCCCAAACGCACTGCGTCCGTACGGTCCCGGACCAGCGGTGCACCACGGCGCTCACGCGCCGCGCTGCACCGCATCCGGGACACGCTTTGCCATCGCGCCGCCTTTCCCCTAAAACTTCGCGCGAACACGAACGCGAGTGATGTCCTTCAATGTCCAAGCTCCAGCTCTCCGTCGCCGTCGGCCCCTATGACCGCACCCGCGCCCTGATCGACGGCAGCGTGCAGATCGATGGCGTCGATCCGGTCTGCATGACGCTTTCGCCTGAGGAAATCTTCTTCCGCGCGCTGCGTCATGCCGAGTTCGACATCTGCGAGCTCTCGCTCTCGAGCTTCACGCTCAAGACATCACAGGGCGGCGGCCCATACGTCGGCGTGCCGGCCTTCGTGTCGCGCATGTTCCGCCACACGTCGATCTATGTGCGCACCGACCGCATCAAGAAGCCGGAAGACCTCAAGGGCAAACGCGTCGGCCTGCCGGAATACCAGCTCACGGCCAACGTCTGGGCGCGCGCGATCCTGGAGGACGATTACGGCGTGAAGCCGTCCGACATTCACTGGATCCGCGGCGGCATCGAGCATGCGGGCCGGCCCGAGAAGATCGCCGTCAACCTGCCGAAGGACGTGCGGCTCGAGAACGCGCCGGAGGGCAAGACCATCTCGGCCATGCTGGCCGAGGGGACGATCGACGGCTTCATCGCGCCGCGGCCGCCGGCGCTACCGAAGGGCACGCCGAATGTCGGCTGGCTGTTTCCCGATCCGGTCGCCGCCGCCAAGGACTACTTCAAGCGCACCGGCGTCTTCCCGATCATGCACCTCGTCGGCGTGCGCCGCACGCTCGCGGACGCGCATCCCTGGCTGCCGGGTGCGGTGTTCAAGGCGTTCAACGAGTCCAAGGCGAAGGCGCTCGATCTCTTGTCCGACACGTCGGCGACAAAGGTGACGCTGCCTTTCGTCGAGGAGCGGCTGACGGAGGCACGTGCAACGATGGGCGAGGATTTCTGGTCGTACGGCGTCGAGGAGAACCGCAAGACGCTTGCGAATTTCCTCAAGCACCATCATTCGCAGGGGCTGTCCTCGCGGCTGGTGACGCCGGAGGAACTGTTCCATCCGGGGACGCTGGAAAGCTTCAAGCTGTAGGCGCGGGCTGCGTCGGGGAGGCGAGCGATGGCGACGATCAAGGTGATGAGCGGCGGCGCACCGAAGGAAGTCTTCCTCGCGCTGACGTCCGCGTTCGAGAAGCAGAGCGGCCACACGGTCTCC
>Ga0068855_100011303_pt1 | contig 10780 bp, 9 predicted proteins | sample KBSCornC52_FD_66592 | JGI IMG/M metagenome (GOLD analysis project Ga0068855, IMG submission 66592) | Corn rhizosphere microbial communities from Kellogg Biological Station, Michigan, USA - KBS Corn C5-2 | ecosystem: Host-associated > Plants > Roots > Rhizosphere > Soil ... | reverse complement strand
GACGGTGCTCTGGCGGCTGCTGCAGCCCGTGTGGGCTACAACGCCATGTCTGTCTTGGCGAAGATGCTCGGTCCACGTCACGCTCGTTCGTGGCATCCGACGGCGACATCGGGCGGCATCGGCGCGGCCGCGGCAGCCGCGGTGCTCCTCGGGCTTGACCCGGACCAAAGGTTTTGGGCATGCAGTCACGCGGTGGCCGTCGCAGGCGGTGTGGGTCAAGCACTGGTGGAACGTTCCGGCACCACGGCGTTCCACCGCGCCGCTGCTGCCGTCGTAGGAATCCAAGCGGCACGCCTAGCAGCAGCAGGCTTGCCGTCATCGATGCATGCGCTTGACGGCGAACGGGGCCTCCTCGTGTCGCTGGGACAGGAGCCGGAGAACTCCGTAGACACTGAAACAGACGGAGCGCTTGAGGCGACGTCTGTACGGCTCTATCCGGTAAACGGTTTTTGTCAAGCAGCGGTGGAGATTACGGCCAAACTGCGGAGACGGGTGCGGTCAGGAGCGGTATCCGAGGTGGTTGTTGAGGTGTCAGATGCGACCGCCGCCGCCACGACCGAAACTTCGGGCGGTGATTGGTGGGACCTTCGCGCTGCTGTCGCCGCGGCGTGGTCGTCCGCAGACCCCTTCCAACTTGAGTCGACGCCAGACTCCGTCATGATTCGCGATCGGGTAGAGGTGCGCATTGGCTCGGTGGGCCCGGGCGCGACACGCGTTACCGTGCGGGCGCCTGGCGTCGTTTTGACGGAGTACACGGAGAGCCCGCCGGGACTCAGGCTAAGCGACCCCGGTCTACCGAACCTCCTCGAGCGCAAATGGGAGCGGCTCGTCGGAGGTTCCGAACAAAAGGTAGAAGAGCTGCAAGACCTGACCGCCGAAATACTTTCCAGTGGGCCGCAGATGCACGACGTGGTGTCCCTCCTCACGTCACCGTAGTCTGCGCCGGCCGTCTCGGCGGTTCAGTACATTAACTGACCGCCACTCACATTGATCGTCGCGCCGGTGATATACGCAGCCAAGCCGGAGGCCAAGAAAAGCGCCGCTCCCGCTAATTCGTCCGGGCGCGCCATTCGTCCCATTGGGATCATATCAACGAAATCTTGCATCTGATCGTCAGACTGGCCGCCCCGAGCCATCGAGGTATCGGCCGCGCCGGGCGAGATGGTATTAGCGGTAATACCGCTCTTCGCGTAGAACCGCGCAAGGCCACGCGTCATTGAAACGAGGCCGCCTTTGCTAGCGGAATATACCACCGATCCGCCGTATCCGCCGGTCCACCAACCCTGTGACGTGAAGTTAATAAGGCGCCCAGGTGAGTTCCGCTTTAGGCAACGCTGAGCCACAGCTCGATTAAGAAAAAACGAGGCTTTAAGATTAGTGTCGATCTGAGTGTCCCAATCTTCTTCCGTTATGTCGTCAATCGAATGTTGACGACGCAGCACCGCCGCCAGATGTACCAGCGCATAGATTCCGCCGAACTCTTCGTCACATCGATCCAGAATCGCGGTGTGTTGGGTCAGATCCGCGAGATCTGCGGCAATCGGTAGATGGGAGTTAGGACTAGTGAGCGTCGCCGCAAGGCGGTCAAGCGCAGACTGCTCACGGTCGACCAAGCAGAGCCTGGCGCCCAAACTTGCGAACGCGTCAGCAACCCGGCTGCCTATTCCGCCTGCCGCACCAGTGATCAATACGGTCTTCTGCTCCAGATTCAATCCGAACTCACTCGACATCTTCCCTCCAGTGGCGAAATCCTTCGGTACGCACGTTAATAAGGTCGATCAATCGATGAGAAAACCACCATTGATATCAACGACCTCGCCTGTGATATATCCGGCATGCCCGGAACACAGAAAGGTCACCAGATCTGCGACTTCGCTGACCGTTCCGAAGCGGCCGACCGGAATCTTCGCCAGCAAATCCTTGGTCCCAGCGATCATGTCGGTATCTATTAATGCGGGCGCGAGGGCATTGGACGTAACTCCGTAGCTCGCGTATTCGCTCGCGATAGACTTGGCCAAGGTCATAATGCCTGCCTTAGAGGCAGCATACGCCGCGACGCTCTTCGCACCTCCTGCCTTACCTGCGCTTGAGCCTATAGCGACGAGTCGGCCGTACCTGGCCGCCCTCATCGCCGGAAGAACTCGCCTCGCACAAAGGAACGCACCAGTGAGGTTGATAGCGATGGTGTTATTCCAAACGGCCAGCGACGTCTCTTCGAATGGCACAACAGGGTATACGCCAGCGTTCATTACAAGTACAGAAGCCAACCCTAGTTTCTCTTCAACTTGATCAAAAGCGTCATTCACAGATAGCTCATCGCGGACGTCGCAGCCGAGGCCGAGCACGCCGTCGCTTACCGGAGGCTGCAGATCGAGCGCAGCGACCCTCGCCCCACAACGCTTGAGCGATTCGACGATGGCGAGCCCGATTCCGCGCTGTGCGCCAGTGACGACAGCGACTCGTCCATCTAGTCCCTCGACCAGCATGCTCACTCCCTTAACGATCGATTCCGCGCGACTAAACTGCTATGTGTTCGATGCCGAGTGCCAATGCGACGCGCTCTACTGCGCTGGCCAAATGCCCTTTCGCAAGAGCACTATGGTGATTTACACCAGCGCGAATCCAAGCTTCCCAGGCGGTTTTGGGCGATCCGCTAGCGAAGCGAAATGCTCCATTGGGAGTGCCGGTTGCCGGGAACCCTCTACCAGTTGAAACGCCTTCGGCACTAACGAGCCGAAGTCGGCCGCTGGTCGAATATGACACCGCCAACAAAGTCGCCGGAGAGGTAGCTAACTCGTAGGTCGCACAGTACCCGTTGTGCTCGCCGACTCCGCGAAACCAGTGGTTTTCACACAGGCGTGGCGTAACACCCTCGCCAATCCACGCGAGATCGTGCTCGCCGGTGTTAGCAATGACGAACTCGCCTGTGCATGCGTCCATCGCCTCGAGTTCGTGGTAGAGAGAGCTACCCGATAGAACTTGGGCCACCAGCATTGCGACTGCGGTAAGGACGTCGCCGGTACACGTCCAAGGTACCCCCTCAGTTGTTGAAGTCCCCAGCGCGAAGCATGGTGCGATTCCTATCTCACTGCCAAATCTAATCTCGGGCACGTGGCAGTTTAGGCTGCCCGCGTCGAGCCGATGCTGTTGCACAAGCCGCTCTAGCGCAAGTGTGGAGCGAAGAGTGCGTACCTGAGCATCGGTGTCGGCGACCGGGTCGCGATCCCAGATCCTCGCAACCTCTAAGGAGAGCGCGTGCACTGCCTCATCGTCGATCGACCGATAGCTCTCAACAAGATCGTTCGGCGAGAGCCGGACCACTTGCAGACCGAATGCATCGGTGAGCGCTGCATCGCTGGCATCCACATGGGCGTATCCCCGTTGCGGATTGCCGATGCGCCCAAGTCTCGCGCGACTGATGCGTCCTGCTTGGCCAGCGTCGACGCACGCTGCAGCCAGCTCGGCGATAGAGGGCGCGTCGTCAAGCGCGGCAACCACCAGCCGGTATGGTCGGCCACTGCGTGTGAGGATGCTGGTCAGCATCGGCAGGCCGACCGTTGCCCCCCGAGCGGTGATGGCGACATGGTCGAAGCTCTCCGGCAGATTCGTCGAATCGTCAAGGGCACAAAGCACCAGGGGCACCTTGGGAAACTGGCTCAGGAGTGCATGCAGTTGTTGTGGCGGCGCCGCCATCGTGATGACAACCAACACGACATCGGAGACGCCCAAGGGCCCGACGACGGAGTCGTCGGGCCCTTCGACATCCCACAATCCTAATGAGAGAAAGTCGGTAGCAGTTCGTTTCTCGCACTCCAGTTGGAGCCGGGCGCGTAGCTCGTCCATCTCCCGACGCCGCCGGTCAGCATGGCCGGCTGGGGCAACGTGCTGCCAGAAGCGCCAAAATGGCTGCACCATCGCGACCGTCGCCGCACGACGGGCAGCAGGTCGCCATTGAGAGGCTGAAGAACTATTTGCTGCTACTTGCATGTCCTGAGGTTCTCTCGTTCTTTCGTGATCACGACATTCACGTCCAGACAGCAATGGCAAGCGACAAAGGAGACCGAAGCGTCAAGACATCTCTCGCATCGACGGTGCTCGACGTCCCTCGAAATAGGCCTTCTCCTCGTTGCACTGTCAGCCGTCGCCCGGCATAGCGACGGTGACCTCGCTTAGTGGCGGCGCACCCATGGCCTTGCCACCGAAGCTCGCAGGCTTTTGCCGCCCGGTTCTCAAGTAATATTCTTCCGGGACCGTAGTGGGGTCCTTGAACATCTGCCACTGACACTTAAGTGGCCTGCCAGTTTCACCGGTCACACCGTACCGGGGGGGATCAATGACCCGTAACGGGTATCCAAACCGGTCCATCGGTATCTCCTCCATGAGCCGAATGCAGTGCGTGCAATAGTGACAAATCCCGGTCTGGTAGTGGTTCCAAGGATGCGGCTCTTCAGAGACTGTCCAATTATAGGGAGCCTCCATGCGGGGCGGCGTTCCCTCGATAACGTCTCCCATCTCGATTCGCCCGCCGGAGCCGCAGGGATCAAATCGCAAGATGAACCGATCATCTGTCTCGATGAGTTCAAACTCCCCGGTCCGCTCTGGGCCGGAAAGATGTCCGCGCATCGCCTCGCACGCGACGAGCATCAGCGTGTCGAGGTTATCTGCCCATGGGTACTTATCGATGTCAAACTTGGAGTAGCGCCACGTGAAGAGCGGCATGATTACCTTGTCCCACATCCGTCCAATGGCGGCTTCACCTAGCCTCGCAACGATTGCACTCATCAAGCCGTATGTGTGATCCACGTCGCGGTCGTGGCACCTGCGCCAGGTTTCCTTGACCGCCGCGAGCTTTGCCCGCGATTCGTCGGCCTCACGCCGAGTTATGCTCGCTGCCAGCGACTCGGCTTGAGTTCGGACAAGGTGCCACTGCCGAGACGCGTTCCACGGTTGTCCCTCTGGGAGGGTCAACTTCCCAAGAATGTCTTGTTCGATCGCGGCTAACTCATCCGACGACATGCCGTTCTCGCGAAGGAACGCACGTAGATCGGGGAGCCATTGCCGGTAGATGCCGTAGCAGACCGCGGCCTCGTCGACGAAATAGTGCGCGAGTTCCGTTGCGAAGTCCCAATCCTGTTCGTCGATCGCGTCGAGGATCTTCCGGTAGGTGGAAATCTTCTGGTCTTCCCAAGATCCCATGCGAATGCGACGCCCGATCGCTCCCAAGTATTCGACGGTCGTGGCGCGCGTCGGCTCAGTAGACATCTCGATGGACATGACTGCTCCCCAACCCTGGTATCGTTTCCGGCAGACGCAGGTTAGACCGGTGGGACGGTCCTGTCAACGCAGTGGGTTTGCTGACGAGCTTCGCCTGTCGGGGGCGTTTGCGCCCAGTATTGCGGGCTGTGGGCGCCACGGCTTGGGTTTCGCCAGCTTCGCAACGAGTCGGGTGACCAACATTCCTGCACTAAGGCTGCGGCCGCAGCCTGCAAGGACGGCAATCGCGATCCTTCGTGAAACGCCGACCGAGTCCGTAAGGACCTCACGCTCGATCAGTTGCGCGGACAACGCGTTGATGGCGTGCCCGCGGTGCGCAGTCCGAGTGGTGCGCCAACTCGCCGTGCGCGCTGATCGTAGCGGCGGATGTCCATCTGTAACCGCGATTGGTTTCGGGCTGACTGGGCGCTAGGCGTTGATTCCACGAATCTCGTTCGTTTCTCTGGTGTGGACGGCTACTTGCTACGCGGCTCGTGAGCCCGTCAATCGGAAGGCGGCGGTTCGCTAGGTACCGGGCGGTCGTCAAAGGTAGCCGTGCCCGGAGTACGGCTGCGTCCAGCCAACGCGGGGGGACCACATGTACCGCGACGGTGGAGATGATCGGTTCGGCGGAGTCGCAGTTTCGTCCTGCGGCTCGCAGGCTGGGCGTTCGATGGGGCAGCGCGGCGGCTCTTTGCTCGCCTCAGGCTTGCAGTCGGCAAAGGGTTGACCATCAGGCGGAGATCGGCGTACGGTGGAACCGTTTCCAACCCGGCCGGGTAGACCACGGAACCTTGGCCCGGGTTCTGCGCGGGACGCGAGATAGCGACGACCTACGAAATATTGAGGGCAGATGGCAAGCATTCGAATGCGGCAAGCAATTTCGATCGCGCTCAAAGACGAGATGACCGCAGACGACTCGGTGGTGCTAATGGGTGAGGACGTCGCGGCTGCGCAAGGAGTCTTTAAGACCTCCGAAGGTTTATTGGAAGCATTCGGCCCGTTACGGGTTCGCGACACTCCGATTTCTGAGATGGGCTTCACCGGCGCGGCCGTGGGGGCGGCATGTCTAGGGTTAAAACCAGTGGTTGAGATCATGTTCATGGAGTTTCTCGGGGTGGCGCTCGACATGGTCGTTACCGAGGCCGCAAAGTTTCGCTATCTCAGCGGAGGTCGCGTGAGCGTGCCCCTTGTTGTCCGTGCTTCGGTTGGTAGCGGCGGCGGTTTCGGCATGCAACACAGTCAAACTTTGGAAAACTGGGTTGCGGCGACCCCTGGTCTGTGTGTCGTCGTACCGAGCGACCCTCAAACTGCTTACGGTCTGCTCAGGTCTGCAATCCGTCACGACGGGCCCGTTGTTGTGTTGGAACCGCGCGTCTTGTACGCACAACGCGGCGAGGTCGTCACCGGCGAGGCCGGACTTGTGCCTCTTGGTCGCGCGCGCATCGTGCGCCCAGGATCTCAGGTCACGGTCGTCGGTCTCGGGCAAACGGTTGGTGTGATTCGGGAGGCCGTCGATCGCGCTGGCCTCGATGCCGAGGTGATCGATCTGTCTACGCTTGTGCCGTGGGATCGGTCGACCGTCGTCGGCTCGACCCGTCGCACTGGCCGCCTCGTGGTCGTAGAGGAGGCGCCTGAGAGCGGCGGCTGGGGCCACGAGATCGTCTCGACGGTTGTGTCGTCCGCTTTCGCGGACCTCAAGGCGCCGCCTTTTCGAATTACCAGCCCGGACGTTCCGGTGCCTTACAGCCCACCGCTAGAAGCGCGGCACTTGCCTACGAGCGCATACGTGGCGGACCAACTCACTAGTTATCTGGAGAGCGGGAAAGTACCCGCGCCATGGTGGATACGAGAGGGATTCGTCAAATGACGGTTACTTCAATGCGCACCAGTGCAGATCGGCGAGCGGCGCTCTCTGATCCGCTCGAGGTCTATCGACGCATGTGGGAAATTCGGACCTTCGAAGAACAAATATCCGGGCTCTTCGCGGAAGGACTCGTGCACGGTACTACCCACACGTGCGGAGGACAGGAAGCGCTAGACATCGCTTTGGCCACCACGCTACACATCGATGACATCGTGTGCTGCACGTACAGAGGGCATGGCATAGCCCTCGCCTTGGGCATGACCCCCGAGTCCGTACTGGGTGAGATTATGGGCCGAACCACGGGCTGCATCGGTGGTGTAGGCGGCTCGATGCATCTGTCGGATCTGAGTGTCGGACTCTTGCCCACCTTCGCAATTGTCGGGGCTGGAGTTCCGGTGGCGGCAGGAGTCGGGCTGGCGTTCCAGGTCCGCGGCGAGCCTCGGGTGTCATTGTCCGTTTGTGGTGACGGCGCCTCGAATATAGGTGCATTCCATGAGGGCATTAACCTCGCCGCTATCTGGAAGCTACCGACCGTCTTCGTGATTGACAACAATCTATACGGCGAGTACAGCCGCATCGACAAGACAACGCCGATTAGCAATCTGGCCGATCGGGCCAAGGCCTATGGCATTGCGGGCGAATCTGTGGACGGCATGGATCTAGAGGCAGTGACCGAGGCGCTCGACCGGCATGTATCGAACGCGCGGGGCGGCGGCGGGCCGTCGCTGCTGGAGGTGCGCACCTATCGTTATGCCGGTCATTCGCGTGCGGACCTCGCGACTTATAGGCCACCAGGAGAGCTGGACGAGTGGCGACTGCGCGACCCCCTCGTGCTACGCCGTAATGTGCTGCTGACCGGCGGCATTGCATCTGCCGGGGAGCTCGACGATATCGAGAGCGAGGTTCGCGACTACATCGCCGAGGTTGTAAGCGCGACAAAGGAAGCACCTGAGCCGACCGCAGAAGCCATGTTCGCAAACGTCACAGTGCCACTTGATCGAGGCACGGGCGAGAACTGATGCGCGTAACCCTCAAGCTACCCAGGCTTGGAGAGACCGTCGATGAGGTGGTCGTCATCGAATGGGCGATCGCGGTTGGTGAGAAGGTCGCCGAGGGCGGCCCGCTTCTTCGGGTGGAGACAGATAAGGCGGTCGTGGAGGTTCCTTCGCCGGTGGCGGGGCAACTTATTGAACAGCTCGTCCATGACGGCGATGAGATTACTACCGGCGCCCCATTTGCGACCTTGGTGACGGATGCCGGCGCGCCCAACCCGGGCCGTCCAAACGACAGTTAAGCGGCGCCGAATGGTGTAACGCAGGAAGCGCGAGAGGGTTGACAGGACAACGTTATCTGTCAGGACTCAGCGTACGCGATAGCGGCAAGGCCGGACGATTGGCTGGGCTCATGCAGGTAGTGGAGGCGATGGTGATCCGGCCGTGCAGCGCCGGGCCGATGGATTCATCCCTCTCTTAGGAGTTCTCGACTAGGCGTGGATACGGTTGCCGAGATTCAGGCCGAACACGTGCTCTTGGCCGCCGCCGTCATTCTAGGTGCGGGCTCCATTCTAGGCTATCTCTCGCGTCGTCTAACGTTTCCGGATATTGTGTTCTTTCTGGTTGGCGGCATATTACTCGGTCCCGAATGCCTTGGTATAGTCGACATCCGCGCAACCTCGACGCTGTCTTGGATCATTGTTATCTTTTCCGCTAGTTACATTCTGTTTGATGGTGGAGCGACCTTGCAGCTAAGGGTCCTCAGTTCGGTTTGGATATCGCTTACGACAATTGTGACTGTCGGCGTAGTCGCCACGGCCCTTATTGTCGGTTTCGCTGCGAGCTCGATTCTCGGCATTCCCATCAAAGTCGGCCTACTGCTGGGGGCTGCACTCGCCTCGACCGATCCTGCCTCCTTGGTGCCGCTCCTGAAGCAAACGCCTGTGAATCCAAAGGTGTCTCAGTTCGTCATTAGCGAGTCAGCCCTCAACGACCCAGTAGGCGCAATCCTTACGTACGGGCTGCTGTCTTCACTCGTAATTGGTCATGGCGCTACTCACCTCTCGCTTAGCAAGGCTGCCGTCGATCTCGTGGCACAAGCGCTCATCGGCACATGTGTCGGCGCGGTACTCGGCTACCTCACCTCGTTCCTCGTTTCGCACAAGCGTTACGGCGTTCTGGCGGAATACCTACCAATGGTCACGCTGATCAGCGTGATCGGCAGCTACCTGAGTGCGTCTGGGTTGCATTCCAGTGGATTTATGGCGTCATTCGTCGCCGGTCTGATGATGGGGAACGCGCGCGCGCCTGGCTTGGCAACGACGGCTCGAGAGCATGCAAGCTTTGCAGACTTCGTATCTACGACGTCACTTATCTCACGGATGTTCATCTTCATGTTGCTCGGGTCTCAGATGAATCTTGAGTTAATGTTCAGGTATTGGAGACAGGGCTTGGCATTGGTTGCGGTGTTCATGTTGATTGCGCGCCCAATCACTGTCGCTGTGTCGACCCTCGCCGATCGTCGAGCACGCTGGAACTGGCGTGAACTGGTTTTCATCGCTTGGACTCGTGAGACTGGAGTGATTCCGGGTGCTCTTGCGAGCATAATGATCGCCGCGCACGCACCCCACGCGGATGTTCTCGCCGCCATGATCTTCATCGCGATCATCATCACAATCATTGTTCAGGCAACAACGGCGAAGTGGCTTGCTGGGCGACTTCATCTGTTAATCGAAGACTCGCACAATTAGCGAGCGACCTAAGCTGAGAGTTCAGGGCACCGTCAAACCAGGGCTAAACAGGTGTTTGGAGATTCTTCGGGTACCGGGTCGTCCGCCGATAGGGCGTGCTCGCCTGGTCGCGCCTTCGCCCTGTGACCGACCTTCGACACCGGCTTTTGCTGCGGGTGGAAGTAGTTGGTCAACAGCGCTTGTCGGAACCAGATCTTGTTGCGCAACAGGCGTTCCGCGCCGGTGTCATAACCGTAGTAGCCGGCGGCCTGGCGCACGACTGCCCAGTTCTTCTGCTCGACGCGCGCGCCGTCGCTTTTCTTGCCGGGCCGGATCTGGTGAAGGTATTCGTGTTCTTCTCGCAGTAAGCGAGCAGGTGTGCGCGTTGATGAACTCGGACCCGTTGTCGGAGTCGATTCCCCTTACAGGGAAGGGAAGCTCGGCGACTATGACCCGGCGACTATGACCTCCGTCGCCCCCAGCACCCACGTCTGTGCCTTGTTCGTCACCGTGCGGCTGTCCGTCCATCCGATCGCGATATCGGTGACCGCGTCAACGTCTCGCAGAAATCCCCGGAGCTGACCCCGCCCTCATGGCGGACCAGGTCGATCTCGACGGACCCGGGGATGCCTTCGTCCCAATCGACCCGGGGGCGGATCGAGATCGGGTCTTTGAGTAGCGAACCCGGCTTGGTATGTGATCGACCGCGGGGAGCCAGCTCGGCGCGATCGGGCGCCAGCCGCCGGTCGATGGTGCCGCACCGATCCGGCTCAACGCCGCCGCGACGTCATCGTCGACGTTCAGCTCACCACATGCCCGCAGCCGGGTGACCAGCTCGGGCAGGAACGGCGCGAGCCGCTTACCGCCGGCACGCCCAAAGTCGCCCAACAAGACCGGAACGCGCCGATCACCAGCGGGCCATAGGCCGACGGGCGAGG
>Ga0068855_100011299_pt1 | contig 10782 bp, 9 predicted proteins | sample KBSCornC52_FD_66592 | JGI IMG/M metagenome (GOLD analysis project Ga0068855, IMG submission 66592) | Corn rhizosphere microbial communities from Kellogg Biological Station, Michigan, USA - KBS Corn C5-2 | ecosystem: Host-associated > Plants > Roots > Rhizosphere > Soil ... | reverse complement strand
GGGGATGCTCGAGAAAACTCGCCGCCGGGGCGCCGCCAGGATTCGTCAATCCCGTAAGCGTGGGGCCCGGATGAACCGAGTTAACTCGCACGCCAGCGAGACCCATCTCAAGTGCCGCGACCTTGGTAATGCCCCGGACACCCCATTTGCTAGCGGAATAAGCACCGAAAGCGTTTGACGCTTCGAGTCCCGCTGAGGACGATATATTGACGATAGAGCCACCACGACCTGTCATCATCGCGGCTCCCACATACTTGAGGCCCAGGAAAACGCCCTTAAGATTGACATTGATAACGCGATCGAATTCGTCAGGAGTTAGATCGACGATTTTCTTAAGAATCGCCATGCCGGCATTATTGATTAAGACGTCAATTTTACCGTAACGCGACATTGTTTCCGCAACCACCTTCTCCCAGTTCGCCGCACTGCTGACGTCGAGCGGCACCCCCAAAATCCCAGCCTCGTGTGCTGGTTTATCAACAATATCTCCAGCAATCACTTGCGCGCCTTCAGCTGCGAACTTGCTCGCCGTGGCAGCGCCGATCCCGCTGGATCCTCCTGTCACTATCGCAACTTTTCCTTCTAATTTTCCCATGTAGCTCTCTCCCTTAGATTCAAGTTGTACTCATTTTCCTGAATGGGAACCGATTCCGTTTTGCAAAGACATACGGGCAAGGCTTCATTCGATAGACGCGAGGCGAGGCATTTACAGCCATCGCGGCAATCCACTTCTGCCATTGAAATCTCAGCACCGGCACCATTCCATGGAACCGGTGCAAAAGATTACAGGATATATTTTTTATAAAACACTATTAAAATTGCATTATAGGTGAGTATTATTAATATTATTCGTCACGATATGTAATAAAATTGTGATCGGCTCGGACCGCGCTCCATCTGCATTAGTGAAACTGCAGGCGGAATTTAGGCGGTTCCTACCGGCTGAATGAAAAAAGTTAACTGAAGGATCTTGTAATGCTGACTCTCTATCACGCGCCGACCACACGCTCCTTCCGCATTAAGTGGCTCTTGGCGGAGCTTGATGTCCCCTATAAGCAAAACATCTATGACTTTTACAATATGGAGCGGCACGATCCCGAATATCGCAAAATAAATTCGATCGGTTCATTTCCCAGTATTGAAGAGGCTGGCCTCATCCTCACGGAGTCCGGCTCGATCATTAACTACGTACTTCGCAAACATGGCAAGGGTCGCTTCATGCCGTCCCCGAGCAGTCGCGATGAAGCCCTGGTGGACGAGTGGATGTATTGGGCCGAGGGACTTTTTGCCGTTCATCAGCGAATCTTCTGGGATCACTGCGCACAACCGCCGGGATGCATAATTAATCCGGTCCCAAGCGTAGGTGAGGAAGCGAAGCGGCAGGCGATAAAATATGCTGGAATGCTCGAGAGGGCTCTGAACGATGGTGGATTTGTGGTTGGGAACGATCTCACTGGCGCCGACTTCATGCTCTCTTTTCCGCTATATCTCGCCAATCTTTCTGGATGGTTCGCCGAGATGCCGCGCATAACAGCCTATGTTAAAAGATTCTCCGCGCGCCCCGCCTTCCAGTCGGCAATCGCTGACACTCTTGAGTATTTCAACGACAGGCTCACAAAAAAGCCGGAATTTCCCAGCTATCGAAGCACGGAATCCCTGATCACTGCATGACCCGTAGTCAGGCTGCTAATTAGCTCACGTGCTTTTTAGTGATCGCGGCTGGTTCAAGCACATCAGATTTCCTTCGAATCAGCCGCGAACTTTTGATTTAAGACGCCCCCGCGCGCCAGGAGACAAACGGCAAGTCGGCCGGACTGCACATGCCGAGCATCCAGCGCGCCGCGCGTTCCGCAAGAACATGATAATCACCAAGGATGAGGTGAGTTGACATGGCGCCTACGTCCCGCACCTGGCGTTGCAGCAGGCCGCTGTTTCTATAAGCACTACTGCCCCCCATGGTGTCGAGCAGAGACCGCAGAGCGTCCTTTGCGCCATGCAAAATTGCCAGCATCGCCATCATCGTCTTGCCCTGCTCCTCAATCGAGACCAACAGGTGACTCTCGGCGCGCCGGATCGAACCACTAATGAGATCTTCATAGCCGAGTTCGAGCAGATGCAATCTCTGCGCGGCCTCTGCCCAACACAACCGGCTTTCGGGCCGCTCAATCCGGGCTATGCCGTAGGGACGCGAACTGGAGAGTGAAAGACGCGCATTGGCCACAGCCGATTGCAGCACACCGAGCGGCATAGCCGCATTCATTACGCTCATGTAGGCAATTGGATAGCTATGGATCGGCTCTGGTAGAGAGTTGCCGCCATGGCCGGATGACAGATTGAGGGCCAATATGGGAACGTACCAGCCCTCGGGAACCAACACATCTTCGACAACCACAGTACAGCTGCCCGACGCAGCCAGGCCCGCCATGTCCCAGTCATCCAGCACCGCCACTTGGTTCCGGTGCATCAGGAACCAATATGGAACGTCATCAAGCATTGACGCGACCATCACCATATTAGCGTGTTGTATGCCACTTGCATAAGGCCAGCGTCCGGATAGACGTGCTCCACCGGCGACAGGCGTCGCAGTGCCCGCGGGCGCGAGTACGCCAGGACTGCGCAAAGAGGGCCCTTTTGCAAAAATCTTCTCTTGTACCTCGATAGGAAAGCGCTGAATGAACATGGAGGTGGCGAGATAGATTGACGTGTTCCAGCTTACCGACATGTCTGCCTGAGCAAGCAGACGTAGGACTTCAGAGGCCTCGCGCACGCCGAGACCTAGACCGCCCCATCGCTCACTCACAAAAATCCGGAAAGCTCCGGCACTATCAAGATCGGCCACCAACTGATCGTCAATTCGCCCTGCCTTCTGCATCGCCGGGGCAATTTCGCCTATGCGCGGCAATAGCGCGGATACGCGCGCGTACAGAGCCTCCACAGTCGCCTCGCGCGACTCCCGAGTTGGTGATATGCCGAGGGGATCGAATTCCGATCGGTTTCTGAGCTTAGTCATGCATTTCTACATTGGCACTGAAGCTGCTATATTGGTCAGACAGCGTATTGCGATATCTTAAATTTCTAGCAGCGCTGATACACGAGCAATATCTTGTTCAGGGGCGGCGGCCCAAGTTATTTGCGAAAAAATCCTACCGTTCCCCCCTGAATCTCATCGTTGAGTGAATATGTCTTGATCTGCACATCCCCTGCACTCGGGTTACTTTGCATAACTCGAGAATTTCCTGACCACCACATCACCCTGACCGACCGGCGCCTTATGCGCCAACCACTTTTTGAGCGTACCAGTTCATCATCATACCAGCCTTTGCCTTCCCACACATCACCACCCGGCGTACCCTTGCGAATTATGCACCAGCCGCCATAGGTCAAGGTTCGCCCGGTCTCTTTTCCCAAATCCCATACCGTGTTTGACATAGCGTGCTGAGAAGCATCAAACCCTCCCCAGGCCATAGCAGCGCCTGCCTTGAACGCGGCGAGACCATTAAAGGCTGCTCCACCCCCATAGTCCGCCACAACATCCCCAGTAAACAACTCGTCAAATACATCCCACTTTCGGCTGTCGACAGCGACCCCATACCGATTGATTAGGTGCAGCACCGCTACTTCATCCTGAGTCATTTAATCCTCCATCTTCACTTTCTGTTTGAACCTCGCGCCAATCACGCTTTCGGTGCCAGGCCTATCCAGCCTAACCTGAACGTTTACGCCTCGACCCTCTCTGTTGGGCGATGTGACTGACGCGAGAACGTGGCGACGCACGAAATTGATATTCGATGTGATCGTTCCCAATAGGGCGGAAGAGGAGCAGATCATTCGGTCCTCGAAGCAGTTTCCAATGTTGTTTTGATCGCATCGGCGCATCGCCAAAAAAAGCAGCCCCCTACCTTATCTACGCACCATATATAGCCCATTATATGATATATAGTAACGTTGTAGTGGGTTATTATTATATAATACTCCATTATTTTTGCTATATATTAGCGTATTATGCAGCATTAAACAAACAGGCTCACAAAGTGATTTGATCCTGCTCCGCTGAAATTTCCGGGGCACTTTGCATACTACGGAGACGTCTCTTGCACAGAACGACGAGATTCGAAGGAGGGAGGTCAGCTTCTCTCCGCGATCCGTTTGGCCGACAGATCGAATACTTGCGCATGTCTGTGACCGATCGCTGCGATTTCCGCTGCACCTATTGCATGGCGGAGGACATGACCTTCCTGCCGAAAAGCGATCTTCTCACGCTTGAGGAACTGGAAATCATATCCATGGTGTTCGTGGCGCGCGGAATACGAAAAATTCGGCTGACTGGCGGGGAACCGCTAGTACGCCGCGGCATCATGACCCTGATCGAGCGTCTGTGTGCACATGTTAATGACGGTCTGCTCGACGAGGTGACTCTGACGACTAATGGCAGTCAGCTCACGCGCTTTGCTGAACCCCTAGCCACAGCCGGAGTTCAGCGCATCAATGTCTCCCTGGATACACTCGACCCCGCCCGCTTTCAGCGTATCACACGTTGGGGCCGACTTTCCCAGGTACTCGAAGGAATCGAAGCCGCCCGTTCAGCAGGCTTAAACGTCAAGATCAACACAGTCGCGATGAGGGGCGAAAACGAGGAAGAATTAGAAACGCTCGTCGCTTGGGCCCATGGGAAAGGATTCGACCTTACGCTGATCGAGACCATGCCCATGGGCAATGTCGGGGCCGGTGAGCGTGTCGAACACTATTTGCCTCTTTCGATAGTGCGCGCGCGTCTCGAACAACGTTTCACGCTCGAGGATAGCGACCACAAAACCGGCGGTCCGGCACGCTACGTGTTCGTGCGCGAAACCGGCGGACGGCTGGGCTTCATTACACCACTCACCCACAATTTCTGCGAAAGCTGCAATCGTGTTCGGCTTACCTGTACCGGCATCCTCTATATGTGCCTTGGTCAGAATGACGCCGCCGACCTGAAAGCCGTCATACGTAGCGCGACATTTCGGGGCATTTCCTTCGCAACAGGTCGCGATGCGCTTGATGCAGCCCTTGTCGAGGCCATTACCCGTAAACCGAAGGGTCACGATTTCGTTATCGACCGGCGAAATCGAACCCCAGTGATTGAACGTTATATGTCTATGACCGGAGGATAAGAGTGCCCGGCCCCCTCGGTCGGCGGGCTTTTAAGCGAATGGGAAGAGAATTGAGTCCACGAAATGCTACGTATGGGGTGAAGTTAAGATCATGGGTAAGGACCTCAAAATCAAAACGACGCAGGAATTCTGAAAAGAAGTTACCTAATGTCATCTTCGCGAAAAGATGGCCAATGCAGTAATGAACGCCGGGCGCAAAAGCCATGTTTGGAACTTGATTTCTCGTGAAATCGAGCCGCTCAGGATTGGGAAAAATTAAAGGATCACGATTCGCAGCCGCCTGACACAAAAGCACGACATCTCCCTTGCGGAGCGCATGTCCCTTCCAGTCGAAATCTTCCTTCACAACGCGCGACATCAATGTCGACATGGCTACACGTCGCTGAATTTCCATGATTGCATTTGGAAGCAGCTCGGGATGAGTGTGCAGCCGCGTTGAGGCCTCGGGGTCGCGCGCAAGAGCCGCGACACCAAGGGCAATGGTATTCGTCGTGGTATCATGACCAGCAATAAACGTGACGACACAGGTCCCAATCATTTCGGCCTCGGTTAGGCGGTCACCATCCTCGTTGGCCGTCACGAGCGCCGAAATAAAATCGTCGGTCGGGTTTCTGCGCCTCTTCTCAATCTCGCTGAGACATATCTCGCGCATTTCAATGACGACCTTCTCAATCTCGATGAGCGTCTCCAGCGGCGTATTGGTTGCTCCCATAGCGTTTAGAATCGACCAGCGTTGGACCGTCGGAAGCATACTGTCGTCCAGCCCGAATTGTTTTAGAATCAACTTCGTCGGAATTGGACGTGCAATTTCTTCGCAAAAGTCGAACGGACCGACAAATGCCGCCGCCTTATCCAGCGTTTCTTGAATAATCCGCCTTGCATGTGGGCGGATACTTTCGACTACCGGACCACTGAAAGCCCTCACCAGCAAACGCCGGATGCGGCGATGTTCTGGTTCATCCATATTAATGATGAAACCGCGAAATGCCTCCATCAGATTTGGCAACAAGCTTTGCCGCTGTTCCAGCGGAATATGACTAACGGCGGTTTCGGGAAGGCGCACGGAGGATAGAGGCAACCTTCCACGATATCCTTCAAGCACCTCCGCATGGCCGGTAATAATCCAGGCCTTGTTCACCTCGCTCCAATAAATCGGAGCTGCGGCCCGCAGAGTGTCTAATTTGACGAGGAGTTGATCGCCAAGTCCCGCCGCATCGAGCGGAAAATCCAGACTGGCTAGCTGCGTTGAAGACGACATCGATACACAGGGGTCTAAGTTTGATCTTTGTTCCGGGGACTTGTAGAGCGCTATATCGAGGACATATTTGGGCGGGCGTGCGCGAAGACGTCCTGGTAGAGCAATCCGGGCGGTGCTATGCACACTTTCGCAACGGCCTGTAACGCAGGTACAACTGACGCATAGTAAGGGACCATCGTTGGATCTGCCCCGTAGTCGTGACGCCGTTCATCAATTGATGCAAACGTTTCCAATCGCATTCTGAGCGAAACTGGCTCACCTTCGACCTCGACATCCCAGTAATGCGGCTCATGCATTCCGGACACCGGGCACACTTCCGGCACGGCATACCATTCTTCTTCCATAGTCACTTTCGGTACTGCGTCAATGATGCCGGTGTACTTGACCCGACTAACGCAGACTTCACCTTTTTTTATCACAAGCGCTTTCATATGCATGTCGTTCTCGGCGACGGTTTGGGACGACTGCTTTTCAATCCGATCACAATTCTTGCCCCACACGCGACTGCAGAAAAAATTGATAGATTCGCGGTAATAATGGCCCAAAACTTTCGAAACCATCCCATCATCAGAAAAGAGGTTTTTATCGGGCTGCTGGCCAAACCCGAAGGCCTTCAAAGTTTCAGGACTTTGCACATCCTTGAGCTCTACTATTTCTCTTATGCGCACGCGCTTGACGCGGTTGGATAGCCCAGTGGCCGAAAGTCCAAGGCGTTCGAAGATGAAGGAAGGATGAATGCCGGTCCCATGCAACGTTACCCCACCTGCGCGGCATGCGGCCTGGAGCTTCTGTACGCGCTGTTCACCGTACATGTGCGTATAGTGGTATGAGCTTAGTGATATGACATTTTTCCCACTCTTTAGGAGGGCGAGGACGTCCTCGTCATAAAGCTCGATGGAGGGAAGAGGCGCGGCTGCATGAATCACGCAATCAGCCTCCATCCTCATGATCGTTTCACGATTGCCTTCAATTACAATCCCAATGGGTTCGTGGCCAATAAGCGTACCTACGTCTTGGCCGACTTTCGATTGGCTATATGCAAATACCGCAACCAACTCAAACTCTGGAATGCGGAGGATTTCGCGAATAGCCGCCTGGCCCATCGCACCAGGACCCCACACGATTAGTTTGAGGCGTTTCATAGCATTCCTTTCAATTCCGCAGATGCGCGCGATAACCGGACGCCATTTCAGTGAGTCGCGGCAATATCGCGCTCCGCAAAACGTTCCCCGCCTTTATCGCGGTAACGCGTGACCGATTATTATTCTTTTGCGGTCCAGCACTTGGTAGATCATCCGGCCGAAGATGCAGCAATCTGCCTACCATTTGCGCCTAAGCTGATAGGCCTTTTGACGTAATCTAATGGTCGCCTCGCGCTCTTCTGCCGAGACGATAGGTGTGTCGGGTGGCAAATACTTGCGCACGTCGGCCAGCCTGACCTTGGTTATCGTCGGTGTGGGCGTGCTGCTGCAGGTGTGCCAGCGGCCGAACATGGCGCCTTTTTTGTACCCGGCATCGTCGAGCCAATTGGGAACGCCGGGATCCGTTGCCGCTATTACTGCGCGGAACTTGCCATCCTTATCCACTTTGCCCGTATAGCCGTTCAGGCTGGTTTGGCGCGTCACCCAATCAATACTGCGAAATAGATTGTCCGTGAGCTGAATTGCCCAGTAACGACAACGCTTGGGAACTTCGGCTTCATAGATCAATGCCTCGTCTTCAGCGAGATCGAACCGTCCATATATATAGGTCTGCACGCTTACGCCGCCGAGATCGTTATATTGCTTTAATGCTACGGTATTCGGGGGAAGGCTCTGGAATCCTTTTAGCCAAATGAGGGAGGCTTTCGCCCAGTTTTCCGCCCAGATCGCGATTTGCTTTAGATTGATTTCAATTTCCTGGGGCGTTGGCCTTGGTCTTGTGACGGGTTTGTCGAGGCGCTCGATGGCAAGACGCGCATCGACCTCATGCATCCAGTCTGACGCTATTTGCCGAATATTGATGTAGGTGGCATCGGGATCGAGCTTCCACCAATTCCCCTTATATCCTGCCGGACGCTCATTGCTGAGGAGCACTTCGAAGTATCCATCCCTGTCGATTTTTAAGTCGTCGGGATTATAATTGGCGTAGGTTTGCCCCCAAGATCCATCGCCACGCGTAAATTGGTTTCCACCGCTAGGAGAAATATCCACGATCTTGACAGTGCCGCGGTATCCGGAGAGACGATAGACACCTTTGCCGTCAATAGGCGTGGCGTAGTACATATCATCGGGATTCACGTCGATGTTGTTGAAGGCAATATTCAGATATGGCCAGAAATCCGGGTGTTCCGGACTCGAGTAACCCACGCCAACATAACCATGGGCGATATGTGCGAAAAGGAACTCATACATTTCATGGCGCAACTGTGAGTCATCAATATCATTAACGAGTGGCGCCATTCGTTCCCCAAGGGAGAGCAACGGTTCTGTCAACGAGCGCCATTCGCTCGATGCGTTCGGCATCAACGGGGACGCCTCTTCCGCCGCATTCGCAATAGAAATCAGAGTGCAAATCGACAGTATCTGGAAGAGGATGCATCGCTTCATTGGCGCCTCCAATGCCTTAACGCACCGAAAGTAGTGACGTACTGCCTATGTGGAGCCCTCTGCCTGATACTCGCGAGACTCGTTACTACCATCTCCGTCTCAGTTGAAAAGCCTTCTGCCGCAGTCGCAGCGCCACCTCGCGCTCATCTGCCGAGATCACGGGCGTATCGGCGGGAAGATACTTGCGCACGTCGGCCAACTTAACTTTGGTAACCGTTGGCGTCGGGGTGCTGCTGCACGTATGCCAGCGACCGAACATGGCGCCTTTCTTGTAGCCGGCATCGTCTAGCCAATTGGGAACGCCCGGGTCTTTCGCTGAGATTACTGCCCGGAATTTGCCGTCTTTGTCGATTCTTGCCGTGTAGCCATTCAAGCTGGTTTGCCGCGTCACCCAATCAATACTGCGAAATAAACTGTCATTGAGCTGGATAGCCCAGTAGCGACAACTTTTTGGTACGGCGGTCTCATAGATCAGCGCTTCATCCTCATTGAGGTCGAACATACCGTAAATGTACGTCTGGACGCTGACACCTCCGAGATCACTGTATTGCTTCAGAGTCACGGTGTTTGGTGGAATATTCTGGAATCCTCGTATCCATGTGAGGGACGCTTTCGCCCAACTTTCTGCCCAGACAGCAACGTGTTTCAAGTTCGCTTCAACTTCTTGAGGCGTTGGCCTCTGCCTCGTGACAGGCCGGTCGAGACGCTCGATGGCAAGACGCGCGTCCGTCTCACGCAACCAGTCCGAGGCTATCTGCCGAATGTTGATGTAGGTCGCGTTTTGGTCGAGTTTCCACCAATTCCCTTTATATCCGGCCGGACGCTCGTTGCTGAGTAGCACCTCAAAGTATCCATCTTTGCCAATTTTCAGTTCGTCAGGATTGTAATTGGCATAGGTTTGCCCGATTGGCCCATAACCATGGGGAATCAGAGTGCCGCCACTAATCGAAACATCAAGAATTTTGACTTTTCCCCGGTAGCCGGAAATTCGATAGGTACCTCCCCCATCAACCGGTGCGAGGTAATACATATCGTCCGGGTTCGGATCGATGGAGTTAAAGACGTTATTTAAGTAGGGCCAGAAATCCGGGTGCTCAGGATCCGCATAATTCGAACCGATGTATCCCTGCGCAATCTGCGAATAGATGAATTGGTACATCTCATAGCGCAACTGAGGGCTATCGACGTCACCGGCAAGGGGCGCGATGCGATCGCCCAAAGTTAACAGCGGCTCTGTTATTGCACGCCACTCCTTCGACACAGCCGGCATTGCCTGAAGTGCATCTTCCGCGAACAGTACGGAAGGTTTCAATATTGAGATCAGCAGGAGCGCGGAAATCAGCCGACGTTTCATTGAGCTTCCCCTAAATTGACATCAATATTGTCGCCACTGCCCATCTAGTTCTTCATGCTTTCGTCCGGCCGCCTGGCGGCTCTAATCGTGGCCTTACCACCTCTTGCGCATCTGCACACCTTTTCGACGTTGGCGTATTGCAGCGTCGCGTTGTTCGGCGCTGATCGCGGGAGTATCGGCTGGGAAATATTTCCGAGCTTCGGAGACTTTAATCACAGTCGTCTTGAAATCGGGCCAGAAGTCGCAATTTTCCCAACGAGCCTGAATCATCCCCGTCCGAAGGCCTGCATTGTCGAGCCAATTTTGAATCCCAGGATCTTTGGCAGAAATTACCGTCCTGAAATAGCCGTCGCTATCCACTTGCGCGGTAAAACCATTCAACGAGCTTTGGCGATTCATATAGTCCAGTGTAGCTCCCGTATCTTCGGTAAG
>Ga0068855_100011298_pt1 | contig 10782 bp, 7 predicted proteins | sample KBSCornC52_FD_66592 | JGI IMG/M metagenome (GOLD analysis project Ga0068855, IMG submission 66592) | Corn rhizosphere microbial communities from Kellogg Biological Station, Michigan, USA - KBS Corn C5-2 | ecosystem: Host-associated > Plants > Roots > Rhizosphere > Soil ... | reverse complement strand
CTCGTGCTGGCGCTCTCGATTCTGCCGTGGTGCGTGTGCATGGGGGCCACCTTTCCGCTGATGATGGCGTACATTCGGGAGAGAAAAGATTCGGCAACGGACAGCTTCAGCTATTTGTACGTCGCCAACGTGCTCGGCGCGATGACCGGCACATTTTTGACGGCGGTCGTGTTTATTGAACTCTTCGGTTTTCTCGGCACGCTGCGCATTGCGGCGGGTGGGAATTTCATCATCGCGCTTGGCAGCCTCGCCCTGGGCGCGCGACAACGGCATGAATCAGGCGAAACGATTGCGGCCGATGTTAAAACCAAAGCGCCCAAACAAACGCCAATCACCCTCGCAGGGAACGTCAGCGCCGGAGCGATCAAATGGATTTTGTTTGCAACCGGATTCTGCTCGATGGCGATGGAGGTGATTTGGACGCGCCTTTTCGCGCCGGTGTTAAAGACGCAGGTGTATTCCTTTGCCGCGGTTGTTTTCGTTTATCTCAGCGCCACGCTGGTCGGATCTTTGTTATACCGGCGTCATCTCAGATCCGGCAAAGTGTGGAGCACCGCCGTGGTGCTGATGCTGCTGGCAATTTCAACTTTCCTCCCCATCCCGGCGGCGGACCCGCGATTCGTGACAATGGATTTGAATTTTCTTCCGCACCTTTCCAGCGTTTTGATTGTGCTCGCGAGCATTTTTCCGTTTTGCGCCGTGCTCGGATATCTCACGCCCGGACTGATCGACACCTTTTCGCAAGGCAACCCCGCCGCCGCCGGGCGCGCCTACGCCATCAACGTCCTCGGCTGCATTCTCGGTCCGCTGGCGGCTTCTTACATCCTGCTGCCGTTCGTCAGCGAAAATGCGGCGCTGATGTTATTGAGCGTGCCGGTGCTGGCGTTTTTCGCCGTGTTTTGGAAATCGCTGCCGCGCATTCCGCGGCTGTGGTCGAGCCTTGCGACGGGTGGCCTGGTTCTCTACTGCCTGTTTTTTTCCAAAGGTTTCGTTTACTTCCTGGAAAAATGGTCGCACCGAATCGAAGTGCGGCGCGATTACGCTGCTTCGGTGATTTCCGCCGATCCGGAGGGGAACGATCAACTCGTCGTGAACGGCGTGGGTATGACCACCCTTACACCCATCACGAAATTCATGATTCACCTGCCGATGAGTTTTCACGACGGACCGGCACCGGACGTCCTTGTGATTTGTTTCGGCATGGGGACAAGCTACCGCTCGGCATTGAGCTGGGGCGCGGAAACGACGGTTGTTGATTTGATTCCCAGCGTGCCGAAAGCGTTCGGATTTTATCACGCGGATGCCGATGAAGTGCGCAAGAACCCCAAGGGACACATCATTGTCGATGACGGCCGGCGTTTTCTGAAACGAACGACGCAGAAATTTGATGTTATCGCAACCGATCCGCCGCCGCCGCTGCAGGCCGCCGGTTCGAGCCTGCTTTACACGCCGGAATTTTACGACCTCATCAAGCAACACCTCAAGCCGAAGGGCATCGTGCAAATCTGGCTGCCGGGCGGGGATCGGGCGAGCGCCGCCGCCGTTGCGCGCTCCGTTTACATTTCGTTCCCGCACGTGCGTTGCTTTCTATCCGTCGCCCGCGGTGGTGTTCACATCCTCGCTTCCATGGAGCCGATTGAGCGATTGACGCCGGAACAACTGATGGCGCGCATGCCGGCCGAAGCGAAGGCGGACCTGATGGAGTGGGCGGGCAGCGCCGAACCCACCGAGTATCTGGCCAGCGTGGTTTCGGCGGAGATGCCGCTGCAAGAACTGCTCAATCCCAATCCCGAAATTCGCATCACGGACGACCATCCGTACAACGAATACTTCCTGCTGCGCCGCGAGGGCTGGTCGTGGGGATATTAGAGGGCGCAACAAATCGTAGGGCGCGTTACTCCGTGCGGGCCATGGCTGATCTGTTTTCTCCGGCGCGCGCGGAGCGACGCGCCCTACCCGCTCACGTATCCGCCCATTCCCTTACTTCTCGAGCGTGAAATAAAACGTGGCGCCTTCGCCGCGTTTGCCTTCGCCCCACACCCGGCCGCCGTGGCGCATGATGATGCGCTGGACAATCGCGAGACCGATGCCGGTGCCCGGGAAATCGCCGTTGGAATGCAGGCGCTCGAACACGCCGAACAGCCGGTGCTTCCATTCCATGTCAAAACCTTCGCCGTTATCGCGCACCATGAAAACGGGTTCGCCGTCCTTCTCCACCAAATCAAACTCAATCGTCGCATTCGGCTTTTTCCCGGTGAACTTCCAGGCATTGCTCAGCAGATTGCCGAGAGCGATTTGGAGAAGCCGCGCATCCCCGCGCGCTTTCAAGTCCCGGCCGATCTTCAATTTGACTTTCCGATGCGGCTCGGCGGCTTTGAGATTGGCGACGATCTGATGGGCGATTTCGCTCAGGTCGGTTTCTTCTCGCTGCAACTCGCCGCGGCTGATGACCGAAAGCCGCAGCAAATCATCCAGCAATTGGTTCATGTGCCCCGCGGACTCACAGGCGCGCTTTAAAAAGTCCTCGCCGCGCCCGCCCAGTTTTGCGCCAAACTCCTGGAGCACAATCTCGCTGTAACCGCGGATGCTCCGCAAGGGCGCGCGCAAATCATGCGAAATGGAATAACAAAACGCCTCCATTTCCTTGTTGGCAAATTCCAATTCCGCCGTGCGTTCGAGGACGCGGCGCTCGAGTTCGGCATTCATCTGGCGAACGCGCTCTTCATCGCACTTGCGCGCCGACACATCGACGCGAAAGCCAACAACGCTGGTTACGTTTCCTGCCGCATCAATCAGCGGGTAGCCGTTATCCTGGAGGAATCGGACGGTGCCGTCCCGGTGGCGGACGCGATATTCGAGATTGAACGGACCTCTGAGCGCCAAGGCGCGGGCGCGTTCGGAGTGAAACCGTTGCGCATCCTCCGGATGAATAATTTCCTCCCAGCGCTTCCCGCCGCCGCTCATTTCCGCCAGGGAATAACCGATGCACCGCTCGATGTCCCCGCTGAAGAGGACCTCGTCCGTGAGCGGATTCCAATCATAGAGCAACTGGCCGCTGGCGCGCACGACGGCTTCGTAGCGGTTTTTCCACTCGCGATCGACGGCGGCGGTCGCCTCGACGGTCTTTTGCGGCCTGAGGTCGGTGACCACGATGCAGAGAAATTTTCCCGCCGGTGATTCATCTATCACGAACGGGCTGGCCGTGAGGAAAACCGGAGTCAATTGATGTCCCAGCCGGAGCGAAACTTCGATTTTTTTCGCATGGCCGCCCTCATTGCGAAGAAAACTTTGCACCGACGCCTGGTCGGCCGCGCAGACGTAATCGTGGAAGGATGAACCCATCACGGATTCCAGCGGCGCGCCGACGACTTCTGCGAAACGGCGGTTCGCGTAAACCACCAGCCCCTTTGTGTCCACAGTCACGGCGCCTTCCTGCATTTCTTCGAGAAAAATGCGGAATGGTTTATCGGCACTCTCCAACGTGTAAACCATTTCGTGGCCGCCACGGACGACGACGAGCGCGTCCGCCGCGCCGGACCGAATGGCGGCGATGACTTCCCGCGCTTCGCGCAATTCCTCCCGGAGGGTCTCGATCTGGCGAGCCGGATCCCTGGAGGCATCGTAGTTGCCGCCCCTGGCCAGCGATTGCTCTGAGGCTGCGCTGCTGCGCGATGTTTCTTGAATCATTTCACGTTCCTTCCGCCCCTCCCGCGAAACAGTGCCATGACTTTTGCGTCATCAGAGAGGTCGCCCACGAGCCGGACCGGCTCGGGCAAACGACGCACGAGAGTGGGAGCGGCCACGATTTGATCCGCTATAGCCCGGGCCGGCTGCTGGTAAAGATCAATAATCTCGAGGGTGTAGCTGCCGCCGAGTTCGGTTTCGCAGATTTCCTTGATTTTTTTCACCGCCCGCAAGGAGCGTTCGGAGGAGCCGGCAATGTACAGGCGGAACAGGTGCGCGGCCGGTTTGCGCTTCGACGCGGCTTTTTCAAAAGCTTTCTGAGAGGGGACGGATTTCGGGCTGGCTCTTCGGGGCATCATCGGAGTTAATCCCCATCTTTCTCGGACAACTCCAGCCCGATGAGGGTTTGCCGTTGGTCACAGAGGTCACCGATGATTTTGCGAATGGGTTGCGGCAGGCGCCGCACCAGCGTGGGGATGGCAATAATCTGGTCGTCGCGCGCGCGTTGGGGCTTTTTAACCAGATCAATCACTTCGATGCGGTACTTGCCCGCGAGGTGGACATCGCAAAGTTCCTTGAGATTGGCAAACGCCGTGAGCGACTTCGGACTCTGGCCCGCGACGTAGAGGCGCAAATCATAATGGCCATCCAGCTTGGGCGCAGCCGGTTTGGAGCAGGATTTCCGAGCCGCTCGTTTGGTTTTCGGTTTCATAAGAACTTCAATCTTTGTGGTTCCCATTGCGGGGAACCAAGAACCTGTCCGCCTTTCGGCTTTTCCCCATGGCAATCGCGTCCATTTCCAATTGTTTAATCAATTCATTTTCCTGGGCCAACACCTGGCCGGCTTCGGCGTCTTCCGCTTCGAATTCCGCCCGGAGGGCGGCGATTTGGGCCTCCAAAGCGGCGCGCTTGCGCTCCAGTTTGCGTTTCTTGGAACCAATTTCCAATTGCCGTGAGAGTTTCTCGGCGCTTTGCCGCGCTTCCTGCGCCAGGCGCATCGAACCAGTCAGCACGCCTTCGGGCCCGACGTAAACATCGCGAATATCGATGCCTTTGCCAGTGATGATAAATTCACGGATCTGGTTGGAGTGCGCCGTGCCGCGCGATTTTAGCACATAAATACCGCGGTTGCGCTCGCCGCCAAGCTCGATGTCACGCAGCAACAGCCAGGTGTCCATGATGGACGACACGCCGATTTCGGTTTCCTCAAGACTATTATCCCCTTGCGAACTCAACGAAGTAAACACCGCGGTGATTTTCTTGCTTTTGAGGAAATCGACCAATCGGAGCAGCATGGACCGCACCTCGTTGGCCGAACCGGTATTGATCAAATTGCTGATCGGATCGATCACCACGACGCGCGGATTGAATTCCTGGATTATTTTGTGCATCACGGCAAGGTGAGTTTCCAGGCCGTAAAGTGTCGGCCGCGAGCAATGGAACTGCAGCAGCCCCTTTTGCACAAAGGGCTCGAGATTCAAGCCAATCGACCGCATGTTGCGCATGATCTGCTGCGGTGATTCCTCAAACGCAAAATAAAGACTCCGCTCGCCGCGGCGCGACGCCGCCCCCACGAAGTAAGACCCCAGACTGGATTTGCCGGTGCCGGCCGTGCCCGTGATCAAAACGCTGCTACCGCGATAAAGGCCTTTGCCACCCAGCATGGCATCGAGGCGCGGAATGCCGGAGGAAATACGATCGCTGGAAACATCATGCGCGAGGCCGAGGGAAGAAATCGGCAAAACACTGAAGCCATTCTCATCGATGAGAAAGGGATACTCATTCGTGCCATGCGTCGAGCCACGGTATTTCACCACCCGCAATCGCCGCGTGGAAACCTGATCAATCACGCGATGATCCAGCATAATCACGCAATCGGAGACGTATTCCTCGAGGCCGTTGCGAGTCAATGTGCCGTCACCCTTTTCCCCGGTGATTATCGCAGTCACCCCTTTTTCCTTCAGCCAGCCGAACAGCCGGCGAAGTTCCGAGCGCAGGATGGCGGCATTGGTCAGGCCTGTGAACAGCGTCTCAATCGTATCCAGCACCACGCGTTTGGCGCCAGTCGCTTCAATGGCGTAATTGAGCCGGACAAAAATTCCTTCCAAGTCGTACTCGCCGGTTTCCTGGATTTCGTTGCGCTCAACGCGCACATAATCGAGAAACAATTTTTTCTTCGCGACGAGGTTATCGAGATCGAAGCCGAGCGAACGCGCATTCATGATGACGTCCGCGGGCAATTCCTCAAAGGTCATCAGAACGCCCGGCTCGTTAAACTGCAGGGCGCCCCGGACCAGGAATTCCACGCCCAGCATGCTCTTGCCGCAGCCGGCCGAGCCGCAAACGAGCGTCGGTCTGCCCTTGGGCAAGCCGCCGCGGGTGATTTCATCGAGTCCAGTGATTCCAGTCGGGGATTTGGGCAGCGATCGGTTCTTTGTAACGGTTTTTTTCGTGGCCATATCGTCAACGCAACTAGATTTTAAACTCGCAACAATCTGCAAAATTGTCATCTGTCAATTCATGGGGCCTTCACCCCAGTATCGTTAAAGAGGAAGGCATTGCAGCGCGATGGAATTGAGATTTTCGCAGACTTAAAGTGTCGCAAACTCTTCTCCCAAGTTAACCATTGAAATCATTTTGGGCTTTTGTCGAGGTGCGGCTAACATGCGCGGCAATGGTTCACGTTGATTTTATGCGGATCGCTCTTCGGCTTTCGAAAAAGAGTTTTGGCGCGACCTCGCCCAACCCGATGGTTGGCGCCGTGCTGGTGAAGCGCGGCAAAATCATTGGCCGAGGCTGGCACCACCGCGCCGGCCTGCCGCACGCCGAAATTGAGGCGCTTCGCGATGTTGCCCGCCGCGGAGAAAATCCGAAAGGCGCCACGCTCTATGTCACACTGGAGCCCTGCTCCACCCACGGTCGGACGCCACCGTGCTGCGACGCCATCAAGGCCGCCGGTATCAAACAAGTCGTCGTCGGGACCATTGATCCCAATCCGCAACATGGGGGGGGCGGTTTGAGAATTCTCAAACGCGCGGGAGTCGAAGTGGTCACACTTAAAGACGAACTCGCTGACCAATGCCGCGATCTGAACGAAGCATTTAACCATTGGATCGTCCATCGCATGCCATTCGTTGTTGTGAAAGCCGGAATGACGCTGGATGGAAAGATTGCCACGGCCACCGGTGAAGCGAGGTGGATCAGCAGCGAGGCATCGCGAGAATTTGCCATGAACCTCCGACTCGGTGCGGATGCAATTCTGGTCGGAATCAATACCGTGCTGTTGGATGATCCAAGGCTGACCGTGAGAGGGAAAAACATCCAACAACCAACATCCAACAACCAACATCCAAAGAAACTCCGAAGGATCGTCCTGGATTCGATGGCTCGAACACCGCTCACGGCCAAAGTTGTGAGCGATGAATTTGCCGGACTGACAACCATCGTTGTGACCCGGAATGCGCCCAAAAGCCGCGTCGGCGCTTTGGCGAACCGCGTCAACGTGCTGGTCGCGCCGGAACGCGCCGAAAAAATTGACCTGCGCTGGCTGCTGAAAAAACTCGGCAGTGAAAACGTGACCAACTTGTTGGTGGAAGGCGGCGGCGAAGTGAATGCCGCGTTTTTGGCCGGTAGCTTGGCGCACCGGGTCGCCTTTTTTTACGCGCCAAAAGTCCTGGGTGGACGCAACTCCCGCAAAGCTGTCGCCGGCGAAGGCGCGCGCAGCCTCCGCGAGAGCATTGAGTTGCGGGGCGTCGAATGGCGCAGAGTCGGGCCTGATCTGTTCATGACGGGGCGAGTAGCCGGTTAAACAAGTTAAATGAGTTAAATGGTTAAATAAGTGAACAGGCCGACCACTTGCTTATTTAACGATTTACCTCCCCATGTTTCCCAAAACACGGCTCGACGCGCCTTCGTTTCGATTCTACCGTGCCGGCATGTTTACCGGAATTGTCGAGGAAGCGGGTTTGGTGGAAAGCATCAGGCCAGCCGCCAAGTCGATTGAATTGACGGTGCGCGCGGATAAATGCGCGCGCGGCTTGAAAATCGGCGACAGCCTCGCCGTCAACGGTTGCTGCCTGACCGCCGTCAAACTCTCGCATGGCGGTAAAAACAAGCTCGTGCAATTCGATCTGCTGAAGGAAACCTGGAAACGCACCAACCTGCAATTCGCCAAACCCGGTTCATTGGTGAATCTCGAACGCCCGCTCCGCGCCAATGCCGAACTCGGCGGCCATTTCGTCACCGGCCACATCGATGGTCTCGGCAAAATCATCCGATGGGAACGCTCCGGGCAGGATCACGTGCTCGATATCGGGGCGCCGCGGGAAGTGATGCGTTACGTCGTGTCCAAAGGCTCCATTGCCGTCGATGGCATCAGCCTCACGGTGGCCGGCGTGAAGAAAAAGGAATTTCGCATCTGGATTATTCCGCACACGTACGAAAAGACCGCCTTGCGCGAGCGCAAAGTGGGCGACGCCGTGGATCTCGAAGCGGATTTGCTCGGCAAATACGTCGAGAAGTTTATCACTTCGTCTGAACGGACTTAAACTTTGCATTGGGGTCGTCCACCATATTGGCCGGCGAAACCTCACGCACTCTGCCGGAAGAGATCGATGTCTCCTGGCCGGTCGCATCTTTGTAATAATAATACCCGTCCTTAAATTTCGGTTTGTTGTTTATATAGATACGACTGAAATCGGTCCGGACGATGACGTAATGCTGCGCGCATCCAGCGAGAAGCACGAGGCCGGCGAGAGCGGGCAAGAGCGTTTTTCTCATAATTGACTCGGGATAAATGATGCCAAAGGTTTCTCCGAAACACGAATAACGTATTTCCGGCACAATTGAAACCTTATTTGCCGATTCTTCGTCCTTATTTTAGCCCCTTCAAACGCAGCGACAATGGTTTGCGCCTCGGACGCAGCAAATGGCGTTGAACAGAAAAAATCAGAGCCGGCCGGAGCACTCGACGGTGAGCGTTTCCCCGCCAAATCAGCTTGTGGCCACAAAAAGATCGGGCATCATTGCAGGCATGATTCCCGGATTACGTCCTTTACGCCACAAGGGAGTGGCCGGGATTTTGGCGCTCTTGCTCGGCGCGTGGGGCGCAACAGCCGCGGAAAAATCCGGCGCAACACAGTTTCACAAGGACATCCAGCCCATTCTTTCCGAATATTGCTACGATTGCCACGGCGACGGCGCCCACAAGGGCAATGTGGCGTTCGATGAATTCAAATCCGATGATGCCGTCCTCACCAATCGCGACCTCTGGCTCAACGCCCTGAAATACGTCCGCGCCGGCATCATGCCGCCGAATAAAAAGCCGAGGCCCACGGAAGCCCAGAAACAGGTCATCGCGAATTGGATCAAGACCGAGGTCTTCGGCATCGACCCGAATAATCCCGATCCCGGCCGCGTCACGGTGCGGCGGCTCAACCGCATCGAATATCGCAACACCATCCGCGACCTGATGGGCGTGGATTATGACACGAGCGTGGAATTTCCGGCCGATGACACCGGCTACGGCTTCGACGACATCGGCGACGTGCTCACGATTTCGCCGATGCTGCTGGAAAAATATGTCGCGGCGGCGAACAACATTGTCGGTCAAGCCGTGCCCATGGTTTCGCGCGTCGTGCCCGAAACCACGATCGCCGGCGGCCGGTTTCGCGAGGCTTCGGCGGAGGGCGACAAATCGCCTCGACGAGGCCGAGACACGATGTTGTCCCTGCCCTTCTACAAACCCGCCACGCTGGCCGCGACGTTCGATGCGCCTCACGACGGCAGTTATCAAGTGACGTTGAACCTCGCAACCAAGGGCGAATTCGACTTCGACCCCGCCAAATCGAAGGTCATTTTCAAAATGGACGGCCAGGAATTGCTGCAAAGAGATTTTGGCTGGGACAACAAATCTATCCCCTTCCATTTCGACCAGAAATTAACGAAGGGAAACCACGAGTTCTCCTTTGAGTTAAAACCGGCGAATACCGGGCCGGGCGGCACGAATACACTCGTCATGCGGCTCGTCGACGTGACGATTGTCGGCCCCACGGAAAAACAATTCGCCACCAAACCGAAAAATTACACGCGCTTTTTCCCGCGCGACATGATCCCCACCAGCGCAGGCGAACGGCGTCAATATGCGCAGGAAATTTTGCGCGGCTTTGCCACCAAAGCATATCGCCGTCCGGTGGATGACAAGACCGTGAACCGCCTTAGCGCGTTGGCCGAAAGCGTTTACTCGCAGCCAGGCAAAACGTTCGAGGCTGGAATTGGCTATGCCATCGAGGCCGTAATCGCTTCACCGCGCTTCCTGTTCCGCATCGAGCAAAACGAGCCCGGCACGACGCAGGCGGGATGGTCCAAGGTGGACGAATATTCGCTCGCTTCACGCCTTTCTTATTTCCTGTGGTCCACCATGCCCGATGAGGAACTGACCAAGCTCGCCGCGCGTGGCGAGTTGCGCGCCAATCTTCCGGCCCAGGTGAAGCGCATGATGGCCGACTCGCGTTCGCACGCGCTGGTCGAAAATTTCACCGGCCAATGGCTGCAGGTACGCGATGTGCAGGGCATCACCATCAACGCGCGCGAAGTCCTCGCGCGCGATGACGGCGTGGAAAAGCAACTTCAGCAGCAAGTCGCCAACTTTCAGGCGCGCCAGGCCGAGCTCGCCAAGGCGCGGGCAAATGGCGTGACCAACTCATTGGCGCACACGAATGGTTTTCGCCGCTTCAATGGCATGCCACTGTTCTCCAAGCCGCGCTTCGAACTGGACGGCGAGACCCGCGCCGCCATGAAAAACGAAACCGAAATGTTTTTCGCCAGCATCATCAAGGCCGACCGGCCGGTGACCGATTTGATCGACAGCGACTACACGTTTCTCAACGAAAAACTGGCGAAGCTCTACGGCCTGACGAATCTCGATATCACCGGGCCGGAAATGCGCCGCGTGACCTTGCCCGCTGATTGCGAGCGTGGCGGCATTCTGGCTGAAGGCACCGTGCTGACGGTGACGTCGAATCCCGACCGCACCTCGCCCGTGAAACGCGGCTTGTTTGTGTTGAGCAATATTCTCGGCACGCCCGCCCCGCCGCCGCC
>Ga0068855_100011297_pt1 | contig 10782 bp, 7 predicted proteins | sample KBSCornC52_FD_66592 | JGI IMG/M metagenome (GOLD analysis project Ga0068855, IMG submission 66592) | Corn rhizosphere microbial communities from Kellogg Biological Station, Michigan, USA - KBS Corn C5-2 | ecosystem: Host-associated > Plants > Roots > Rhizosphere > Soil ... | reverse complement strand
GCCACCACCAGAATCGCGCCATCCATCTGCGCCGCGCCCGTGATCATGTTCTTGATGTAGTCGGCGTGGCCCGGGCAGTCGACGTGCGCATAGTGACGGTTCGCCGTCTCGTACTCGACGTGCGCCGTCGCGATGGTGATACCGCGCGCCTTCTCTTCCGGGGCGTTGTCGATCGAATCAAACGACCGGAACTGGATCTTCGGGTTGTGCTTCGACAGAACCTTGGTGATCGCCGCCGTCAACGTGGTCTTGCCATGATCGATGTGCCCGATCGTCCCTACGTTCACGTGCGGCTTTGTGCGTTCAAATTTCTCTTTTGCCATTTTTCTTCCTCAAAACCTGTCATTCCGAACCGCTTCAGCGGTGAGGAACCTGCTTTTCTGCCGTCCCTACGGGACTCTGTCGTTCACTTCGCCTACCCAGGGCTTACGCCCTGGGCTAATTATGTTCCGCCCCTGCGGGGCTGAGTTCGTGTGGCGCGGGCACTCTTGCCCGCGAATTTTCTCAGTAGTACTGATAAATCTTCTGGAACTTCGCCCGAAGTTCCGGGCTCACTTCTTCAATCTTGAACAGGTAAAACTCTTTTATCTGCGCCTGATCGGTGACTGGCAGACTCGAATAAAGAGCCCGCGCCCTTTGTCCCTTTGCCAGTGCCCCTTCGATTTGCTCAAACAAGCCTTTCGCCAGGATCGAATCCAGATCGCGAACCCGAATACCAGCGGTCGAAACCCGCTTCAGAAATTTCTGAACGTTCTCCGGAGAGAAGGCCGTCACAATCGCGCTCTTCAGCTCGCCGAATTCTTTTTCCTTCTCGACCTTGATCGTTGCCTGTTCGAATGCCACCGGGAACACCTGTTCAAATTCTGGAGCGGGAGACGGGAATCGAACCCGCGACCAACAGCTTGGAAGGCTGTGACTCTACCACTGAGTTACTCCCGCATTCCCACCTGCTGCTTTCCGCTTTGAGGTCCCTCGACTTCGCTCGGATCTCGGCGGCGGGCTCAAACGCCCGCCAAGCGCCTCGACTTGGAAGGCTGTGACTCTACCACTGAGTTACTCCCGCGTGAACCTCAGCGGCTAAAGCCGCCTTTATTCCGCACTCAGCGGCACGACTAAAGTCGTGCCCTTCCCAATTTCTGGAGCCGATGATCAGGATTGAACTGATGACCTCTCCCTTACCAAGGGAGTGCTCTACCAACTGAGCTACATCGGCCCTAAACACCAGCTGTCAGCCATCAGCCGTCAGCCCTCAGCAAAAACTACTCACTCCCACTTTCGCCATCCGGGTGCATGAAATCCTTGCGCCGCACCCAAGTCTTCACCGCGAACATCGCTAAGATCGCCAACGTCCCAAAACGAAATCGCGGATCTGGCAACGTCGTGAACGCCAACACACCAAGCGCGGTGTACGCTGCGAACGCGATTGCCAATCTCTTAGTCACAACCAAAACTGGTGCACAGGGAAGGATTCGAACCTTCGTACCTCGCTAGGAGGGACAGATTTACAGTCTGTTGGCTTTAACCACTCACCCACCTGTGCAAACTCATCGGTGAGCGTTGAGCAGCGAGCATTGAGCAATCCCTGCCTGCTCGCTCTATAGCTCATTGCTCACAGCTAGAAGCTCATTCGGACACGCCGCAACCATCGTTGCCCTTTTGCCCAGATCCCTCGACTTCGCTCGGGATTTCGGCTCGCGGCTGCAAACGCCGCGAAAGCGCCTCAACATCTGGGAGATCAGAAATGCGCGTGAGAACAATCCGCGCTAACAGCTCTGGGAATTCCCTTATGGAGTGCTGATGGAAAAACTGTCCGCCGCCCTGCAAACCCTGTCCCGAAACCTGGAGCGCTCAGTTCCGGCAATTTCTGGAGCTGGCGAAGGGATTTGAACCCCCGACCCTCTGATTACAAATCAGATGCTCTACCAGCTGAGCTACGCCAGCAGGCAAGAATCGACGCCAAAGGCTCGACTCTCACACTAATCCCTTCTTCTTCAACGGGACAATTATAGAAGTTATCACAGTTGGAATTTGAGGTGCAAGGGCAGGGTGAAATCGCCAACGGCCGCACGCCGCTATCATGGAGCGCAACGCGCCGTACCTCCGCAACCCTCTCCGGATGCTATCATTCTTACCCATCCCGGAATGCGACTTCGTCGAAGAATTCCTGTCCTGATCGGGCTGCTGGTGGTTCTGGCCGCCATTGCCCTGGTGGTTTTTCTCCGCAAGCACGCTCCGCCTGAATCCGCCCGCCTCTTACCTGGGGCTGACGGCTTCATCTACGCCAATCTGCAGTGGATGCGGCGCACCGACGTGGGCAGCCATTCCTCGCCAGTTCAGCACGATCCCGAATACGAGCGCTTCATCCAGGAGACCGGGTTCGACTTTGAGCGCGACCTGGCACAAGTGGCCATTGCCATTCACTACCCCAGCCCTGCTACCGGGCGCGAGACGCGCTTTTCGGAAGTCCTAGTGGCGCGCTTGAATGGGGACAAACTGCGCGACTACTTAAAAAAGATGGCTGCCTCGGTCGAAGACTTCGAGCATGTCGAGATCTATAGCATCCCGGTTGAGGGACATATATTTCGAATCGCTATTTTGGGTGTCGAGGTTTGCACACCCCACCTGTGCACGATGGTGGCAGGGTCGAACCATCCCGACCCCGATGTAATTCATGGCATGATCACCCGTACGCACAAAATGGCATCGCCATTTGCCGGGCCGGCGCTGCTCCGCCAGTTCTATAAGCGGGTTCCGCAGTTGCCGCTGCCGAGTCTCGGATGGGCCATTTTCAAAGTGAATTCTTCTACGCCTTCGGTTAGTGCGCCCCTGGCACTCTCGGGCCCGGCGACCATTGTGGCCTCCGTTCAGTACCTCGGTGACGTGCGATTCCGGGCCGAGGCATTCACTCAGAACGACGCCGCAGCCCAGCAGTTAGGCCTTCAGGCGAATACATTCCTGAAAATCTTCGAGTCCGCCGAAATTTCTGTTTCCGGCCAGCAGCCCGATCCCGACTTCGACAAGGCCATGAAGAGTATCCAGGTCGAACAAAAGAAGGATCGAGTCGTGCTCACAGCGAAGATCCCGTCGGACCTGGTTCGCAAGCTGGTGTCGGAAGCCCCCTTAGGCCTAACCCCGACCAGTCCAGCAAAGTAAGAGTAACCGGAGTTCACGTACCTGGCGTCCCTCCCTGCGTAACGAAGTCCGCCACTACCTCTCATTTCAGACACGGGTACAATGATTGGGAATGACGAATGTGGGTATTCCTGCCGCGTTTGCTGCTGGACTTGTGTCCTTCCTCTCCCCCTGTGTTCTGCCGTTGGTGCCGGGATACGTATCGTTGATTTCTGGCGTCGGAGTTGAAGAACTCAAAGCGCAGGAAACGGCCGTGTTGCGGCGAGTAATGCTGAACTCCATCGCTTTTGTTCTGGGTTTCAGCATTGTTTTCGTTGTACTCGGCGCGCTTTCGACGGAAGTCGGCCAGATTGCGTCACAGTACAAATCCGTTTTGGCGCAGGTGGCCGGCGTGCTGGTGATTGTGTTCGGCCTGCACCTGACCGGCATATTACGGATTAAGGCTCTGTACGCCGACAAGCGCCTTCACAACGTGAAAGGCGGCAACACTCCTTGGGGAGCGTTTGTGATCGGCTTCGCTTTCGCTTTTGGATGGACGCCGTGTGTAGGCCCAATTCTTTCGGGAATCCTGGTGATCGCGGCAGCGCAGAATTCCGTCGGCAAGGGAATCCTGCTGCTCACTGTCTATTCTCTTGGACTGGCAGTACCTTTTCTGCTGACGGCGTTGGGGATTGAGCGCTTTATGAAGTTTTATACTGGCTTCCGCCGTCACATGCACGTGGTCGAAGTTGCCAGTGGCGCGCTTCTAATTGCACTAGGGGTCCTTCTAGTATTTGGGAAATTCACGCTGCTCTCGCAGTATTTCTCGTTCTTGAATCGGTTCGTTCTGTAAAGGAGTTTTGTGAAACGCGATCCCGTCATTTTGATCGTTGTAGCGGTTGTCATCTCGCTGATGCTGGTGTTCGGCATTCAAAAGACGCGCCATAGCCGGCCAAACAGTGCCAGCGCTCTGCAAGGTAAGCCTGCGCCTGATTTTTCACTCGCATCGCTCGATGGCAAGGCGACGCTGAAGCTTTCTGACTTTAAGGGCAAAGCCGTTCTGCTGAATTTTTGGGCGACATGGTGTGAGCCCTGCAAGATCGAGATGCCGTGGTTCGTGGAACTGCAAAAGCAGTACGGGCCGCAAGGATTGCAGGTGCTCGGTGTGGCGATGGATGATACCGATCCCAAAGACATCAGCGAGTTCGCGCACAAGATGGGCGTGAATTATCCAATTGCAGTCGGCAAGGAGGCAGTGGGCGACCAGTACGGCGGAATTCCATACCTGCCCTCGACGTTCTACATCGACCGCGATGGCAAAGTTGTCGATCGCGTGTACGGACTCGTGAGCCGCTCGGAAATCGAGGACGACATCAAGAAGGCGCTTTCCTCGACCGGGCAGGTGGCACAGAAGTGAAGGTGCGGCGCATCGTTGCGGCATTCGCTATTATCGCGGCGTTCTCGTTCGCCGCGTGGTCTCAGAACTTTGCCGGCCACCAGCCAACGATCGTCTATCATCCGCCGGAGATTACTTCCATCAGCCGTGGACATCTAGGCGGCGTAGTCCTGCAGTTCCGGATTCCTGGTGGATTTCACATCAATTCCAACCAGCCGAAGCAGGACTACCTCAAAAAAACTGAACTTAAACTCGATGCGCCCACCGACATTGCAATTGCTGGTGTCACCTATCCCGCAGGCGAGGATCGCAGTTTTCCTTTTGATCCGAATGAAAAGCTGAATGTTTATACGGGAGACTTCGCCGTTAAAGTGCTTGTGCGTCCGCTCAGAACTGTGATGCCGGCGAAATACGCTGTGCACGGGATGTTGAAGTACCAGGCCTGCGACAACGCCGCGTGCTATCCGCCCAAGCAATTGCCCATCAGTTTTGAGATCAAGGTGGTCAAGGCCGCATCCGAGACCAGGCACCGCAACCCAGCTCAAAGCCCGAACATTCACTAGATCGCTTGTTTCGACTAAGTGGCAGTTGAGACGGCGCCCATCAATTGCTCGACGTTTTTCATCCGGACAACGGTGCGATCTTTGCCAAGACTGCACATGACCGCGAATAGACTTGGTGCGACTCCCTGTCCTGTGAGCGCGACTCGTGCCCCATTAATCAGCGCGCCTGCCTTGACGTTCTTCTCGACCGCAAACTCGCGTAACACTCGCTCAGTCTCCTGCTCGGTAAACTCTGGCAAAGCCCCATAGCGCTGAGCAAGTTCGATGAGCAAGTGCCGCACATTGGCATCTTTTAAAAACTTCTCCACCGCTGCGGGATCGGCTTCGAAATTATTGGTAAAGAACGCACGGAATGATCCGGCAAAATCCTTTAGGCTGCGCGCTCGTGGCTTAAGCACGTCAATAGTCGAAAGCAGCCACCCGCGATCGTGCGGCCCAGGATTAATCCCGGCGCGCTTCCACTCTTCTTCGATCAATGGCAGCAATCGTTCCGCGGAATATGCACGAATGTATTCCGTGTTGAACCAATCGAGTTTCCCGCGATCAAAGACGGCATTGGATCGCGAGATCGCATCGAGGCCAAAGAGCCGAATCAGTTCAGTATCATTCAGAATCTCCGGCGATCCCTCGGGTGGAGTCCAGCCGAGCAATGCGAGAAAATTCCGAAACGCCTCGGGAACGATTCCTTCTTGCAGGTACGCCATGACGCTGGTGGCGCCGTGGCGTTTGCTAAGCCGCGTCTTGTCCGGCCCGAGTATTAACGGCACGTGCGCGAAAACCGGCAACGGAGCCTCCAGAGCCTGGTAGAGCAGAACCTGTTTGGGCGTGTTCGAAATGTGGTCGGCGCCGCGAATGATGTGCGTAATGCGCAAATCAATATCGTCTGCAACTACGCTGAGGTGATAGGTCGGGTTGCCGTCGGACCGCAGCAGCACGAAATCCTCGAGTTCCGAGTTGGCGAATTCAACTTTTTGAAAAACCGCATCATCGAATGATGTGCTTCCACCTTCTGGAATTGCGAACCGTAGAGCAGCCGGTTCTCCTGCATTCTTCCGGCGCAGTGCTTCCTCGCGAGAAATCCCCCTACAGGTACCTTCGTATCGCGGCGGACGGCCCTCCGCAGTTGCCGCGGCACGCCGTTTTTCCAATTCTTCTTTGCCGCAAAAGCAGTAGTAGGCGGCTCCGAACTCAAGCAGCTTTTGTGCTGCCGCCCGGTACAGATCCATGCGTTTCGTCTGGTAATACGGCCCCTCGTCCCAGTGAATTCCAAGCCATTGCAGGCCCCGCAGGATGCCTTCGACCATCTCCGCTGTGGACCGCTGCAGGTCAGTATCCTCGATCCGCAAAACGAGCGTTCCATCGAAATGCCGGGCAAAGAGCCAGTTGAAAAGCGCGGTCCGGGCTCCTCCAACGTGGAGGTACCCGGTAGGCGAGGGAGCGAAGCGAACACGCGGTTTCGCGGACGATTGTGCGTCAAAAGGGAGGTTGGCTGGCATCTTTGGTAACCAGTTTGGATGTTACGGTCGGTAATCGGGAGCGTCAAGCAAACTACCCGATGCCCCAAGTAACGCAACCTGCCCCCAGATCACTATTGTTTCAGCATCCAACCTATGGAAACATTAAAGACGCGTTTCCCCGCGGAAAGACGAGGCCAAGTCCTCGCCTCATGACTAGTTCAATAATCGCAAGCCTAATACTGCCGGGAGTTGTGCCGCTCCTGCTTTTCCTGCTTTTCACGTACCTCTACGTGCAGAGCCGGCAGCCCTATTTTCGTGCCTGGCAGATGGCATGGGCGGCGTACACCCTGCATTTCGGGCTCGACGATTGGTCAAAAGCCGCTCCTGGAAACCGGCCTCTGGAACTCGTCGCTTCCCTGCTGCTGGTTGCGATGTCGCTCTGCATCCTGGTCTCTACGCGTGTGACGCGGCGGATGACCAGCTCCGAGCGTGCGGTAGCTTTACACCCTCGATGGTATGAGCTGCTTGCTGGGGCTGCTTTGATTGGCGTCTCGGTGTGGGACTTTCTGTCTCATGGTTCCTCCACACCCGCCGACGCTCACGTCCGCTTGGAGTTCGGCATCGCGGCGGTGCTGATCTACAGTTCGTTTCATTTTTATCTGGCCGCTCAGCGCAGGAGTTCCCCGGCGTTTTATCTGCTTTGCCTCTCGTTGGCGTTTTGGGCTGTGCTGATGCTGCTCGGTCAGTATCGGCCTGGTTTCTCCGACATTTTTGGCGTCTCGGGCCAGCTCGGCCCTATTCCGCAGATGCTGCTCGGCATCGCCATGGTGATGGTGCTGTTTGAAAACGAGCGCAATGCCGTCCAGGAAAATGCGCTGTCGTTCTCGACCCTGGGAGTTGATCCCATGCGGCTGCTTTCCGCCGCAGACCTGGGTCCCGCGATGCAGGACATCCTCGACCGCCTTGTCGCTCCCCTGCCCACCAATCGCGCGGCAATCTGCATTTCGGAACGATGGCGAGCGGTTTTGCCGTCGGCACAGTTGGGATTTTCTACGGAGTTCGTAACCGCCTTGGACTTAAGTGGGGCCGGCGAATACGTTTGCGAACTTGCCTATAGACGTGGCGGTTTTGCGACCTTCCGTAGCATTGCCGACATGCAGGAACCTCTTCCAGTGTTCCCCGGAGGACGCTTTGAACAGTTTCGAAAGGTGATGGCGGCGCAGAACATTCGCAACGTTACCGCTGTCAGCCTGCAGACCCGCGAACACAATTTTGGAGTTCTCTTGTTCCCGCACGCCGAGCGTCACCTGTTCGGCGCCTCGAATTTGCGCTTGCTGATCGGCCTCGCTTTGCAGATCGGCCTGACGCTAGAAAACTATGTTGTCATGCACGAGGCACAACGCCGCACGAAGGAATATCAACTGCTGACTCAGATCGGGCAGGCGATCAGTTCCCGGCTCAATCAGCAGGAAGTATTTCGTACGCTCCAGAAAGAATTGGGGCAGATTTTCGATACCTCAAACTTTTACCTAGCCTTCCAGGAAGGTGACGACATTGTCTTCCACTTGGAGGTTGAAGGTGGAAAGCTCCTGCCCCGCCGGAAGCGCAAGGTCGGTAATGGTCTGACGGAGTACATCCTGCGCACCGGGCAGCCGTTGCTGATCCGTTCGGACCTCGAGCGTGCACGCGAGCGGTTGGGCGTGACTTTCATGCCGAGCCGTCCGGCAAAGTCGTTCTGCGGTGTCCCGATTCTGATCAATGGAAAAGCCTCAGGCGTCATGGTCGCGCTTAGTACGGAGCGCGAGCACGTTTTTCAGCAGCGCGACTTGGATGTGCTGAAGACCGCGGCCGGGCAAGTGTCCGTTGCTATCGAGAATGCACGTTTATTCGGCGAAGAACAGCGGCGTTCCCACCAGTTTGCGTTCTTGAACAGCGTATCGAAGACAGCGATTTCCAGTGAAGACGCCGAGCAAATGCTGTCCGAAATTGTTGGCCACATCCAGAAGAACTTCCGCTTTGATCACATCGGAATCGGCATTCTGGATTACGCCACCAAGGAGATCGAGATCCGCGCTGAGGCCGGGACCACAGCGCACGAGAAGGGCAAGAAGATTCCTGTTTCGGCGGGGATCGTTGGTCGAGTTGTACGCACCGGAGAAACGGCTGTACTTCACATCAGCACCGACAGCCAAGTACGGGGCTTGTTGGCGAGTTCCAGAAGCGTACTCTGTATTCCGATTATGTACGGCGAGTCGACATTGGGAGTCTTAAACGTCGAAAGCGAACAGGACCACGCATTCTCCTCGGAAGACCAGTTGGTCATGAACACACTCGCCGATTTGCTGGCGACCGCGCTGCACAATTCTTTCGTCTTCCAGAAACTGCAACAGCAATCGATTACAGACGGTCTCACCAGCATTAAGACCCGGCGCTTCTTCTGGGAATCGCTTACTGCCGAGTGGAAACGCGCATCTCGATCTGGGCGCCCCTTTTCCGTGGTGCTGGTCGACCTCGACAAGTTTAAAGAGGTGAACGACAACTTCGGCCACATGGAAGGTGACCTGGTGCTGGCCCGCGTTGGTCGCCTGCTTGAGCAGAAGTGCCGTCAATCAAACGTGGTGGCGCGCTATGGCGGCGATGAGTTCGTCATCCTGATGCCTGAGACGGGCGTTGAGCAAGCCCAGATTCTGGCGGAACGCCTGCGCCTGTGGCTGGCCACCGACCCGATGCTAAGCGAACATCACATCACCGGCAGCTTCGGCGTTGCAACCTTCCCGCTGCACGGATTCTCGGCGGAGGACATCATCCGCGTGGCGGATGCCGGCATGTATGTATCGAAGCGCGCCGGGGGCGACCGAGTTTCGACCGCCGAGGAGGTCAGCACCGACCAAGCCTCGGTTATACAGCGGCAATTAGTTTCCGGTTATGTAGAAGGGTTCCTGCAGCGCGAGCGCACCGGACCGGAGCAGGTCGAGGAACTCGTGGGAACGTTGCGAAAGCTGTCGTCGGGCTCCGAACAAAAAAATTTACCGCTTCTGCGGGATTCCATTGAGGCTCTCGCGCGTGCGGCGGAATCACGAGAAGTCAATGCTGCGGGACATGGCGAAGCGGTCGGTCGATACTGCGAAATGCTTGGCCGGGCACTCGGAATCCCGGCAGACGAACTGCGCGAACTCGCTTTCGCCGGTCGCGTTCATGATGTCGGGAAGATTTTTATTCCCGAGCGTGTCCTGAACCACGAAGGGCCCATCCCCGAAGAAGAATTCCATTTCCTTCGCATGCATCCACGCGTTGGAGCCGAGATCCTCTCTACTTTACCCAACAGTGATTCTGTGCAGAAGGCAATCGCCTATCATCATGAACGCCTGGATGGCAGTGGATATCCCGAAGGGTTAAAGGGCGAAGAAATCCCTTTGTGGGCTCGGATCGTCGGCGTCGCCGATGCATTTGTAAACCTGACCAGCGATCACGCACTTTCCTCAGGCAAAACCCGCGAGCAGGCGATCAGCGAACTTGAGAAACAAAGCGGCACGCTATACGACGGCATGTTGGTCCGAGTGCTGGCGCGCGAACTGAAGTCGGAAAAGGCGTTGTTTGGGGAATAGACGCTCGCCTGAAAGATTCACTTCCAGTTGAAAGTTCATCCGATCAGTAAACTCTCTAAGCCCCAGGCCGTAGTAGATTTTTATCCATGGACTTCTCCTTCGACGCAGAGCAGCTGGCATTTCGCGACTCGGTAGTAAAGTTCGCCAAAACCGAACTCCACGATGACGTCGTTCAACGCGATCGCAAAGGCGATTTCAACGCCGTAGCCTTCAAGAAATGCGCTGAGTTCGGTATTCAGGGCCTGCCTATTCCCGCTGCATACGGCGGATCGGACGCCGACCCTCTGACGGTTGTCATCGCCATGGAAGCACTCGGCTATGGGTGCCAGGACAATGGTCTGCTCTTCAGCATCAACGCGCAGATGTGGAGTTTCGAACTTCCCATTCTTGAGTTCGGCACGGAGGAGCAGAAGAAGAAATATCTGCCACCGCTATGTCGTGGGGAAAAAGTGGCCGTGCATGCCATGACCGAACCCGAAGCCGGCTCCGACGCGTTCAGCCTGCGTACCCAAGCGGTGAAGAAGGGTAACAGATACGTCTTGAACGGCACGAAGATGTTCATCACCAACGCGCCCATCGCAGATTGGATTCTTGTCTTTGCCACTCTCGATCGGGAGAAAGGGACGGAAGGAATCTCGGGATTCATCGTC
>Ga0068855_100011296_pt1 | contig 10782 bp, 9 predicted proteins | sample KBSCornC52_FD_66592 | JGI IMG/M metagenome (GOLD analysis project Ga0068855, IMG submission 66592) | Corn rhizosphere microbial communities from Kellogg Biological Station, Michigan, USA - KBS Corn C5-2 | ecosystem: Host-associated > Plants > Roots > Rhizosphere > Soil ... | reverse complement strand
AAGAAGCCATCGCGATAGCCAATGACACACTGTACGGGTTGGGCGCCGGTGTGTGGACCCGCGATGCGCACGAGCTTTACCAGGTGCCGCGTGCTATACTGGCCGGCAGGGTTTGGGTAAATAATTACCATGCTTACCCGGCACATGCGCCGTTTGGCGGCTATAAAAAATCAGGTTTTGGTCGCGAAAATCATAAAATGATGCTTGGTCACTACCGTCAAACAAAAAACATGCTGATCTCATATAATAAGAACAAGCTGGGATTTTTTTAATCCCGGCTTTAATCCCCCCGTTCCCCAGACTTGCGAAGTTTCTGAAACTTCGTAAGTCTTTATGTGTTTGAATATTTCTTTACTTATCTGCTTCTTCGCGCGAAATTTGAAGACATGATCAAAAGAGTAACCATAACCCCCGAAGCTTCAAAGCTGATAGCCGAACTCAAATCCCGCTTTGGCGACCTGATGTTTCATCAAAGCGGTGGTTGCTGCGATGGCTCATCTCCTATGTGCTTTGAAAAGGGCGAGTTTAAACTCGGCGGCAGCGATGTGAAAATAGGAGAGGTGGATGACTGTGAATTTTGGATGAGTAAGGATCAGTTTGAATACTGGCAGCATACCCAGCTTCAGCTCGATATTACCAAAGGCCGTGGTTCAAGTTTTTCAATAGAAATACCGACGGGTTTTAGGTTTATGATCCATTCAAGATTGTTTACCGAAGACGAGTTGAAAGATTTAGAACCGGTGAGTTTTATAGATTAGCCTCCTCCAAATCTCTTACTGCTCTGCCTGCACCTTATCCAGCTTATCCATGATCTCTTTTGTATACTTTATTGATAAAGCTTTCTTAAAATACTTTTTGGCATTTGCTTTATCCCCACGGGCTAAAAAGCAATCGCCCATACTGTCATAAACGTTGAAGTTTTTCGGGTAATTATCTATGTTCACCTGGAAAAACATGGCCGCTTTTTCATAATCTTTTTGTTGCAAAAACGCGTAGCCTATGCTATTCATCTCCGGCTCGGGGGGGCGTACGGTGTAACCCATTTCAGCGGACATCATTTTGTAATGGGCAGTTATCATTTGTCTTAGCTGCACGGCATTATACTGTTTATCAAAATATTGGTTATAAGGCTGGTTTCGAGGAAAGCGGTTGTTTTTGAAAATAAACCGTAAGGCATCATATTCAGCATTGAACGAAACTGAATTATGATCGTCGTCAGGATAATATTTTTTAGACCATTGCAGATTGTTTGCTTTATTGACAGAAAGGTCATCAGCCAGTTTCATGATCGACCGGATATGATGTGATATTTCGGCCGTGTCCTTTTTTACTTGCATAGTATCCATACCTGCATTCATCGTATTGGCAAAACCGAGGAAAAGCTTTTTACCGCCAAAATTCTTTTGCTTAAGGATAATTGTTGCCTGTTTAAGTAAATTATCGTTATCATAAAACATGCTGGGATCTATAGCCACATAGGCATTAAAAACCTGTGTATGTTTTGATAATAAATTGATTACCGTTAATCCTCCCAACGAATGACCGATTATAGTGCGATAGGGCGCAGTTGGATTTGTTTTGTCGATATATGGGATTAGTTCTTTTTCCATAAAGGCGGCAAAGTTTTCCCCTCCGCCTGATGACTTGTCCATAGCGCTGCTGGTAGGCGTAAGGTCCCGGGTACGATTTCCGGGTGTATTCAAAATACCAACTATGATCATTTGCGGCAGCACCGTATTGCCTGCAGTTGCGCTAAGTTCTTTGATCATAGTAACCAGCGACATGAAATGATCATCGGCATCTAAAACGTACAAAACCGGAAATTCCGGTTTTGAAAAGTAGTTGGTATCATATCCTGGCGTATAAACCCAAAGGGGTCGTTTCTCTTTCAGGATGTTGGAATAAATGGTATCCACCCTCCCCAAAACTATAGGTTGCTGTGGTGGCTGCGCCTTCAACAGGTATGCAATGGTGAGATGAATGAGTATCAGGATGAGCTTTTTCATGTGACTGTTGATTTTATGATTCAATGGTACAGCAACAATATGACCTTCAGAATTAAATGTGACGAATGTTGTCGTTGGCGTGACGGAAATAATTTGGAGCTTGTTTTCGTTTAAAAAAAGGACCGAAAACATGTTTTGGTAAGTTTTTGTTAGTTATTACAATCATTCATAAAATTATCGCCGTGCTCAATACTTATAATACTGCCCGTAAAAAGAACAGCTTAACAAAGTTTGAGACGTTGATATTCGGATTAATGATCGTGTTCACTATAGGGGCTATCATACTCTTCTTCATTGATAAAAGATATTTTGAGATGATATACAATCGCCATGGCGGTTTTATAGGATACTTCACAGTATTGTTGTTACTTGTAATTTTTTTAGTGTCGGCAGTATATATTGTAAGGCTTTCGCGCTATCGCAGCATCCAGTTTTGTGTGGTTTTAATTTTAACCGGGATAGCAAGCCTGTTTTTTATCGCCGAAAAAATGAGCAGTTTGCCTGATCTTTTTCATCTGTCAACCCATTCGCTTTTTAAAGCCAACACCGCAATATTGGGGGCAAATGCAAATGGAATAATTAAAATTAATGAGACCGGCAAAATCGTGCTCTATTGGATTTTGATAGCCGCAAGTGCTTTTTACTTTTTGATATTGCCGTTTATATATCGGAGTAATTTTAGGGCTAAACGATTTATTGATAGAATCGGAATTCCTATCCCTCACCGCAACCACGTTATCGCAATAATTATATTAACTATTTTGATAATGCTATTTTCGGCAGTAAACGAGTCGGAAGTTTTACCATTTGATTTTGCTGCAATATTTTTGCTGATACTGCTTTGCCCGGAAAATATCGGTGTTTTCAGGCGATAGTCATATTTTTTTGTAACACTTTAAATTGTTTTTTTAGGCTCCGTTTAATCCGATCATTTACTGCAACTTTGTAATAAACCTTTCAGTTACAACCTTATAAAAATATGGCTACAGTTTCATTGGGCAGCCCGGCAGGCAAATGGATCATGGTTTCGGCTATACTGGCTTCGGCCATGGCATTTATTGATGGAACAGCGCTTAATGTGGTGCTGCCGGCATTACAACAAAGCCTTGATGCCAAAGGAGCTGATCTCTTTTGGATCCTAAACGCCTACCTGTTGATGCTTGCCTCTCTTATTTTAATAGGCGGCTCGCTTGGCGATAAATTGGGGCGAAAGAAGGTCTTCATGATTGGGATTTTTATTTTTATAACCGGATCAGCCCTTTGCGGGCTTTCACCAGGTGTTTTTTATCTCATTGTTTTCCGGATCATACAGGGTATAGGAGGGGCACTGATGATTCCGGGGAGCCTTTCGCTTATTTCATCATCCATCGATGCAAAAGAAAGGGGCAAGGCTATCGGAACATGGTCGGCCATTACCACGGTAGTTACTATGGGCGGCCCGGTATTGGGTGGCGCCTTAGCCGATGCCGGTTTATGGCGGTACATATTCTTTATTAATATACCCATAGGGATAGTAGCTTTAGTTATCCTGTGGCGCAAGGTTGCCGAAAGCAAGGATGATAGCACCGATCAAACCATTGATTTTCCCGGGGCTATTTCTATTGCATCAGGGCTTGCTTTGCTAACATTTGGTTTTCTGCGGATGCCGGCGGTTGGTTTTAATAGCTGGCAGGTTTATGGATCATTAGCCCTGGGCTTATTATTGCTCATTGTTTTTATTTGCATAGAAGGTACAAGCACACATCCCATGATGCCGCTAAGCCTGTTTAGCAATAAAACCTTTAGCGGGATAAACCTGCTTACATTTTTTCTGTATGCGGGTTTGGGTGGCGGTATGCTGTTCATGTCACTAAACATGGTGCAGGTGCAGGGGTATAGCCAACTGCAATCTGGGTTAACATTTTTACCTTTTACTGTGCTCATGATCTCCATTGCGCGTTATGCAGGAGCTATTGCCGATAAAAAAGGTCCGCGTTTATTGCTCATCATCGGTCCGGCTTTGGCGGGAGCAGGGTTACTAATGTTGTCGTTCATCAAACAAACTGCAGGCCCTTCCGATTATTGGACAAGCTTTTTCCCCGGTGTGCTTGTTTTTGGCTTCGGCATGTCATTAACGGTAGCGCCGCTTACGGCAACGGTAATGGGGTCGGTAAGTGATCATTTTTCGGGCACGGCATCGGGCATTAACAATGCCATGACCCGGATTGCCAATGTTTTTGCCAATGCCATTTTTGGCGCCCTGGCGGTTTTGTTTTTTTCGGGAGCGATGCAGGGGGAGTTGAAGAAGTTATCCCTTAATGAAAATGATAAAAAGACGGTTATGGAACAATCGGCCAACTTAGGTAATGCTAAAGTGCCCGCCGGTATCGACGGATCCAACAAAAAGGCAGTCGGGATTGCCTATCACAACGGATTTATTTCGGCCTATGGCAATATTATGCGGATCTGCGCCGGGCTTGGTTTCCTGGGTGCGCTGATGTCGGTTATTTTTATCAGGAATAACGCTGTTAAGAAGGAGTGATTGTTTTTGAAAAAACGTGAATAGAGTGCCTCTGCGTAGATCCTAAGAAAAATCAGATTGGGGTTGCAACCATTTGTTTATCACTATCGTCTACCTTACAAATCCATCTAAAGCTTATTGTTATGTTCAAATCGATATTCTCCCGAAATTCTGTAAAACCCTTTGCCTTATGTTTTTTATGCTTTGTTGCCGTTAGCGTATCCGCCCAGGATAAAACCAAAACGATAGGCAACAAGCCCAGAAGCGGCTCATCCAATAATACCTTTGATGCTGTTAAAGGTGCGCAGGTTGGTATTGAAATGAATGCTGGTAAAAAGCAGGTACAATTACTTACGCTGAACTTTCATACTCAAAACCGATCAAGCGATAGCATTCCTTTTAAAGTAAATGTTTACCAAATGGCCGGGAAGTTTCCAAATGAAGCTAATTTGGTTAAAGACGAAATAAAAGGCTATATTAAAAAATACGACAATGTGGAAAACCATCAATTAACCACTGTCGACTTATCGCCATACAATGTTAAAGTGGCCGGTGACATTGTGGTTTCTATTGAATTTTTGACAACCAAAACCAACTCCAACGTTGGATTTGCCTGCGGCTTATTTAACGGCGGTACCTTCCATAAGGATGGTGAAACCCAACCCTGGAAGAAGATTCCGATTGTTGGTGTTGATTTTAATGTACTGGTGAAAAAGTTGAAGTAGATACCCCTCTAAATCTGCCCTAAAGGAGAGACTTTTAACAACTGCGCTCATTGCAAACGAGCGCAGTAAAATACGCTAAATACTCTTCTTTAAACCCTGCGAGATTTACTCGAACAATTCCTGCTCATCAGTATAATATGTTTTCCGCGATGCTTCGTTAATTATGATCGCGGCGCCTGTAGGGCTGTGTTTTTTCTTTGAATTGTGAATATCCATGAAATCACGAACTTCACCGTTAATGATGTCGGGGTTTGATTTAAGGATATTTTGTTCTGCATCTTCCAATACCGATTTTATTGCCTTAACAAGGTCTTTCAGTTTGGCCTCCGGTATTTTACTGCTTATGGAGAACGGAGAAATGCGGGCGTGCCATAAAATCTCATCGGCGTATGCATTGCCGATGCCTCTCATGATCTTTTGATCAAGCAGTACAGTTTTAATATTGGTTTTTGTTTTTGCCAGGCGCTTTTTTAAATATTCAGCATCGGCATCAAGCGCGTCGGGGACATCCTTTTTTTCGGGGTCGAGGGTAGGTGTTGCTATCCCCTGGAAATCTGTAAGTACTAATCCGCTGCCATCATCAAAGTGCAGCTCGATGATGCTGTACTTGTTGTCGTTTTTGGTATCGAACAAAAACAGTTTACCGTGCAACATTAGGTGCAGACCCAGTACATCGCCTTTGCTAAATTTAATGTGCAGTTCCTTCCCTTCGCGATATACTTTTTCGAGCTTTTGTCCGCATAATACCTCGTTTAATTCGTGTACGCTAACATTTAGTTTTTTAGCGTTAGGTACTTCTATTTTTTTAACGGTTTTACCTGCAAGTATTTTTTGCAGGTTATGGCTAAAAGCCTGCAGATCGGGTAGTTCGGGCATAATATGTTGTTTTTATAAGTAACTTGTTGATGTAGTTAATGTTTGTTATCCGACACCATTAAACTTTTTAAAACGTTGTATGGCGCTTTCAATAGACTGGTTTTGAGCCTTATTGAGTTTGTTAAATGGTTTGAGCTCAATATCAATATTCTTTTTGCCCATATTCCGGCTCCAGTTGCCAACCACCTGGTTATTGACCATTATAGTTGGGAAAAAGGTAATAGCCCCCATTTTATCCCGAAAGCTGGCTGGTACCATGGCATCGCGATTTTTATACGCTATAATTAACTCATCGTAAACAGGCAGAAGGTAAGCCCCCCTTTTTTTTGCTGTACTGAAATCGACATCAGTATCCATCCAATAGCCCACCCCTTCAATGATGATATTACTTAGCCGGCCTTTATTTATTTCGATCCCGGTTTTGGCATCGGCAACTGTAAGGCCGCTCCAATGTACAAAATCATTTATTGTAGCGGGGCCATGGCTTGTAAAATACCGCAAAACCAGTCTGGTTACCGCTTCGTCACGAGATATGGCTGGTGTCACAGGTGCCCGTTCGTCGAGCAGAGCATAGGTGAACTGTTTGCCCTGCCTTGCCCCGCTGCAAATTAACTGCTCCAGTTCGGCTTTCATCAGTAATATGGTAAGCCTGAGATCGTCGGTAGCTATGTTTGCCTTATTTAGCGCAGCGGCAACTTCGGTACGGGTTAGTTGTTTGCCGTCCTGTAAGGCTTTTGTAAACACATCAAAGCTTTTATTAAAAATGGCATCTGTAACCTCCTGCTTTTTATACATGGTGGTATTACCGGCATTAATTCGTGGTGCGGTAAGGCTAAGCATCCAGCGGATATCCTGAGGTAAAACAAAATGCCAGGTTGGTCTTAGTACATGGGTGCGCAATATAGTTCCGGTTGTTATAGCCTTTTCTACCATTTTATCCGCAGGTGATAGCATCCGTAAACCAATTGCCCATTTTGCATGCGTGTATTCCTGCGCCTGCATGGCGCACATATATCCAACCACATCTTCAGGTTTTTTAAATTTATCGTGATTAAGATGCTGGTTATAAACCCGCAGGCTGGCAATATCAGGCTTGGTCATATTGATGCTTTTGAATGCTGTTCAAAATAAATATATGGTTATGACAGCAGTTTGTCAGTAGGGTAGAAATAAAAAGTTTCTTTTGTAATTTGGGCTTTCTTTTATAATAAATGAAAAAACTATTTCTTTTGTGCTGTATAACTGCTGTTATCATTGTTTGTGTAGTTGCACGGGTAACAAAGTATAATCAGTTTCACGATGCCGAAATTAACGGTAAGCTGGAATCTGTTTATCGCAACAGAGACTATGTTATGATTTCCGTTAATGGCGAAGAATTTCGTATCATTCCTGTTTCATTAAGTACAGCGGCCAACTTCGATGAGGTTGCTAAGGTTGGTGATACTATATCAAAAATGGTTGGCAGTGACAAGTTCAATTTGATACATGAAGAAGATGAAGTGTTTTTGTACACGGTTAGAAAATACTGGTAAATTAAATTTTGATATCGATTTTGAACAGGATAGATCCTAATTATTTTGCAGGTGGGCTGGTGGTTGGCACAGCTATTGGTTTGGCTTTACATAGCCTTGCTGTGGGTATAGCAATTGGTGTAGCCGTCGGGGTATCTGTAGGCTCAAGAAAAAAGAAAAGGGAGTAAAGATTCTCTGGTTTATAGCCTTACAAAGGTTTTAAACTTCGTAAGGCTTTTTATCGATTAAAAATCGTGATATAAATTTCTGAATGAGCTTCTTATTCCGAAGGTGATCATGGTGTTTTTTGAATCTTTCTGATCGTTTTTTTCCTGGCGGTACAATGCGCCAAGTTCCAGGCGTAAATTATACTTTGGGTTAAGTATGTAAGCAACAGTTCCTTCACCATAATAAAGCTGTGTGCTTATACCCTGGCCTATGGTAGTTGTAGTATTTGCCGAAGGTATAAAAGGCTTGATAATTATTTTGCCGTTATTTTCAGTCTTTGTGGCATCAAGTCCATATTTGGCATAATTAAGTTGCCCCTGGAAATCAAACCGGCCAACCGAATAATTCAAAATACCCAAAAGTTCCCTGAAGTTTGCTCCGTAAGGGTGGGCCAGAGGATCGCCATAAAATGAATAACTGCTTATTGACTGCTGGTTGCTGTAAGTGTATGGCTTAACAGTGTTATATTCAAATAGATAGTTTAACCTTTTAACTTTAAAAATATCTGCGCCACGGATACCCAATTGCCAGCCGTTGGTGTTATCGGTACTGTTGCCCGAAAAGAAATCGCTGCCTTTGAACCTGTCGAACATGATCTGTCCGTACAGGGCAGCTTTATCAAAAATCTTGTATTTGGCATTGAACCCTAAAAATACGTTATCCTTTTTGTTCCCGCCCGGGCCCAATGAGCTTGCAAATAAAATAGGGTTTACAAAATTGGCGTCAAAGCCTGCCCGGTTGCCCTGGTTATCAGCTTCGGGAGCTATCAGGGCGTTAAACATACCAAACGAGGCGCGTTTGGTTATATTCCAGTCAATATAATGGAATAAAGCCCATTTGCGGCGGTTACTTCCAAAACTGTCAAATTTTTGTGCAACATTATTGAGGTCTTCAATATAGGCCCACGCTACCATATAACGTACGGGGCCAAGGTCGGCTGTAAGCCTGAGAAGCGGCATATTGGCGGCAAAGTCAGATAAGAGCACCGACCGGTACCCGTCACCAATAAACATTTTATCTTCGCCTAATGTAATATTCAGTTTTTTTGTTACTGAATAGGAGAGTATTGCAGTTACGTACGACCAATCTTGTGAGTTGCGTGGTTGGCCTGTATACTTCCTGGCATATGCCTGGCCGGGTATAAAACCATTGGTATTGACATAGTTGTTATAATACGATACAAACTTGGCCGAATTTTCAAAACCGCTTGTGTAAAATGAAAATTTGCTGCCTACTGTTCCCCCAATTTGATAGCCACGTACATTTAAGTTGGTCGAATTACTGTTAGTGAAATCCCTGCCGGCCTGCAGATCAGTAATATAGTCGGCATAAAAGGTATATTCTTTTGCTTTTACGTCAAAAAGGTGTTCATTAAATAATTTACGCCCGCCCCAGGTTTTGCGGTCTTTAACACCAACATTCATTACCGAATCATAGGTATGCAAAATGGTGCTGTCAATTAAAAAAGGACGCAATGAAGTATGGACCGAGTTTTTTACAGAATAAATATCCGAATTGAACTTTTGATACAACTGGTATGAATTAGGTAAATAAACTGATTGAGCTTTTGCTAATTGCGATGTAAATAAGGCAATTACAGCTATGATAAATGTTTTTCGAAAGCTTAGGAAGTAGAGTTTTTGCATTACAACAAAATAAGTATTAATTGTTCTAAGTTAAAAATTTCATTGGTAAATAAGGATATATACATACATGCCCCGCAGGTTGTTTCTGATATATATTAAAATTATGCAAATTGATTTGGACATGATACCTGGTTAACCGTTCATAATCATTGAATTAATTATTCAATAAAGCAGGTTTATAGTTATTAAATAAATGGATTGAAATATGCCTGTTCGTGGAGATCGGTAAATAAAATTTCTTTAATCCCAGTACTTCAAAAAGTTAATTAATGTTAAATTTTGTCACGTGCAGGTGTTTTTTTTAAATAAGTTATAAAAATCATGATATTTGCCGCGCTATTAAATCAATTGATATTATTAAATGCAGTACAAAAAAATCAATAACCTGTTAGGCTGGCTTTGTTTTGTTATAGCCTCAATAACCTATATTTTAACATTAGAGCCGTCTGTAAGCTTTTGGGATTGCGGCGAATTTATTTCATGTGCCTACCGTTTACAGGTGGCCCACCAGCCTGGTTACCCGGTTTTTGCCATGATAGGCAAGGTTTTGTCGTTATTGTCATTTGGCGATAACACTAAAGTGCCTTTCTTTACTAATATGGGGTCGGCATTGGCCAGTGGTGCAACTATTATGTTTTTATTTTGGACAATTACTGCTTTTGCCAAAAAACTGATGGTTGAAAAACGAGATGAGGCTATTGACGGTTATAAATTATATGTAATTATGGGGGCCGGCCTTGTTGGTGCCCTGGCCTTCACATATACCGATACGTTTTGGTTTTCGGCTGTCGAAACCATTGTATTTGCCCTGTCATCACTATGTACCGCAATTGTATTTTGGGCAATTCTTAAATGGGATGAGCACGCCGACGAACCCGGTGCTGATAAATGGATTGTTTTTATAGCTTATGTTATCGGTTTATCCATAGGGATCCACCTGTTAAACCTGTTGACTATACCGGCCATCGCAATGGTTTACTATTTCCGCCGAACCAAAAATATTACCGTTGGCAATAGCATCCTGACTTTTTTGGCAGGGGTAGTGATTCTTGGCCTGGTACAATACGGCATCAGGGGATATACCATTAAGTTTGCGGCTTATTTCGATCTTTTCTTTGTCAACTCTTTAGGAATGGGCTTTGGAACCGGAGCATTCTTTTTCATCCTGCTGATAGTTGTTGCACTGGTATTGGGGATCCTGTACAGCATCCGCAAAAAGAAGCCTGCGTTAAACCTGGCTTTACTTTGCGTTGCATTTATATACTTTGGATATGGCTCATTCGCTTATAT
>Ga0068855_100011294_pt1 | contig 10783 bp, 12 predicted proteins | sample KBSCornC52_FD_66592 | JGI IMG/M metagenome (GOLD analysis project Ga0068855, IMG submission 66592) | Corn rhizosphere microbial communities from Kellogg Biological Station, Michigan, USA - KBS Corn C5-2 | ecosystem: Host-associated > Plants > Roots > Rhizosphere > Soil ... | reverse complement strand
GTTTTCACGTCCCCAGCCCGACCATTTCACGCCGCCGAAGGGACTGTTCGCGAGAATGCCATAACCGTTGAGAGCGAGGGTGCCCGTCCTGATCTTCCGGCTCAAAGCCAGGCCCCGCGTCTCGTCCCGGGTAAACACGGCACCATGAAGACCAAATTTGCTATCGTTGGCCAGGCTGACCGCTTGATCCTCGTCATCGAACGGCATCAGGACACCGACTGGCCCGAAAATCTCTTCCTGGACCACAGGCATGCCGTTGTGAACACCGGTCAGCAGAGTCGGCTCGAAGAAGAACCCGTCCCGATCGTAGCGCGATCCGCCCATAGCGGCTCGGGCACCGCCAGCAATTGCCTCACGCACAAGATTTTCGATCCGTTCGATCTGCCGGCGGGAAATGACCGGACCGTGCGTGGTGCTCTTGTCGCGAAGATCACCCGGCACGAACTTTCGCATTTCCATCGTTAGGCGTTCGACCAGTTCGTCGTGTACGGAGCGGTGTACGTAGATGCGGGTGAGTGCCACGCAGACCTGACCGGCCTTTCCGAAGGTCCCCAGCGGAAGGTGCTTCATGACGACGTCAAGATCGGCGTCGTGGCAGATTATAGCGGCGGACTTTCCTCCAAGCTCCAGACTGGAGCGCGTAAAGTTGTCGGCGCAGGCCTTGGCGATAGCGCGACCTCCAGTCGTCGAGCCGGTGAAGGTGACCATCGACACGGCTGGGTGACTAACGAGGCTGTGGCCTGCGGCGGCGTCTCCTGGCAAGACGCTCACGACCCCCGCGGGAAATCCGGCAGCTGCATACGCCTCCGCCAGGACCTCCGTGAGCAGAGCGCCCTCGGGAGACGGCTTGTAGACCACGGGGCAACCCGCCATCAGGGCGCGCGCCGTCTTGTTGACGCCCATGGCAAATGGGCTGTTGAACGGTGTGATCGCCGCCACCACCCCAACTGGCTCACGCGTCACAAGAGCGACCCGGCCAGTGGACGGATCGGGTCGCAACTCTGGCCGGTCCATCATTTTTGCAAGTTCTATCGCATCGTCGAAGAACGTCAGTGCTTGGTGGATTCTTCCAGTGCTCTGCGCAATTGGGATCCCCAACTCGTCAGCGCTCAACTCGATCATGCGTTGGATTTGGGTTGCGCAATAATCCTTGGCCGCCCGGATGTAATCCGCTCGTCGCCCTACCGGCAAATCGCACCAGATCCGGCTGTCGTGCGCAGTCTGTGCAGCCGCAACCGCCCGCGCGATGTCGTTGGCTCCGGCTAGCTGCACCATGCCGATGGGGCTCCCTGTTCCGGGGCTGACAACAACATAATCAGAGCTGTCTTGCGGATCACTCCAGGCAGATCCAATCAAGAAACGGCGGTAACCAAGCACTTCAGTCACGGCATGGCCTTCAGAATTGCACTGAATCGTTCCTTGATCGCCGGAATGACATCCTTACGACCTTCCGCCAAGGTAACGAGGTAAAGCTGGTTCGAGAGCACAGCATCGCGGACATCACGACCTAGCGCATCGGGATCGATGGCGCCGACCGAATCCGTGAAGCGCGCTGGCGGCGGCATATTGGTATCGGCGAGTTCCTCGGGCCGGTTGCGCGCCGCATTGAGGATTCCCGTGCGGACTGAGCCAGGACAAAGAACCGTCACCCCGATTTGGTGTTCGGCGAGCTCCATCCTGAGCACTTCGGACAGTGCCACCACGGCCGACTTGGTGGCTCCGTATACTCCCCGCCTGGCTTCCGGAAGGAGCCCTTGGATGGAGCCTGTATTTACGATATGCGCTTCGCCCGGCTGCTTTTTCATCCGCGGCAGGAACGCGGTAAGGCAGTTCGCCAACCCCTGGAGGTTAACACCGATAAGCCACTGCCAGTCAGCCCGAGTCATGTCAGCAAGGGGTCCGCCAACAGCGACGCCTGCGTTGTTGGCAAGCAGGTGAACCTCCCCGATGGCAGCGAAAGCGGCATCAGCCAGCTTGTCAACCGCATGGGAGTCGGTCACATCGGTTTGGATCGGGGTGCCCCCGATTTCCTCCGCTACCGCCTCCGCGGCCGCCAGCTCGATATCCGCGACGAAAACGTGCATGCCCGCGCCGGCGAATGCCCGCGCCATGCCACGCCCGATGCCGCTCCCCCCCCCAGTCACGACGGCGATTTTACCAGCGAGTTCTCGCACTAGCCCTCCTTGCCCGCGCGTCCGCCACGCCGGCATACAACATACAGTTCATCGTCTCTCAGATGCGGTAGCAGCGCTAACGCCAGCTCACGCCGGTTCTGGGCTAGCCGCTCGTGCGTTGGCTGCCGTCTCGATCGCATCCAGCGTGGTGCGAGGATAGGAGCGCGCGGCGCGAATGAAGCGAGCCATGGCCTTGTCGGCACCGACCAGATGGAGGTCTCCGAACCGCATGTTGTTGAGAATCGGAATGTCCTCATTGACAAACCGGTTATGCATCGCCTGGGCCCGGTTGAGGAAGGCCTCGGCCTCGTCATCTTTGGATGTGATGATTGAGAAGAAGATCCGGGTACCATCACGACCGCCTGGGGTAAGGCCCGCCACATACCATTTCTGGCGACCATCCATCACGCCCCGCTTGTGGGCGCAGTTCGTCCCATAAACGTTGATCCGCGTCAGCATCGACCCAGTTTCGCGATCGCCCGAATGCTCGGCGTCCCAAACCATACTACGGCGGTAAGGGCTGATCTCCTCAATCTCCGGGTTCTTGATTTCGAGCCCGTGGACGACGAGATTGTGAACGATGTCGAAGATATTGGTCGTAAATACCCACGGCTCAACCATGAGCTTCTCGCGCATTTCGATCTCGAAAGCCCGATAGGTCTGCGTTTCCGGATCGAAATCGTCGAACGTCGGGAGTTCGTACCGCGGTTCTTCGCCGAAGAACACCCAGATCAGCCCCAAAGCTTCTTCGGTGTGCAGGTTGCCCAGATTTGACCCCCGGGGAATTTCGTCCCCAGACGGCACGCTCACGCATCGACCGCCTTCACCGAATGACCAGTGATGGTACGGACAACGGATCGCATTGCCGATCACATCGCCACCCACGCTAAGATCTGCGCCCATATGCCGGCAATACGCCGTCATCGCTCGCGCCACCCCGTCTTCACCGCGGAAGATCACAATCTTTCCGTCGCCGAGATTGAAGCCAACCGACTTTCCTACGGGAACGTCAGCGGACAGCGCGACAGGATACCAGCACTCATGAGCCCCGGGACCCAGGTCTGTTACCATCTCCCTCCTGCGAGCCTCGCGAGTGGTGGTGTTGACGTCGTTCATTGAACCGTACTCCGGTAGTATTTGTTGAAGATTTGACTAATAGAAAATGGCCGCGACGACGTGTTCACCTCGCGCCTTCCAATTCCTTGATAGTGGTAGTGGGGTATCGGCTGACGTATTTGAGGAATGTGGCAAGTTCCTGATCAACTTCAGTTAACCTTACGGGGCCAAATTCAACGGAATTGAGAATTGGCAGATCCTCGTTGGGAAGGCGGCGATGGAGTGCCTCATTCTCGTCAAGACGCCGAACAGCATCGGCATGAGCCTCGGCACTGTCGTCTGCCAAAGTGGCAAAGAGGGTGAAGAAAATCCCTAGTCCATCTGATCCGCGCGGACACAGTCCAGCCATGTGCTGCTTGGGTAGCGTGGCACTGTTCGCCTGAACGTAGGAGACCACGCTAGCTACGCCATAAAGGTCTTGCCGCATGAAACCGACGCCTTTTACTTGGGCTTCCCACCCCATGTGATTGTCTTGAAAGTCCCGCTTCAGATCAGACAGTGTCCAGTTGTGAACTGCCTTGAAATGAGCAAAGTCGAACAAGTTGGTACTGAACGCCCATGGCTCGACGAGCAGCGGCTGGGGGAGGACCAATTCGAACGAGCGAGAGATCACCTTAGCTGGGTCGTAATCGGGCACGTCAGGAATGGCATAGGTCGGTTCCCGCCCCAAAAACACCCAAATCAAGCCCCATTTCTCCTCACACGGAAAGGTCAACTGCGTAGTGCCTGCGGGAATTTTGTCGCCGGACGGGATTTTCACGCAGGCCCCGCTGGGGCCATATTCCCAGTGGTGGAACGGGCAGCGGATGTTGTCGCCCACTACGTCGCCTAGGCCGAGATCCGCTCCCATGTGCTTGCAGCGCGCGGTCATCGCTCGCACTTGGCCGTCCTCTCCCCGATAAAGCACGATACGGCTATCGCAGAAGCGCATCGACTTGACCCCACCCGGGCCCAGGTCAGTGGCCACCGACACTGGATACCAGCACTGATGGAAGGCGTTGAACGGTTCATAGATCCCGCGCCGTGCCGGCGCCCGGTCCATCGCTTCAGCTGATTCTTGAGTAGCCATCATCCATCCTTTGCTCGTCGCAGGATTCTGCTATTTGCGGCCAGCGCGCGCAGTCATTCCTCAGGTCGGCCGGCAGTTCATCAGCCTGGGCCATCACAGTGGGCTGCCTATTGCTACGCTCGCCAATTCACAAATGCACATGGACCGATTTCAGATGTGTGTGAATTGAACCGGAGCGCCGTCGGTTAATGCCCTTCCGCGACCCATAAGCCTGCAAGATCAGCTTAACCGGTGTCCGGCACGCCGCGGGGAAAACGATGATGTCAGGCACAGCCGTTACCCAGAACGCCGCGGCAAATCGCCTCGCGTCTTTTCAATGTGCTCCATCATCTTCTGCGCACCATCGGCGCTCCAAGTGTCACAGGCAATAAGTTCACCGTCTTCGCCTTCGATGAGGTTGGTGTGCGCCGCATCGAGCGAGGAGAATATCTCAATTGTAGTGCAACCGTCCGGCCCTGCCTGGTGTGGACCGTAGAGCGTGCGTGGCTCCGACAACATGATATCGCCCGGACGAAGTATCTTATCGCCAATATCGAGCGAGCCCTGGATAATAATTTCGCAGCGATAGCAATTATGGGCGTGCCGTGGCAGAATGTAACCGGGCTCCATCCGCAGCGGAGCGACGACAGGCGGATTATCCTTGCGCTCTCCCATTTCGAAAAATGAAAAGTTCAGCCCGGCTACGCTGTCCGTCCCGAGTATCCTCTTGAATTCATCGGGGATTATGCCCCAGAAATTCTTCTCCCCGATGCTCAGACTATTTTGCATTGCAGGTCTTCCTCAGCGGTGTGTGTTGGCAACATTATTGGAAGGCGGAAGGTCAGCTTGGCTCTACCAATGCTCGTTGGAGCCGATCGAGCCAGGCGTCGGCGTTTGGTTCGTGGAAAGCGATTTCCGGCTTGGGACCCAAAGTGAACTCAATGAGGCGCAGGCCTTCAGGCCCGATCCGGAATGAATAGGGCTGGTGCGCTCTGGTCAGAAAACCTTCGCCAGCGCCAATTACCCGATTGCCCATCAATGCCGAGCCGCGCTCGACATAGTAGAGGCAATCAACGCTGTGGCTGTGCAGCGGCAGAACGATATTCGGTTCGAACTCGAAGACTCCCATGTGCAGGTCCGACCCGCGAAATGCGAAAGCCGTGTTTTTCTGATGTGCAAAGATTAGGCGACCGCCCTGCGCGTAGATCGGCTCGTCCGCCTTAGACGGATAGCTCACGACAAGATCATCACTGCTAACTTCGCTGTCAGGGGCGGTCGATCCGGCCCGGTCCTCGTCCCCAATTCGTCTCGCAGAAAAGAACTCTACTCCGCGCCGAGGCGCGCCTTCGCTCGCTGTCATGTCGATTCCGTTCCCAAATGCGTTGACTCGCCGTCGCTGATTACCGCGTGCTCGCGGCTGCGGCCATGCGCCGGCCTGTTTGGCTGCGAAATGACAGACATCTGAATTCGCAGCTGCGTGCCGGTGGTGCACTGACTATGCTTGCAGTGCCCGAGCCGACCCTGACGAAGTCACGTCCACTCCGATCACTGCCAACATTTGCAAAACGGCCATGGGCGGGAAGCTCTCCCGTTCGAATTCACATGCATGCAGTGTGGGCGCGGGGGTTTGGTACCACCGCAGCACAGCGCTAGCCACGGGTAAGCCCTCATCCGGCCCCGCCGGCGCGGCGTGCCAAAGATCGACCTCGTTGCGGGCAACTGCGTTCGACCACCGGGAGCGTTGGAGAAGGTATGCTAGACAAGTTTGAGTGGGACCAGTTGGCCGAGCGAATTCTCCATTGCATGGAGACAGGTTCCCGTGAGTTCTATGATGAATCGCTCGAGGTGCCCGTCGCTAACTACCTCGGTGAGGAGCGGTGGCGGACAGAAATGGCCACTATCTTTCACAAGCAGCCCCTGTTTCTATGCTTCAGCGAAGAGCTCCGCGAGCCCGGCAGCTATCTGGCTCGGTCCATCGCAGGTCTTCCGATCCTGCTCACGCGAAATCGTGCGGGCGAGCTGCGCGGGTTTCTGAACAAATGCCGGCACCGCGGCGCCCCGTTGACCGGTGAGGTCGAAGCGAGCGGATCTACCCGCCTGTTCGTGTGTCCCTTCCATGCCTGGAGCTATGACCTGAACGGAAAATTGGTCGGTGTGCCTTGCAAGGATCAGTTCGGGACTATTCCTGACGACTTCCATGCACTAGTCCCTATCATGGTCGAGGATTCTGCCGGTATGGTGTGGGGCACTCTGGCGCCTGGCGCGAAGCTCGACCTTCAAGCATTTCTCGGCGGGATGTTGCCTATGCTTGAAAAAATGGGGTTTGGCTCATTCAAGATCCTCGGTGAACGCAAGCTGGCATGTCCCAACTGGAAGATCACGATGGATGGCTACATCGAAAACTACCATTTTAACGTGCTGCACCGAGAGACGTTCGGCACCTTGCTGCTCCACGATTACGGAATCTACGATGAAGCCGGCCCACATACTCGAAATGTCTACGCAAGCCCCGGGGTCGAGGCGCTTCGGGCCATACCGAAGGAGCAATGGAACGCACACAAATACCTGAAGATGTCTTTTAACATCTTTCCTAACTGTGCCATGGGTCATAATCAGGTTGATGACATGAATGATGCCATCTTCATGATGGCTCAAATCTTGCCGCTTTCCCCGACCCTTTCAGAGACACGTTTCACATTCCTGTCGCCTCGGGCGTGGGAATCGGCCGAGGATCAACAGAAACTGAACGCATTCATGGACTTCGCCGTCAATGTGGTAGACCGCGAGGATTACTGGATGGGCTTCAATGTCCAGCATGGACTCAACGCCATTAGCGACCGTTCGTTCATCTTGGGTCGTATGGAACGGATGGTCCAGAACTTCGAGAGCAATGTTAATCGGTTGGTTGAGGAGGATTCGAGTGCAGGTGACGTGACCCCCTGATTTTCCTCCAAGCTTGATTAGAGTCCGGCTGACGTGACCCCCTGATTTTCCTCCAAGCTTGATTAGAGTCCGGCCGATTGGAAGGACGGACAGATGAAGCGAACGAGGTTCACGGAAGAGCAGATCATAGGCGTGCTGAAGGAGGCCGAGGCCGGCGCGAAGACCGCTGACCTGGCCAGACGGCACGGGGTGTCGGAAGCGACGATTTACAACTGGAAGGCCAAGTATGGCGGGCTCGAGGTTTCGGACGCGAAGCGGTTGCGGGCGCTCGAGGACGAGAACGCCAAGCTGAAGCGGCTGCTGGCCGAAGCCATGCTCGACAACGCCGGCCTGAAGGATCTTCTTGCAAAAAATTGGTGACGCCCGCTGCCAAGCGAGAGGCGGTCGTGCGTCTCCAGGCATTTCTGGGGATGAGCGAGCGGCGGGCGTGTCGTGTCATAGGCGCTGACCGAAAGAGCATGCGCTACCGGTCGCAGCGGGATGACGATGCCGAGGTTCGGTCGAAGCTGCGCCAGTTGGCGCAGCAGCGGCGCCGGTTCGGCTATCGTCGTCTGCATATCCTGCTGCGGCGGGAGGGAATCATGATCAACCGCAAGAAGACCCAGCGGCTCTACCGCGAGGAGAAGCTGGCAGTTCGACGGCGGCGCAATCGGCGTCGTGCCATTGGTGCACGGGCGCCAGCTCCCGTACTGGCGCTGCCCAACCAGCGCTGGAGCCTCGACTTCGTGCACGATCAGCTCGCTTCAGGCCGTCGGTTCCGGGTCCTGAACATCGTCGATGACGTGACCCGGGAGTGCCTGCGGGCAGTGCCGGACACCTCGATTTCAGGGCGCAGGCTCGTACGCGAGCTGGCCGATCTGATCGCCGAACGCGGCAAGCCGGGCATGATCGTCAGCGACAACGGCACCGAGCTCACGTCCAATGCCGTGCTCGCATGGTGCGGGGAGGTCGGCGTGGAGTGGCACTACATTGCGCCGGGCAAGCCGATGCAGAACGGCTACGTCGAGAGCTTCAATGGGCGCATGCGCGACGAGCTGCTCAACGAGACCCTGTTCCTCAGCATGGACCATGCCCGTGTCCAGATTGCGGCATGGGTGGAGGACTATAACCACGAACGGCCACACTCAGCCCTAGGCTACGAAACCCCGGCGGCCTTCGCCGCCGAACTGCATAAGCAATGGCCTGCTCCGCTACGCCCTACGGGCTCCGCTGCACTGGCCATTGCTTACCCGGCGCTCATGCGCAACAAAACGGCTCGGCTCTAATCCCAGCTGGTGGAAAGCTGGGGGTCACGTCACAGGCCCTCACTAGTCGCGCACCATTTCACTCGGCAGGGAACCGTCACCAGCTCGGATTACAGCCAGGAACCGCCGGGCGCTCTAAGCTGATCTGATCCCGGATAACTAGATCACTTTGCGTTAGAGTTTTCGCCGTAATCTCCCAGGCTGGGAGGAGCGAAGGACGATGAAGGCATCGAGGTTCTCGGACGCGCAGAAGGCGTTCATTCTGAAGCAGGGCGCGGACAGCGTCCCTGTGGCGAACATCTGCCGCAAGGCCGGGATTAGCCAGGCGACCTACTTCATCTATGGACGGCTCTCCCGCTGCAAGCAACTTGATCCGTGTTCCGGCGAACTTGGGTGCCAACATCTATCCGGCGTCACCAGGGATGCTGGCGCGCCCAAATGGGGAATCCCCGCGGCGTGATCCTCAACAACTGGGCGGCTTCGATGAGCCATTAAAGTAGTCAGGTTCTTCACGCGCCGGTCACGTCGGCAGTTACACTTCTCTGATCGTTCGCACCTCTCCGGGAAGCGCTATGCCGCCCGGAATTCCGTTCCTTTTTGTAGCATTGCAAAAATGACCCGAGCATTCTTGTTCGCCACAGCAACGATGGTCTTTGCTGCTCCTCGCCGCGCCTGAAGGTCTCGGATCCAAATTGCTTGCGCGTCGTCCCGTCGCGCCGAGGTTCGAACAACGGCGCGAGCTCCGTGGATTAGCAGGGTCCGCAAGTGGCGATCTCCACGCTTCGAGATGCCGAAGAGCCGTTGGCGGTTGCCGCTGGAATGTTGCGGGACGAGCCCCATCCAAGCGGCTAGATGCCGGCCGTTGCTGAATTCGGTGCCATCACCGACAGCGGCGATGATGGCGGTGGCGGTTTTTGGGCCAACACCCCTGATCTTTGCTAGGCGCTGGCAGGTCTCGTTCGCCAAGAAGACCTTCTCGATCTCTCGGTCGAACCAGGTGATCTGCTGATCCAAGGCGAGAAGGCAAGCATAGAGGTGTGCCAGCATCGACCGGAATAGCTCGCTCAGCTCAGGTGCTCCTTCATCCAGCAACGCCTGAATCTCCCGGCGCGCCCGCCGTATCGACTGAGCGAAGGCTATACCTCGGTCGAGCAGCAAGCCTCGCATTTGCGACACGAGCGCCGTGCGGTGATTCACCAGACGCTGGCGACCGCGGTGGAGCGCCTGGATATCTTGTTGCTCAAGAGACTTGCACGGAACGAACTTCATATCCGGCTGCCTGAGGGCTCTGCAGATCGCAGCCGTCTGCGGCCCTTTCAAGACCTCAACTTGCTTAACGTCGAGCATCGCGAGCCGCATGATGTTAGCGGAGCTGACCTGCACGCCATCGACATTGAAGGAGATCGCTTGATCGCCCGCTGGATTTTGTACGCTGGTACTCACGCCACGCAGGGCGACCGCGCCACCCGATCCCGTCACCACCGGCGTAACGATGAGACCCGGGACCTACGTCGAAATCGCAATAAGATCGCGCGTCGCGTAACGTTCCAGACCTTGCTGATTTAATGCAACCAGTGCGACGGGGACATCAAGCGCGGTTTCCTCGCGTTTGCGGGCCGTGACAATGATCTCGCCATCGCCGGTCGTGGCGGGTTGCGCGGCACTTTGCCGGACGGCGGCGGGTGCGTCGGCAGTCTGGGAATGGGCGGGTTCGGCGAGCAGCGCAGCCAGGCTTACCGTCAACAGGGCGCCGACGCGGTGGCGCCTAATGCGCGTGAGCATAAGTTTCTCCCCATCTCCGGCCCCCCTTATGCACGCTACGTGATCTGGGGTTTTACTAGCGTCCGATACTCGCAAAGCTCAAACCGCCGCGCGTGGTTGCCATGCATGTGATTTTGACGGATCGCGCCTGGAGTCGCCCGACGAAGGAGATGCCCGGGTGTGTCCAGTTACGTCTCCTGTTATGCTAGGATTTCTGCCAGGATTTTACTTGCCGCAAGCAACATGCATCGGCTATTATCTGTAACCCGCAGATTTCTGCGGGTCTCGGCAGACTGCAAGGCAGGCACCTCCTGCGCATACCGGTTTTTGGTACCGGCATTCGCAGGTTCGAATCCTGCCGCCCCAGCCAGCGTTTGCGAGGTTTTGCGAGGTTCATTCCGCACTCCGTTCCGCAGTTTGTGGCCACCGCCTGGCCCGTTCGGCGGCGATAGACTCGCGGGTGCAGTCGATTCCGAATTGCTCCCGATACCGCTCCT
>Ga0068855_100011291_pt1 | contig 10783 bp, 11 predicted proteins | sample KBSCornC52_FD_66592 | JGI IMG/M metagenome (GOLD analysis project Ga0068855, IMG submission 66592) | Corn rhizosphere microbial communities from Kellogg Biological Station, Michigan, USA - KBS Corn C5-2 | ecosystem: Host-associated > Plants > Roots > Rhizosphere > Soil ... | reverse complement strand
CTTTGTCGGTTGGGCGGATTGGCTGCAACTGATTTTCTCTACCGGCTTTATCGCCGTGGCGTTTGGCGAGCAGGTGCAGCGGCTTGGGCTGCTGCCGGGACTGACCACGGGCGAGATCGCGGTGCTGCTTGTATTTGCTTGCGGTGCCCTCAACTTCATCGGCGCCAAGGTCGGCGGCATGTCCCAGAGCATCGGCAGCGCTTTGAAAGCGATCGGTCTTTTGGTGATCGTGGCGGTGTTGTTTCTGGCGCACGGAAAAGCCGGTGTTGCTGCCGCGCCGCCTCCGCCCGCTTTCAGCTGGATCGCCGCGGCGGTGGCGATCCGCGCGATCTATGGCGCCTATGGTGGCTGGGAAGCGGCGGTCTATTTTTCGGAAGAACTGCATGAGCCGGAACGCAATGTGGCGCGCGCCACTTTCGGCGGCATCGCCTTGGTGACGGTGATCTACACGCTGATCAATGCGGCGGTGCTGCATGTGCTGCCCATGGGCGTCTTGACCCGCTCGACCCTGGCGGTGTCCGACGCCATGGCGGCGGTGTTGGGACCCGGCAGCGGTGTGGTGGTGACTGTGGTCGCGATGTGGTGCGTCGCCACCATCGCCAATCTCCAGGTGCTGGAGCATGTGAGAAATACTTATGCTATGGCGCGCGAAGGCAGGCTGCCCGCTGTGCTCGCCACTGTCTCAAAAAGCGGTACGCCGCGCGCGGCCCTGGGTGTGGTAGTGGTGGCGACCTCGCTGGTGATTCTGGGTGCGGATCACATCAAGGGCGGTCTCTACGAAGTGCTGCTCAACCTCTACGCCCCCAATATCATGATCATCTTCCTGCTGCTGAGCTTCGGTGCGATCCGTCTCAGACAGAAGGAGCCGCACCTGCCCAGGCCGTACAAAATGCCGCTTTATCCCTTGCCCGCACTGATTGCCATCGCGGCCAACGGTCTGCTGGTCGTGCTGTTCGTGGTGTCGGACTGGCGCACCGGGCTTTATTCGCTGCTGAGCCTGTCTTTGGCGTTCCCGCTTTACTTCCTGGGGCGCGGCCGCAAACCTGCTTGAGATGAATGGCAAGAAGCATGTCCTGCCGGAACGGCTGAAGCCGGGATTGACCTTGGTGTTTTGCGGTACGGCGGCGGGCCGGCAGTCGGCGCTGCAAAAAGCCTATTACGCGCATGCCCAGAACAAATTCTGGCGCACCTTGCATGAAACCGGCCTCACCCCGCATCTGTTCGCGCCCAGGGATTATCCGGCGCTCTGGGATCTGGGGATAGGGCTGACCGATATCGCCAAATTCGCCTATGGCATGGACCATCAATTGCCCAAGGATAGTCTGGGGGGCGATGCAGCCGATGCGTTGCGGGCGCGTATTCGTAAGGTGGCGCCCCGTTTTCTGGCTTTCACCAGCTTGAACGCGGGACGTGCGGTGATGGGACGCAAATCGATGCCCGGCAAGCAGAGCGAGAAGATCGGCGATACCGAAGTGTGGATTCTGCCGTCACCTTCGCCATTGGCCAGCAATCATTGGGATATTACACCTTGGCGCGCGCTGGCTAAGGCGGTTCGGCAGGCGCGATGATCTATATCGGAACGGCCGGTTGGGCGCTCGGCGCGGCGGTCAAGTCGATGTTCGGCGAAGGCGCCAGCCATCTGGCGCGCTATAGTACCCGTTTTGCCGCCGTGGAAATCAATTCCTCATTTTACCGGCCCCATCGAGCAGGCACCTATGCACGCTGGGCGGCCAGCGTACCCTCGCATTTCAAGTTCGCGGTTAAACTGCCGCGTGCCATCACGCATGTGAACAGGCTGAAGGAAAGCGAAGGGGCGTTGGATGAATTTCAAACCCAGGTCCAAGGCTTGGGCGCCAAATTGGGGGCTGTTCTGATTCAGCTTCCGCCGAGTCTGAATTTCGATCTGGGTATTGCGCGGGCTTTTCTAAAGGCGGTCCGCCGCCGGTTTCCGGGAACCCTGGCTTTGGAACCGCGCCATCGGGGCTGGTGCATTGCCGACGCGGCCGCGCTGCTTCGTGATTTCGCTGTGATGCAGGTCGAAGCCGATCCGGCTCCGGTGCCAAATCCGCAAGGAAAGGCAGGCAAACGCTACCTGCGTTGGCACGGCAGCCCGGTCATGTACCGTTCAAGTTACAAGGATGTCGTGCTCAGGACATTGGCCGAGACACTGATCGACGGGGATTGGTGCATATTCGACAACACAGCCGAAGGCGCTGCCATACCCAATGCTTTGAGGGTACAGCAGCTAATCCGGCCGTGATCAGCCCACGCGTCTGGCCACTGTCAGTCCCAACACCAGCAGCACCAGGAAGATGGCGATGAAGATGAAGAAGAGGGTCTTGGCGATGGCGATCGAGGCGCCCGCCACGCCAGTGAATCCCAGAAGACCGGCGATCAGGCCGATCACCAGGAAGATGAGTGCCCAACGCAGCATGTGAAACTCCCGCTATCGGTCGCTTGAGGAAATGCGGGGGCCGTCGATTAAGTTCCGGAAAATGGCTTTAAGGCGCGCGGGCCGGTTTGACCGGCGCCCGCTCGGGAACAATATCGGCGGCGGGCGGCGGCAAGGCGAGAGCCCATTGGACAATCTGCTCCACCGCTTTGGCCAGCGCGGCATTCAAGGCCTGGACCACGGCGTCGACGCTGTTGGCCGAAGCAGGCTCGGTCAGGTTGACGGAAAGATTGGCCAGGATCTTGCGCGATTTTGTATCGGCCATATGGGCGATGATGCTCACCGCCACGCCCGGCGCGCCGGCCGGCGTGTCATAGCGCGCCTCGAACGCACGCAGGTCGGTGGAGAGCTGGTAATCCGATTGCAGCGCATCGTCATCGCGCGACACCGCATCGATGCGCCCGCTTGTCTCGAAGCCGGCCAGAAGCGCGGTCTGCACCAGGTCGGGCAGGCGATCCGGCCATGCGGCATTGGCGTAATAGTCGAGCTGGGTGCTGTTCCTGGCCAGCGCAATGCGTGCGCTGTCCAGATTGCCGGGTGCATCGGGTTTTTGGATCGCCAATGCCCAGCCCACCTTGCTGGCGGAAGGTTGCGTGGTGGGCGCGGGTGGACGCAGTGCGTAAATCTGCGGCGCGTCGGGCGGACCGATCAGCTTGTCGAGGCTGCCGCATGCGGTGAGCGCCAGGCAAGAGCCCGCCATCAAAAGCAACCGGCGGTCGAGATGGGACGCGAGGTCATTTTTTTTCATTGGGGTCATATCCCTTGCGGCGGTCGCCGAACAAAAGCTTGGTGGGCTCGCGATTGAGCTGGTCCGAGAAACGGGTCAGGCTGGTCACCAGGCGCCGCATCTCGTTGATGAGGCTGGAAAGCTGGCTCAAGGCATCGCCTTTGAGGAAAGCGTCCGCATCGTCTGCCACTTTGTTGAATTTGCTCACCGTCACATCGACATGATCGAGGGTGGGTTTCAGGTCGGCGGAGGCGTCGCGCAGATTCGCGGTGGCGGTGTTGGCGTTCCTGATGGTGGCGTCGATATCGGCCGAACGCTTGGCGATGGCGGAACTGGTTTCATTCAGATTCGCCAGAACGTTCGAGAAAGCCTTTCTGTTCTGATCGTTCAACACATCGTTGAGGCGGGTGACGGCGATGTTGAGCTTGGCCACCACTTCGGGCGCCGACTGTTCCAGCTGCTGCAAGGTCGATTGCTTGGCGCGGATGACGGGATATTCCTGGCCCTCCTTGGCCGTCAGGACCGGCGATTTGGCGGTGCCGCCACTGATCTCGACATAGCTGCCGCCGGTCAGGCCCTGGCTTTCTATTGAGGCCTGGCTGTCCTCGCGAATGTTGAGGTTGGGCTGGACCTGCATCGTCACGATCACGCTTTGCGGATCGTTGGGATTGAACTTGAGCTCGGTGACCCGGCCCACATCGATGCCGTTGTAGCGGGTGACGGTACCCTTGCCCAAACCGGTGACCGGGCCCTTGAAATAGGTCTGGTAATAGACCCATTCCTGGCTGTATTGCGCCCCGGCCAGCCACATGATCGTGATCACCAGCCCGATGACGCAGGCGAGCACGAAGGCGCCCACAGCGACGTAATTGGCTTTGGTTTCCAAGCCTGCCTCCTAGCGCGATCCGGCCAGCGCGGCGTGACCGCGGGGACCGGAAAAATACTCGTGAATCCAGGGCGTCTTGTCCTTGCGCAATTCCTCGATCGTCCCGGTCTTGATCTTCTTGTCGATCAAGACGGCGATGCGGTCGGTGACGGCGGCGAGGCTGTCCAGGTCATGGGTGACCATGAAGACCGTCAGGCCCAGGCTCTGCTGAAGCTCCCGGATCAATTGGTCGAACTGGTCGGCGGAAATCGGATCCAGGCCCGAGGTCGGCTCGTCCAGGAAAAGCAACTCCGGATCGAGCGCCAGGGCGCGGGCGAGGCCGGCGCGCTTTTTCATGCCGCCCGAAAGTTCGGAGGGAAGTTTCAGCGCCGTGTCGGGCGGCAATCCCACCAGCGCGATCTTCATCGCCGCGATTTCGTCCATCAGCTCCTGGGACATGGAGGTATATTCGCGCAAGGGCACCTGGATGTTTTCCGCGATGGTCTGGGACGAAAAAAGTGCGCCTTCCTGGAACAGCACGCCCCAGCGCACTTCCAGCGCACGCATGCGCGCGCCTTCGGCATAGCCGGCAGGCTTGCCGAACACTTCGACCGTGCCTTGCCTGGGCGGGTTCAGCCCGATGATGGTGCGTAGCAGGACCGACTTGCCCGACCCCGAGCCACCTACCACGCCGAGCACTTCGCCGCGATAGACATCCAGGTCCAGATGATCGTGGATGATCTTGCGGCCGAAGCCCGTGACCAGTCCTTTGACATGGATCACGACATCCTTTTTGCCCGGCCCGCTTGCATCCTTTTCCGCCGGCATCAGATCCCCATCACCGAGAACATGACGGAAAAGGCCGCATCCAGCACGATCACCAGGAACACCGACTCCACCACCGAGCGGGTGGTGAGCTGGCCCACGCTGGCGGCATTGCGCTCGACCTGAAAGCCTTCATAGCAGCCCACCAGAGCGATCACGAAAGCGAAGACCGGCGCCTTCACCAGCCCCACCATCAGGGTGCTGACATCGACCGCCTGATTGAGCTGGCGCAGGAAAACCGGAATGGTGATGCCGAGATTGAAGTAGCACATCATCGCCCCGCCGATCAGCGCCATGATGTTGGCATAGAAGGTGAGAAGCGGCAGCGCGATCACCAGGCCGATGACGCGAGGAAGCACCAGCGTGTCCACGGTGTTCATGCCCATGGTCTGCATGGCGTCGATTTCCTGATTGACGCGCATCGAGCCCAGATGGGCGGTGAAGGCCGAACCCGACCGGCCCGCCACGATGATGGCGGTGATCAATCCGCCGATCTCGCGCAGGACGCCCACGCCCAGAAGGTTGATGGTGAAGATCTCGGCGCCGAATCGTTTGAGCTGATCCGCGCCCTGATAGGCCAGGACCACTCCGATCAGAAAAGCCAAGAGGCCGACAATGGGCAGGGCGCTGATGCCGGTCTCCTCGACCTGGACCATCATGGCGGCGAAGCGCAGATTCTTGCGCGGCGCGGCGATCATTTCGCCGGTCTCGACGGTGACGCGGCCCAGATAGCCCAGCATGCGCCAGCCCTGGCGTCCGGCTTCGACGGTGGCCTTGCCGATGCGATAGAGGCGATATTGCCAGGGGCTCATCCGTGGCGGCGGCTTGTCCGGGCCTTGCCGCTTGTCGTCCCGGTCCAGATTCTCGAGCAGGCTGGCGTAACGTTCGGGCACTTTGAGGTCGCCTACCGTGCGGCCGGCATTTTCCAGCGCCCGGCGCGTGCGCAGCAAAAGCCAGGCGCCGGTCGAATCCAGCCGGTCCACACCGCCCGCGTCCATGGTGATGATTTCGCCGGACCCCGCATCCAGATCGCGCAATTTCTGATCCAGCCGGGCGCTTTGGGCGATGGTCCATTGCCCGCCCGCTTTGAATACGCCCTGCTCGATCTTGAACCAGGCATCCGGCTCCGCTGCGTTTTCAATGCTGGGCATGAAAGAGGGAACCCCGGCTGACCTCCAAGAATGCCGCAGACCGGCTAAAAGTTCCCAAAGTTCCCATGTCCGGCCGGCATCTTTCCCCGGCGGCAGGTCCATGCGCCGGACGCAGGGGTGCGGCCAGCCAGAAGAACAGCCCGCCGCAAGACGGGCCGGTTTCGGCGGCCTAGGATGGCCGCTTTCCAATAATGGATACCCAAAATGGATTATGTGCGGCTGGGTCGGACGGGCCTGGAAGTTTCCAAATTTTGCCTGGGGTGCATGACCTATGGCGCGCCCAGCTGGCGCGACTGGGTGCTGGATGAGGACGCCAGCCGGCCTTTCCTCAAGCGGGCGCTGGAAGCGGGCGTCAATTTCTTCGATACCGCCGACATGTATTCGCTGGGCGCCAGTGAGGAAATACTGGGTCGCGCCATCCGGGAATTCGCCGACAGTCGGCAATCGGTCGTGCTGGCGACCAAGGTTTATTTCCCCATGGGCAAAGGCCCCAACCGTGGCGGCCTCTCAGCCAAGCATATCCTGGCCTCGATCGACGCATCGCTGAAGCGGCTGGGCACCGATTATGTCGATCTCTACCAGATCCATCGCTTCGATCCGCTGGTGCCGATGGAAGAAACCGTCGCGGCGCTGGATGCGGTCGTGAAATCGGGCAAGGCTCGCCATATCGGAGCCTCGTCCATGTATGCCTGGCAGTTCGCCAAATATCTGGGGCTGCAGGAACGGAGCGGCGCGGCCCGCTTCGTTTCGATGCAGAATTTCTACAATCTGGTCTATCGCGAGGAAGAGCGGGAGATGATCCCCCTCTGCCAGGATCAGGGCGTCGGTGTCATACCGTGGTCGCCGCTGGCGCGGGGATTCCTGGGACGCAGCGCCGCCAGCGCGCTGGATGCGCAAAGCACGCGCGCCAAAAGCGACAATGTTCTGGACATGGACTTCGATGACAACGACATCGCGACACTCAAGGCCGTGGAAAAGATCGCCGCCGCGCGTGGTGTCTCCAACGCCCAGGTGGCGATCGCCTGGCTGATGCAGAAACCAGGCGTCACCGCGCCCATCGTCGGCGCATCAAAACCCAAGCATCTCGAAGACGCTATCGCCGCGGTATCGCTGAAGCTGAACGACGAAGAGATCATCGCGCTGGAAGCGCATTACAAACCAAAGGCCGTTGCGGGCAATCTCAGATAATCACCGCGCAAGATTTTGACTGCTGGCTAGGAGCGTCGCGCGGAGTGTGCGTTAGCACATGAGCACGCGCGACAACGCCAGCGGTCAAAAGATAAGCGGTTAGAGCGGCCACCAGTCGAGCTGGTATTTATAATCCTTATCCGACTGGCCCTGGCTCCAGCCGCCGCCCAGCGCGATGTACAGGCTGACATTGGAGTCGAGCCGCGCCAGCTTGGTCTGCACCAGCGTGTCCTGCGCATTGAACAGCGATTGCTGCGCCTGCAGCAGCGACAGGATGTCGATGGTACCTTCGCGATATTGCAGTTCGGAGATGCGGAAGGCTTCGGTCGAAGCGCGCACTTCCTCGGTCAGGGCCACCAGCTGGTCATTATTGGCCGAAACCTGGCCCAGCGCCGATTCCACATTGGAAAGGGCAGTGAACACGGTCTTGCGGTAGGTGGCGATCTGTTCCTGCTGCTGGGCGAGGGCGAGGTCGTCCTGCGCCTTGAGGCGGCCACCGTCGAAGATGGTCTGCACCAGCGAGGCGCCGATGCTCCAGGCCATGCTGCTGGGGCTGAACAGCGTGTCGGCGAAACTGCTGGCATAGCTGCGCCCGGCGGTCAGATTGACCACCGGGAAGAAGGCGGCGCGGGCCGCATCCACATTGGCATGGGCGGCGAAGAGATTGGCTTCGGCCTGGGCCACGTCGGGGCGGCGCAGCAGCAATTCCGACGGCATGCCGGCCTGGACCGACGGGGAAACGATGCCGTTCAAATTCTGCGCATTGACGTCAAAGCCTTCCGGAGAACGACCCAAAAGGATCGCCAGCGCATAGCGGGCTTCGCGCTCCTGCTCGATCAGGCCGGGGAGGCGGGCTTCCTGAGTGGCGACCAGCGACTGTTCCTGGGCGAGGTCGAGATTGGAGGACACGCCGTTGGTGACCTTGGCCTGGACCACGGTCAAGATGCGCTTGGCCGCGTCGATATTCTGCCGGGCGATCACGATGCGCTCGCGCGTCGCCAGCACGGTGAAATATTGCTGGGCCACGCTGGAAGCGACGGTGAGGCCCACCACCGATTCCGCATAACGGGCGGCGCGCAGATTTTCGCGGGCCTGATAGAGCTTGTCGCGATAAAGGCCCCAGAAGTCCGCCGAATAGCTGGCCGCGACGCCGGCGCCGAAGCTGTTGAAGGTGCGGCTGATGCCGCCCAGCCCGTTGGCGCTGGTCGAACCCGAACTGGTGCGCTGGCGGTTGGCGTTGCCCTGAAGATTGACGGTGGGAAGCAGGTTGGAGAAGGCGACCCCGTCTTGGGCCTCGGCCTGCAACACCCGGGCGGCCGCGGCGGCAAGGTCCAGATTTTCTTTTTGCGATGCCTGCATCAGGGCGGGCAGTTCATCCGACCGGAAATTCATCCACCAGTTGGCTTCCGGCCAGATCGGAGCCTGCTTGTCGGCCACGGGCGCGGTAAAGGCGGGGGGGATGTCGCCGGGTTTGTCCAGAGGGGTGGGGTTGGGCGTGGTGCAGCCGGCCGCCACAAGGGCAATCATGCTGACGGACAGACCGCGGAAAATCGCTTTCATCGAACACTCGTTAAGCTATTGAAGCCGGACGGCCCCCGGTTGGCGCCCCCTCATACCCGGCGCATGGCAATGCCGCAAATATGGCGAGGTGGGGCCTTTAAACAAGGGCGGGGACTGTAAAGCTTTGTCGCGGCAGGGCCGGTATTCCTGGCTTTTCGATCCCCGAAGCGGTTTCCGGGGGCGGCCGGACAAAAATGAACGGCCGGACTGATGGCTTTACGTGGGGGGCACCAAAGCCGGTCCGGCCGTCCGTGTGGCCGTATCCCTTGGTGGAGCGCCGAACGGACACAAGCCAATGCCAAGCTTGATCCCGTCACGGAGCAGGGGAAAGATCGCAAGCCCTCAAAATTTGTAATGGAATGTCGCCAATCCGGTGCGCCTAAGAAAGGTGGCGAAAGAAATCGTTGCCTTTCCGATTGCGCATTTTTAACCCGAGCCGGAATGCGATTTTGACCAAGACTGAATCAGCCTGCCAATACTGCCCAGCCCGAATGCCGATGACATTTTCGTGACGATGCGAAAACCCAGTCGTTTTTCCTTCAAGAGGTCCGCATGAGCATGCCGTATATCGCGCCGATCCTGCTTCTGTGCTGTTCGAACGTCTTTATGACTTTTGCCTGGTACGGCCAGCTCAAATTTCCCAATACGGCATTATGGATTTTGATCCCCGTCAGTTGGGGCATCGCGCTCTTCGAATATATTCTCGCCGTGCCCGCCAACAAGATCGGCCACCAAGTCTATTCGGCGGCGCAGCTGAAGACGATGCAAGAAGTGATCACCCTGGTGATCTTCGCGATCTTCTCGGTGACCTATCTGGGCGAATCCTTGAAGTGGAATCACATGGTCGCCTTCGGCTTGATCGTGGCCGCGGCGTATTTCGCGTTTCACAAATTCTGATTCAGCCTTTTCTGATTCAGCCTTGCGCCCAGGGATCGTCGTGAAAATCGTCCACCGGCCGAAGCGGAATCGGCAGGGCGGGATTGGCGCCGATATAAAGTTCGAGCGTCATCTGGTTGCTGGACTTGTCCCATTCCATCTGGGGCGCGAACTCGCCGGGCTTGCGGAAGGTCTTGCCGTCAAAATCGAACGGCCGGGGCGTGACCGTGTCCCAGGCCGTGGCGAGGTCGGCGGCCAGCTCCTCGCGGATCGCTTGAAGCCGCTCGGGCCGGGCCGTCTGCATATCGGTAATGTCGGGCGCGCTGACCTTGATCAGCCCGTCAGCCGTGATCTCCACCCGCGCCGCCACCAGGGTGCCGTTATTGGAATAGCCGCCTTCCCATTTGCCCTGCGGGGGATGGGGCTTGGAGCATGCTGTTAACGCCAGAAAAGCCAGAACGGCCGCAGCCTTGCGCATCGGAGGCCCGACTCAAGAATGACGGGCCAGAATACGCCGCCCGGCTTAAAATGTGGACATAACCGGAATGACGAACCTGACCCTTGCCGGGAAACCATCCGGTTGATAGGGGAAGGCGTAATTTTGCGCAGGTTCGTCATGCCGTTGCCGAAAGATTTCCTGGCCCAGTCCCTGAACCGGATCCAGCCGTCCCCAACCATCGCGGTGACGCAGAAGGCGCGCGACCTCAAGGCGGCGGGCCGCGACGTGATCGGCTTGGGCGCCGGCGAGCCGGATTTCGACACGCCGGACAACATCAAGGACGCGGCCATCGCGGCGATCAAGCGGGGCGAAACCAAATACACCGCCGTCGAAGGCATCCCCGAACTGCGCGCCGCCATCGCCAAGAAATTCAAGCGCGAGAATGGGCTGGACTATAAGCCGTCCCAGACTTTCGTGGCGCCCGGCGGCAAGACCATCATCTATAACGCCCTGCTGGCGACCCTGAACCCGGGCGACGAAGTGATCGTGCCCGCGCCTTACTGGGTGTCCTATCCCGACATCGTGCTTCTGGGCGGCGGCACGCCCGTCGCGGTGGAGACCAAGCTTGAGGACGGTTTCCGCCTCACGCCGGAAGCTTTGGAAAAGGCGATCACACCCAAGACCAAATGGTTGATCTTCA
>Ga0068855_100011289_pt1 | contig 10783 bp, 10 predicted proteins | sample KBSCornC52_FD_66592 | JGI IMG/M metagenome (GOLD analysis project Ga0068855, IMG submission 66592) | Corn rhizosphere microbial communities from Kellogg Biological Station, Michigan, USA - KBS Corn C5-2 | ecosystem: Host-associated > Plants > Roots > Rhizosphere > Soil ... | reverse complement strand
GCTTATGACGACCAGGACATTGTGCACACGGAGCCGGTGAACTTTGAACGCCAGTTCATCAATACAACCGTGGGCCGCACGATCCTGAACGATCATCTGCCCGAGAAGATGCCGTTCATCAACGGCCTGCTCAAGAAGAAAGGCATTGGGCAGCTGGTGAACTACACCTACCTGCGCTTTGGCCTTGAAACCACGGTCAAGATGCTGGATGAAGTGAAGGAGACCGGCTTCCGCTATGCAACGCGCGCGGGATTGTCCATTGGCATTGATGACATGGTCATTCCTGAGCACAAGAAGGGCCTGGTGAAGGAAGCCGAGAAACAGGTCATCGCCGTGCAACAGCAATACCTGGATGGCGCTATCACCAACGGTGAACGCTACAACAAGGTGATTGAAATCTGGTCAAACGTAACGGAAAAAGTTGCCGACGAAATGTTCAACAACATGCAGGAGTTGGACAAGGTCGGACAGCTGAACCCCATTTACGTTATGGCTGACTCCGGCGCTCGCGGATCGAAACAGCAGATTCGCCAGCTATCCGGCATGCGCGGACTGATGGCCAAACCGTCCGGCGAAATTATTGAGACGCCCATCACGGCGAACTTCCGTGAAGGGTTGACTGTGTTGCAGTACTTCATTTCCACGCACGGCGCTCGCAAGGGCTTGGCTGACACGGCGCTTAAGACCGCCGATTCAGGCTACCTGACCCGCCGCCTGGTGGACGTGGCGCAGGACGTAATCATCAGCGAACAGGATTGCGGAACTGTCGACGGCATTTACGTGGGATCCATTGTGGAAGCGGGCGACATCATCGAGCCGTTGCGCGACCGCATTGTGGGCCGCGTGTCGCTGGAGAAAATCAAGGACTACGAAGGCAACGTGATCGTGGACGTGAACCAGGACATCACGGAAGAGCTGGCCAGCGCAATCCAGGCGGCCGGAATCGAGCGGGTAAAGATCCGCTCCGTGTTGACCTGCGAATCGAAACGCGGCGTCTGCATCGCATGTTACGGGCGCAACCTGGCTTCAGGCCGCATGGTTGAACTGGGCGAGGCGACGGGCGTGATCGCGGCGCAATCCATCGGTGAGCCGGGCACGCAGTTGACGATGCGTACCTTCCACATCGGTGGTACGGCATCGCGTGTGTCTGAACAGTCCCGCTTGGAAGCTCGCACGGCCGGCAGCGTGCGCTTCATCAATCCCCAGACCGTGAAAGCAAAATCAGGCGATCTGGTGGTAATGAACCGCGCAATGTCAATCGCCGTTGTTGACGACAAGGGCCGCGAAAAAGAGCGCTACTCAGTAGTTTACGGCGCACGGCTCAAGGTCCAGGACGGCCAGCAGGTAACTGTGGGACAAGTCATGGGTGAGTGGGATCCTTACACCTTCGCCATCCTCACAGAAGTCGGCGGCACCGTGCAGTTCAAAGACTTGCAGGAAGGCGTGACGCTCCACGAAGAAGTGGACGAAGTTACGGGCCTCTCCCGCCACGTGGTGGGTGAGTCACCGGACGAAAAGCGCCAGCCGGCAATCGTGATCAAGGCGAAATCAACCCGGCGTTACCTCATGCCGTCACGCGCCCACTTGATGGTGCAGGACGGTGATGAAGTTCATCCCGGCGACGTGCTGGCAAAGATCCCGCGCGAAACCACCAAGACCAAGGACATCACCGGTGGTCTGCCGCGCGTGGTGGAATTGTTTGAGGCCCGCAAGCCGCGTGAAACCGCGATTATCAGCGAAATTGATGGCGTGGTGAAATTCGGCGAGGTCTCAAAAGGCCAGCGCAAAATCTATGTGGTGGCCGACAACGGCACGGAGAAAGAATACTCGGTGCCCAAGGGCGTCCACATCAACGTGCAGGAGAGCGAGCGCGTCCGGGCGGGTGAACCGCTGATGGACGGGCCGCTGAACCCGCATGACATTCTGGCTGTACTCGGCGAGAAGGAACTGCAGGCTTATCTGGTGAACGAAATCCAGGAAGTCTATCGTCTGCAAGGCGTAACAATCAGCGACAAGCACATTGAAGTGATTGTTCGCCAGATGATGCGCTGGGTCAAAGTGGAGGACGTGGGTGACACCACATTCCTGCTGGAACAGCAGATCGATAAGTTCCGCTTCACGGAAGAGAACCAGCGTGTGATCGCCAACGGTGGCCGTCCAGCAACGGGCCGTCCGCTGCTGCTGGGCATCACCAAGGCCTCGCTCTCAACGGAATCATTCATCTCCGCGGCGTCATTCCAGGAGACCACCAGGGTGCTCACAGAAGCCTCAATCCAGGGCGCTGTGGACCATCTGCGCGGACTCAAGGAAAACGTGATCGTGGGCCGCTTGATTCCGGCCGGCACGGGCATGGAGCACTATCGCAACGTGAAGCTGGCTCCGGAACTCGAGCAGGCTGCCGCCAAGGTGCAGGAAGAAGTTTCCCAGGCATACGCCGAAGCAGAGCGTGCGCTGGAACTTCTGCGCCAGGAAGGCGAAGCCGAAGAGATGGCAGCAGAGTAGCAATTGGCAAGTAGCAATTAGCATTTAGCGGGCCGGCGAAAGCCGGCCCGTTCTTTTTGCAGATGAATTGCGAGTAAACAATTATTTATGGATCGATAAACTATGGCGGCTGGAGGAATACAGCCCGTTTTTCTTGCTGCAGATCAAGCAAGGACTTTGGGTCACTGGTGTCGCACCTAAGGTAGCGTTCTTTTTCAGAGTCTTTATGACCACAAAGGTCATCCAATTTGTCTGGACTTAGTCCATGACTTAGTCCATAATGCCAATTATGGAAGTTAACGTTCACGAGGCAAAAACAAACTTTTCCAAGCTGCTGCAGCGCGTGATCCTAGGAGACGAGATCATCATCGCCAAAGCGGGTGTACCGGTCGCGAAGCTGGTTCGCTACGTAAGCAAGAAAGGCAAGAGGCCGCTAGGATTTCTCAAAGGTGAGATATGGATGTCAGATGATTTCGATGCCCCATTACCTCCGGACATTCTGGCGGGGTTCCTTGGTGAGGAGGAACCCGAGAAGCAGCCAGTCAAGAAGGCGCAAGCGACCAGAAAAAAGCGTAAAAGGGCGTGAAATATCTGCTAGACACAGTCGCCTTTCTCTGGAGTGTGGATGCGCAAGATAGGCTCAATACGCCCACAAAAGAAATTCTGGAAAATCCGGACGCGGAGCTATTTTTATCCCCTGTAGTGTCCTGGGAAATTGCAATCAAAGTGGCCCGCGGCAGACTCACTCTCGTCAGATCGGTCGGCGAAACGCTAAACCTGGCATTCGCCAAATTTGGCATGCAAGCACAGCCTATTACGCACGCTCACAGTCTCGGACTAACTGAACTTCCACCTATCCACAACGACCCATTTGACCGCATGCTGGTTGCACAGGCTCGATGCGAGAATCAAGTTCTGATAACTGCGGATGAGAAACTGAAACAATACCCTGTAGAAATCTTATGGTGTGGAAGATAGTCTTGCTTGCACGTCGGCCATAGCTGCCGTTAACCTATTCAGCTAATGCACTTTACGCGGCTTCGTCGGGCCTTCTGGCAGGCCTTCCAACACGGGCAATTCTCCATCGCCAAAGGCGCGGCGTACTCGTCGATTCTTACGCTGTTTCCTGCATTCCTGGTCATTACGTCTGTTCTGGAGGCTTCACACAACACAGAAGGCTTTCTGGAGCAGATTGGCGATGCCGTGGGCTGGGTATTGCCGCCAGGGTCGCGATCAGTAGCGCTGGCATTCTTTCAGAGCAAGCAGCACCATGCCACGCGCATCATATACTCGGCTTCCATCGTTACGCTGCTGGCGGCTACTGGGGTGATGATCTCCTGGATGGATGGCTTCCGCAAAGCCTATGGCATGGCAAACACATGGGGTTTCTGGCGCGAGCGTGCGATCGCCCTTTACCTTGTGTTGTTGGCGCTGATTCCTCTGGGGTTTGCCACTATCCTGGTGGCATTTGGCACTGAAGTAGAGAACTGGGTGCAAAGCGGGACCATGCATCTTTTCAAACCGCTGATCCTGCTGGTATGGGACGGAGTGCGCTGGGGCATCGCGATATTGACGGCCATTGCGCTGACGGCATTGATGTACCACCACGGACTTCCCAAGACACAATCCTGGCGGCGCGTCTTGCCGGGTGCGGTAATGGCGGCGGTGCTGTGGTTTCCCGCGACCGTGCTCTTTGGCTGGTACGTAAGGGTTTATGCAACGTACACAGTGGTTTACGGCTCGCTCAGTGCGGCCATTGCGCTTCTGGTTTGGCTGTACATCGTTTCGGTGATCATACTGCTCGGAGCGGAAATGAACGCGCAAGTCTATCCCAAGCTGGCGGACAGCGACGCCATGGAAAAGAAGGTATGAACCCGGTGACTGTAACCAAGGCGCTGGAAGCGGGCGTTGCGCCCACAATAAGAAAAGCCAAGATCGTATGCACCATTGGGCCGGCCAGCGGGTCTGAAGCGGTGCTGCGCGACCTGATGCGCCTGGGCATGGACGTGGCCCGGCTGAATTTTTCCCACGGCACGCATGAAGAGCACGCGCGCATGATCGACCGGCTGCGCAGAGTTGCCGATAAAGAAGGCCGCACCATTTGCATTCTGCAAGACCTGCAAGGGCCCAAGATTCGCACCGGGCGGCTTAAGTACAGAACGCCAATCGCCATTAAAAGCGGAGCGAAATTGACCATCACGCCGCGCGACATCTCCGGAACGGCAGCTCTGCTCTCAACGACTTTCAAGACGCTGGCCAAGGAAGTGGAGCCCGGATCGCGAGTGCTGCTTTCCGATGGATTGATCGAACTCCGTGTGACGGCTGTGCGCGGCGATGACGTTGAATGCGAGGTCATCAACGGCGGGCTGCTGGGCGAGCACAAAGGAATCAATCTGCCCGGGACTGTGGTGAGTGTGCCGTCGCTGACGGAAAAGGACGAAAAAGACCTCGAGTTCGGACTGAAGCATGGCGTGGACATTGTGGCGGTTTCATTTATCCGCACTGCCGACGATGTGCGGCTGGTAAAGCGCTTGGTGCGGACGCACAACTCCGATGCGTGGGTCATCGCCAAGCTGGAAAAGCCGCAGGCCATTGATCCGGCAAATCTGGAAGAGATTCTTGATGTGGCGGACGGAGTGATGGTGGCGCGCGGCGATTTGGGAGTGGAGGTGCCGCCGGAAAAAGTGCCGATCATTCAAAAGCACGTGATCCGTCGCGCGGCCGACTGGCGCAAGCCGGTGATTACCGCAACGCAAATGCTGGAGTCAATGATCGAAAATCCTCGTCCAACACGCGCTGAAGCCAGCGACGTTGCCAATGCGATCCTTGACGGCTCGGATGCCGTGATGCTCTCTGCGGAGACCGCCAGCGGAAAATATCCGAGGGAAACCGTTGCGATGATGTCGAAGATTGTGCTGGAAGCGGAGTCGGCCAAGGAAGAGCCAATACAACGACGTCGCCAGCACCGGCAGCTTTCAATCTCAGAAACGATCTGTGAATCCGTGGCCCATGCCGCACAGGACCTGGAGATGAAGGCTATCGCCGTCTATACCGAGACAGGCACCACGGCGCGGCTGATTTCCAAGTACCGGCCCACCGCGCCGATCTTTGCATTTGCGGCCAATACAACTGTCTGCGCGCGGCTCAATCTTATGTGGGGCGTTTCACCGCTTTCTTGCGAAATGACGCCAGATGCCGAAGACATGGTACATAGAGCTGAAACATATCTTTTGCAGATGCACGCGGTGCACCCCGGAGACATAATTGCGGTAGTGGCAGGAACGCGCAGCAGCAGCGGATCAACTAATTTCATGCGATTACATGTGGTTGGCACGGGCGAGCATCCGGTTGTGGTGCGTGAGGAGCGCCGTAAAGTACCGCGGATAAAACCTGTGAGTCCGGTGGAGAGGCGGAAGAGATAGTTGTTTCCTGACCTCGAGCGAAGCGAGAGGCCCCTATCAGTTACAAAAGGTGAACTTCGGAAGTAAAGGAGAATGTTGTGGATGGCGTTGAGGGGACTGCTTCAACCGTGTTCAAGCCGAGATGGCGTTCGTCGCTGACCATCTGTCTCGTGGCGCTGGGGTTATCGGGTTCCTGACGTGGTATACGTTGCCGGGGCCGGCTGAGCGGCCCTCCGAAGTGGTGGAGATTCCCGGTCCCACCTTCACGGTCAGGATATCTTCATATCCTGAAAAGAACGAGGGCTTCGTAGCAGGCGCCTATTATCGTTTCGAAAGCCGTTCCAGTGACCGCAAAGATTGGGTAACGGTGATGAAGTTTCGCCATGACGATCCAGACCCAATCCCAAGGCAGAACGTTAGGTTCTTGAATTCCGATGTTGCATTTCTATTCATGGGGTGGAAATACGCCGTCACAACGAACGGAGGAAAGCACTGGCGCGTCTGGAACGCTGAGAAGGATTTGGCCGGATGGCAGTGTTGCAATTATGGTCTCATCAAAGAAGTTGAGTTATCACAGAATGGTAACGGCAAAATGTTTATGAATCCGATTTCCGGCCGCCGTGGTGAAATAGCTGAGCTTTTCACGTCAGATTTCGGCGATCATTGGAGTACGTCCCGTTAATCCCAATCTGGGTAGTTGTTATAGGGTTCCCTCGCTGCGCTCGGGACAAGGCAGTGCTCAATTCACCCATCCGCCGCCAGTGCTGCCGCCATTCTTCTTGTCCTTATCATCGGGCGGACGGAAATTGCCGTACTCGTCAAAATAATCTTTGGCATCCTGATTGTGCTTTTTCATATAAACTTGGAATTTCTTTCCGGCGCGGCGGCGTTTCCAGCGGTAATAGCGATTGGTGATTCCATAGGAGGCTTCAGAGGCTGAAAACAACAGCCCTCTTCTGGGAACGAACTTTACATAAAGATAACCGAAGAGCAGTCCGCTCAAATGCGCGACGTTTGCGGTTCCGCTGGCGTCGCCCAAGGCACCAACCAGAGCCACAAATGCGAGTATTCCTACCAGGTACTTGAGCCTGATGGCGAACGGAAGGGGGAACATAAAGACTTCCTGATCGCCAAACAACATGGCGGTGGCCATGAAAATCGCATAAATTCCGCCAGAAGAACCAACGGTTGGAACTTGAGGAGCAAGGTGAATTATAGAACCGAGCGTGTAAGCCAGAGCAACAGTACCCACACCCGCACCAACCACGCCAAAAAGGAAAAACTCCAGGAAACGGCGGCTGCCCCAGGGAACTTCAAGCATGGAGCCGAACATCCACAGCATAAGCATGTTGAAGAACAGATGAAAGAAACCAGCGTGCACGAATCCATAGGTCAGGAGCTGATAAATGCGGCCATGGACGACGTCATGCGCGCGGAGCGCCAGCGGATTGAAGATATGATTGGCAAGACTCCCCTGGCCTATCGCGACGAGTATCAGCCCAAGAAGGTAAATACCCGCGTTGATCGCGACCAATGTCTTGATGGCCCGCGTAAACGGCGGGAATGAGAGCGTCATTGTTCTCGCCATGCTGTGTTATCTTTCCGGTTCGGGAATCACTATCAAGCTTCTGTGGCCCTTGGCATCTACTGATCGTACTCCAAAAATAACGTTGTCCTTGGAATCAGTGAGGTCAACTTTGGTATCGGTCGTTCGCTGTACATTTTCATCCGAAAAATCCGCATCGGTGGTCTTGCGCCAAAGCACTTCATAGGCTGTGGCTCCTGGCGCGGGTTTCCATTGGATCTTTGAATCATTCTCCAACTGCTTGGTCAACAAATGTACGTCGCTGGGCGCCGCGGGTGATGAAGCAAGACTCGCCAGGGTCGCCGCGTTCAGTCGCGCCACGTTCGCGACATAGTCGAAATCCACAAATTTCAGCAGGTCACCATATTCGATGCCGTTTTCCGTACGCAGGGTCTGATGCTGATGGTTGTAATCTTCGCGATATTCGGTGAAACGGACGGCGGCAAAACCCTGCTCATTGAACGCGCTATGGTCACCTCCGCGGAGGTAGCGGTCACGACGGAAGATCAGCTTGGGAGTAAAAGTCCCAAAATCATACGTTTCGCTTACAGAGTGGATATAGCGGGCCAATTCGCGCGAAGCGGAATCGCTTTCTCCACCCAAATTGCGGATACGCTTAATGTCGGCATCGGACGCGGACGCGGGAATGCCCTCAGAAAACACGCGCACCCAATTCTTGTTTTGCAGCGTATCGCCGGGAGTAGTATTGCCGCCAACAATGTCATTATTAAGCACGCCTTGAAGTTCCCAGCCTTGTTCTTTGGCCATTTTGGCAAAGTGAGTGCTTCCGTTAAGTCCCTGCTCTTCACCGGCAACGGTGAGGAAGATAATTGTGGCTGGGAATTTGTGTTTGCTGACCACGCGTGCGCATTCGATGGAGACCGTGGTGCCGCTGCCATCGTCATTGGCGCCAGGCGCTGGGTTGGTGGAGTCCTCATTGCTGGAATTGCGAGAATCATAATGTCCCGTCACCAGATAGATGCGCTTGGCCTGTACAGGATCGGTGCCTTTCAGAATGGCATAGACATTCTGAATCTCGGTCGGCTCCTTGATGCGGTCTTTAGGGCCTTTGGGCTGTTCAATGAAGGTATCGGTTTTGACTTCCAGGCAGCCATTGCATTCTGCGGAGATTTTTTCAAATTCTGACTTGATCCAGTTGCGGGCAGCTACAATGCCTTGCGGAGAAGTGGCAGCGCCAGGATTATTGACTGAGAGCGTGCTGCGGGTGCCAAAGCTGACCAGCTTCTCGTCAGTCTGCCGGGCCCGCTGGGGCGAGACATCTTTTATGATCTGGGTAATGACTGGATCTCGGTCCCGTTTAGCATGGGCCGAGGCTTTTTCAGCGGGTTCAGCAGCAGCGCTGGTTTTGGGCTTATGCTTCTGGGCAACGGTGGGAGGCGCTGCCAGCATCAGAAGCGCAATCGAGACAAACGACAAAATTCGTAAGCGGGAATCTTTTTGAAGGGAATCCAAGAATAACATTCAGTTCCTCAGTTTTCAGAGCTTGACGACAATCCCAAGAGATTCTAAATATAATCACATGGCCCCCGCCACTTTGTAACAATACCTTTTGGAGGAAGAAATGCCGATTTGCCCGGAATGCGATACCGACCTCGATCTGGATGAGGAAGAACTCGACGAAGGCGAAATTGTTTCTTGTCCGGAATGCGGCTCGGATTTTGAAGTGATAACGAAACATCCGCTCGAACTGAATCCGGTAGACGAACTGGACGAGGATGAGGACGACGACGAAGACGACGAGGATGACGAGGACGGTGACTACTAAAGTACGCTGGAGCCGGAACACGGCCGCGTGTCTGGCAATGTGTGTGCTGCTGGCGTTGTTTTCGACCTCAGTCTCTGCGGCCAAGGACAAGCCGAAAAAAGAAAAGCCCTACGCCCTGATCTTTGGCACCGCGTACGGACCGAATGACCGGCCTCTTTACGGCGTGAAGATCACGATCCGACCGGAAAAGAAGAAACATCCAAGCTGGGAGTTGATGTCTGACCATCGCGGGGAGTTTGCCCAACGCGTGCCAGCTGGAACTAATGATTATCTGGTCCAAGGAGAAGCCGAATACGCTCCGGTGGGAGATGACGGTAAGCCGCAACTATCAAAAAAGATGCGACTTAAGGGTAGAACCAGGGTTCATGTGGATAACGAGGAGCGGCGCGACATCAGCGTGCATCTAACAGAGTAGCTCAATTTAAAAAACAGGGCAGGAGGTAGATGCGATGAAAAGGCTTACCGCTGTAGCCGCAATCTTGCTGGCTTTTGGGACCTTGCTTGCCCTCCCCACTGCCGGAGCTACAGCATTGTTCCAGCGGGGCCAAGGCGAAGCGCGCACACTTGTGGGGCACGTTCTGGATGATCGCGAGCAGCCACTGCAGAAGGCGATTGTTTATCTCAAGAACACAAAAAATTTGGCGATCAAGACTTACATCAGCGAACCGGATGGGACTTTCAGGTTTTCCGGACTTGCTCCGAATATCGATTACGAGGTTTATGCGGAGCATGAGGGCGGGCGCAGTGATGTGAAGACGCTGAGCGGATTTGACAGCCGACGGCAAGTCAGCGTGACCCTGAAAATCAAAGGCAAATAATTTTCCAGGAAAATTTAAAGCCGTCCCGTTTTGGGACGGCCTTTGTAATTGCGGAAACTGTTTCAGCGAACGCCTAATCCTGATCGTTGCCGGCACGCTTCCAGTTGATGATGTCGCCCAGGGTGGTAGTGGCCGTGGCGCTGGAAGCAGGATGCTTGTAAGCTTCCACATCTGCGCGGCTGGCTTCCGCGCCCACTGCACGCAGACTCAAGCCAACTTTCTTCTCTTCAGGATTCATCTTGATGATCTTGAAGTCGTGTTCCTGTCCGGCATCCAGCTTAACGCCAGCGCCGGTGGAATCGGTAGCTTCAGAGTTGTGGCAAAGACCTTCAACCCCTTCCGCGATTTCAACGAACGCGCCGAACTGCGCCAGCCGCAATACCTTTCCGTGAACCACATCGCCAATGCGATGCGTCTGAAAGAAGCTCTCCCAGGCATCGGGCTGGAGCTGCTTTACGCCCAGTGACAAGCGGCGCTGCTCCGGTTCAATGCCAAGAACAATGGCTTTTACCTTCTCGCCTTTTTTCAGGACCTCAGAAGGATGCTTAACGCGCTTGGTCCAGCTCAGATTGCTGACGTGAACCAAGCCGTCGATTCCGTCTTCAATTTCGATGAAAGCGCCAAAGTCAGTCAGGTTGCGAACGCGGCCTTCTACGGTTGACCCGATAGGATATTTCTCATGCAGCCGTTCCCATGGATTCGACTCAAGCTG
>Ga0068855_100011287_pt1 | contig 10785 bp, 14 predicted proteins | sample KBSCornC52_FD_66592 | JGI IMG/M metagenome (GOLD analysis project Ga0068855, IMG submission 66592) | Corn rhizosphere microbial communities from Kellogg Biological Station, Michigan, USA - KBS Corn C5-2 | ecosystem: Host-associated > Plants > Roots > Rhizosphere > Soil ... | reverse complement strand
TCGATCCGCTTCCGCGACGAGCAGCACCTGTTCCAGATCGCCCAGCGCATCGTCAACCAGGTCGGCCGCCGCGTCGACCAGACCACCCCGCTGGCCGACGCCCGCCTCAAGGACGGCAGCCGCGTCAACGTTATCGTCCCGCCCCTCAGTCTGCGCGGCACTGCGATTTCGATTCGTAAGTTCTCCGAGAAGCCGATCACCTTGGACATGCTCAAGGAATTCGGCTCGATGTCCGACAAGATGTGCACCGCGCTGAAGATCGCGGGCGCCTGCCGGATGAACATCGTGATTTCCGGCGGTACCGGCTCGGGCAAGACCACCATGCTCAACGCCATGTCGAAAATGATCGACCCCGGCGAGCGCGTGCTGACGATCGAGGACGCCGCCGAACTTCGCTTGCAGCAGCCGCACTGGCTGCCGCTCGAAACCCGTCCGCCGAACCTGGAGGGTCAGGGCGCGATCACCATCGGCGACCTGGTCAAGAACGCCCTGCGTATGCGCCCGGACCGGATCATCCTGGGCGAAATCCGCGGCGCGGAGTGCTTCGACCTCCTTGCGGCGATGAACACCGGCCACGACGGCTCGATGTGCACGCTGCACGCGAACAGCCCGCGCGAATGCCTCGGCCGTATGGAGAACATGATCCTGATGGGCGACATCAAGATCCCCAAGGAAGCCATCAGTCGCCAGATCGCCGAATCGGTCGACCTGATCGTCCAGGTCAAGCGCCTGCGCGACGGTTCGCGCCGGACGACCAACGTCACTGAGGTGATCGGCATGGAAGGCGACGTGATCGTCACGCAGGAGTTGTTCGCGTTCGAGTACCTGGACGAGAGCGAAGACGGAAAGATCCTCGGCGAGTTCCGCACCTCGGGCCTGCGCCCCTACACGCTGGAGAAAGCGCGCCAGTACGGCTTCGACCAAGCCTACCTCGAGGCCTGTCTCTAGGTTACCGCCCCTCCGATTGCCATTTTCCGTTACCCGGCGCAGCATCGTGTCGCCGGCCGACTCCCCGCCGATGCGGGGGCTGTCGAGACCGGCAGCGAGGGGAGTTCGATCGATGAAACCCTTTACCACGCTGGCCGCCGTCGTGCTCGGCGTCATGGCTCTGGCGCATCTTTATCGCCTGATTCGTCCGTTCGAGATCGTCATCGGAGGATGGCCGGCACCGCAGTCGCTTAGCGCTGTCGCGCTGGTCGTCGCGGGCGGACTATCGATCATGCTTTGGCGGGAATCGCGCCGCTAAGGTTTCATCCAGCCGCTCGCCGCCATTGCCATCAACACTAGACCGGCGAACGCGGAGAGGGCCGAGAGATCGCGCCAGGGGACCCAACCGACCGAGTTGATGTCCGTGCGCCGCCGGCGCCGGCGGTCGCCGAGCATCGCCATCAGCGACAGCAGCAGCAGCCCCCCACCCCAAAGTGCTGCGATCGTCGCTTCGCTCGCGAAACGGATGAAGTCGGGTGGCCACGCCATGCGCGGCGATATGGGAGGCGGCGCCCGCGGCGACAATCCTCGCTTTGGTAACGACAGGTGCTTGATCGTCGTCCGCAGGGCCTTATGCCGCCGCAGGTGGATGCCTCCCTCTCCCAACCGCGCCCACTGCTCGCTCTGCTGATCCGGCTCGGCGCGATAGCCGCGCTGGCGACGATGTCGGCGTTCATCAAGCTGGCTTCGCAGCACCATATCCACCTGCTCGAGATCATGTTCTGGCGCCAAGTGCTCAGCCTTCCGCTGATCCTCGGCTGGCTCGCGACGACCGGCGGCCTAGGCACTCTGCGCACGCAGCGTCCGCGCACCCATTTCCTGCGCGCGCTCTACGGCACGATCGGGATGCTGTTCAATTTCGGCGCGGTGATCCTGCTGCCGCTGGCAGAGGCGACAACGATGGCCTTTACAGCACCCATTTGGGCGGTGATCCTGGCAACCCTCCTGCTTAAAGAGAAGATCGGCGTGTGGCGCTGGTCGGCGGTGCTGTTCGGCTTTGCCGGGGTGCTGCTGATCGCCCAGCCCGGCAGCGGCGACATTCCGCTGTACGGCGCAGTGGTGGCGCTGGCCGGTGCGTTCATGGTCGCGCTGATCTCGATTCAGATCGCCGACCTGAACCGAACCGACAAGCCGGTGACGATCGTGTTCTATTTCGCGCTGTTCAGCGTGCCGATGACGGCTGTGGCGTTGCCGTTCGTAGCGGTTTCGCATGACTCCACTGGCTGGCTGCTGCTCCTAGCCATCGGCATCTTCGGCGTGATCGGGCAACTGCTGCTTACGGCCGCCCTGCGGTTCGGCGCGGTCGCCAGCGTGATCGTGATGGACTATTCGTCGCTGTTCTGGGCGACGCTTTACGGCTGGGCATTCTTCGCCAGCCTGCCGCCGGCGAGCACCTGGCTCGGCGCCCCGCTGATCATCGCCGCGGGCCTCGTCATAGCGTGGCGCGAGCACCGCTTGTCGCGCCCTACCCTGCGGGACGTGGCGAGGGTCGAAGGAACCTAGGGCAAAGGCCGGGGTTGTCTCCTCCGCCACTCCTTTGGAGAAAAGGTGAAAGGAAACCACTATGCTTCGCAAGGTCATCATCGCGCTCACCGCGAGTGCCATCGCGCTCAGCGCCACCGCCTGCCACACGGTCAAGGGCGTCGGCAAAGACGTTCAATCGGTCGGCGAAGCGGCTGACACCGACCACCGCTAAACGACCGGCTGACAAGTGCCCTGATTTGAGTCTAAGACCGGCTCACAACGCATGGGAGCTTAGTCGATGACGAAGAAGTTTGTTCTGGCGCTGGCCACCGCGGCCTTCTGCCTCGGTGCCACGGCCTGCAACACCGTGAAAGGTGCCGGCCGGGATATCGAATCGGTGGGCCAGGCCGGTTCCGACGCGATTCACTAGCCGATAGCTTCACGCAGTCGCCCGCCGGAGAAATCCGGCGGGCGTTTGCTATTGGCGTGCACCTTCGTCGACGCTTTCGAGCCGGCGTTCCAACCGCCGGATCGCGTCGTTGTCATGGACAAAGGTGCCGCGCACCTTCTCTTTGGCACCTTGCAGCGAGGCGCGGGCGACGATCCGCGCGTCGATCGAGCGGAATCCACGGCGCGCGCCGTGGAGGAACAGGTCGGCCAGCGGGCTGAGCAGGATCGCCAGCCGCTCACCCGGCCGGCGGTCGCCCGCACGCGGCCCCCGCAGCAGCCCCGGACGCAGGATGTCGAGCCGGTAGAACCCCAGTTTGCGTACCGCCGTCTCGACCTGGGCCTTCACGCGCAGATAGAAGGCGCGGCTGGCCAGCTCTGCGCCGGCGGAGGAAACCAGCAGGAAATGGGTTACGCCAACCGCCTTGGCCGCTTGTGCCACTCGCAGCACCAGTTCCTCGTCGACCGCGCGGAACGCCGCTTCGTCTCCGCCCGCCTTTCGCCAGGTCGTTCCGAGCGCGCAGATCACCGCGTCGGGCGCGACCGCGGCCAGCGAACGGTCCCATTCCGCGGGATCGGCAACGAGCATTTCCATCCGCGCGCCTGTGGGCATCGGCGCCTCGCGCCGGGTCAAGGCGATCAGCCGCACGTCGCCGCGCCCGACACAGGTTTCCATCACCCGCCGGCCGACCAGGCCGGTCGCGCCTACCAGCAGCACGCGCGTGGCTTCAGACATTGGTCAGCCCGCGCGGAGCTTTGCCGAACACGTCGCGGTAGCGGGCAATGGCGTAATAATCGGTCATCCCGGCGATGAAGTCGGCGATGTGCCGGCTGCGCGCCGGTTCGTGCTCCGGCAAGGCGAGCTGCCACGGTTCCGGCAGCAGCTTGGGATCCTGATGATAGGCGGCGTAGAGTCTGGCGATCACGCTGCGGGCGCGCTCCGCGGTCTGGGCCTGCCGCTTGTGGTGGTAGAGATTGGCGTACATGAAGCGCTTGAGGGCACGTTCCTGGTCGGCCATGGCGGGCGAGAAGGCGGCGAGCGCTTCCGGCGCCGCGCGGATTTCGCCGACCGAGCCGATACCTGCAAGATTCGCCCGTGTCGCCTCGATCGCATCGTTGACCATCAGGCCGATTTGTCCCCGTACCAGCTCCCGCAGCAGCGCCGCATGGGACGCGCCGTGGAAGCGCGCCTCGACTGCGCGCCACTGCGCAGCGAAGAAGTCGAGCTCGAGCAGCTGGTCGAGGTCGAGGAAGCCAGCGCGCAGTCCGTCGTCGATATCGTGGTTGTCGTAGGCGATGTCGTCGGCCAGTGCGGCGACTTGCGCTTCGAGCGAGGGCTGGCGGGCCAGATCGAGCGGAAACGCCGCGTCGAGCTCTTCCAGCGCCCATCCCGGTTGCCTAGCCGGGCCGTTATGCTTGGCGAGGCCCTCAAGCGTCTCCCAGCAAAGGTTGAGCCCCGCGTGGCCGCAATATGGGCTGTCCAGCCGCATCAGCGTGCGCAGGCATTGTTCGTTGTGGTCGAACCCGCCGCGCGCCTCCATCGCCGCGGACAGCGCTTCCTCGCCGGGATGGCCGAACGGCGGGTGGCCGATGTCGTGCGCCAAACATAGGGCTTCGGTCAGGTCCTCGTCGAGACCGAGCGCGCGGGCGATCACGCGGCCGATCTGGGCGACCTCGAGGCTGTGGGTCAAACGGACGCGGTAATGATCGCCGTCGGGCGCGATGAAGACCTGAGTCTTGCCGGCGAGGCGGCGGAAGGCGATCGAATGGAGAATGCGGTCGCGGTCGCGCTGGAATTCGCTGCGCGGTCCGCGCGGGCCGAGCCGGTCCTCGACGAACTCACGCCCGCGCGAGCGTGCGGGGTCGGATGCGTAAGCGGCCCTCTCCATCGCCGCGCGGGTTAGGGGGTGCGGTGCGCGATGACAACGGGAACGGGTGGGGAACATCCTCCCCGGCACGGGGAACGGCTACTCACCCAAAATCCACTCCGCCGCCTTCTCGGCGTGAATCCGGGTGCTGTCGTAGATCGGAAGCACGTTGGCGTCGACGTCGACGATCAGCTCCAACTCGGTGCAGGCGAGGACGATCGCCTCGGCGCCCTCCTGCTCCTTGACGGTGATCATCGTCTTCATCGCCCGCTCGGCCTGGCGGGTGACCTTGCCGACCATCAGCTCGTCGTAGATGATCCGGTCGAGCGCCTCGACGTTCGCCATGTCGGGCGGCAACAGATCGATCCCATGAGAGACCAGGCGGCGGCGAAAGAAGCTTTCGGTCATCACGTTGCTGGTGCCGAACAGCGCTGCAGTGGTGACGCCATCGGCCTTCATCTTTTCGCCTACGCACTCGGCGATATGGAGGATCGGCACCGACACGGCCGCGGCAACCGCGTCGTAGACCTTGTGCATCGAGTTGGCGGCAATGATCAGCGACTCGGCCCCGGCGGCCTCCAGCCGCTTGGCCGAATCCGAAAGAATGCTCTCGGCCTTGTCCCAGCCGTCCTGCTCGCGAACTGCATAAAGCTTGGAGAAGTCGAGGCTTTCAATCAACAGCGGCGCGCTCGAGCGCCGGTCGGTCCGCGCCTGCACGATAGTATTGATGTGGGTGTAGTAAGAGCGGGTCGAGACCCAGCTCATCCCGCCGATCAGGCCCAGCTTGCGCACGCGGTCATATCCTCATGTTGGGGCAGATTCCTGAGCGCCTAATGGTGAATTTCGTCTTACCGCGCCAGACAGTCAGTCGGCGAGGGCCTTATTGATCTCTTCGACCATCTTCTTGGCGTCGGCCAGCAGCATCATCGTCTGGTCGAGGTAAAACACGTCGTTGTCGACCCCGGAATAGCCGACCCCGCTCATCGAGCGCTTGATGAACATGATCGTCTTGGCCTTCTCGACGTCGAACACCGGCATGCCGTAGATCGGGCTCGACTTGTCGGTCTTGGCCGCGGGATTGACCACGTCGTTGGCGCCGATGATGAAGGCGACGTCGCACTGGGCGAACTCGTGGTTGATGTCCTCGAGCTCGAACACCTCGTCATACGGCACGTTGGCTTCGGCCAGCAACACGTTCATGTGCCCCGGCATGCGGCCCGCGACCGGGTGGATCGCGTACTTCACGTTGACCCCGTGCTCTTTCAGCTGGTCGCCCATCTCCCGCAGCACGTGCTGCGCCTGGGCGACCGCCATGCCGTAGCCGGGGATGATGATGACGTTTTCTGCTTCCTTGAGCAGGAACGCCGCATCCTCGGCGCTGCCGCGCTTGTAGGGGCGCTGCTCCTTCGCCTCGCCGCCGATCGCAGCGGCGGCTCCAAAGCCGCCGGCGATCACCGATATGAAGCTGCGGTTCATCGCCCGACACATGATGTAGGAAAGGATCGCGCCCGAGCTGCCGACCAGCGCGCCGGTGATGATCATCGCCGTGTTGTGCAGCGTGAAGCCCATCGCCGCCGCCGCCCAGCCCGAGTAGCTGTTGAGCATCGAGACGACGACCGGCATGTCCGCCCCGCCAATCGGGATGATCAGCAGGAAGCCGATCGCGAAGCTCAATGCGATGACGATCCAGAACAGGTTGTTCTCGCCCGGCCCGGCGTGAACTGCCGCGGCGAACATGCCCGTCAGCACCACGATCGCCGCCAACGTGCCGAGGTTGATCACATGCCGCGCCGGCAGGATGATCGGCGCGCCCGACATGTTGCCGTTGAGCTTGGCAAAGGCGATCACAGAGCCGGAGAAAGTAATCGCGCCGATCGCCGCGCCCAGCGACATCTCGATCCGGCTGACGGTGAGGATGTTGCCATCCGCCCCAAGGATGCCGAACGCGCCCGGATTGAGGAACGCGGCGATCGCCACCAGCACCGCCGCCATGCCGACCAGCGAGTGGAACGCGGCGACAAGCTGCGGCATCGCCGTCATCTGGATGCGCCGCGCGGTCACTAGGCCGATAGTACCGCCGATAGCGATTGCCGCTGCGATCCAAAGGAAACTCTGTTCGTTACCAGCCGGCGCTGCCTGACACGCGGTCAATTCAGCCGCGACGTTGGCTACTGGCGTCTCGCAGATTGTCGACGGTCGGTAGTTGTTTATCAACGTCGTCACCACCGCGATCAGCATGCCGAGCATGCCGAAGCGGTTGCCGGTGCGGCTGGTCGAGGGCGAACTCAGGCCGCGTAGCGCGAGGATGAACAGCACGCCTGAGGCGAGATAGGCGACGGCGACCCACGGGTTCACGGCGACGGTCGGCTCCATCACTTGGCCCCCTGAGATTCAACGGGCGTCTTGGGAGCCGCTCGCTCCTTCTTCTTGTACATCGCCAGCATCCGCGCGGTGACCGCGAAGCCGCCGAAGATGTTCACGCTGGCGAGCGCCACCGCGACCAGCCCAAACCACTTCGAACTCGCCGACCCCGCCGCCGCGCTCGCGATCAGCGCGCCGACAACGATCACCGAGCTGATCGCGTTGGTCACGCTCATCAGCGGCGTATGCAGCGCCGGCGTGACCGACCACACCACGTAATACCCGACGAAGCAGGCGAGCACGAAGATCGACAGGATGCTGATGAAGTCCATGGGTCCTCGCTAGCGATAGGTCGTCGTCACTGTGACCGCGAACGGCTGCAAGGGCATGGCTTGCGAAACCCGCACCAGCATTTTGCCGTCCTGTTCGGAAATCGCCGTGAACCGCGCGCCGAGCACGGTCAATTCGCGCGGCATCTCGTTCGTCTTGAACGAAATGGGGGTGGTCAGTCGCTCGAGCCTGCCCTCGCTGCCGTACGCGATCGTGAAGCTCTCGCGGCTATAGATGTTGAACCAGTTACGCCGCTCGATGCCGACGAAGTAGACCGACCGCATACTCGTCGGCGAAACTTCGCGGTAGCGTGCCGGCTCGATCGGTTTCGGCTTCTTCGGGTATTTGCCGGAAACCATCAGGATGCTTCTCGTCCGGGTGAACCCCTCGTCCCAGGCCTCGAACGATCCGTCGTTGTCGGCATCGATCAAGCACGTCGTCCAGAAGACCTTTTTCGGAAGGTCGGGAACGCAGAACACCTTGGCGGCGCTCGTCTGTACTTTCACCAACTGGCTTCCGGAGGGCAAGGTTTCCTTCCCCGCCGTTACTGGCCCCTCCAACTCGGCCAGCCCGATCGGCAGGAGGCGCTGCTTCAGGACGAACTCGCCGCTCGCCAACGCGCGTTCGCCCGGCGGCACGACAGTCGGCTCAATGATCCACACCGATTGCAGGTCCCGCGACTGCGCAACTACGGCCGAAGGCAGCGCGATCAGCGTGACCGCGAGCGCTCCGCTTACCGCCCGCGCCTTCGATGGCCCTCCCGCCGTGGGTCGCCGCACCCGCATTTCTTCCGCCGCGCTCATCCTAGAGCTTCTGCGCGATCTCGATCGCGTTGCCCTCGGGATCCTGGTAATACATCACCTTGATCCCGAGCGGCGCGACTTCGGTTATGTCGAGCGCCGGGGTCAGGCCCTGCGCGGCGAGCGCGGCCTTGGTAACCTCCAGGTTGCTCGACGAAAGCGTCACCTGCGAAATTCCCTGCACCGCGGCGTGAGCGGGCGGCTTGGCACGCGGCGTGGAGGGCGGCTTCGAGTTGGCGATCTGCAGCAGCTCGATCCGCTCGTTGCCGCTCGTTAGCCAGCGCACCGGGATGCCGGGACCGAACTTGGTATCGAGTTCGACCTTGAAGCCGAGCTTCTCGAAGAACGCTGTCTCGGCGTCGAGGTCCGCGACCGAGATCGCCACCATCCAGTGTCCCAGCTCGGGCTCGGGCGCGGTCGCCTGCTGGGCATTGGCGGTGGCGCAGCCAGCCAGCGCGGCGCCCGCCAGCAGCGGCATCAGAAGCGCCCTCACCCCTTGATCCTTTCGTTGACGATCTCGCCGTCCCGCGTCAGCCGCACGGCATCGCCGATCTCCTCGTCGAGCACCGGCTTGCCCTGCTCCTTGTCCCAGAAGGCGGACAGGAAATTGTACAGATTGCGCGCGAACAGCGCCGAGGCGTCGGCGGCCAACAGTGTCGCGGTGTTGGCAAAGCCGATGATCTTGACGCCGTGCTTTTCGACCGTCTGGTCGGGCACAGAGCCCTCGACGTTGCCGCCTTGCGCCACCGCCAGGTCGAAGATCACGCTGCCGGGCTTCATCGTGGCGATCTGCGCGTCGCTGATCAGCCGCGGCGCTGCCCGGCCGGGGATCAGCGCGGTGGTGATGACGATGTCCTGCTTGGCGATGTGGCTGGAGACCAGTTCGGCCTGGGCCTTCTGGTACTCCTCGCTCATCTCGGTGGCGTAGCCGCCGCTGCCCTCGCCCTCGATCCCTGCCACGTTTTCGACGAAGATCGGCTTGGCGCCCAGCGACTGGATCTGCTCCTTTGTGGCCGAGCGCACGTCGGTCGCCGAGACTTGTGCGCCGAGGCGCCTGGCGGTGGCGATCGCCTGCAGGCCTGCCACGCCGACGCCCATCACGAAGACCCGCGCGGCGGTGATCGTGCCGGCGGCGGTCATCATCATCGGGAACGCGCGGCCATACGTATCCGCCGCGGCGATCACCGCCTTGTAGCCGGCGAGGTTCGACTGGCTCGAGAGCACGTCCATCGACTGCGCGCGGGTGATGCGCGGCATGAATTCCATCGCCAGCGCCTCTAACCCGGCCTTGGCGTAAGCCTCGACGCGGGGGCGGTTGCCGAAGGGATCGAACGTCGCGGCCACCCACGCGCCTTTGGCGGCGCCCTTGAGCGCGGCCGGCTCGGGCGCCTGCACGCCCAAGACGATATCTGCACCCTTGAGCACCGCTTCGGCGGATCCGACTTCGGCGCCGGCCTCGCGGTAAGCCTCGTCGGCAATCGAGGCACCGGCTCCGGCGTCGGCTTCAACGGCGACTGCGGCGCCCAACGCGCTGAATTTCTTGACCGTTTCAGGAGTGGCGGCAACCCGGCTTTCGCCCGCGGCCGTTTCCTTCAGAACCGCGATCCGCATCCCTTCCCCTCCCCCGGCGATTCGATCAGGAGATCAGGAAGATGACGATGAGACCGATGATCGCAACCGTCGGGACGGTCCACTTCAGCAAGGTAACGAAGCTGCCGTAGGTCTCTGCCTTTGCAGTCTCTAGGTTATCCGCTGGAGCCATGGTCGTCTCGTTCCTTTCAGAGTTCGCTGCTCGTAGCTCTATCGTTCCCCTGACGGCTTCTCAAGCCCCTCAACCGGCTTCGCCACGCGCTGCTTAATCGCCTCTTTACCGATCAAGCCTAGGGAAGGTTCCTCGGGGGCACTGGATGACGAGGCGGAGGACGAATGGCTGATCAGGAACAGCGTCTGCTGATGCTGATCGACGACGAGCCGGCACAAAGCCGGCTGATCACAGCGCTCGCCTCGCGCGAGGGCTGGCGCACGCTGGTGGTCGGCGATTCCGAAACTGCGATCGCCACGCTCGGAACGCGTGAAGGGATGCAGCTTTCGGCGATCATCCTTGACCAGTGGGTCCCGGGCGACGACGCCTGCTCGCTCATCGCCGAGCTCAAAGCCCGCCGGCCGGGTTTGCCGATCCTGATGCTCACCACCAGCGCTTCGCCGCTGCTCGCCGTCGAGGCGATGCGCGCCGGCGCGACCGACTACCTGGTCAAGCCGGTCGCTCCCGACCGGATGATGCAGGCTCTGCGCAACGCGACCACCCGCGAAGCGCCGAAGGACGAACTCTCCCACTTGTCGGAGAAGCTTGGCGCGGCGCTCGATTTCGATTCGATGATCGGCACCGCCCCGCCGTTTCGCGATGCCCTGGCCAAGGCGGCCAAGGCGGCGCGCGGTCACGGGCCGGTGCTGGTCGAGGGTGAAACGGGCACCGGCAAGGAGATGCTGATCCGCGCGATGGTCGCCGCCAGCCCGCGAGCCAAGGGGCC
>Ga0068855_100011286_pt1 | contig 10785 bp, 5 predicted proteins | sample KBSCornC52_FD_66592 | JGI IMG/M metagenome (GOLD analysis project Ga0068855, IMG submission 66592) | Corn rhizosphere microbial communities from Kellogg Biological Station, Michigan, USA - KBS Corn C5-2 | ecosystem: Host-associated > Plants > Roots > Rhizosphere > Soil ... | reverse complement strand
GCTGGCTTTGGCGGGTGTCGGCGCCGCCGTCACCGTAACTGCCGTCGACAAAGCAGAACACCCATTGCTGCTCACCCGCACAGAAAAATCCCCTGAGAAGACAGCAGAATAGCTGTCCGCTACCGCACCCGGTATAAGGCTGGTGCCGGTGTACCACTGATAGCTTAACCCACTCCCTGTATTAGCCTGTAGCAGCGCGCTGTCACCCTTACAAAAGATCAGGGAATCCGTCGTCATGACCCGCGCCTCCGGCGCGGCATTCGTCCGCACCGTCACAGTATTCGACATCCCGGTAGTACACCCGCTCGCCTTCACCGTATACAACCCGCTATTGTCCGTAAAATACGTTTGCTCCGTCCCATCCGGCAACCCCATCCCATCTCTGTACCACTGATAACTATATGCCATCGTCGCTACCAGGTTCACGGCGCCGCCGGGACACAACAACGTGTCATTACTTAATATCATAGGCGCGTCCACCGCCGGCCGCACCGTTACATTCACCGCAGACGATGTAGCCGCCACACCCGCGGATGTCCTCATCACCGTATAGCTGCCCTCGATCTTTGCTTCATACAAAGCCCCCATTCCATCACTCACCATCTGGCCATTCCGGTACCACTGATACACCGCGCCACCCACCACATCCGCCTGCAACGTCACGCTGTCACCCGGACAGACATCGGTCGGCGTCAACGCCTGTACCAGCACAACAGGCTTGCCATCACCGGGTATCTTATTTAAGAACACCACAGCATTCGTAGCATCCGCCCCTTCCGTAACCACGAGGTCGGGCCGTGCATCCCCGTTCATATCAGCGATGGCCACATGCCGGTGTTCATAACCATATCGCCCCGGGTACATCACAGAATCCGTAAAAGATAAATTTCCTGCACCGCCGTTGTTCCGGAAGATCGTGATCGTACTGGAGTTCCTCGTGGTAACAGCCAGATCCGGCCTGCCATCCCCATCCAGGTCGCCGATAGATACATTATAAGGTATATTCCCCAGCGCATAGCTCACCCGGCCGGCAAAGGATATGGAGCCGGCCACACTGGTATTACGATACACGGAAAAATTATCATTCCCTCCGTTCGTCACCACCATTTCCGGCATCCCGTCCCCATCCAGATCGCCCATCGATATGCTGCCGGGAGAGAAGCCCGCATCAAAATATATCCCCGGACCAAAAGCAATGGTATCGCTCCGCGGCGAAATATTCCGGTGCACCATGACAAGCGTTTGAGTAGTCAATGCAAGATCGGGCTTGCCATCCCCATCGATGTCCGCCACATCGATATCCTGCGGCAACGACCCACCATCCACACGGGCCAAAGGACTAAATTTGATACTGTCCTGCGTGCTGACATTCTGGAACAGCTGGACACTGCCATTAAACTCGTCGGTGACGATCAGATCAGGTTTGCCATCTCCATTCAGGTCCCGCACCTTCACCGACGACGCATTGGTCTCATACGCGGCCACTACATTGGGGGCGCGCTCGAACGAGATAGCCCCGCCGCTGATACTGGTATTGTGAAATATATAGATGCTGTCAGTAAAGGCATTGCCAAATCTTGTCACGGTGACAACGTCCGGCTTACCATCCCCGTCAAGATCGCCGATGGCGGATCGTATGGCCGTAAGATAAACTGCCAGCGATTGAGTGGGCGCAAAGGATACAGCGCCGCCGGTGCTGGTATTCCTTAATATCGATATGGAATTGCTCACAAAATTGGTCACCACCATATCCGGCTTGCCATCGTTGTTCAGATCGCTCACCGCCGTATGAAGCGCAAAACGCTGTGCGGTACTGTCCGCGACCTCCGCAAAGGACGTGTCGTTAAAAGAAGGTGTCGCACTCTTAAACGTGACGACAAATGGTTTGGAGGAGTAGGCGGTCAGCCGGTGATTGGTCACCGTGATAGGTTGATAGGTGGCCCCCGCGGGCGCGATCACCTGCAACGTATGTATAGTAGCCGCCGTCACCACGGCCGATACGGCTCCAAAAAAGACAATATTGTCTGATGCCACAGGGCTGAAATTATCCCCTTCGATGGTCACGGTCGTACCCGCGGGCCCTGCATCAGGATAAAAAGAGTTAATAACAACACCGGTATAAAAACCAGGCAACGCCGCTACTCCCGAAGGATTGGTGACAGACACATCAAGCGTACCGGCCGGTACACTCCCGACATACGCAATAATTACATTGGACGACAGGACCCTGAACGAATCAGCCGCCACTCCGCCAAAAGCCACCGCCGTAGCGGATGAAAAATTTGTACCCCTGATCGTGACGGGTGTACCCTTGCTCCCTTTAATGGGCGAAAATGAAAGTATCGTCGGTGTCTTCGTATAGACAAACCCGTTGGCGCTGCCCGCCCCATACGGCGTCACCACCGTAACACTTCCACTCGCCCCCGTATCCACCACCGCCGTGATGCCGGTAGAACTGTCGACAGTGAACGTCGCGGCCGGTACTCCGCCAAAACGCACATCCGTCGCATGACCAAAATTAAGCCCTTTGATAACCACCTTCCCTCCGGCTCCGGTCGCTTGGGGTGAAAAGGAAGTGATCACCGGCATCGTCACCCTGCTTCGCAACACGATCAGCTTAGAAGCGCCAAAGCTGGAGATCGCCACGTCGGGTATCCCATCCCCATCCAGGTCGCTCTCGGTCATGCCAAGCGGTCTATTACCCGGGACAAATGTCCACCAGCCATTGAACTGAAAACTGCCGGGCACACTGTTGTTCTTAAATATCGTCATACTCGAATTGAACCTGCTCGATAGAATGATATCAGGTTTCCCGTCCCCGTCCATATCGGCGACATGAAAAATTTCACCTGTCATCTGTGCAACGATATCCACCCTTGGCAGAATGGAAATAGCGCCCGATGTGCTGAGATTTCTTAAAAGTGAAACACTCCCCGACGTGCTGCTCCCGCTGATAATATCGAGAAACCCGTCTCCATCCAGGTCGGCCACCGTAATGGCAATGGGCTGACTGGCCACCGGATAATCCGTTCGGGGGCCAAATGATATGCTGCCGGTGGTTGATGTATTGGCAAATACAGCCACGGCAATATCATCATAATCCCCTACGATCAGGTCCCGCTTTCCGTCTCCATTAAGGTCGGCCAGCGCTACACCCACGGGACTCTTGCCGGTGGGAATATCCTGCCTGGCAGCAAAAGAAACCACTCCTCCCGTCGTCGTATTCCGGAGGATCGATACACTGGCAGCGCCGGTATTCGATACGATGATATCGGGCCTGCCGTCATTATCCACATCCCCGATGGCTATCCCCTGCGGATTATTGTCCACGCTCAGGTCCATCCGGTTAAAAAAAGCAATAGATCCGGGTGTGCTGTTATTGATATAGACGGTGACATTATTGCTCCCGGTGTTGAGCACGACGATATCCAGTTTCCCATCTCCATTCAGGTCCTCCATGACAGGCCATTTTGGCTGAACACCCGTAGCCGAATCTATTTTTGTCGCCGTTTGCATACGGCCGATATCACTGGTGTTCCTGAAAATGTACAGCCGGTTGTGATTAAAATCCACCACCGCCACATCAGGCTTCCCATCATCATCCAGATCCCCCGAAACGGCTCCCGCCACTCCATAGGCGGTAGCCGAGTCCATCACGTCCACAAACGATGAGTCCGAAAACCCATTCCCCGCACCGGGGAAGGTGATAGTAAAAGATGCCTGACTGTAGGCTATAAGTCCATTGACTGTGACGGTCAACGGCTGATAGCTGGCGCCGGTGGGTACGCGCACCGTCAGCGTGGTGACGCTCGCCGATAGCACACGCGCTTTTACGGCGCCAAATCGCACAATGTTTTCCGCAGCTGTAGGACTAAATCCCGTGCCTGTAACTGTGACGGTAGTGCCGATCGGACCAGACTGCGGCGCAAAGGACGTAATAACAGGCTTTTGTGCAAGCCCCGTCAACGTTAAAAAAATCAAATGGAGAAAAATAAGAATATATCTGCGCCACTCCCGGAGCAAGAGACGCTGCGGGGGAAGAGGAGGAATGAGCATAAGACTTAGGTAAAGGATTCAGTTAAATAGCTCGGGCAAGTTAGGCGTTTTATCCGATAATGTCAATTCCCGGAAAGGGATATCAGCTCAATAAATAGTTTCATTAAAACCATGCCTCGCAAAACCAAATCTATATCGTAAGTACATGATCTTCCGATGATCTCGGAACTGTTGCGATAAATATCCGCCGGACGCAATGATGAGGAATCCGTACATGGGCGGTCGCTCCTTGCCCTTGAAAGAAAGATAAACAGTGTCATGACTACGCCGGTAATAACCACGATAACTTACCACGGTATCCTCATTCCAGGCCATCCGGGCATGGATGGGGTCGTAGCTCGGAATGTGACGACAGGCCGCCAAAACTATTCCCACCCCCGCAAGAAAAATAAACCGTTTCATGTAATTTTAGGTCCTATGTCCATTAAAATAAAAATGAAACAGCATATCCCCCGCATGCACGCTGTTAAAAAAAGCCTTTTTTCAGCAATCTTTCTTGTTCCGTTCCTCCACCCCGCCTACGCCCAAAACAAACGCGCCCGCGACCTGGGCATCCATATTGGAATTCTCCCGACGGGACAATGGAATGCCATTACCGACGTGCCGGGTGTAAAAGTCGGCCACACCACCCTCAACCAGGGCGACTCGGTCCACACGGGCGTCACTGCCATCCTCCCCTACGACGGTAATATTTTCCAAAATAAAGTACCCGCCGCCATCTTCGTCGGCAATGGTTTCGGCAAGCTGGCGGGCAGCACTCAGGTACAGGAGCTGGGCAATATCGAAACTCCTATCGTTCTCACCAACACGCTTAGCGTTGGCCTCGCCATCCAGGCGGTAGTGGAATACACCCTCCGTCAGCATGGCAATGAAGACGTCTACTCCGTCAATGCCGTTGTAGGTGAGACCAACGATGTTGAATTGAACGACATCCGCGGCATGCACGTAAAAAAAGAAGACGTCTGGCACGCCATCGGATCTGCCGGGTCGGGCGCCGTACCCGAAGGTTGCGTGGGCGCAGGCACGGGCACCACCTGTTTTGGGTTCAAAGGCGGCATCGGCACCTCCAGCAGAAAATTACCCTCCTCCCTGGGCGGCTACACGGTGGGTGTCATCGTACAAACAAACTTTGGTGGCGTACTACAAATAGACGGCGTTCCCGTCGGAAAAGAGCTAGGCAAATATTACCTGAGCGACAAGCTCAACAACCCCGTGGATGGCTCCTGTATGATGGTGGTGGCGACGGACGCACCGCTGGATAGCCGCAACCTGGGCAGACTCGCAAAACGGGCCTTTATGGGTCTCGCAAAGACAGGCGGCATTGCTTCCAACGGCAGCGGCGACTATGTCATCGCCTTTAGCACAAACGACTCGCTACGCATACCCTACGACTCGCCCAGCCCGCTGGTGGGAGGAAGAACACTGGATAACGAGGCGGTCACTCCCTTGTTCTTAGCCGCCATCGAGGCCACGGAAGAAGCCATCATCAATTCCCTGCTGGCCGCCAAAACCACAAAAGGCGCAAAATACGGAACGGTCGAAGCCCTACCCATCGATAAAGTACTCCCGATACTAAAGAAATACAATCGTATCAAATGACATCCGATCTGCTGGTATTGGTCAATGAGGAATTCATCCCCGCGTCGAAGGCATCCCTCCTCGTAAGCGACCTGGCCATACAACGTGGCTATGGGATCTTTGATTTTTGTAAGACCATCAATCATACCCCCATCTTCCTGGAAGAACATATCCACCGGTTCGTACAGTCCGCCGGCCGGCTACGTCTCCCCGTCAGACCTCGGCAGGAGATCATATCTCTCATACAGCAATTGATGGACAGGAACAATATCCTCCACTCCGGTATCAAGCTCACCCTGACTGGCGGCTACTCACCCGACGGTTACACAATTTCGCAACCCAATCTGGTGATAACACAATCCCCGCTCCAACCCCCGTCCCTCGTCTCTTTTGAAAAAGGCCTGCACCTCGTCACCTATCCGCATATCCGTCAGATGCCGGAGGTAAAATCCATCGACTATCTCATGGCCATCTGGCTCCAACCTTATATCAAGGAAAAAAATGCCGATGACGTACTCTATCACCTCGACGGCCGCATGTCGGAATGCCCCCGCTCCAATTTCTTTATCGTGACAAAGGATGATACCGTCGTCACGCCCGATGAAAATATCTTAAAAGGCGTCATCCGGGGAAAAGTGCTGGAGCTGGCAGAACAGACGGGGTCCGCAGAAGAAAGACCCGTCACATGGGAGGATATACGCAACGCCCGCGAAGCATTCATCACCAGCACCACCAAACACATCATACCCGTATTGCAAATAGACGGCCGCCCTGTTGGCAATGGCTCTCCGGGACCTGTTTCCCGTCATCTGCGCACACAGCTCGACCAGCTCGTAGCGTCTGTCACCCGCTGAGGTCCTACTCACTTCGCAAACTATTCACCGGATTGGCAAGCGCGGCTTTTATACTATGCCAGCTCACGGTCAATAAGGCTATGATCAATGCACCCACACTCGCCGCCGCAAACACCCACCACGACAGTACGGTCCGGTACTGATAATGCTGCAGCCAGCTCTGCATAAAAAACCAGGCCGTCGGCGCCGCTATCAGTATGGAGAGGACCACCAGCTTTACAAACTCCTTTGTCTGCAAGCCCCACAGCGTAACAACAGAAGCCCCCAACACTTTCCGCACCCCGATCTCCTTGATACGCTGCTCGGCCGCAAACGAGGCCATCCCAAAAAGACCCAGACAGCTGATAAGAACCGCCAATATAGAAAACAATCCCGCCAGCTTGCCGATACGCACTTCCGTAGTAAATTTCTTTGCAAATTCTTCGTCCGCAAATTTGTACTCAAATGGCCGGCCGGGTACAATGGCTTTAAACACCGTCGCTATTTTCGACAACGCATGCGTCATGCTCGCATGCGGGTTCACCCGGACATACATCCAGTTGGCATTGCCACCCAGCCGGAAAATGGTCGGCTTCACCGGCGCATAAGGCGACTGCATCAGCATATCCTTGATCACACCGATTACGGTAAAATTCTTATCAAACCCCATCCATTTACTCTTCCATCGTATGGTTTCACCCACCGGATGCTCCAGCCCCATAAACCGCGCCGCCGTCTCATTTATTACAAAGGCGGTTGAATCCGTGTTGTAGTCTCTCGAAAAATCCCTCCCCTCCAAAAACTCCCAGCCAATCGTCTTCCCATATTCATAGCTCACCGTCAGGGTCCCAAAATCTTCCTCGACACCGCTGGGCTTGCCCTTCCACATAAACCCGTCATTGTGGGAGGATACATCGGTGACCGCGCTCTCGGATTGCGCCATCTCGGTAATAGCATCCGTCTTTTTCAGCTCCTGTCGAAGGACCTCGAATTTGCCCTGCAGCTCCGGCGTATTCACGGGTATCATCAACAGCCCATCCCGGGTATACCCGACAGGCCTGTTCTTGGCAAAAAGGATCTGTTTATAGACGGTGATAGTACATATGATCAGACAGACAGAAATGCTAAACTGCAATACGACCAGCACCTTCCGCGGAACTGCCGCCAGCCGCCCTGCACGAAACACTCCTTTCAACACCTTCACCGGTCGGAACGAGGACAGGTAGAGTGCCGGATAGCTCCCCGCCAGCATGCCGGTGACAAGGATAAATACCAGACATGACAGCCAAAACCAAATATTCGCCCAGCTGTTACGCAGCTGTTTTGCCGCCAGCTCGTTAAACCAGGGTAAGGCTATAGACACGAGCACAAGGGACGCCATAAATGCAAGCACGACAACCAGAAAAGATTCCGTAAAGAATTGTAGGATCAGCTGTCTGCGCAAGGAACCGATCGCCTTTCGAATACCGACCTCCTTGGCTCTTTTTTCAGAACGTGCCGTACTCAGGTTCATAAAATTGATACACGCCAGCAATAACACAAACCCGCCAATAATACCCACCAGCCACACAAACTGCACCGGACCCTGGTCGGCCGCTCCATCCTTAAAATCCGAATAAAGATGCCACCTGCTCATGGGATGCAGGAACAGTTGGGGGTTGGCAGCCACCTCGTCCTTCACATTGTTCAGATGCTGGATAATATCGAGCTCAGCAGAACGCACCCGGGCGTCGGCATCGGAAAGATACACATCAGGCTTCAGCTCGGCATATATGCTAAATCGATGGTCGTCCCATCCATTATTCACGATCCCGCTGTTGTTGGCGACATACAGCTGCCACGGCAACAAGTACTGTACCCCGCTAAAATGGGAGTTTTGAGGCAAGTCTTCATACACACCCGTCACCGTTACATTCAGCTTGCCATCCGGATTCCAGTCATTTGGCAGCACCATTGCCTTCCCCACAGGATCAGCATCGCCAAAAAAAGCTTTCGCAACAGCGTTGGATAAAACAATGGAATTAGGATCCCCCAGACCCGACCATCCACCCTTCAGCATCTTCAAGGTTAGCATCTCCGGCGCATCGGCGCCGACGAACAACCCTTCGGCAGGCAAGGTCTTCCCTCCCGTCGATAGCGAATAGCCATCCGCGGTGATGGCAGGAACAATATGTGTAAACTCGTCCTTATGGTTCTTCTCCAGCTCGTCGATCAACAAATACGGCAAATGATCCCAGACCTTGACCGCCCCAAGGAATTTTTCCTTTTGCATCACCTGCACGACCCGGTCATAGTGTTGGTGATATTTGTTAAACGAGAGCTCATCCCATACCCACATGCCGATCAATAACGCAACCGACACGCCGGCAGATAAGCCCGCAATATTGATAAAGGAATGTGCCTTGTTCTTGCGCAGGCCGCGCGCAGCAGTTTTGAAATAGCTTTTAAACATAACGCAGTGGGTTGGTTGAGCCAAAAGAGCCACCAAAATAATGCCATCGCCGCAGCATATTAAGGATCAGCAATTTGAACGGGGCCACCCGAAGAAATGTTCGCTTTTGTTACAACAAAATGTACGCTTCTGTAATGGCTATATGCCAACAACCACCCACCTGGCTTTTTCATTGCAGCAAAATGTGGTATTACTGCAGAGAGGACCTCCGGCTCTTCCAAAATAGGTGTTTTCACGGGTGCAAAATAATATTATATAATTGTAATTTCCAGTCCCGCCTGAAACGCACATAGATATCCTCCTTATTTTCTCAACCTTATTCAATATGGAAAGAAATATTACTATTGGGATCTTAAACAATTTCAGGAAATACGGAATATTATACCTCCTTTTTCTAACGGCTACCTGTTACTTGCTGTTATTAGTCTCCTTCAGACAGACAGATGTATTTTATTTAGGGGATGGAGGGGTGAAATTCATGATGGTAAAGCAAATTTCCGCAGGGGAAAGCTTTCGTTATATCACCAACGCGCAACCCGGCTGGGTGAAAGAACTATGGGGTCGGGGCTTTTTTCCTATGGCGGAGCCCTTTGTATATCTCAAACCGCAAGGGTATGTATTTGTATTTCCGCCTGCCTTTGAGTTGATAAGCGCTTTCTTCTATCGAAGATTCGGCTACACCGGTCTTTATATTATCCCTTTTATAAGCACCCTCCTTCTATGGTGTGGAGTTATAGCGCTGGCGATAAGAATGTCTTTTTCAACAAGACAAACGGCCGTAATTCTCCTCTTGGTCGTTTTTTGTTCGCCGCTTACTTTTTATGGGGCCGTCTTTTGGGAGCATATACCAGCAATGTTCCTTTTATTAGGCGGTATTCTTTTTATCGCCTGCCCTCCCGAAAAGGCCTGGCACGCTGCCATACTGGGTATTATCAGCGGACTTTCTTTTTGGATAAGACCGGAATGCCTGTTCGTGAACTTCATTATTATCGGTGTTTGCGCTTGGTTGAATATTAAGAAATTAACCTCGATACACTATAGCTTTTTCATAGGATGTTTGATGAGCTCGGCGAGCTACCTGATCTTTAATAAAATTGAATATGGCGGTTTTTTTGGAATTCATGGATTGCAGGTTGTTGCGGATAAGGATCATTTTGTCAAGGTAAAACTCCTGATCCATAACGCCTTGTCGATCAACCTGCTTTTAGTCGAGTACTATCCGGTTATTTTATTGATGATCCCAATTTTGGTGGCGCGGCTAAAATTTCATTGGCCGCTCAGAAGCCGTACGGTAGCATTATTGCTCATAGTGCTGATATATTGCCTGCTGGGTCGGTTTATTTTCCCCACCTATCGCAACGACGGGGGCAAACAATGGGGTCCCCGCTTTTTCCTGCCGGTTATACCTTTGATCGCCTTGATATGCATCGATACCTATATACAATGGATGCCGCTGCTTACAGCAAGATACAAACGCATCCTGGTTCTATTCACCGGCTTGGCTGTCGCATACAGCTTTGGGCTGAATACCGTCTTTGGAGCAAGAGACCTTTATAAAGACAATTACGACAGGGTCCGCCCTTGCCTGGCTTTTGTAAAACAGCAACAGGAACGCGTTATTGTAGTCAACTCTGATTTTGTGACGATGGAATTAGGGTCCCTTTTTAGAGAAAAGAATTTTTTCCTGAGTAGAGATACGGCGCATTTTAATCAATTGCTGCCGTTATTGAAAATGCATGGAGTGGATCATTTCATTTATATCAACGACGGCGGCCTGCCCGATGGGTTCACAAAGATCTTATCTTCCTATAAGGTACAAATGGTTGCAAAAGGGTCGTACCAGACAGGCCTGTTTTCGTTGGATCA
>Ga0068855_100011281_pt1 | contig 10787 bp, 10 predicted proteins | sample KBSCornC52_FD_66592 | JGI IMG/M metagenome (GOLD analysis project Ga0068855, IMG submission 66592) | Corn rhizosphere microbial communities from Kellogg Biological Station, Michigan, USA - KBS Corn C5-2 | ecosystem: Host-associated > Plants > Roots > Rhizosphere > Soil ... | reverse complement strand
ATTTTCCAGGCGAAGGCGCTTTCCCTTCCGCCCGAACCGAGGATCAGGATATTCATGGCGGCAAAGATAGTTATTTGACATTAAGTTTGGGATGGTAAGAATAGAACGCGGTATCGACTCACCCCGACGTCGCTGCGCTCGTCACCCCTCTCTTCGCCTACGGCGAAAAGAGGGGGAAATATTATAAAATATGCCATTGCGAGGAGGAAATACGTGGCAATCTCGTAGCTATTCTCCTATCCATGAGAACGCGAGGAGATTGCCACGCTGCGCTCGCAATGACATATTCGTTATAAATAATGGAGTTTGTACCTTGATGCAAACGCAAAAGTCCTTTGATAGTTAAATCAAAGGACTTTTATAAGTTTTATCAATCTCAGCTTATACCTCCAAAACCGGGGCGTCTTTTACTTTTTCCAATACCGATGCCGGTAAGTAAGGCCTGCCACCAGTAGCAGGTACGCAGGTGCCGGTAAAAACCGCCTTGGTCATCACCTTATTATTCAGGATGATGGATTGTTTAAAATGTAATTTTGGTGCTCCGCCTTTATCTGCAAAAAGCTCGCAGGTAACCGTAAAAGCATCGCCCTTTTTAAGCGAGCGTAAAAAGCTGATGCTATAGTTTGATAGTACCATATACACGCCATTTTTGGCTTCGATCTCAAAATCAAAACCCAGCACTTCGCGGATGTAATCATGCCGGCAGTACTCCATATAAAATGGGTAATACAGGCCATCCATAATTTCCTGAACATCGATGTGTTCTTCCTTAGCAACGTAATTTTTAGAATATTCCATAAGTATGTATTTCAATAGGGTAATGCGGCAAATATATAAACTAAAAAATCCCGGCTATATTACAGCCGGGATTTTTATTAATAGTATTTTAACTTATTTGGCAAAGGCGTTTTTCAACTCGGTACCCGCCTGTAGTGTGGCTGCTTTCACACCAGGAACATGGGCTATCGGGTTCAGTAATCCCCAGTCGTGGATCATGCCGTTAAAGCGTACAGATTTTACTGGTACGCCAGCTTCGTCCAGTTTGCGGGCATAAGCTTCACCTTCATCACGGAGTACGTCATTTTCGGCAACCTGAACTATGGCAGGAGGGAGGTCTTTCAATTGTTCGAGCGTAGCCTGTAATGGTGATGCGTATATTTCTTTACGTTGATTGGCATCGGTAGTATAATTATCCCAGAACCATTTCATCATGTTTTTGGTCAGGAAACGGCCGGTAGCGTACTGGTTATATGATCCGGTTTCAAAATTGGCATCGGTAACCGGCCATAACAGTAACTGTAATTTAATTTTAGGTCCGTTGTTGTTTTTAGCCATCAGCGAAACCACGGCGGCCATATTACCGCCAACGCTGTTACCGGCAACGGCCAGGTTTTTACCATCTACGCCGATCTCGGCACCATTTTCGGCCACCCAATTGGTAGCGGCGTAGGCCTGGTTAATAGCGGTAGGGTATTGTGCTTCTGGCGAAGGGGTATAATTTACAAAAACAGCTGCCGCGCCTGATGCTACTACCAGGTCACGAACCAGGCGTTTGTGTGTAGGGAAATCGCCCAGTACCCAGCCACCACCATGGAAAAACATAAACACCGGCAGTACACCTGTTGCACCGGCAGGTTTCACAATATCTAACTTGATAGGCTGTCCATCGGCAGTAATGGTTTTTTCGGAAACGGTGATGTCTGCATAATCAAATTGTACCGATTCCTGCGCACCGGTTAATACCGCACGGGCATCAACAGGCGAAAGTTCTTCTACCGGTTTTCCGTCGCCGGAGTTAAGTACATTTAAAAATGCTTTAACATTGCTTTCAATGTGTGGATCCTGAGCCGGATCGATAGGTTGAGCTCCTGTAGTTAAGGTAAGGATAATTGAAGCTGGTTTGCTGGTGTTGGCTTGTGTTTTCATGATGTTATGTTTTAATGTTTTGTATTTTTCTTTCGACATAACAAAGGTATAGCGCCAATGAAGACCACTCAATGCACAGATGTAGACATGTACAGGACGTTTTTCCCTGAAGGGGCGAAAATGAAGCAATTTAATATCGAACATCGAATTTTGAACGCCGAACATCGAAGTTTTCCTTCATTATTCGACATTGATTATTCGATGTTCATTATTTTATTTTGATTGGGGGCTGGGGGGCATAAAGCTGCCTGAAACTCTGTGGCGAAGTATTGGCTTGTTTGGTAAACAGCCTGATAAAATAGGAGGGGTCGTCATAACCCAGTTTATAGCCGATCTCTTTTACGCTGAGATTGGTATGCGCTAACAATCTTTTAGCCTCCATAATGATCCGGTTTTTGATGAGGTCATTTGGCGAGGTATTGCTGTAACGGGTAATACGTTTATTAAGCGCTTTGGGAGTGATGTTGAGCAGATCTGCGTATTCAGCCACGGTATGATGCCTGGTATAATGCCATTCCACCAGCTGACTAAATGTGCGGGTAAATTCTACCTCTGCATTGGTATCTTCACTGGCCTGTTGATGTTTTTGTTTCCATAAGCGGGTTGCCTTAATGATGAGTTGCTTGAGCAGGATCCGCAGCATCTCTTCCATGGAACTATCATCGCGCTCAAACTCGCTTTTTATTTCACCAATGATGTGCTGTGCGGTAAGCGACGACTGGGTGCTCAATAAAACAACGGGTATTTCATAAACATTGTGAAACAGGATACCATCACATGCAACCTCTTTATCGTGGATCTCTACACAATAAAAATCGCGGTTATAATAGATCATGGTACCCACGCAGTTTTCCGAAAATTGGTAATATTGCCCTACATTGATAAAAAACAAGGCATCCTGTTCCAGCTGGTAGTCGGTAAAATCAATCACCACCTTGCCGCCCGCTTTTACAAAAACTATCTTGATAAAGCCACTATAGTCGTTTTGCTGAAGCTTTTGCCGGATATCCTGCTGAAAATCAAAGAAACCCAATTTTTTAAAAGCGAACTGTTTGAAATGGGCCATAGTAAAAGGTGCAATTTAAGCTACTTTAAATTTTATGGGCTGATCATTTTCCCGGATGTTTTTCCGGAATTGTGCTGGTGATTCACCCTTGTATTTTTTAAATGTTTTGGTGAGATGGCTTTCGTCGGTAAAACCAAGCTCAAAGGCAATTTCATTCAAACGCATATTGCTGTGCCGTAGCCTGGTTTCAGCCAGCGACAGTTTGTAATTGATGATAAACTGCTGCAGATTTTCGCCGGTTTGTTTTTTAAAATATTCGCTGATATAGTTGGTAGAGATATTAAACTTTTCGGCAATATTTTCGGCCTTTAGCTTTTCGGCATCATAAATATTCAGGTGTACATAGTTGATGATCTGCAAGGCAATGGTATCACCTCCTGTTTTCGCGTCACATTTAATGGTGATGTTGCGGGTTACTATTGTGACCAGCGTATTGATCAGTTGCTGTACCAGCTCCTTTTGCATGTTCTGGCCCTGCTCGTACTCGGTTAAAATTCCGGCTATTATAGCAGTTACCAGTGGTTGGTCGCGCTCATTCCTGATGATCTCGCCCTGATCCTGTTTACTCTGGAAAATATATTCCAGTTTCTGCATCCAGTTTTCCGCGCTATGCTGTTCTTCGTTGCCGGCGGTTATACCCTTCATGTAAATATTATTAAAGCAAACAAATACAAAAGAGGTGATCTTTTCTACCCTAAAATGATGCGTCATGAACGGCCCCATCATGTAAAGGCTGCCGGGTTTGTACCGGAAATCGTTACCATTAATATTATGTATACCCTCACCCTCCATAATGTATACCAGCTCAAAAAAGGTATGCTTATGGGTGTGCATCGGGCACTCATCCGACCGGAGAAGCCTGATTTCGAAAGGGTCAAATAGGTGTTGGGTCTGCATATCCTTAAAAACTACCTTTTTATCCCAAAAATGTACAGGAATTAGCCTTTGGACTAACCCGATCTTTGAGGTATACAAAAAGTAAAGATATGAAAGCTATAATATTAACTGAAAACGGTGGTACCGATAAACTCATTTTAAAAGAGATAAGCAAACCTGTTATTGCGCCAAATGAGGTACTGATACAAACAAAAGCCCTAAGTATTAACCCGGTTGACGGTTTTGTACGGAAAAATGAAGTTTACACAAAAAAGAAACTGTTGCCGCTGCCCGGCGAAGAAATGATACTGGGCTGGGATGTTTCGGGCACAGTTGTAGAAACAGGCAGCGAGGTAACGAATTTTAAAAATGGCGACGAGGTATTTGGTATGGTTAAATTTCCGGGTCATGCCAAAGGTTATGCCGAATATGTGGCAGCTCCGGCTGATCATCTGGCGCTAAAGCCATCGAACATTTCTCATAACGAGGCCGCGGCAGCTACGCTGGCCGCTTTAACGGCCTGGCAGGGGCTGGTTACCTATGCCAAAGTACAACCCGGCGATAAAGTGCTGATCCATGCTGCCGCGGGTGGTGTTGGGCATTACGCCATTCAGATAGCCAAGCATTTTGGGGCCTATGTAATAGGTACAGGTTCGGCAGCAAGTAAAGATTTTATATTGAGCCAGGGTGCCGATGAGTTTATTGACTATAACCTTGAAAAATTTGAAGAAAAGGTAAAAGATGCCGATATCGTGCTTGATTCTATTTATGGCGATCATATTCTGCGCTCAATTAACGCGGTGAAACACGGTGGCCGCCTGGTAAGTCTGCTTGCCTTTTTTGAGGGCGAAATTGCCGAAAAGGCTAAAGCTAAAGAGCTGCTTACCTACCGTATAGCTGTAGAATCAAATGGTGATGACATGAAAGCGATAGCCAAACTCATGGCGGATGGAGAGTTAAAATCATATATTTCTGAAGTTTACAGCTTTGAGGATATCCCTAAAGCGCAGGATAAAGTTGATGGCGGTAAAACCAGGGGTAAAGTGGTGATTGAGTTATAATTTTAATCATTTATATAATACCCTGATAAACAATAAGAGCCGGTTTTTAAGCCGGCTCTTATTGTTTTAATATGGCCTGGAAATTAAAGGTTATATTAATTTAAAAGTAATAATAAATAATAAATGCGATATTTGTCATACATCTGTCAGGCTGTGGGTAAACATATCGCAGCTAAAAAGAACGGATAATTAATTGGGGAAAACCTCATTATGGTGGGTAGGATAAATGGCAGATATAATTTTTTAAACCATTAAACATTTTACCTTTTATGAAAAAACTATCCCTATTGTTAGCCGCATTGTGTATGGCAGCCATCAGCTATGCTCAAACTCCCACACCAACACCCGATACCGCCAAAAGATGGAAGATCCACGGTGAAAATACTTTTCTGATCAGTCAAAGTTCGTACAAAAACTGGTCGGCTGGTGGTGTAAATGCCTTTGCAGGTAACCTGATCTTTAACTACGATTTTAATTATAAAAAAGACGTGTGGAGCTGGGATAATAAAGTGATCCTGGGCTATGGACTAAGCAAACAACAGGATGCAGGCTGGCGCAAAAACGACGATCGTATAATCCTGAACAGTTTACTGGGTCGCCAGGCATCAAAATACTGGCTGTATACTTTTTACATGAACTTCCAGAGTCAGTTTACCAAAGGCTATGATTATAATACCACGCCAAAAACATTGATATCAAATTTCCTGGCACCGGCTTATTTGACCTTCGGTCCGGGCTTTGCCTACAAACGTTCTGATAATTTCAGGATCAATATTTCGCCAGCCGCGGCACGTATCATTATCGTTCAGAATGATTCACTTTCACATGTTGGGGCTTTTGGTGTTACGCCTGATCACAAAAGCCTTTTCCAGTTTGGAGCCTCGTTGGATGCTTACTACAAGGTTAACCTGGTACAGAACATCAGCCTGGAAAATATCCTGAAACTTTACTCAGATTACCTGCACAAACCCGGTGATATTTATACCGATTATACCGCCAACCTGTTTATGAAAGTAAATAAGTTTGTAACCGTTAATGCCGGTGCGCAATTGATTTATGACGGTAAAACCCGGATACCTAATGGAGACGGAACTTCCAAAATAGCCCTACAGGTTAAACAGATCTTCGGAGCTGGGTTAACGTATAAGTTTTAACTACTTCAATAATACTTTACAAAAAGCCCCTTAACTTTATGGTTAAGGGGCTTTTATTGTATTAATTGGGGCTTATTTTACAGCTTCAACCTTAAAATTCTCAAAAGTTACCGGGAAGCTTAGTTTACCCGGAGCCGCAGCCACCATACCTATTTGTACCTTTTTATCGGGCGGGAAATAAGCCAGGCGCAGCATATCAAATTTTTGCCCGTCAAATGAGTATTTGATCTCTACATAATCGCCTTTGCGCAATAGTTTTAGCCATACTGATTTTGGGCTGTCATGGCGCGGTACTACCGACCAGTCGGATACTTCTCGGGTTACCACAGCGCTCACGTTTTGTACGCCCTCCACATATTCGATACCGGTTTTGATCCAGTTTTTTTCGTCGATGCGCACCATCAGACCCGCCTGGTGAAAGAGCTCATGATAGCTGCCAGTAATTTTTACGCTGGCCTCGAAGTTACCAGCCATTTCCTGGTAATAAAACGGACCATTATCCCGCTTAAAGCCATAGTGGGTAACCTGCCAGTAATCGGTACCCGGATCAACCGTAAAGGTTAAGCTGGCAGCATTGCCTGCCCATTTAGAGGGTTGGTTAAACCATTTCATAGCAGGGTTGCTTTGAGCAAAAGCACCCGTTACAGCAAGCAGGCAGATCATAGCGGTTAATTTGATTTTTTTGTTCAGGATGTAGCAGAATGTTCTCATTTTTTAGATGGATAAGTGTGCTGCCAAGATAGGAAATAAGTTTGGGGCCATGTATCAGACCATGTACTTTCCCGCATAAATCAGCGTTAAGAAGCTGTCGTCATTTATGTGTAAACAAAACTTTATGGCGGCTGAGTAGTTGTTCTTTATTGTACTATATTTAAGCATAAAAAAAATCAAAAACATGAGATATCGAATATCCATTTTAGCCCTGCTTGCAGTAGCAGTGCTAAGTCAAAGTTGCGTAAGCACAAAGAAATATAAAGAGTTGGATGCCAACTATACCCAGCTCCAGAACAGTACCCGCGACCTGAGCGTTAAGTACCAAACCAGCGAACAGGCCCTGGCCGTAGCCAATGGCCGCGTGAGCAGCCTGGAAGATCAGCTAAAGTCCGAACGGTCAAACGTAAAAGCCTTACAGGACGCACTGGATAAATGTTTAAACTCCAGCAATCAGGGCAGCGTGAATATCTCTAAACTGGTTGATGAGATCAACAGCTCGAACCGTTATATTCAACAACTGATAAATGCCAAAAGCAAAAGCGATTCCCTCAACATGGTGTTAACCAACAACCTTACCCGTTCACTAAGTCCGCAGGAAACACAGGATGTTGATGTGAAGGTATTGAAAGGTGTGGTTTACATTTCGCTTTCTGATAATATGCTGTACAAATCTGGTAGCTATGAAATATCTGACAAAGCAGGTGCAACCCTGAGCAAAATTGCCAAGATCATTACCGATTACAGCAATTATGATGTGCTGATAGAAGGTAATACCGATAATGTGCCTATCTCTCAGAAAAACATCCGCAACAACTGGGACCTGAGCGCGCTTCGTGCATCATCAGTTGTACAGGCCCTGCAAAACAATTACCAGGTTGATCCTAAACGTTTAACAGCTGGTGGTCGTGGTGAATACAACCCGATTGCTGATAACAGCTCTCCAACCGGTAAGGCACAAAACAGGCGTACACAGATCATCATCACGCCAAAACTCGATCAGTTTATGGACCTGATAGGCAAAGCGCCAGCGCCACAGCCGATAGCGCCACAGAAATAATAACAATAAGTAATTATGTAAAAAGGGGCGGTCATGAAAATGACCGCCCCTTTTTTGTTTGGATAGCTAACACAAATAATTACAAATGTTTGAAACTAACTATTCGCGCTCTGTATACATCGCTTACAATTATCTCACCTTCGCTGTTTACAGCTATACCTGATATTATGCTGGTAAATTCCCCTACACCTATTTTTTCCTGAACCGAGCCGGTTTCATCAGTTTTTACGATATAGGTGCTGCAGGCAATATATAAATTATTGCCTTTTGCTTTGATCGCCTGCGAAGGGCTTCCGGCATCCCATGAACTCAAATATTTGCCACTTTTATCAAATACCCGAACCAGGCTATTTCTTGGTGAGGTGACAAAAATTTTATTATTCAAATAGCATATTCCCGTTGGATAAGCGTCCTGAACCTGGTCGGCTGTTTTAATTGCTCCGGTGAAAGATAGCAATAAATTGCCCTTCTGATCATATTTCCTGACCTTATTACTGATGCCATCCACAATGTAAATGTTCTGGTCATCATCAACAGTGATCTCTTCTATATTCTGAAACTGATTATCCTGTGTTCCATAACTACCCCACTGGGCAACAACATTATTTTGTGGGTCACGGATTATAATATACGGATTAGTTGATTGTGTAAGCGTTGTTAATACAACATTGCCATTTTGCAAAAATGCAATAGCCCTTGTTGACCTGCCAGAAAAGAACACCCCCTGGTAATTCCCCGATTTATCAAATTTCTGTACGCGGCCATTTCCCTCATCACTCGTATAAATATTATCATTTTTATCAACCTCCACATGTAGTGCAAAGTCAAACTGACCGGGGCCCGCACCCTGGGAGCCAAATGACAGGTTTTTACTATAATTCTGGCCGGTAGTATAACCGTATGTTATATCGCTGAATTTACTATAGGCTGTGCTGCTATTATAAACCATTACTTTATAATACACTTTCGCTAATGGAGTTGTTATTGACTGATCGGTATAAGTGGTATCAGCAAGCTCTTTTAATAATTGATAATCCTGTTTACTATCATCAAACTTAAACAATCGGTAATTTTTTGCTTTCGGAATAGGCGTCCAGGCAATAATAACCCGGTTTCCATACAATCCTTTTGAAGCCGTTAAACCAACAGGTCTGTCAAGTTCATCAACATTAACCTTTACTGTATCATTAACTTTTATAGTATCAATAATTGTTTTGTGTGATGAGCTCTCTTTTTTACAGGCAGAGAATGCCAACATATAGGCTGAAGCAATAAGGAGGAAATATTTATTCATATGTTTGATAAGGTTGTTAGCCGCTAAAGTAAGAATAAATTTTTGCTGATACCAAAGCATTCCTGGCTATGTAGATATCTATTAAAGGCTCAATGCTTTTTAACAAGTTTGTTACGCAATCGTTTCCGTATATTATTGTGGCATTAACAGTTAAAACTATTGGCTTTTCAGGCTATTTCTTCGATATTTGGTTGGGCCGGTTAAACAGACCTGCTATTTTTAACCAATTTACCTATTCTTCATGGAAAAATCACGCCGTACTTTTATCAGGCAGGCCGCGCTGGCGGGTGCCGGTGTAATGCTTGCCCAGAAAAGCTGGAGCGCCCAAAGTTATAAACGCATCATCGGTGCTAACGACCGCGTGCGGGTTGGCGTAGTAGGCTTTTCAGACAGGCACCGCAGCTCGCATATCCCCAGCTTTATGAACCATTACAAGGAACTTAATTTTGAAGTGGTTGGCGTATCTGACATCTGGAAAAGACGACGTGAGGAAGGCGCTGCCATCTGGAAAGAGAAGATGCAGCATGATGTAAAGGCCTACCGCAATAACGAGGAAATGTATGATAGTAAAGCGGTCGACGCGGTATTTATAAGCACGGCCGATTTTCAGCACGCGCGCCACACCATTGAGGCTGTAAAAGCAGGCTGCGATGCTTATGTAGAAAAACCTTTCGCCGAAACCATGGAAGATAACCGAGCCGCGCTCAAAGCAGTAAAGGAATCGGGCAAGATTGTACAGATAGGTTCACAACGCCGCAGCGGTGCCAATTACCATGCGGCCAATGATTTTATACGTTCGGGCAAGTTTGGCCCCATCACCATGGTAGAGCTTACCTGGAATGTGAACCAGCCTGGCCGCTGGCGCCGGCCGGAGTTGCTGGGTTTGCTTAAAGAAGAAGATACCGATTGGAAACGATTTATCATGAACCGCCCTTATGAGGCCTTTGATCCGCGTAAATATTTGGAGTACCGCTTGTTTTGGCCATATTCATCGGGTTTGGCCGGTCAGTGGATGAGCCACCAGATCGATACCGTACACTGGTTCAGCGGATTGAAACATCCGCGCAGCGTGGTAGCTAATGGTGGTATATATGTATGGAAAGATGGTCGCAGAAACTGGGATACCATTTTAGCCGCGTTTGATTATGGTCCGCTGGATGATCCATCCACAGGCTTCCAGGTAACTTTTGGCTCGCGCATGCACAATGGCGATGAGCACCCGGCCGAGATCTATTACTCCAACGGCGGCGAATTGAATCTTAATACTAATAAAGTTTCGCCGGAGGGCGGCCTGACACAAAAAATGGCCGATGCCATGAAAATGCAGGCCAACCTGCTGCCCGAGATCAGCCTGGCCAATACCGAAAAAGTGGTAGCATCTGCCAATACCGGCGGCGACGTGCTTACCTCAAACCATGTACGCAACTGGATGGAATGTGTCCGCAGCCGTAAGGAGCCCCATGCGCCTGTTGAAGCCGGCTATAGCCATTCTATAGCCAATATTATGACCAATGCCGCCGTACATACCGGCTACAAAGCCACTTTTGACGAGGCTACGCAGGAAGTAATGGCTAATGGTAAAGTGTTTAAATATTAAAAACCTCACCCAACCCTCTCCAAAGGAGAGGGCTTTAAAATC